>OLPX01000122.1_pt1 | contig 91945 bp, 76 predicted proteins | sample 1672491 | NCBI WGS metagenome assembly OLPX01 (sample SAMEA3136692, study PRJEB25190) | human gut metagenome | biome: human gut; feature: human-associated habitat; material: faeces | place: Austria | collected 2013
GCGGTACGCGAGCTGGGTTCAGAACGTCGTGAGACAGTTCGGTCCCTATCCGGCGTGGGCGTAGGATATCTGAGAGGAGCTGTCCTTAGTACGAGAGGACCGGGATGGACGGGCCGCTGGTGCATCGGTTAGACTGCCAAGTCTACGGCCGAGTAGCCAAGCCCGGAAGGGATAAACGCTGAAGGCATCTAAGCGTGAAGCCCCCCTTAAGATGAGATATCCCATTCGAAAGAAGTAAACCCCCTTGAAGACGACGAGGTAGATAGGGCAGAGGTGGAAGTGTGGCAACACATGGAGCTGACTGTTACTAATCGGGTGAGGGCTTGACCAAGAATCGCAGGAAGAATGAATCTCAAGGAAATGTCAACATGTATGTAGTTTTGAAGGTACAATGAGAAACCAGCTAACTGTTAGCTGGCTTTTTTTGTGTAAAAATGAATATACGGGTATACTTACCATAAGTATCTGATAAAAATAAGGATGGCCACTCTTTGGATGAATAATCTGTAGAGTGGCTTTTATGCTGTATATATATAAACATATAATAAAATTGCGGGAGCTGCAAAGTGCGGAGTAATTCGTGGGTATCAAGTTAGGGGAAAAATACCTTTTGATCCGAACATTATGTAATAGGAAGCAATATGAAAAAATCACAATAGAAAAAATATAACCTGAAAAAATCATTGGCAAGAGGAATCCAGCGGTGTGGCGATCAATCTGGAAATCCTGGATGCATCACAGAGTCAGCTGACGCAGAATGAACAGGTGAAAAACATGATCGATAAAGGATGTGATGTGGTGTGTGTCAATCTGGTCGACCGTACAGATGAGGGGATTGAGGCTGTAAAGAATGAGGAAATGCTTGGAACGGTTTATAATGATAAAGAGGGGCAGGCGCGTGAAATGCTGAATCTTGCATTTGTAATCGCAACGGATGGAGATAAGAGTGATATTCCGTTGATCGACGGAAAATATGTGCGCACGCCATATCATAAGCTTACGTTGGAAAATATAGAAGAGTCTGAGTAATTTCTCTGATCCGGTATTTATAGTAATTCTGTAAATAAAAAAGGCTGTTGTTAATGACAGCCTTTTTATTGAGCATTTCTGATTAAAGTGTCTGGATATAAGATAATAATTCAGCTTTCTCAGCTGCGCTTAATTTATTTCCTGCTGTAAATGCAGCGATGAAATCTTTGATGGCTCCGTTGTAAGAATCCTTTACAATCTCCTGGGCATAATTTTCATAAAATTTCTTTGAGGTGACAGATGGAATATAGATAGCTCTTTTTCCGCTCTTGTCAATATTCAAAAAGCCCTTCTGTGCCAGACGGGAAAGAAATGTGTTTACTGTCTGTTTCTTCCATGCTTTCTTTTCTTCCTCATTAAAGTGAACCATAATCTCAGAAAAAGTTGCAGGTGTTTCTCTGGTCCATAAATATTGTAAAATATAAAATTCTGTTGCGCTCATTGCATTTCGTACCATTATTATAAGTCCTCCTTATCAGTGTAGTGATGTGTACTCTGGGGGTTATTAAAATTTTTATTGCCAGGTAAATACTTTTGTTTCTGGTAATCGTGGATGTTCAGCAGTCCGTTGAATGGAAAGTCTCCGAACAGTTAACAGTAATTAAGAATAGTAGCGGAAAAGTACACATGGTACTATAAACAAACAGATGTGGAAAAGTTTTATCCGACATCTGTTTGTTATTTTAATATAAAAGTATAAATATTACTAGACGTAGAAATAGACAAAAATGTAAGTGAAAAATAGGTTAATTTATCAATTACGGAGTCTTTATGTTAATAATTGCGAGAGCAGTGCAGGGACAGATTATACAGTAGCCTCTCTGATCATGCAATATTGTTTCAGATCAAAGTGAGGTTTTTCCACTATCCCGTATGTTTTAAATCCGAAGTGTTCATAAATAGGAACGTTATTGGGATTATGGGTTTCCAGAGAAATCAGCATCTTGTGTTTCTGGGCGTAATTTATCACTTCATCCATCAGAAGTTCTGCCAGCCCATGATGCTGGTGTCCGGGGTCTACCGCAAGGTAGATCACATGGAGACGTTCTGTCTGGTGAAGCTGATCAGTCCAGCTTGAGTTCAGGTAGTCTTTGCCCTGAATGAAATTCCAGAAGGTTTTCAGGCTTGGATCTTCTTTGATCAGCCATCCGTCAGTGGTAAGTGCAGCTCTGGCCTCTGTGAGACAGTAGTGCAGAAAATTGTAAGGTTCGCTTTCGTCAGAAACAACCAGGATACTGTTCAGTTCGCTGCTGTCAGAATAAATTTCGCATGTCTGAAAGAACTCCGTCAGATCGCAGGAAAAGAGCTCCGGCAGAAGTCTTTCTCTGGTGTCATCATCAGGAATCAGGGTATGATACAGCGGATCCTGTGCGAAACAGACCGTTAACAGTTTCTGTAATCGTGGTAAATCTTCTTCCTGTACTCTGTACAAATTATCACTTTCCATGGTATGTAGTAATCTCCTTATTTATTGCCGGGAACATTGCTGTTCCCGGGAGTGGTAATGTTTTTTAAAAAGACAGTAGATTATTATAGATGTTATCCAACATCGCAGACAGCTTATTAACGGAGGTGTTTAAGTAACGGATATCGTCCTTATAATAAGCCTTCTGTCTGCGCAGGGCAGCTTCCAGACGACGGATCTCACTGTCGAGTTCCGGTGTTTCTTCTTCCATGCGCTGCTTCAGTTTCTGCACGATCCCGTAGAGATTTTCGTGATGCATGATACGTCCGGCACCCCACATCAGGCGGTCTTTTGGCTGGTGAAGAATGTATTCGGTGAAGTGATAGTAAACTTCTTCATCGAAGAGAAATGCGTACATATTATTGTCTACTCGATAGAGAGCCTTCAATGCATCTGTAATATTTCCCTCGGATAAAGCCCGGCTGGCTTTTTCCAGCTGTCGGATATTTTTGGAGGCAGCTTCCTGTGGAAAAATTACTTCATCCTGCCAGTTGAGACGTACCAGATAGTCTTGTGCCTTGCGGAAAGTTTTCAGCAGCTCCAGTCCGGCATATTCCCATTTGTGGCGGAAAGCAATACGGGCGTCGGAGTCTGAAAGTGTGGCATATTCCGCATTAATCTGGCAGATTTTGTCATAAATATTTTCGGCAGAAGCGGTAATTGTCTGCAGGTTTCTGAGCAGGACATTCTGCTCAGGATCAGCAAATGAGAGTGCATTTTCGTGGATACTTTCTGCGACCGCGTTCATGGTATTGCTGAAATTCATCGGTGGCAGGACAAGTCTGTCAATGGCCATGATCAGTTTCAGATAGCATTCATGATGAAACTGATAGACAGCTTCCTGGTAAACATCCTGATTATCATATTGGGAATGATAATAATTCTGCATGAAGGGCCCGGCGCTGAAATCATTGACTGTGGATGGGATACCTGCGATTGCCATGGAGAAATCATCAGACCATGTCTCGATGGGAGAGAGAACCGTGATCCCGTCAGGATATGCTTCCTTCGGGACAGTCAGGCTGTCTGTAAACTGTCTGATGAAATCTGCATATTCATAGGTACAGCGGATGGCATCCTGTCTATTGTGTGCGTGTGCAGGAAGTTCAAAGTTCAGGTCTGCGATCACTTTACCCTGCCAGTCAGGATGTACGCGGAATACCTGATTGTAGGCTCCTGTAGACCAGTCGTATTTGGAATCAATGATTCCCCATTCCTCGGCAGCCATTGCACAGAAAACGAGAGTGTGGGCAGGCTTATAGCCGCCCTTTACCAGTGAACGGGCAATGCCGAGTATCATGGCGACTGCCGCATTATCGTCCTGGAATCCATCGAAATAGGAATCATAGTGTGCAGACAGCAGGATCATAGAGTCTGTCTCAGTACCCTGTATTTTACCTGTGATATTGCCTGCTGTTGTGTCCGGAATGACTCTGGAACGGGCATCCAGTGATACTTTTAATGAGGATCTGCGTAATAAAGCAGCATCCTGTTCCAGAGTGTTATGGGTATCTTCTGAATCAGTGGTGTTGTCTTTGCAGGCGGAAATTTTATTTCGGAGAGAACGCTTCAGGATACGTGCATCTGCCTGAGACAGAGAGAATGCAGGTGCGAAATCAGGACCTGCGATATCCTGTGCATTCAGCGCAGACTCTGCGATTTCTCCGTAGCCGTTTGCCTGAACTGCGATCAGGGCAGCAGCGCCGCGCAGATAAGCCTGATAAACAGGGAAGCTGATCCACCATTCGTCTCGCTGGTTGATCTCAACCATAACCAGCTTTCCTTTTACGTTTATGCCTTCATAATCTGCAGCAGTTCCTTTTCCCAGATAAACGAGTTCGTAATCTTCAAATCCGTCTGTCTCGAAATTTGTCTGATATCCGCCCATCTGAAAGGTGTGTTCCTGCCCGTCATCATCTGTAAATTTCAGGACTGCCTTCTCGAATTCCCATCCGTCCAGTGAGAATGTATCTCTGGTTACATCGGTAAGTCCGATAGCTTTCATTTCCCTGTATAACATATCTCCTGTAGCTGTTTCAGCAGCGGAACCTGCAGTACGATAGCCCAGAACAGGGTTTGTTTTCTCTTTTTCCATGCGTCTGGCAAGCTGGTAGGACCAGTCTGTGTCAATGCAGGAAATACAGGAATCTTCAATGTTCAATGTAATCGCCTCTTTCCTGACAGTTTGTATAATATGATCAGATATGATCAGTACCGGAAATGTCAGGGTACTGATCTGTCTGTGGTTTATGATTTTATACTGGAAATATTTTAGCATAGAACAGCAGCAGGAACAAGACAACAGTTGTTGAGAAAAAAGCTATTTTCTGTAAAGATGCTGATATTGAAAAGAAAAAATAACTTTGTTATACTTCACTTTATTGAGGTGAATAAATATGGAAGTATTGTTGGCAGGAAATACAGGATATGTAACAGAAACTTTTATAGAAGAATCATTTCCTGAATGTGATGTAGTTGTACTGGGAAATGAGATGCTGAAATCAAATCGAAAAAAGAATATATTATCTCGTCCGTTCATAAAAGATGAGAAAGAACTGAAAGAGATTTTCGAAACATATGAGTTTGAAAGAATTGTTTATTTTTCAAATTATCTGACCATGCATGGAAGGATGACTGGAGAACTGGAACAACTGAGACAGATACTTCAGTTATGCAAAAAGAATAAGGAAATAAAGATGTTGTATCTGACCGGCCAGGAGAGCATTTATAATATTACAAGTGGAAAAACACTTCTGGTATCCGCAGCAGAAAATGTAGTTATGGAATATGGAAATATGTATCAGATAAACACCAAGATTCTGAGAATTCCTCATTTATATTCAGCGGTATACACACAGGATTTTTTTTATAAGCTGTTTACAGAGGCAGAACAAAGCGGAAAAATTGTTTTTGAGGAATCGCCGGAACAAAATATTTATTTCCTGTGTATGGATGATCTGGCAGAACTGCTTTATAAAGTATATGATAATTGGGGAAAAGAATACTGTCTGAATGTTCCGGATTGTTTCGGGCAGAGTTTCAGTGATCTGGAAAAAGAAATCAGAAAAACAATTCCCGGTAGGCTGGATGTAAGCTACCAGAACAGCGGCCAGATTTATAAGGTACAGCCGGATGATCAGATCATAAGATATGAATATGGGTGGTTTCCAAAGATATCTGTTTTTGAAGATATTCCCGGGATGTATCAGGAGTATAAAAAATTATCAGATTCAGATTCCGGACATTTTGCAAATATCAGGAATTGGATATCGAAAAATACTTTGCTGGTTCATATTCTGGAATTGCTTTCAGGATTTATTTTATTTGAATTTTTAAACAGATATACAGGAACTTATGCCCAGTTTAAAATGATTGACCTGAGACTTGTATTTATTGTATTCATGGGAAGTCTTTATGGAATTAATTATGGAATATCAGCAGCTGTGTTGGAAACCTGTTCTTTGATTGCAGCATACAGGCAGGAGAATGTAAACATATATACTTTGTTTTATGAGGCTTCTAACTGGATTCCATTTATTTTTTATTTTGCCGCAGGTGCTGTCTGTGGTTATATAAGGCTGAAGAATAAAGAGGATATAGAATTTGTAACAAAAGAAAACAGACTGATCAAGGAAAAATTTTTCTTTATGCAGGAAATGTATCAGGAGACGCTTCAGGATAAAAGACAATATAAGAAGCAGATTCTCGGAAGCAGGGACAGCTTTGGAAAAATTTTTGATATAACAAGAAAGCTGGATGTGATACAGCCACAGAAACTGTTTATGGAAACCATAAGGGTAATGGAAGATATTCTGGAAAATCATACAATTGTACTTTATTCACTGGATTCATGGAAACGTTTTGGAAGGATGGAAATGTCATCACCTGAAATTCGCAGAAAAATGCCAAATTCTATAAGGGTTGAAGAGTATCAGAATGCGATAGAAACGCTGGAAAAGGGTGAGGTCTGGAGGAACAGGGAACTGCTTGCCGGATATCCGGCATATATTGCAGGGATAAAGAGAAATGGAGAACTTGTAATGCTGGTATTTATTCAGGATGCAGCCAGTAATCAGATGACATTGTATTATCTGAATCTTATCAAAATTTTATGTGGTCTGGTAGAAGTCTCTCTGCTGCGTGCACTGGAATATCAGGAAGCAGTCAGAGACAGGGAATATGTGGAAGGAACTCATATATTAAAAACAGAGTATTTTATGGAAAGGCTGAAGTTATTTCATTCCATAAAAGAACAGAAAATAGGATCATATGCTCTGCTGCAGATTGAAAATCCGGAAATGACACTGGAGGAAACAGACAGGATATTAAAAAATAAAATCCGAGAGAATGACATACTGGGAATATCGGAGGATGGACAACTCTATCTGATACTGTCACAGGTGGATGATGCCATGTTACCGATAGTAATTGAAAGGCTCGAAAAGAACGGACTTCATTGCAGAGTGATTGACACCCGTAACGAAAGCAGGGTAGCTGAAGAATGATACAGAATATAACAGGGGTTGTTTTTATTATATTCCATATTATCTGTTGTGTTTTAGTATGGACAGGAATAAACTCCCATTTACTGAAGGTGAAGAGGTATCTCATATTACCTGTGATCTTTGTACCGGTATGGGGTATGATCTGTGTATTGCTTCTGCATTTCCAGATATTTTTTCACCAGGATAAAAAGCGTGAAATCGGAATAGAAAAAATGAAGATCAATGAAGAAATTTACAGAAGCATTATAGCACCGAAAGAAGAAAGTGACAGAAATATTGTGCCACTGGAGGAAGTGCTTCTTATTGATGAGGCCGATATGAGGCGTGATCTGATTATGAACATATTGAATGATGATCCGGAGAATTACATCGATATGCTTAAACAGGCAAGGATGAATGACGATGTAGAGGTTGTGCATTATGCGATCACAGGAATGGTAGAGCTGTCTAAGGAATATGAAAGCAGACTGCAGAAGATAGAATACAGATATGCAAAAGAACCGGAAAATCAACAGCTTATTTCAGAGTACTGTGATTTTCTTCAGGAGTATTTATCTCAGGGACTTCTGGAAGGACAGATGGAACTGGTGCAAAGAAATCAATATATAAAACTTCTGAAGAAAAAACTGAAATTTAAAGAGGATCTTCATACATATGTATGTCTGGCTGAGAATCAAATGCAGATGAAGGAGTATGAACAGGTGCTTGAAAGTCTGGAAAGGATGGATAAGAAGTGGCACAGAAATGAAGAATACTGGATACTCAGGATCAGATATTACGTAGAACTGAAACAGGGAAAAGAATTAAAGGAAACATTAGAGCAGATTCAGCAGGAACATATTTACCTGTCGGCGAAAGGAAAGGAGGCATTGGCTTTTTGGCAGGAATGATAAAATATTTACAGTCTTTTCGATTTAAGGGTCTGACTGTTATTCTGGGAGTTTTTCTGGCAATCAGTGTGGTGCTTTGGACAGAGCGTTCAGGAATTCAGTATCAGGCAGATGTTAAGAAGAATGCATATCTGGACAGGGATACGGTTGTAACTGAAACACAGGCAGTCAAAAATATTGAGAGCAGTTGTCTGGTGCTGATGGACAGCAGTCAGGCAGACAGTGTGGAAGCATGGGAACAATTTGAAAGAATTTTCATGGATATGAAAACAGGAGCGGATATGATAGATGTCAGAAAAAATGAAGTTCCTGATTTTTCAGGTTATGAAACAATAGTAGTACTGATGTCGGATCTGAATCCGTTAAAGGATACAGTTATAAAGATTGGAAACTGGGTAGAAAGTGGAGGTAGTGTTCTTTTTGCGTTAACACTTCAGAAGGATACATATGTTTCGATCATTGAGCAGAAATTGGGAATTACAGACTCTGATTATGGAAATGTTCTGGTAGATAAAATCTATATTGATGATGATTTCATGATTGGAGGGGGAAGATCTTACCAGATTCCGGACGCATATGATTCAGCATGGGAAGTAAGTGTTGGAGAAACAGCGAAGGTTTATGCATGGGCAGATGATGAAAAGAAGGTTCCGCTTATCTGGGAAAACAGTTATGGAAAAGGTAAATTTGTAGTTGACAATTTTGGATTATGTGAAAAAGCCACAAGAGGATTCTTTGCGGCATCCTATAGCCTGCTGACAGATGTGATGGTCTATCCAGTGCTTAATGGATCTGTATTTTATCTGGATGATTTTCCATCTCCTGTGCCGAGTGGAGACGGAACATATATCAAACGTGATTATGGTCTCAGCATCAAAGAGTTTTATACAAATATCTGGTGGCCGGATATGCTGGATATGGCAGAGGAACACGGCGTGAAATATACAGGTGTTATTATTGATAATTATGAGGATGATGTGTCCGGAGATGTTGTGGAACAGGAAGATGTGCAGAGATTTCAGTATTTTGGGAATATGCTGCTTCATCAGGGAGGAGAACTGGGATATCATGGATATAATCATCAGCCATTGAGCCTGTCAAATGTGGATTATGCAAATATCCTTCCATATAAAACATGGGAAAGTTATGATGCAATGAAAAAAGCCATGACAGAGCTGATACGGTTTGGAAAAGAGATGTTTCCGGGGACAGAGTTGTCTGTTTATGTACCGCCGTCTAATGTGCTGTCAGATGAAGGGCGGGAAATGATCGTAAAAGAATTTCCGGAGATACGTACAATTGCAAGTAATTATTTTGTCGGAGATATGGCATATACACAGGAGTTTGAAGTTGCAGAAGATGGAATTGTGGAACAACCCCGTATTATTTCAGGTGCTGTGATTGATGATTATATGGAACTTGCGGCTATATCTGAACTGAATATGCATTTTGTCAATACACATTTTATGCATCCGGATGATCTGCTGGACGAAGACAGAGGTGCCAGACTGGGATGGAAGAAACTGAAAAAACGGCTGGATGAATATATGGACTGGCTGTATACTTCAGCTCCATGTCTGAGAAATCTTACTGCTTCCGAACTATCAGGCGCAATACAGCGGTATGGGGCGCTGGTGATCGATAAGGATATATCAGATCAGGAACTTAATCTTAAATTAGATAATTTTTATGATGAAGCTTATATTATGATAAGAATGAATGAAGGGACTCCGGGTAATATAGAAGGTGGAGAACTGACGCATATTACCGGAAATCTCTATCTGCTTCGGGCAAAAGAGAAATCAGTGAAAATAGAAATAAGGTGAGAGAATTGAGAATCTGTCTGGTTTTAGAAGGCTGTTATCCGTATGTACATGGTGGAGTTTCTACATGGATGCATCAGTATATCACTGTTATGAAAGAGCATGAGTTTGTACTGTGGGTGATAGGAGCACATGCATGTGACCGTGGAAAATTTGTCTATGAACTGCCGGATAATGTGGTGGAAGTCCATGAGGTATTTCTGGATGATGCATTAAAACTGAAGGAACATGGAAATCAAAAAGGACAGCTGCACAGAATCAATCGTTTTTCGGAAGAAGAAACAAAGAGTCTAAGAGAATTGATGGAATGCAGTCATCCTGACTGGGAAGTATTGTTTCATTTATATCACGACCGGAAAATGAATCCGATGTCATTTCTGAAAAGTGAGCAGTTTTTAAATATATTAACAGAGAGCTGTCTGGAAAAATATCCGTATATTGCATTTGCGGATGCGTTTCATACAATGCGTTCCATGCTGCTTCCGGTTTTATATCTTCTGGGTTCAGAGGTTCCTCTGGCAGATACCTATCATGCCATTTCAACAGGATATGGGGGACTTCTTGCCTGCCTTGGAGGATATGTTTACAGGAGACCGGTATTACTTACAGAGCATGGGATATACACAAGAGAAAGAGAGGAAGAGATCATCAGGGCAAAATGGGTAATCCCATCATTTAAAAAACAGTGGATTTCTTTCTTTTATATGTTATCAGAAGCAATTTATAAAAGGGCTTTTCGGGTAACCAGTTTATTTACGAATGCGATGCTTACGCAAATACAGATTGGCTGTGATGCAGAGAAATGCAGAGTAATTGAAAATGGTATTAATTATGACAGGTTGTCACAGATTCCTTTGAAAGAGGAAGATGGATGGGTAGACATAGGTGCGGTAGTCCGTCTCGCACCCATTAAAGATATAAAGACTATGATATATGCATTTTATGAACTTTCATCCAGAATGGAGAATGTGAGACTTCATATTCTGGGAGGGGTAGATGACGAGGAATATGCAGATGAGTGTTATGCTCTGGTGAAGCAGCTGGATATCAGGAACCTTGTCTTTACCGGAAGGGTAGATATTGTACAGTATATGAGAAAACTGGATTTTACGATCCTTACCAGTATATCAGAAGGACAACCCTTATCAGTGCTGGAGTCATTTGCAGCCAGACGCCCATGTGTAACGACTGATGTAGGGTGCTGCCGGGAACTTCTGAATGGAAAAGAAGGAGATAATTTTGGATGTGCCGGTTATTGTGTTCCGCCCATGTACAGGGATGGACTTGCTGCCGCTATGGAAAAAATGTGTGAATCCAGGAGAAGGCGGATCAGGATGGGAAAAAGCGGACAGGCAAGAACTAAGGCATATTACAGGCATGAGCGCATGATCAGTGAATACAGAAAACTTTACAGGGAGGTAGAGGAAGCATATGGCAGGGATTGGATTTGAACTCAAAAAACTGTTCAGCAGAAGAGGGCTGTTTGCTTCTTTCCGCGCCTATGGATATGCAGGGATTATCTGTACCGGTCCCATGCTGCTTGGTATCGTACTTCTGCTGGGGGTTATGTTTTTGTGTGACAGGACAGGCGCTTCGAAACAGAGCAGAGAATTACTGGTCTGCATGATCACATATACACTTCTTGCATCATTGACGGTAACCAGTTTCTTATCAATGGTAGTAACAAGATTTATTGCAGATATGCTTTATGAAGAAAAAAATGAGGCTGTTCTGTCATCTTTCTGGGGTTCGACAGGCTTAATGCTCATTGCAGGAGGAATTCTATATGGGATTTTTCTGATATTTTCCGGAGTTGGGCTTATAGATAAGTTTTTATGTTTTGGGCTGTTTGGAGAACTGATCGTTACATGGAATGCAATGAGTTATCTTACTGCAATTAAAGATTACAGAGGAATTATGTTATCCTTTCTTGCTGCAATCGCTGTTACTTTTCTCTCGGGAGCCTTATTGCTGTTTCTGGGAATTTCTCATGTGGAGGCATTGATGGCTGCGGTATGCATTGGATATGGGATCATGCTTTTATGGGATGTTGTTTTGCTGTATGAGTATTTTCCGCAAAGTGATATCAGTGCATTCTTATTTTTAAGATGGGCAGATGAGTTTCTGCCTCTGGCATTTACAGGACTCTGCATTAATATCGGGCTGTTTGCCCATCTTGTGATCATGTGGGCCGGACCGCTGGGGAAACAGGTAAAAGGGCTTTTTTATGGGGCACCGTCTCATGACGTACCGGCATTGATTGCATTTCTGACAATTCTGATTACCACTGTAAATTTTGTGGTTTCTGTAGAAGTTAATTTTTATCCGAAATACAGGAACTATTACAGTTTATTTAATGATGGGGGAACCATTAAGGATATTATGCAGGCTGGTACAGAAATGCTGGATGTACTGAACAGAGAATTGAAATATACCGCTTTGAAGCAGTTACTGACTACTGCACTGGCGATTTCAGTGGGTGAGAGTCTTTTGAAGTACCTTCCTTTGGGATTTAATGATCTGATGTATGGATATTTCCGGACACTTTGTGTTGGGTACGGCATTTATGCAGTTGCAAATACGATGCTTCTGCTTCTTTTATATTTTACAGATTACAGGGGAGCGTTGGCTGCTTCTGTAATTTTTGCCGTGGGAACTTCTGTGTTTACTGTAATTTCATTGTTTTGTCCGCAGGTATATTATGGCTTTGGGTTTCTGGCAGGATGTGTACTGTTTTATTTTATAGTTATGATCCGTCTGGAACGTTATACCAGACGTCTGCCATATTATATTCTCAGCATACAGCCGGTGGTAGCAGAAGACAAATCGGGGGTATTTACCAGAATCGGATGTTTTATGGATGAGAAACTGGAAAGGAGAACGAACGTTGACAGGAATTAAAAAAATAAATCTGATAAGTGCAGTATTAGTCAGCCTTTCTCTCTGTGGAGGCTGCACTCTGGAAAAAGCGGGAAACTCTTCGCAGGATCAGGCAGTACAGGAAGATAACGAAACAGAACAGGTAAAGACAGAAAAAGCAGAGAAAGAAGAAATCAATGAGATGCATTTAAGAGATAAGGATTCTTTGTATGAAAATGCTGATGATACCAGTGTTGTTACCATGTATCTTACTGTATCTAAGGGAAATTCATCCGAAAATACATATCATACATGGAAGGAAATCAACAGCTATTCTGTTTATGACTACGAAGATATGGGAGTGGAGAGATATCAGGTGGCAGGACTTTTACAGGTGGGAGATGAGAATGGACCGATAGAAGGGGAAGTCGGATATGGAGAAAGCGTGCCTAATGCAACTGTTCAGATCAGAGGCCAGACATCCAGCCAGAATGCACAAAAAAATTATAAAATTGAGTTAAAAAAGAATAAAGGAACGTGGAGAGGACAGAGAACCATTAACCTGAATAAACATATGACAGAAGGAATGCGCTTTCGAAATAAGCTGGCATATGATCTGATTAGGGGAATTCCTCAGATGGTTGGTTTACGTACACAGTTTGTGCATTTGTATGTAAAGGATAATACAGAAGAATCAGATGGAAAATTTGAGGATTATGGAATTTATACACAGGTTGAACAACTGAATAAGACAGCATTAAAGAGTCATGGACTGGATTCAAACGGACAATTGTATAAGATTAATTCTTTTGAATTCTATCGTTACGAAGATATTATAAAAAAAGAAGATGATGCAGGATATGATAAAACAGCCTTTGAAAAAATGCTGGAAATAAAAGGGGATTCAGATCATACCAAATTGATCGATATGCTGACAGATCTGAATGATTACTCTATAGGGATTGAAGATGTACTGAAAGAACATTTTGATGAAGAAAATATTGTTTACTGGATGGCATTTCAGATTCTGATGGGAAACGTAGACACACAGAACAGAAATGTTTATTTATACAGTCCTCTGAATTCAGATATCTGGTACTTTATTGCCTGGGATAACGATGGCTGTCTGATGAGATCGGAATATGAATTAAAGAATTTTTCGGATCAGGGCAGTTGGGAAAAGGGAATCAGTAATTACTGGGGAAATGTTCTGTTTCAAAGGTGTCTGAAGTCACGGTCTTTCCGGGAAAAATTAAATGATGCCATTCTGGAACTGAGGGAATATCTGAACAAAGATATGCTCATATCAAAGATAGAGAGCTATAAGAACGTACTGAAGCCCTATTTATATTCGATGCCTGATGCAGAGTATGAACCGCTTACATCTGAACAATACGATCAGATTGTAGCATCACTTCCTGATGAGATAGAGAAGAACTATAAGTTATATCTGGAAAGCCTGGAAACACCAATGCCATTTTATATAGGTGTTCCGACAATAGACGGTAATAAGTTGAAATTTAACTGGGATGTATCTTATGATCTGGACGCAGAGGACATTACGTATTCTGTGGAGGTTGCGCGAGATTATCTGTTTCAGGATGTAATCTATCACAATACAACCCTGACTGTTCCGGAAACTGAGATGGACCTTCCGGAAGCAGGACAGTACTTTGTGAGAATAAGAGCAACAAATACATCTGGAAAAACGCAGGATGCATTTGATTATTATGTAACAGACGAAGGAAAGCATTATGGTATGAAGTGCTTTTACATAACAGAAGATAGTACGGTAGAGGAAGACAATTATGAAGAAGGCTGACAGGAAGAAAGAACATTTTCGTAATGAATGGAAATATCTTATCAGTACCAGTGAGAAAGAAGTCCTGAATCTTCGGATGAAGCCACTTATGAAACTGGATCCTCATGCAGAAAATGGAGGATATCTGATACGGAGCCTGTATTTTGATGATTACTGGAACAGTGCATATGAAGAAAAGGAAAGCGGCGTTCTTATGAGGAAGAAATATAGGATACGAATTTATAATTATAGTGCTGAAAGTATCAAGCTGGAAAGAAAAAAGAAGTTCGGCAGTTATATTTATAAAGAAGATGCCCCTCTGACAAAAGATGAGGTGCAAAAAATTCTTTCCGGCGAGTATGAATTTCTTCTGAAAAGTCCGTATAGTCTTTGCAGGGAATTTTACATAGAATGTATGAGTAATATGATGCGGCCGAGAACAATCGTAGATTATGAGAGAGAACCATGGATCATGGATGAAGGAACGGTCAGGATCACATTTGATACAGATGTCAGAGCTGCTGTTGGAAGCTATGATATTTTCGACAGTACGCTTCCGGCTTTATCTGTACTGGAACCGGGAAAACTGATCATGGAAGTGAAATTTACAGAGATGCTGCCTCAGATTCTGAGAAATCTTCTGCCGCCGCAGGCAGCAGAATTTACAGCAGTTTCCAAATATGTACTGTGTTATGAAAAAACGCGGTACATGAATGGATTTGAGTATTGGTATGATACACAGGGGAGGATGATAAGATGAGTGTACAGGATATGATAAAAAAATCTGTACTGGAATCAGGAATGTTCAGTCAGTATGATATACCTAAGATATTGGCTGCTCTGGCAGTGGCTTTGATTTTGGGAAGTGTGATTTATCTGGTTTATCAGAAATTTTATGTTGGAGTTATTTTCTCCAGAAGTTTTGCAGTTACACTTGTGGGAATGACAGTGCTTACCTGTATGGTAACACTTGCGATCAGCAGCAATATTGTGATTTCTCTTGGTATGGTTGGTGCATTGTCTATTGTACGTTTTCGTACAGCAATTAAAGATCCGATGGATCTTCTGTATCTGTTCTGGGCAATCACATCGGGGATTACAGCCGGCGCAGGTATGTATGCATTAACTCTGTTGACAGCTGTGATTATCATTCTGATAATCACCCTGTTTTATCACAAACAACAAAATGGCAGAATTTATATTGCAGTGATTCATTATCATGGAACTCAGGCGGGAGATGAAATTATCCGCTGTTTTGGAAAAAGAAAATATTTCGTAAAATCAAAAACTATGCGCAATGAAAAAACAGAAATGGCAGTGGAAATATATTGCAGACAGAATGATATGGAGTTTATGGAAAAAATCCGGGATATCGGTGGAGTGGAAGATGTTACATTGATTCAGTATAATGGAGAATATCATGGCTAAAAGTCAGAAACGATATCTGGTTCTGTTGGGTTTTGGACTTTTAGTTATTATAGCAGCAGGAGTATGGATGGTATTTGGAAGAAAAACTCAGATATATGAAAAAACAGAAGAAATTTTTGGAAATCCATTAATGGGATATGCACCTTGTGCCTGGGAAGAAACAATAGGAGAGGATATATCTTTACTGTATATGGATATTACCTGGGCTGAACTGGAACCGGCGGAAGGAAAATATGACTGGGAGAAAATCGAAAGAGAAAATCAGACTGACAGATGGAGAGAAGAAGGGAAACACCTGGTACTGAGGTTTGTGTGTGATATTCCCGGGGAGGAAAAGCATATGGACATTCCACAATGGCTATATGACAAAACTGATCATGCGGGAACCTGGTATGATATGGAGTATGGAAAGGGATATGCTCCTGATTATAATAATGAACAGATGATACAATATCACAAAAGGGCAGTTAATGCACTTGGAGAGCATTTTGGCAGAGATGGACTGGTCAGTTATATCGAACTTGGAAGTCTGGGGCACTGGGGAGAATGGCATGTAAATATTTCCGCAGGAATACAGAGTCTGCCGGAAGAATCTGTAAGAGAACGTTATATGATTCCATGGACAGAGGCCTTCCCTGATTCCATGATACTGATGAGAAGACCTTTTAGTGAGGGAGAACATTATGGAACAGGTCTCTACAACGATATGACCGGACAGCCAGAGAGCACAGAGGAATGGTTTCGCTGGATTAATGAAGGCGGTGAGTTTGACCAGACTCATGAGAAAAAAGGTTTATCCGCAATGAAAGATTTCTGGAAAAAGTTTCCTTCCGGAGGTGAGTTTACAAGTTCAATTACAATGAAAGAGCTGCTTGACACAAATCTGAATCAGACAATAAATCTGATAAAGAAAGCACATACTACTTTTCTTGGACCGAAAATAGCAGATAAAACTTATGAAAACGGTTATAGGAAAGTTTTAGGAAGCATGGGATATCGTTTGTGGATCTCGGAAGCAAGCCTTATTCAGATGCCGGGTTATGTCAGCCTGAATCTTAAATGGAAGAATGATGGAGTTGCACCATTTTATGAAGACTGGCCTGTATGGGTTCTGGTAGAAGATGAGGATGGAAATAGTCTTGAAAAAGAAGCGGTTGACATTTCGTTAAAATCACTTCTGCCGGAAGAAACTTTACAGACAAAAACAAGAATGCAGGTAAAAAAGATGATCTCACTGGCCGGAAAGAAATATAAGATCAGTATAGGTATTGAAGATCCGATGACTGGGAAATTAGCTGTTCGACTTTCAATGAAGGGAACTTATAACGAAGGGAAAAATTATCTTTTTAGCAAATAATATTGAAGAATAAAAATGATTCGTTTATCTGTTACAGTAAAAGGAATAAAAAAATCGGATTGTATGTTTTTGAATACAATCTGATTTTTTTTGCTAATTACTGGACAAAGTAAAAAAAAATATTCTATAATATTATAGTAAAAATTAAATAACATTTATTGGTTTTGAACCAGTCGTTGTAAGTTCCGCAAGGATTAATAGAGAAACCGGTGTAAGTCCGGTACGATCCCGTCACTGTAAGAGGGAGCTTCGGAATGAAAAATGTCACTGGGCCATGTGATTTTAAAGTTGGTCCGGGAAGGCGATTTCGAAGTGATGAACTTAAGTCAGGAGAACTGCTTGCAATTGGGATAGGAATGATTCTTACGGTAGATAGGAAGCATAATTTTTTTATGTCATTTTGTGTCCGTATGTATGATGTTTTCATATTGCGGGCTATTTTTTTGCCTGAAAATTAACCCCTATGGGGGGATTCCCCATGTTACTGAGTAAAAGTAATCAGAAACATTTCCGGTATTGGTTTAATTCACGAAAGATGTAGGAAGGAGATTATTTTGACGAAAAAACAAATCGGGAAAAGATTTCTGCAGATTCTGATCGTCCTGTTTGGTATCAGCTTTCTGACCTTTGGACTGACTTATCTGTCTCCTGGTGATCCGGCTGAGATCATGCTGACAGAGTGCGGTAATCTTCCCACACCGGAGCTTCTGGAACAGACAAGGCATGAGCTGGGACTTGATCAGCCCTTTCTTGTGCAGTATGGAACCTGGCTGAAGGGTGTACTCACCGGAGATATGGGACAGTCCTATTCCTTTAAGATGCCGGTAGTACAGAAACTTGTATCCTGTTTCTGGCCAACCCTGAAGATGTCTCTGCTGGCACTGCTTATGATGATCGTGATTTCCATTCCGCTGGGAATCCTGGCAGCAGTGTATCAGAACAAATTCCCGGATTACTTTGTAAGAGGAATTACTTTTATCGGGGTATCAGTACCAAGCTTCTGGCTTGGCCTGATCTTACTGAGTATTTTTGGTGTACAGCTTCGCTGGGTAAATGTAGCAGGAGGAAGTACTGATCTGAAGGCTATGATCCTGCCGTCACTTACGTTGGCGCTTGCCATGTCTGCCAAATATACCAGACAGGTGAGAAGTGCGGTTCTGGAGGAGCTTCATCAGGATTATGTAACAGGTGCACGTATGAGAGGTATCAAGGAGAGTGTGATTTTATGGAGACATGTTCTTCCAAATGTAATGCTTCCGTTGGTAACTCTGCTTGGACTTTCCCTGGGAAGTCTTCTTGGCGGTACTGCAGTCGTTGAGATTATCTACAACTGGCCGGGTATGGGAAATATGGCAGTCAAAGCAATCTCCTGTCGCGATTATCCGCTGGTTCAGGGATATGTACTGTGGATCGCTATCCTGTATATGTGTATCAATCTGCTTGTGGATCTGTCCTATACTTATCTGGATCCAAGACTTAAGGAGGATAGATAATGAAGTTAGCGAAAGTATTTAAAGAAAATAAGCAGTTTACCCTTTTTTCGATACTGGCGCTGGTGGTAGTCGGTGTAGCTGTGTTTGCCCCGCAGATTGCACCCTACGACCCGCTGGATGCAGTAATGCTGGAATCCCTTCAGGCGCCAAGTTCTGCACATCCCTTTGGAACAGACAAGCTGGGACGTGACCTGTTATCACGAGTGATCTTCGGAACCAGAACTTCTCTGGTCATGACATTATGTCTGGTAGCAGTTATCTTTGTGATCGGTACATTTCTTGGAATTATCGCCGGATACTTCGGTGGAATCGTAGACGGTGTGATCATGCGTATCGCAGATATGATGATCTCTTTCCCTGGTCTGGTACTTGCCATCGCAATCGCCGGTATGCTGGGACCGAACCTTGTAAATGCGGTTATCTCCATTGCAGCGGTAAGCTGGACAAAATATGCCAGACTTGCACGAAGTATGGTGCTGAGGGTTAAAAAGAATCTTTATATTGAAGCAGCAGTTGTAAACGGAACCAGGACATGGAAGATTCTGCTGGTACATGTTCTTCCGAACATGGTTACTCAGATGGTAGTAACTGCAGCAGCAGATATCGGAACCATGATGCTGGAACTGGCATCCTTATCCTTCCTTGGCTTTGGTGCTACAGCGCCCACACCGGAATGGGGACTGATGCTGAACGAGGGAAGAACTTACATGGCAAAAGCACCATGGCTGATGATCTACCCAGGTATTGCGATCGTGATCTGCGTAGTTATCTTCAACATGCTTGGTGACAGCATCCGTGACGTTCTCGATCCGAGACAGGAGTAAGAAAGCAGGCTGTTGTTTCTTATATAATAAGGAAAGCTCAAATATATCCGCATGGTAAAAAAATGCCGGGTATAAAAAGTTCTGCGGCTTCCGTACTGAACCGCAGAAGATAAGGTAAGATAGAGTAACAATCAACCAGTGCAGACAGCAATCGGACTTCTGCACAAGTAATGATGATAAATGATTAACTATAAAGTGGAAATGAATCCCACTTACCTAATTTTTTCAGGAGGAATATATGAAAAACACATTATTCAAAAAAGTTTTAGCAGTAGCACTTGCATGTACAATGACATTTTCCATGGCAACCGTAACTCACGCAGCAGATGCAAAAGAGATCACCATCGGTGTAACAAGCTTTGCTGATACTCTGGAGCCTACAGAGCAGTACTTCAGCTGGGTTGTTTCCCGTTATGCTATCGGTGAGTGCCTTACTAAATTCGATGAAGAAGGTGAGATCGTTCCTTGTCTGGCAGAAAGCTGGGAGAACAGCGAAGACGGAAAAACATGGACATTCAAGATTCGTGAAGGCGTTAAATTCTCCAACGGTGATGATATGACACCGGAGATGGTAATGGCATCTATTCAGCGTACAGTTGACAAGAGTGACCGAGTACCGGAGTTCTTTGATCTGGACAGCATGGAAGTAGACGGACAGAACCTGATCTTCCACTTAAACAGAGCAAACGCAAACATGGCAGGAAGCCTTGCAGACCCATTATTCCTGATCGTAGATACAAACGTAGATGATTCTACATTTGCAATGGAAGGACCGATCTGTACAGGACCATATAAGGTAGAATCTTTCAGCCCTACAGATTCCTGTGTAGTTACAAAAAATGAGAATTACTGGGATGGAGAGGTGCCGCTGGATAAGGTTACACTGAAATGTGTAGATGATCAGACAACACGTTCCATGGCTCTTCAGACAGGCGAGATCGATATTGCTTATAACTTAAAGACAGAGAACCTTATTGAGTTTGAAGGAAATGACAATTATGAGATCCAGGAGCTTCAGTCCCTGCGTTCCACATATGCATTTATGAACCAGAGTGAAGGCCGTGCACTCAGCGATAAAGCGCTTCGTCAGGCACTTCTGCGCGGACTTGACAAACAGACATACTGTGATGTTCTTCTTGAAGGTGGAGCTACAGCAGGTAAAGCACCGGTACCTCCTACACTTGACTTCGGATTTGATGATCTGAACGACGAGAACAGCTATGATCCGGAAGGTGCGAAAGCAATCCTTGAGGAAGCAGGATACAAAGACACAGACGGTGACGGATTCGTGGAAACACCGGACGGAGATCCTCTGACACTTGATTTCGTTATCTATACAAGCCGTGCAGAACTTGGTGTTTACGCACAGGCAGCACAGGCCAGCCTGAAAGAGATTGGTATCAATGTAAACCTGAATACAGTAAGCTATGAAACACTTCTCGACATGAGAGATTCCGGTCAGTATGACCTTCTTATCTGGAACGTACTTGTAGCTAATACAGGAGACCCGGAGAACTATTTAAGAGAGAACTGGTACAGCAAATCTGCAAACAACACAGCAGGATACAACAATCCGGAAGTAGATGAACTTCTTGATGAGCTTGCAGGAACATTTGACGAAGAAGAAAGAAAAGACCTGATCATCAAGATCCAGCAGGATATCATGGATGATGCAGCAACTGTATTCTTCGGATATGAGACAACTTATCTGTTCTCCAACAAGAGAGTTACAGGCGTGAAGATGTATCCCATGGATTACTACTGGCTGACAAAAGACATCACACTTGCTGAGTAATTATATTTAGAGATATTATAGCAATCCTCTAAAATAATGCATATTAATCCAGCCCATCAGAGTATGAAATCCTGCGTCAGATATCTTTGCCGTGCGTCGGCACGCCTGCAGATATCTTCCTTGTCTTTCGTACTCTGCTGAACTGTCTTAAATGCATTATTTACGAGGACTGCTATAATTTCTGAATGAGACTGCACGGATTATGTCTGTTCGTCGGGATATCAGAAAAGATGGACATGGATATAATCCGGAAACACAGTAACAAGTAAGAAGGAGCGTTATTTATGCTTGAAATAAAGGATCTTTCAGTCCGGTATGGAAAGCAGGAACCTACGATTGAGCATTTCAACCTGAATATGAAGAAGGGTGAGATCATCAGTGTTGTAGGTGAGAGTGGAAGCGGAAAGACCACTGTTATCAGAGCTGTCCTCGGCGCACTTGCCGGGGGCGGTAAGGTAACACAGGGAGATATTCTCTTTAACGGAAAATCCCTGCTGACCAATACCAAGGATGAATGGAGACAGTTAAGAGGAACACGTATATCCATGATCTTTCAGGACTGCGGCGGAACCCTGAATCCGATCCGTAAGATTGGAAGCCAGTTCGTGGAATACATCTGTACTCATTCAAAAGTGTCAAAAGATGAAGCGTGGAAAAAAGGAGTAAGCATGCTGGAGAAAATGCGTCTCCCGGAAGCAGAGAATATCATGAACAGTTATCCTCATCAGCTTTCCGGTGGTATGCGTCAGCGTGTGGGTATTGCCATGGCAATGACCTTTAATCCTGAACTGCTTCTGGCAGACGAACCCACCAGTGCATTGGATGTGACTACACAGGCACAGATTGTTCGTCAGATGATGGAGCTGCGTGACGATTTCCACACAGGCATCATCATCGTAACCCATAACATTGGTGTAGCTGCTTACATGGCAGATCAGCTGATCGTTATGCAGAACGGCAAAGTGGTGGATCAGGGAACAAGGGATGAGGTCATGAATCATCCGACCAGTGATTATACAAAGAAGCTTCTGGCAGCAGTACCGGAAATGGAGGGACGCCGTTTTGTTTAAGGAATCAGATATCGTACTCAGTGCAAAGCACATTGTAAAACAGTTTCCGGCCTCCCATGGACGGACACTGACAGCCTGCAATGACATTAACCTGAATGTCTATAAGGGCAAGACATTAGGAATTGTAGGAGAGAGCGGATGCGGTAAATCCACATTCGTAAGGATGGTTATCTCCCTTGACAAGCCTACCAGCGGTGAGATTCTGTATCATGGCAAAAACCTTGCTGGCCTTTCCAAAAAGGAAACATGGTTAAATCGCCAGAACATGCAGATGGTTTTCCAGGATCCGCTGGCATCCTTTGATCCGAAGATGAAGATCGTGGATATCCTTACAGAGCCGCTGATCAACTTCGGAAAATTAAAGAAAAGCGAGAAAGAAGCCAAAGCAAGAGAACTGCTGGAAATGGTAGAGCTGCCTGGAGATTTCGTAGATCGTTATCCTCACAACATGAGTGGCGGACAGAGACAGAGAATCAGTATTGCAAGAGCGCTTTCACTGGAACCGGAGATTCTGGTTTGTGATGAGGCGACTTCTGCGCTGGATGTTTCTGTGCAGGAGTCTGTGATCGAGCTTCTGGTACGCCTTCAGAAAGAAAAAAATATCAGCATGCTTTTCATCTGCCATGACCTGGCGCTGATCCGTTCTTTTGCCCATCAGATTGCTGTTATGTATCTGGGAAATATCGTAGAGGTTATTCCAGGTGAAGATGTTACAGAGTATGCAGTGCATCCATATACACAGGCACTTCTGGGTGCACAGTTCTCTATCCACATGGATCCCAGCCAGAAGATCCAGAGTATCGAGAGTGAAGCACCAAGTCCTCTGGATGTACCGAAGGGCTGCCCTTTCCAGAACCGCTGCGAGCATTGCACAGACAGATGTAAGGCAGAGATGCCGAAGCTGAAAGAGATTGCTCCCGGACATGAAGCAGCTTGTTTCTATGTGGAGGAGCATCTGAAAAATTGAAGGAAAGGGGGAAGGTGTAATGAAAAGAAAGTTTATCAGTCTGACACTGAGTGCGGTTCTTGTGCTTGGGGTTACAACCCCTGCCTGGGCTGCCGCTGAAACCTATACAGATGGTGAGGCGCATACAATTGGTGTCATCGTATATGATCCGGATGCCTCAGAGATGGAAATGTTCTCTGACTACTACCGCGACTATATTCAGGCAGGTTTTCCTGTGAAATTCATTTTCTCCGGCAGGACAACCAGCGCAGAGGATGAGATTCAGTATATTGATAAAATGAAAGAGCAGGGCGCAGAAGGAATCATTTCTTTTGCAGGTTTTGCAGCAGGAATTCAGGATATCATTGGGGAGTGCGAGAAGGAAGAGGTGTATTATGCACTTGGCTCCAACACTATCAGTGATGAGAATTATGAAGCAGTAAAAGATAATTCCTGTTATATGGGAAGTGTGGGACCGAAGCTGGAAGATGTATACCAGAGCGGATGTGATATGACAGAGTATTTTCTGGATAAGGGTGCGAAGAATTTTGTGATTATGTCCGGTGGTGCTTCTTCAGGAAACCGCCTGCATCAGGTGAGAACCTGGGGAATGCTCAATACATTGGAAGAGAAAGCAGGGCTGGTTCTGACAGAAGAGGCAGAAACACTTTCTACAACAGAAGAAGTTACAAAGCTTTCCAGTGAAGACGGTTCTGTACAGGTTACGATCTGTCCGGGATATACAGAGCAGGACGGACCGGGACTTGACAATCTGAGCACTGCATTTGCAGATGGAAACTGTGATGCGCTGATGAGTGCGTTCCATGTTTCCACTTATCTGGACAAAATCGCAGATAAGGAAAAAGAACAGAACAGCAATATTCTGGTAGGCTCTATCGACAGTTTCACTGATGGAAATTATGAAATCTTCCAGAAGAAAGATATGTTCGGAAATCCACCTGTTGATTATGTACAGGGAAAATATGCATCTTTGGCAGGTCCTGCATTTGCCATGATCTACAATGCCATCACAGGAAATCCGGATGCAGTAAAAGAGAACGGACAGGCAGCACGTCTGTACCAGGGCTTCTGGACTGCAACAAATGAGAAAGACTATGAAGAGCTTTATGGATATGCAACAGGTATCTATGAAAATGCGTATAGCTGTGATGATCTTCAGGGCGTGATCAAGGTATTTGATGACAGTGCTACACCTGAGAAGCTCAAAGAACTGACAGAGAGTTATTCTGTAGAAGATGCCAAGGCGCGTATCTTTGACGGGGAATAAGCAAATGAGGACATTACGGGTAGCAGATCTGGAGGCGAAGCCGGGTGAGAAAGTATCCGGATATGTGCATGTTATTGGTGCAGAATTCGGAATTCCGGTAACACTGATCTGCGGAGAAAAAGAAGGCGGAACGGTTCTTATTTCCGGCGGCGTGCATAATGCAGAATATGTAGGGATTCAGGCTGCCATGCAGCTTGCAGATGAACTGGATCCGAAGAAGATCGCAGGAAATATCATTGTGATCCGTCTGATGAACAGGACGGGATTTGAGCACCGTACCATGAGTCTTACCTATGAGGATGGAAAAAACCTGAACAGAGTTTTCCCTGGAAATCCAAACGGGACGCTCAGTGACAGGATTGCTTATACGGTTGTGACAGAATTTTTCCAGAAGGCAGATTACTATGTGGATCTGCATTGCGGTGACGGATTTGAAGGTCTGGTATCTTATGTATACTGTACAGGTGCAGCAGCTTCGGAAGTAGCCGCAAAGAGCCGGGAGATGGCGGAAATCGCACATGTGGACTATCTGGTAACTTCCATGTGTGGAACAGGTGGAGCCTACAACTACGCCGGAAGCATGGGAATCCCGAGTATCCTGCTGGAACGTGGACATAGTTCCCGCTGGTGCGAAGATCTGGTAGCGGAGGATGTTCATGATGTGAAGAATATCCTCAGACATCTGGGAATCCTTCGTGGGAAGTCTCATATTCATGGCAAACCACCGATAGAAGTAAGTCCTGTGATTTATGAAGATGCCCCGGTATCAGGCTGCTGGTATCCGGCGAAACAGCCCGGTGAGACATTTAAAGAAGGCGAAGTACTGGGAAGAATCTGCGATTATTTTGGACGTGAACTGTTTGTATACAGAGCCAAAATGGGTGGTATTATTCTTTATCAGACCATCAGTCTGTGCATTATGAAGGATACGCCGATGGTTTCTTATGGTACCTGGGATGAGGATACACAGAGTAAGATTGAAGTAGGATGTGAAGTGTGCGGAAATGAGAAACATAAGCATGGACACCATCATCATAAATCAGAGGAAAAATATCATAAACGGCATGAACATAAAAAGTATCATAAGTCTGAGGATATAAAGTGGAAATAAAACAGAGATAGAAAGTGTTAGTATTAAAAAGTAAGGTTACGCCATATCTAGGTAATTCAGATATGGTGTAACCTTATTTTGAGTTATTAGTTATTTTCCATTTATTCTAATTCTTCTATTATTTTAGTGGTAATTTTTCTACTATCCACCTATTCGGTGGATTTATAAATATGAGTTATAGTTTAGTTATAATAAGAAAGAATCAGAGGAATACTGATGACTATTCTTTTCCGTCAATGACATAAAATTTTTAGGTGAAATCCCGTAGTATTTCCGAAAGCATTTGCTGAAATATCCGGAATCGGAAAAACCACACAAAACAGCTACATTTTGAATGGAAGGACTGTCCCTCAGAAGAAATTGTCTGGCTTTTTTCATGCGGCAGATGTTGATATAGGAGGTAAGTGTAGTTCCTGTTTCCTGGCTAAACACAGTTGAGAGATGTTGGGAATTGATAAAAAAGTGAGAAGCGATGGTTTCAAGGCGAAGATCCGGATGGTTAAAATTCAGACGGATATATTCCTGAACCTGAGAAACAAGAGCAGACTTCCGGGAATTTTTTTGATTAGCGAGAGAATCCAAAACCGCATTACAAGTGGATTGGATCAGTTGCTTCAGTTGCAGAGCATTTTGACAGTCCTGGTAAGTGTTTAGGGCATCTTCAATCAGAGGGAAAAGAATTTCCCTCTGATTGCATTCCGTGATAAAACCATCAAGTACAGTAAGAAAAGCGGCAGCTACACTCCAGGTCTGGCGGATATGGATTTTTTTGGTGATAATATCGTTGAAATATTCATCAATATATCTATTGAGAGATTGAGAGTTCCGCTGGCGCAGAAAGATCAGGATATCATCATAGATCAAAGGTTTTAATGTAAAATCAGCAGAATATGACTGGGGTGTGAAATAAAGAAATCCGGAAGAGGAAGCAGAACTGTTATGAAAAACAGAAAGAGCTTCTTCATAGGAATAACGGATTCCTTCTACACCTTCATGAGGTGTTCCGCAGCAGAAGAATGTGGAAATCTGTGCAATATTATCATAAATTCCGGCAAGGTTGAGACAGAATTTTTCTAGGTCAGAGAAAGAAACATCAGAGTTTTTTTCCATAATGATATATTGCCGCATTTGAGAATAATCAATATAAATAAGTTCTCTGCATACTGGCTGTAAGATCTCTCTGCATATGTTTTCCAGGATGGTGTGAAGCAGGGAAAAATCACCTTTTTTATCCCACATTTCCGAATTGACACTGTGAATTTGCATAAGGAGGGTAAGATAACTGGAATTTTTATAGACCGGGATTTCCTCCAGATCATCCTGGGAAAGAGCCGTTCCGCTGATTACTTTTTGGAAAAAATTTAGTTGCATCTGGCGTTTATACAGATTGCGAAATTGAAAATAGTCATTCACATAGCTGTTTCTGGAATTTTCTTGGTCTAACTCGTCGCTTACTTTCTGAAGAGTTTCCATAAGCTCCTGGTGATCCAGAGGTTTCAGAAGATACCCACGGACTTGAAGGGAAATCGCTTTTTTTGCATATTCAAAATCTTCGTATCCTGTGGAAAGGATAAATTTGGTATGACAGTCCGCTCCGAAAGTTTCAATCATATCCAGCCCACTCATAATCGGCATGGATATATCCACAAGGGCAATATCGGGTTTGATATTTTCAATAAGCTTAATTCCTGCTTGTCCGTTATTTGCTTCCCCTACAATCTTATAAATATTTTGTTTTTCAAGAAAGTTGATCAGAGATTTTCTGAAGAAAACTTCATCATCAATAATTACAAGTGTTTTCACTTTATATTTCCCCCTAAAGTAGATTTTTTATCAGGTATTGCTATGGTCACAGTTGTACCGTTTTCAGGTGAGCTTTTTATGGTAAGTCCGTAATTTTCTCCATAGAGCAGAGAAATTCTATGGTTGATACTTGGGAGTCCAAAGGAATATCGGGCAGTTTTGAAATCCCTGATAGAACGGTTAAGTTCTGTAAGTTTTTCCCGAGGGATACCGGAACCATTATCGGAAATGGAAATGTAGATGGTGTTATTTTTAATAGAAACATTTAAGTGGATATGGCACATCTGGTTGGTGAGTCCGTGGACAAAAATATTTTCTACAACAGGCTGTATGGTCAGCTTGGGTATCTCTGCTCCGTGATCTTCCCAGGATGACTCATAGGTAATCTCATAATCTACAAAATCCATATACCGGAGATTTTGAATATAAAGATATTGTTCTGTGAGAATTAACTCTTGTCGGAGAGGAATAATAAACTGTCCCTTTGAAAGAGAATTTCTGTAAAAAGTTGACATGGCAGACACAGCTTTTACCGCAGTTTCTTTCATATCAAGTTCAATGAGAGACTTGATGGTGTTTAAAGTATTGTAAAGAAAATGTGGATTAATCTGGGATTGTAACAACTGTACTTCCATCTTCTGTTTGGCATTTTGTTCTTCATAGATATCGTTGAGCAGTGTCTGAATCTTCTGCATCATAAGGTTAAACTGGTTATAGAGAACCGCAAGTTCATCGTTGGAAGAATAGCTGACAGAAATATCTAGCTTTCCGGCAGAGGCAGATTTCATTTTGTCCACAAGTCTCTGGATAGGCGCAGTGACAGTACTTGTACATAATATGGAAAATACTACAGACAAAATAAAAACCACAATACTGATAATAAGGATGTTGTGCAGAATCACTACATGGTCCAGAGTCAGATTTTCCAGAGGAATCAGGTTGATCACTTTCCAGTTCAGTGCAGGGGAGGACTTGCAGATAAAAAGAAAATCAGTGTTATTTATGGAAAAAATCTGACTGCCAGTTTCTGCAAGTGTCTTATATTTTGTCGGGTCGATTCCTGCGTAAGATGAGAAATCCTCATAAATACCTTTCGAAGAAGATGAGGAAAGTATCTGTCTTTTTTCATTAGTAATATAGAAATATCTGGAAGAACTGTCTGGAAGATTGCGGAATACGGAAGAAATATTTGCCTCTTTAATTAGCAGAACAAGAGCACCCAGATATTTGGTATTGTCAATATTTGTAATACTTTTTAAGACTACAAAAGTAGGTTCTCCGCTTATTTGGAAAGGCCCCAGAAACTGAAAAGCCAGATTGGTCCGAAGATTGTCAAGGATTTCAGAATCCAGAAGAGAATCTAGCTGGTCTGTTTCTGTGGTACTACTGTGAAACCAGTGGTTTTCTGTGTCTAAGATATCCCAGGCGTAGATATTTTTGTGAAGTCCGATGATACGCTGTGTCTGGTTTGTAAGTTCGGAATTTACTAGAAAATGTTCCAGTTCGTTTTTCGGGACGGTGGGATTTTCTTTTAAAACATTGGCAATATTGCTGTTGATGGAGAGCGTAATGGCATAGTCCGATATATGATTGATTTTGTCTCCAAGGTTGTTGGTGATCAGGGACAGCTGCTGCTGGCTGGAAAGGGTTGCGCATTTGATTAGCACTTTTTTGGAAGCAGAATAAAAAAACACGGAAGTGAGCAGAAGTATCAGCGAGCTGAGTAGCAGATATGTGATAAAAAGCCTGTATTTCAGGCTGATCCATGAAAATAATCGAAACATTTTTTTTCTTAGATTTTCTAACATGAAATCCTCCTCTTTTTATATTTTTGATAGAATAACTGCATTAATTATATAATAGGAAGAAAATTCCTACAAGTATTGGGAAAGTATTGGAGAAAATATTCCATGTGGAGCGAAGATTTTCCATGTATTTTTTGGCAAGGATTTTATATAATAGGTTCATCGATAAGGAAAGCAAAAAAGAATATTCAATCCGGATGGAATAGAACAAAATCAAAAGGAGGACAAAAATGAAATTAAAAAAAGTGATGGCTACTACACTTGCCACAATGATGTGCCTTTCTTCATTCAGTATGGTGAATGTATGGGCGGACGAAAAAGAGAATTCAGAACCACTTGTGATTAATTATATCAGTGCTAGAAGCGAGACAGACGCGGCACTGAAAACACTGAAGAAACTTGCGGAAGACTACAAGAAAGATCATCCGGATTTTGAATTTAACGTAGAGTCTATTGCAGACAGAGAAACCTATCTTCAGAAAATCAAGATTCTTGCATCTAGCAATGAGTTGCCTGACTGGTTTGATGCAGACCCGGAAGCTTTCTTTGAGGGACTTTGTAAAAAAGATTTGATTTATAGTGTAGATAATCTTTATGACGAGTTAGGTATCAAGGACAAGTTCTTTGACATTGCACTCGATTATCCAAAGCTCAGCGATGGAAGTAATTACCTTATGACCTGGCAGGGAAATGTAGAGTATTTCTGGTATCACAAAGATATGTTTGAAAAAGCCGGAATCACTGAGACACCACAGACACTGGAAGATCTTCTGGATGTGTGCCAGAAACTGAAAGATGCAGGAATAACCCCGATTTCAGCAGGTAACTATGATATGATTATGCGTTATCCGGCATTTAAGGCTTTTAGAATGGAAGGAAACGACTTTATTGATAATGCGAGAATGGGAAAAGAAAAATTTAATTCAGAGACAGGTATCGCAACAGCACAGTATGCACAGAATATTGCTCAGTATTTCAGCGAAGGATGGACAAGTTCAGATGCTACTGCACAGATGGATTTGTTTTTGAACAGCGGCGCAGCAATGTTATATACTGGAACATGGGATACGCCGGATCTTGCAGATGATGAGGAAAAACTTAAAGATGACATCTCCATGTTCAAGCTTCCTGTAGACAGCGAGGGAACTGCAACAGGAGAAAATGATTACTATGCAAACTGTGGAATCGGAACGGCTATTCTTAAGGATTCCATGAGTGATATGATGAAAGATTTCATTAGCTATGTATGGGATAATTATGCAGATACAGCAATGTATGAGTTCAATATGCTTCCGTCCATGATGCCAAGTGATGCTGATAAGTTGCCGGAGCTTACACAGCAGATATTAAGTGACCTTGAGAATTGTGGTACTTTTGCACAGTGTTGGGATGTTCGACTTGATCCGTCCACAAACGAGGTTTATAGAAAAGAACTGGCAAGTCTTGGAATGGGAGAATCAACTCCTGAAGAATTCTGCGAAAACATGGACAAAGCTGTAGCGCAATATGCATCTGATTATTTTGACACTGAAGAGTAACTGAGAGAACACGCAGATGCGAAAACTTTTATCTGCATCTGCGTGTGAAAGGGGATATGATATGAAACCCAGAAATAAAATTCAGCCTTTGCCGTTTGTTCTTCCTGCACTGATCGTATATATTCTGACTGTCATTATTCCGATTTTGTGGTCGATGGGTTACAGCCTTTTTTCTTGGAATGGAATCAATGATATGAAGTTTATCGGACTGGAAAATTATATGAGGATGTTTCAGGATGAGACATTTCGTCAGGCTGTTATAAATAATCTTAAATTTGTTGTAATGGGAAGTTTGTTTCAGTTGTGTGTAGGGCTGATTCTGGCAATTTTGTTGACTCATATTTCCAAAGGAGGAAATGTTCTGCGAGTTATCTATTTTATTCCATGTATTATTTCATCTATGGCAATCTGCCAGATTTTTTCTAAAATGCTTTCTGCCCAGCCGCAGGGGCTGGTCTGCTATGTGATGGAAAAATTGGGAATGGAACCGATTGCTCTGTTGGCAAATTCTCATACAGCACTGATAACTATAACTTTGATTGATGGATATAAGTATTGCGGTTTATATATGATTATTTTTTATTCTGCATTTGTATCCATATCAAAGGATGTAATCGAGGCATCTATAATGGATGGATGTAACGTTTTCCAGCAGTATCGTTATATCAAGCTTCCACTGGTGAAAAATATATTCAGCATTGTCATTGTAATGCTTGTAAATGGTTGCCTGAAAACGTTTGATGTATTTTATATACTTGACAATAAATCCAGATCAACGGAGATGGTGGCAACTTATATGTACAAAACGGCTTTTAATTCGGCTGATTTTGGCTATGGGAGTACATTGTCTGTTTTTTTGGTTATTGAATGTCTGGTAGCAGTTGGTATCATACAGAAATGCATGGGATCTGCGAAAGGAGATGAGTCAGAATGATGAAATCAAGAAAAAATATAGCTCTCCGTGCTGTATTTTATGTGGTGATTGTTATTTTTGTTATGATACAAATCTATCCTATTTTCTGGGTTGTCTGCTCCAGTCTGAAAACACCCGATGAAATGACTTATACTGCACAGTATGCTCTGCCATCAGGCTTTTATCTTGGAAATTACATCAGTGCGCTGACTATTTCATCCATTCCCAAATATTTTATGAACAGCACAATTGTAGCAGTTCTTACACTTCTGGGAATCGTAGTTTTAGGGTGTCCGGTAGCATTTGTGATTAGCAAGGTTAAGGTAAAATATGCTGGTGTATTGTTGGCGTTTTTTCTGTTTGGAATGATGGTGCCTGTTTTTTCCTGCCTTATACCGATGTTCCAGATTTATAACAAGATTGGACTTAGAAATACATACTGGGCACTGGTGCTTCCACAGATTGGGTTTGGACTTCCAATGTGTATCTATCTTTACACCGGATTTTTTAAATTTATGCCGGATTCTCTTTTGGAAGCGGCAGTTATTGATGGTGCCACAATGGGAACTGTATTTCGTAGAATTGTAGTACCTATGGCAAAAAACACCACAATGACAGTTCTTACATATAATTTTGTTTTTGTGTGGAATGAATTTACTTATGCCAACACATTTATATCATCTTCCGATATGAAAACTTTACCTATTGGCTTAAATGACTTTGTGGGACAGTTTGGAAGAGTAGATTGGGGCAGTACATTCGCGGCAATTGTAATATCGATTTTGCCCACACTGATTGTTTATTTTATTCTTAACAAAAATATAATTGAAGGTATGGCTGCAGGTGCAGTCAAGAGTTAGGAGGGCTGAAATGGAAACAAGAATCAAATTGAAAAAAGGATGGAAGATTCTGCAGGATGTTCATGATACAGGGGAAAAAATCGGACTTTATGCTGCTGTGGATCCGGATACATCTATGGGTTCTCAGGTATCTGAATGGGAGGAACTGGGGGAACTGAAACATCTGCAGCTGATTTATGCAAAGCAGCCATATTTTGGACGAGAACTTAGGTATTTTAATCAGGCACCATGGTGGTATAAAATTGAATTTGAAGTTCCATGTCAGGCAGTAACAGATGCTGTCCTTAAATTCACCAACGTGGATTATTATGGAAAAGTATGGATCAACGGAGAATTTCTTGGAGAGCATGAGGGGTATTCCGCACCATTTTCCTTTGATGTGAAAGATAAGCTTATTTTTGGAAAGAGGAATTATATCATCGTAAAAGTAAGCTCTCCATGGGATGATGAGGTGGAACTGGATGCGCAGGAGTCTAGAACTATTCTGGTAAAGAGAAATATGGTAAAAGGAACCTATGAACATTCAGACACTTTTATCCAGAGAGATGTAAACCCTGTGGGAATCTATGGAAATGTAGAATTGATTCTGACAGAAGAAGGCGTTCTGGAAGATCAGGCAGATTTGAAATATGAACTGGATACAGATGGAAAAAAAGCGGTCGTGCATGTGGAGGCTGTAGCACGCGGACTGAAATCAGGGGAGACTTATAATTTTAATGTAAGAATCAGAGAAAAAGAGTCAGGTCTTATAAAAACAGAAAAAAATGTTCAGATAATGGCAGATGAGGCAGAGATAACGCTTAAATGTAACCTTGAAGTAGAGGATATCAGGTTGTGGTCCACATGGGATCATGGATATCCCTGGATGTATCAGGCAGAGTTTACATTAAGTCAGGGGAAAAATATACTGAGTAGCAGAATCATGAACTTTGCTTTCCGAGAGGTTCAGATTGAACGAAATGAGAAGATGACAAGATTCTGGCTTAATAAAAAGAAATTGTATGTAAGAGGAACCTCTTATTTTCCAGACTGCTATATTTCCGCAATGACAAGGGAACGGTATCTGAGAGATCTTCTTAATGTAAAGGCTGCAGGATTTAATCTGGTGCGTGTACATGTCCATACAGAGCAGGAAATTTTTTATGACCTGTGTGACGAATTGGGAATTGCGGTTCTTCAGGATTCTGAGTATAACTGGACTCATCCTTCAACAGATGAATGGGCGCAAAGATTTGCGGATATTTACAGGGAAAATGTAAAGCTTCTGAAACACCATCCGTCTCTGATCTGCTGGATTATAATGAATGAGCCGGGATGTATTGACCCAGATGGAAATGTTCGAAGAAGGTTCATGGAGGAGAATCCGGGACCTGCGCTGTACAGGGAGGTACAGAAGATGGACCCGGGCAGACCGATTATCAAGGGTTCTTTCTGTGAGGATGATCCTTTTAGTGGTGACAGTCATAATTATCTGGGTTCACTAACTGGTGGAGAATACGGAGATATCTACGATCAGACAGAAAAGCTGAACACAGAGTACGGATTTGATGCTCCTGGGTGTAGAGAAAATCTGAAAACAGTTCCGTCAGTATATCATCGTCTGGAGAAGCTAATGGATGATATACCAAAGATTCAGGAGTATCAGTACCGGCTTCTGAAATATTATACAGAGCACTACAGGATTCAAAAATATGAACCGTGCTCAGGATATGTGCAGTTCATGTTTATCGATTTGTGTCCTCAGAGTTTCTATGGATTATATGACTGGTGGGGAATCCCCAAGAAGGGACTTCAGGCCATGCTGGAAAGCAATGCGCCTGTGGGTGTCTTTGCAAAGCACAAAGATTATCTGGATAGTCTGTATATTGTAAATGATACACATGAGGATCTGGGACAGTGTGAACTAACATGGATTATTACAGAGGCATTCAGCGGAAATCTGGTAGAGAAGGGAACTGTCACAGCAGAAATTCAGGCAGACAGCTGTATCAAGGCAAAAGAGTTTGAATCAGGTTACGGAAAAGAACAAAAATGGAATCTTACACTTATTCTTTCTGATTACGATGGAAAATGCATAGCAAAGAATACATATCAGGATATATGTACCTTACTTTCCAGAGTTGATGGACATCCGGAACGTATGAGTCACGAATTTGGAATGAGATTGTACTGGGCTTAAGATATATGTAAAATTGGTGCTTTTAATTCTTTTTTTGCGCTAAAAATTACAGAAGGCGAAGTACAGGGAAGATATGTGATTATTTTGTTTGTGTACAGGGATGAAATAGGCGGTATCATTTTTGAACCCAATCATCAGTCTGTGCATTATGAAGGATACGCCGATGGTTTCTTATAGTACCTGGGATGAGGATACACAGGGTAAGATTGAAGTAGGATGTGAAGTGTGCGGAAATAAGAAACATAAGCATGGACACCATCATCATAAATCAGAGGAAAAACATCATAAACGGCATAAACATCATAAGCATCATGAGGATAAATAAATACTTAAGTAAGACAGAAATGGGTTCGACCAACTCAAGTGAACAGCAAAGCAAATGAGCTTATCGGTTCGACATAAATATAAAAACAGGGTATAAAAATACGGCTGACTATATCCGGGTTAAATGCGGATATAGTGCAGCCGTATTTTATACTATAGCAAGCCTCTTAATCAATATGCATTATTTATGAGGCTTGCTATAATCTTCGTGAAACAGAATCTGTGTAAAGAATCTTACATCTGAGTCATCTGCCCAGCAGACCATACCTACTGCATCAGCCATTTTCTGTGCATCTACACTGTAGGCGGACATACAGGAACAATTCTTATACGGTCCTGCGCTCATGATCAGGATATCTTCTTTTCCCGCTTCCTGCATCTGTCTGGCAAGCTGTTCTGTAAGAATATTCTGTGCATGCTTTGCCTGTTTGAAAAGAACCGGATCCATGATCGGATCTTTCAGAACAGTCTGGAGAACCAGTGCCTTTTCATATTTCAATGCTTTTGCCTGCATTTCTTCTACAGTACCGCAGGCAGGCGGACATGCAGGAACCAGGTTATAATTTCCACAGAGATTGTCCTCGCAGAACTGTCTGTATTCCGGTACAAATACCAGGTCTTTTGTATCCATGATCGCTGCATCTGCGAAACCCATGGAAAGTGCTTCTTTTATTAAATCCATAAGAATGTCTCCCTTCTTAAAGCGGATTATTTATTTTTTATCTTTTACGATTATAACATTTTGGAGTAAATAAAAACAGAAAAATCAAAATAAAATATGGTTACTGTTCACTCCGTTCTCAGTAACACGCTTCGCGATGCACAGAATTTATGCTGATCGCATAAATTCGCGCGGTATGTCTCGGGTTTTCTGTGACCTTTGCTCACAAAAAACACCTCGCGGGATATTACCAGTGAACAGTAACATAATATGCTTCAAAATACGAATTTCAGGAAGAAACTATCTGGAAATACAGGGAAGAAATTGATATAATGAACACACTAAGTTTTATCTGTGAGAGGAATTTGTATGGATATGATAAATGAAGCAGGTAAGGGTGAGAAAACGAAATACCGTCTTGCGCGGTCAATGAAGGAATGTATGAAAACGATGTCTGTAGATAACATCACGGTAAAACAGATTACAGAGAATTGTGGTGTTACGAGGCAGACTTTTTATCGGAATTTTATGGACAAATTTGACCTGATCAATTGGTATTTTGATAAGCTTCTGGCGAAATCCTTTGAGCATATGGGAATGGGAAAAACTGTTTATGATGCTCTGGTAAAGAAATTTACCTATATTCAGGAAGAGCATGTTTTCTTTGCAGCAGCATTTAAATATGACAGCCAGAACAGTCTGCGCCAGCATGATTTTGAACTGATCCTGGACTTCTATGAAAATCTGATCAGTGAGAAAACAGGAAAGATTCCGGATGAGACCATACATTGCATTTTGGAAATGTACTGCCATAGTTCTATTTATATGACTGTAAAATGGGTACTGGGAGAGTTGGAATGTGCACCGGAGGGACTGGCGAAAATTTTAGTTGACGGGATGCCGGGAAAACTCTCGGAATTGTTTGAAAAGCTGGAAATATTGTCATAAATATAACAATATTAGTGCATAATTTTGCACCCAGTTTTTCGGCACTATTGCACAAACATTGTGAGAAAGTTACATTTGGGCGAAAATGTAACTTTCTTTTTTTGTTTCACATTGTTAATATAATAACAAAGATAAGCGCTGCGGAAGCTTACCTAATACTGAAAGGAATGGAAATCATTATGGCAAACAGAATTAACTTAAATCAGACATCTTATCACGGAGCAGGAGCAATCGAGGAAATCGCAAACGAGGCAAAAGCACATGGTTTTAAAAAAGCTTTCGTATGCTCTGACCCTGATCTTGTAAAATTCCATGTAACAAGCAAAGTTACAGACATTCTTGAGAAAAACGGACTTGCATATGAACTGTATTCAGACATCAAACCGAACCCGACAATCGAGAACGTACAGCACGGTGTTCAGGCATTTAAGGATTCTGAAGCGGATTATCTGATCGCGATCGGCGGTGGTTCTTCCATGGACACTTCCAAAGCAATCGGTATTATTATTGCAAACCCTGAATTCGAAGATGTAAGGAGTCTGGAAGGTACAGCTCCGACTAAGAAACCCTGTGTACCGATCATTGCAGTTCCGACAACAGCAGGTACAGCAGCAGAGGTAACTATCAATTACGTTATCACAGATGTAGAAAGAAAACGTAAATTTGTATGCGTTGACCCACATGACATGCCGATCATCGCAGTTATTGATCCTGAAATGATGTCCTCCATGCCAAAGGGACTGACAGCTTCCACAGGTATGGATGCCCTCACTCATGCAATCGAAGGATATACAACAAAAGCTGCGTGGGAAATGACAGATATGTTCCATTTAAAAGCAATCGAGCTGATCTCTAAATCTCTCCGCGGTGCTGTTGAAAACACAAAAGAAGGTCGTGAAGGAATGGCTCTTGGACAGTATATCGCTGGTATGGGATTCTCTAACGTAGGTCTTGGAATCGCTCATTCCATGGCTCATACACTTGGTGCTGTTTATGACACACCACACGGTGTTGCCTGCGCAATGATGCTTCCAATTGTTATGGAATACAATCAGGAATGCACAGGTGAGAAATATCGTGAGATCGCCAGAGCAATGGGTGTCAAAGGCGTAGATGAAATGTCTCAGGATGAATACAGAAAAGCAGCAATCGAAGCTGTTAAGAAACTCTCTGTTGATGTAGGAATCCCGACTAAACTGGAAGCAATCAAAGAAGAAGATCTCCAGTTCCTGGCAGAATCCGCACATGCAGACGCATGCGCACCGGGAAACCCGAAAGATGCAAGCGTAGAAGATCTGAAAGACTTGTTCCGTAAGATTATGTAAATAAAAAAGCCCCCTGCGGGGGGACTTTTTTATTTATCGCTGTAATGGCCTTTGCATTGGATTACAATAATTGTTTCATCTGATATTTCGTAAACCAAACGATCTTTGAGGTTGATTCGCCTACTCCATTTTCCATTTAAATCACCACGAAGTTTTTCTGGTTCACCTTTTCCTGAGAAAGGTGTCCGTTGTATTTCTTTCAATAATTCATTGATCTTCTTTAGTGTTTTCTTGTCTTGAAGTTGCCAGTAAAGATAATCTTCCCAAGCATCTTCTGAAAATGAAATATTACTCACACGCTATTGCCTCCAGATCTTCCATTGTTTTTGTTATTATTTTACCTTCCTTTACTTGTTGAGCAGATTTGCGAAGCTGTGCCATATTCTGTTCAGAATAAAATGGATCTGCCGGAGCTTCAATGTCAAATGGTATTCTACGATCTCTTAGTGCCTTTTTTGTATAGATCATGTAGAAAGTAGAAATATTCATTCCCATTGCTTCGCACATTTCATCAAGCTCTTTTTTCATTTGATCATCCATACGTAAACTAATGGTTGTCATGATATCACTCCTTTTTGTTTTTTAATATATTTTACTGCAAATAGAATATATTTGCAATCATATAGTATAAAATATATTCAAAATGAAAATATATATTCGCACATAGAGTAAATGGCAATAAGTAAAATGAAATCAGTTTATTGGAGAGCATGTAATTGATAGAGGATTTTGTTTATAAAATGATTAGAATTGGAACACTGATTAAACACATTTCTTTTGTATGATGGAGACGTAATGGGGAAAAAATGGTTATTTTGCAGTACAAATGTGGAAAAATGCCAAGTTCTGCAAAGAAGTACAGAATAAGAAATATGAAAGACAGAAGAATAACTGCAGAGGTTTTTACAGGAGAAATAATATGACAGATGAAGAATACTATGAATTTATACAACCATATGAAGATGCTAAACAGATGCTTCTCACACGTCTTGATGTGTTGAATCACAACCTGTACGGTGAGGCATCTGCAAGACCGATTCACAACATCCAATGCAGGATTAAGAAGAAACAGAGTATTGAAGAGAAACTGCAGCGAAAGGAAAAAGAACCTACTGTGATGAATGCGAAGGATTATCTTCAGGATATTGCAGGTGTCAGGGTAATCTGCTATTTTGTAGATGATATCTATAATCTGACAGAGCTTCTGAAGAGTCAGAGTGATCTGATAGTGATCAAAGAACGGGATTACATTGGAAACCCGAAGCCAAATGGATATCGGAGCTATCATGTGATCGTAGGAGTGCCGGTATATTGTCTGGATGGAATGGAATACTTCCCGGTGGAGATACAGTTTCGTACTATGTCCATGGATTTCTGGGCCAGTATGGAGCATCGGATTTCCTACAAAAAGGAACGCACAGATAAGGAACAGCTAAAAGAGGAATTAAGAGAATATGCGAATATGCTGGTAGAGATTGAGAGCCGTTTTGAGCAGTATAATGAGACGGATCATCAACAGGAAAAAAGAACAGCAGAAGTAAAACAGTCACTGTAAAAGGTGGCTGTTTTTGTGTCTTGTATTTTTTATAGTGGAATGTTAGTATAACATTGGTTTATAGTACCTTTATATTATTTTCTGATAGCACCTTCAGAAAATATATAAAGGTAACTATTCAGCAGTTTATTATCCTGCTGAGATACTATGGCAATCCTCTAAAATAATGCATCTTAATCCAGCCCATCAGAATGTGAAATTCTGCTGAACTGTCTTAAATGCATTACTTACGAGGACTGCTATAAACAGTTATGATTCTGGAAATAAGAGAAGGAGAAGCGTGTGAAATATAATCAGAAGAAGAAAAAAGAAAACGTAGAGATATTTCTGTTTATCATGGTGATGGCTGTTTTTGCTGCTGTTCTGGGAGTTATGTCACTGGGAGAAAAGATGCAGCCGGTGAACCAGATCAGGAAGATATCTTCTGGCTGGTACTATTATGACAACGGAAAAAGAACAGAAGTTATTCTTCCGGATACAATACAGGCGGAGAAAGGGGAAGAACTGATATTATATAATGACGGGATTACTGATCTGGATGCCGGTAAGGTAGTTACAACCCGAGGTGCACAGTATGATCTGAAAATCTGGCTGGGTGACCGTCCCATCTATGAATATCAGGATACAACCTTTGTAAGGAATACGCAGATGAAATCAAAACTGGAATGTGTAGGGGAAATCCCTACAGACATGCAGAATGAGCCGCTGAAGCTGGTTTATTCAAATCCACATCACGGAAAGTATGTTTTGACTTCTGTTTATATTGGAACCGGAAGTGCAGTCATTGCTTTACATTTACAGAATTCAGGAATAGTTATAGGTATTGCTTTGTGTTTTCTTGTTTTGAGCGTTATTTCTCTGTTGATTACAGTTTATCTGAAATACCGTCAGATGCCGGATGCCAGATTTCGCGATGTAGCATTGTTCCTTATGATATGTGCAGTCTGGCTGATTACAGATTCTTCTGCGATCCAGACCTATAGCAGTCATCCGGATATGCTTTGTACGATTTCTTTTTATATGTTTATGTTACATTCGGTACCGATGCTGCATTTTGCCCAGAAAATAGGTGGACTGAAAAAGGAACGCATTCTGGATGCAGGAATTGCTGTGTTTTATCTGAATGCATTTATTCAGGGACTTCTGGCCTATTTCGGGGTATTCACGTTTGCAGATATGCTGTTTGTAACACATGTTCTGCTGATAACGTGGGTACTGATCGTAGCGGCACTGCTCTGGAAAGAATATAGAAAGAAGCCGGATCGAAGTGTGCAGATCATATTGATCGCTTATATGATATTATTGTTCAGTGGACTTTTGTCACTGTCATTGTACTGGCTGTTTGAAATATCCTATTATGGAGCAATATTTGAGTTTGGAATACTGGTATTTCTGGTTATGATCATTGCAGATACTGTGATCAGTCTTGTTGGAAAGGTCCGTTACCGGACAGAAATGCAGGCATATGAACGACTGATGAAAGAGGACTGGATGACCGGAATGCAGAGCAGGGAACCTTTTGAAAATCTGCTGGCGGAAATTCCGAAAACCATGAATGAGCATAAGGATATCCTGCTGGTCTTTATGGACATCGATTATCTGCGCAGGATTAATAATGATTTTGGCAGAGCGGCAGGAGATGAGGTTATTGTGGCGGCTGCCAGATGCATTGAGAATGTTTTTGGAGCAATCGGAAAATGTTATCGCACAGGAGGAGATGAGTTTGCGGTAGTTGTGTTTGATCCGGAGGAAGACAGGAATGTATTGTCTGAGAAACTGGATAAAGAAATAAGGCGTTATAACAGAAACAGCAGATATCGCATGTCTATTTCAAGAGGTTTCAGTTCAATTCGGGATGACAGGGGAAAGCTGAAGACAACTGGTGAATGGAAGTATGAGGCAGATACGAATATGTATCAGAATAAAATGAAAGAGAGAAAGACACATGAATTATAATATAAACTTTCAGGTAGCGGCAGTTATTATTACAGCGTTACTCTTATATCATTTTCTGACGCAGAAGAAACTGCATAATGCAAATGTGAAAACATTTACATATATACTTGTCCTGAGCGGTTTATATATTTTGTCTGACCTGTTGGGTACGCTGACAATTATGAATTACACAGCGGAAGATGAAGGAATTGTCATGGGTATTCTGACAGGAATCTATTTGCTTGATATTCTGATTCCTTATATTTTGTATTCATGTATTCCTGATTCGCGTGAAAATGAGAAAAAGAGCGGTGCATTATCTGTGATCTGTGCCGGGATTACGGTGGCTATGATGATAGCTGTACTTGGAAACCTTGGAAGCGGGGGATTTTTCTGTTTTGACAGTAATGACGTTTTTCAAAAAGGAACAGGGTATGTGTTTCTTTATCTTTATGCCCTGGTTTATATCGTTCTGATAATGCTGCGTATGATCAGAAGCAGAGAGGACTATACGCCGGAAAAGATGAGTATTGCAGGCGAATTTCTTGTGATAGAAGGCGTATGTATAGGAGTGGAACTGTATACAGGATACATATTTCTGTCAGGTTTTGGACTGGCACTTGGTCTCATATTTCTCTATCTTATGATGAACAATCCAGGTGATTATATAGACAGTACAACAGGAGCATTTGATAAAAGGTATTTTGATAACTGGATACAGGAGAAATTTACCAAAGGAATCGAGTTTCATGTGATTGCTGTAGAACTGTTTATGCTGAAACAGATTAATAAGGTTTACGGAAGCAGTACAGGTGATCTGCTTCTGGTACAGATTGCAAGAGAACTGCAAAACATTACAGGTTCTGTACAGGTGTTCCGAACCACAGGAAACTGTTTTCTGATCATTACAGATTCATTGACAGAATACGAGAAAAACAGACAGGAGATTGAGAACTATTTCAAAGAACCTTTTGAAACTGACGGGGAAAAAATCACTTTTCCGGCAATCATCTGCGGGATTATCAACGGTGAAAAGATGGAGAAGGAAGATGTACTGCTGGCATATATCGAGTATCTGATATCTTTGGTAAAACGTGCAGATGAAACGGTAGTGATCCAGTCAGATGACAGGATTCTGGAGGGCTTCCGTTATGAAAAAGAGGTGGAGCATTTCCTGAAAACAGCAGTGGATAAAGACCTGTTTGAAGTGTACTATCAGCCGGTATTCTGGACAAAGGAAGATCGTTATATTACTCTTGAAGCTTTGAGCAGGCTGAAGCATCCCTGTATGGGAATGATCCCGCCGGATGTGTTTATCAGTATTGCAGAAAGGCAGGGGCTCATCGCACAGATCGGACTGCTTCAGTTCAGAAGGGTGTGCCGTTTTATTAAAGAGAATGAATATATGATGAAACAGATTAAGAATGTAAAGTTCAATTTGTCACCTTCCGAACTGTTAAAACCGGGACACAGTCAGCTTCTGATCGATATAGTGAAGGGGTATGAGCTTTCACCGAAATATTTTCAGTTTGAGATTACTGAGACAGTGGCAACTGAATACAGTGAAAGCTTCTGCAAAGCTGTGGAGGATTTTACGAATGCGGGAATCGGATTATGTCTGGATGATTTTGGTTCAGGGTATGCAAATCTGAATACAGTATTGAGACTTCCGTTTGATGTGGTGAAAATGGACAGATCTTTGTTAACAGGAATTACCTGTGATGAACAGGCTGCTGTTTTTTACCACAGTATTGTGACGGTTATGCAGAATATGGGATATATAATTGTAGCAGAAGGAGCAGAAACAGAAGAAGAGGTGAGTCTGCTGAGAGAGTGGGGTGTGGACATGGTCCAGGGATATTACTTCTCAAGACCACTTCCGGAGGCAGAGTTGCTGAGACTTTTCATGTTATAGGAAATTATTTCGTAATATACCTATAACATAAAAAGGTCCTCCGGACAGAATCGCACTGCGCCGGAGAGAAAGCAGGTGTTGTTCAATCAGATATAAATGATTGAACGACATCTGCTTTTTTGAATAATTTAAAAACAGAAATACAATACACTTATAAAGATGTTCTTGCATATTCTATGTGCTTCCTTTATAATGTAACGTATCATTGTTTTATCAAATTAAAGGGAAAGAGGATTAAAGAAATGAAAAAAATTTGGGACAAATGGACCGAGATTGCTCTGGTAAAGAGAATCCTGGTTGGTCTGATTCTGGGTGCGATTCTGGGAATTGCTGTACCGCAGGCAACAGGAATCGCAATTCTGGGTGATGTCTTTGTAAGTGCATTGAAGGCAATCGCACCTTTGCTGGTATTCTTCCTGGTTGTCAGTTCCCTGTGTAATGCAGGAAAATCTCATGGAGGAGTTATTAAGACAGTTATCATTCTCTATATGTTCAGTACAGTTCTGGCGGCAGTGATTGCAGTATTTGCGAGTATGGCATTTCCTGTAAAGATGACACTTGCAAATGCAGCAACAGATACAAGTGCACCACAGGGTATCGTTGAGGTATTAAATAACCTGCTTCTGAACGTAGTTGCCAACCCGGTATCTTCACTGGTAAATGCAAACTATGTAGGGATCCTGATGTGGGCTGTTCTTCTTGGGCTTGCTTTTCGTGCAGCTGATAAGATGACAAAGAAGGTTCTGGCTGATGTTGCAGATGGTATTTCCATGGTAGTAACCTGGATCATTAATCTTGCACCTTTTGGAATTTTTGGTCTGGTATTTAACACAGTATCTACAAACGGTCTGGATATCTTTACGACTTATGGAAAACTGTTGCTTCTTCTTGTAGGATGTATGCTGTTTATCTATTTTGTGACCAATCCGCTTCTGGTTTACTGGTGTATCCGCCAGAATCCATATCCGCTGATTTTCCACTGCCTGAAGAGAAGTGCGCTGACAGCTTTCTTTACAAGAAGTTCCGCAGCTAATATTCCGGTAAACATGAAAGTCTGTGAAGAGATGGGACTGGACAGAGATACTTATTCTGTAACCATTCCGCTTGGTGCAACTATTAATATGGATGGTGCGGCTATCACTATTACGGTTATGACAATGGCAACTGCATTTACTCTTGGTATTCATGTAGATATTCCGACAGCAATTATCCTGAGTCTTCTTGCAGCTCTGTCAGCATGTGGCGCTTCCGGTGTAGCCGGCGGATCACTTCTTCTGATCCCGATGGCATGCTCTCTGTTCGGAATTTCAGATGACATTTCCATGCAGGTTGTTGCAGTAGGATTTATCATTGGCGTAGTTCAGGATTCTGTAGAAACAGCTCTGAACTCTTCTTCAGATCTTCTGTTATCTGCTTCCGCAGAATTCAGACAGTGGAGACTTGAAGGGAAAGAGATTAAATTTAAATAAGATTGCAATGAGCGAAACGGTCGTCCGGTATGGACGGCCGTTCTTTTATGTTATAGGTAATGTTCCTATAACATAAAAAGGCCCTTCGGGCAGGATCGCACTGCGACGGAGAGGAATTATGTCGCTGAAGCGACCCGCCGCAGGCGGAGAATCCTGCAAGCAGGATTCTTTCATATAAGGCACAACTATAAAAATGATTGCTACATATTCGGGAATTTCTGTGCATACACTGTAAAAACAGCGTCTTCGGAGGCTTATCCGTGAAAGATTATATCGAGGAGCGGGCAGTGGAAATTGCAAATTATATTATTGATACAAAGGCAACGGTGCGTCAGGCGGCGAAGAAATTCGGGATTAGTAAGAGCACTGTACATATGGAAGTAACAATATAGAACGGTTCGTTTGGGTAATAGAATAAGAAAAACCAAGGAGGAACGAACCATGAAGGATTTGAAAACAAGAATTACGGAGAATGGCATTGATTATGTACTTGTCGGGGATTATTATATCCCAGACTTGAAGCTGCCGGAGGAAAAGCGATCTATCGGTAAGTGGGGACGAATGCACAGGGAGTATCTGAAAAAGCAGTGCTACGGTAGATATTCCAGTTTACTGCTGACCGGAAAACTTTGGAGCTATCTGGAGGATTTGGACGAACAAGCGAAGGAACGGTTTACGTGTATTGTTGATCAGATGAAAGCGGCTGAGGGAGTGACGGAGGAATTGAAGCGGAAAGATGCTATGCTTTGGGTACAACGGTGTAATAATATTAGAAACAGAGCAGAAGAAATTGTACTGAACGAAATGGTTTATATTTAGTATGGAGCAGTCAGCCGAAAGGCTGGCTGTTTTTCTTTTCCTAGCGACAGAAAATGATTGACAATGCTATAAGACTGTGGTAGTCTGAAAACAAGAACAGACTACTGTAGTCTTATAGGAGGCGAAACAAGTGACAGAGGAAAATATCAAACTTTTTGATTCGGAATTAAAGGTAATGGATGTTCTGTGGAAGGATGGTGACGTGCCAGCGAAATATGTTGCAGATACTTTAAACAGAGAAGTCGGCTGGAATAAAAACACAACGTATACATTGATTAAGCGGTGTATCAATAAAGGCGCGATTGAACGAACGGAACCGGGATTTATGTGCCATGCGCTTATAGCAAAAGAACAGGTACAGGATCTGGAAACAGATGAACTTATTGATAAGATATATGATGGATCTGTTGACAAGTTGTTTGCGGCACTTCTTGGCAGAAAAAAACTTTCTATGGAGCAGATTAAGAACCTGAAGCAGATCGTCAGTGAATTGGAATGAGGTGATGTATATGAGCCTGCTGCAAATGAGTTTTCTGGGAACGGTTATTATTTTACTTATTGTGGTATTAAGGGCTGTGCTTATCAACAGATTACCGAAGAAAACATTTTTGATTTTATGGTGGATTGCATTAATACGGTTATTAGTTCCATTTTCCATAAAATCAGTCACAAGTATTTATTCTCTGTTGCAGAGTATTTATTCTGATATAAACCCAGTGAGAACGGCGCAAACGACAACATTTTTACCCATTCATGGGAATATGCCTGAGATAGCAAATGGATTATCAGAGGCTATGGTACAGAGAACAGAATCCATTTCGATTTTGAGTGTAATATGGCTGGCAGGTCTGTTACTTTGTTTTGGATTTTTTGCGGTTTCCTATATAAAATGTTATCGGGAATTTCGATTTTCGCTGCCTGTTGAAAATGATATTTTGGAAGCATGGAAGGAAAAACATCCACTAAAAAGGAGTCTATCCATCCGGCAGACAGAAACCATAGCTGCACCACTTTCTTATGGTGTGATTCGCCCAGTTATTTTAATGCCGAAAAATACAGAATGGAAAAATATTTATCAGCTTCGTTATGTGTTGGAACATGAATATGTGCATATCAGACGGCTTGATATGCTTACAAAGCTGATAATGATTGCTGCAGTATGCATTCATTGGTTTAATCCTCTTGTGTGGGTAATGTATATTCTTTTTAACAGAGATTTGGAATTATCCTGTGACGAAACCGTAGTCCGTAGATTTGGAATGGATATAAAGTCGGTATATGCAACTGCTTTAATATCTATGGAAGAAAAAAAGAGCGGACTGACACCATTATGTAACAGTTTCAGTAAAAATGCGATTGAAGAGAGGATAAGAGCAATTATGAAGATAAAGAAGACATCTAAGTTTGCAGTAATTATAAGTGCAGTATTGGTAATTTGCGTGACAGGTGGATTTGCAACTTCCGCATCATCCTTGGAGAAAAAGACAGAGACAGCGCAAGAAAACGGTGAAACAACAGTTGCTTTAAACGAAGTGAATATCCGGGAAGATGAATCACTTTCAAGTTCGGATGTGGAATGGTGGACAGCAGAAGAGTATGCGAAATGGCTGGACGAGGAAAAAGAAGTTCTGCAGTCTATGATTGGTGAAAAAGCTTATACAGGCGGCGACGGATGGTTTGTATGGACACAGGAAAAGGTAGATGAGACGATTGCACTTTATGAGGATAATCTTCAAAAAATAAAAGATGGGATGAAGTTGTCGAAATCATCTGATGATGCAGTGGGAATTACAATGGCATATTCTCCGGAAAATATAGAATATGCGAAGCAGGAAGCAGAAACGGTCACCGAAAATAAAGACAGTAATGAAAATGTATTCAGCGAAGAACAGCTTTCTGAATATGCAAAAGCGGGAATAACTTACCAGAAAGAAACAGGATTTCTGATGTATGATGGAAAGACCATTGGATATTTCCGGGATGAGTTTAAGCCGGGTACTTATACAATAAGTTCCAAACGTGGAGGTACGCTTCGAGTTGAAGTGCAAAGGGAAAACTATGGCACCATCACAGACGTAAAGGCAGAACCGTTATCAGATGATTTTTGGTCAGAACCGGCAGTATTGGTTGAAAGTTCCGGCGGAGAAGCTGTAACTGCAGATGAAATGAAAGGATCTGTTTTTGAAGAAGGAGGAAGTGAGAACATAGCGGCTGATGACATGGGCGAATATAGCAGTGAAGAGGGAAAAGGTCTTAATATTGCTGTTCCACAGGAGTATGCTGATTATGGAGTATCTTGTGATGCTCAAGGAAACTGGGTTTATAATGGTAAGATTATAGCAGATTTATATGATGAGGGAAGGGGAATCTTTTCTAACAGCAACGGAACTATGTACATTGAAGTAACGAGAGACAAAAGTGGAAAGATCAGCAGCTTTCAAAAAGTAAGCAAAAATAGAATGCAGGAATTATTTACTGAATTTAATCCGGAAGCGGAAACATTTGATGGATATACTTCAGAGGCGAAACATTAAGTTAGTATTAAATGAAACGAGGACGATTAGGTGGGAAAAATATTGCTGGTATCATTCGAGGGAGCTGAGGAAGATTTGGTAAATTCTGTTATTTCTGTGTTAGATTCCGGCAGAGAGAAATTTCTTTTTCAGGAAATACAATTTCAATCGAAAATATGGCATAAGGGTATAGCGATTGATTTGAAACGGAGAGAAGTCGTTCGTGATAATAGAAAAATAGAATTAACTTACACCGAGTTTGAAATCCTGCAGTTATTAGCACAAAATCCAGGAAGAGTATTTAGTAAAGAACAGATTTATGATATAGTCTGGAAAGAATCCTATTTTGGCGATTACAATATAGTAATGAGCCATATCAGTCATATTCGTGAGAAAATAGAAGATGATCCGGGTAACCCGGTATATATTCAAACCGTCTGGGGTGTAGGATACAAGTTCAATGAGAAGGCAGGCAGCGAGTAAATTCGCTGCCTTTCCTTTACAGGGATGGATTCAGATTTTGCTGAGTTTTAAGATAATATTGCTCTGCTGATACAACCAGTCTGTGAATTCTGTCGGACTGGTTGCTCCTGCCTTTACAGCTTTCTTACGCTGCAGAGCTTCTTTCTTAAAAAGGTCAAACGCATTTTTCATTTCTTCCAGGCGTTCAATCGGAAAATTAGCAGTTTTTTGGGACTTATTGATTTTATTACGCCAATTCTGGCATTCATTTTTATAAAGCAGATCATAGTTATTTTCTCTGGCTCGTTCATCAAACTCCCTTTTGTTTTGAAGTGCCTGTGCTTTACGGCACTTATCACTGCACAGTTCATAACGCTGGCTTTTTGCCAGAAAATATTTTCCACAGACTTTGCACTGACGGAAACAAAGGCCCCAGTCATTCAGTCGATTCAAGTAATAAGTGATAAGCGGATAAAAAGAGCTATAGGCAGCTACGCATTCTGTTCTGCGCCTATTATCCGGAAACCAAAGTTCAAGTCGAGTGATTTCAGCAGGAGTGTTGCGGAAATAAAGACTGCCAGTATGAAAACGTTCTGGTTTTCCGGTATCAGAATTAAAATTCATGACATTTTCTGTTTGGAATGCCTGAGTCAAAATTTGGATTTTTTCTATAAAACGATCACAGGCAGTATTACGGTCACGATATTCCCTTGTAACAAGATATTCATTCCAAATACGGAATGTAGCATACATTCTCACCGGATCACCGGTGAGATATTTTTTTGCCAGAAAATCACCAGCAGTCTGTTCCAGTGCAGGCTGTTTCCAACGGTTAGTGTGCAATGCATCACGTAGGGGAGCAAGTCCATATATATTCCAGTTCTTTTCTTTATCATATTCAAAATCTATCAGAAAACGTCCTAGAGGACGTGTTATATCATATATGACATCGTTATCTTTATTTCCGTCCAGTCGAAAACGGATTTGCTGTTCCGTTCCGATTAAAATTCGCTCCTTCATTTTGTCTCTATCCAATGCCAGAACGAAGAGGATGTGGTCGTAGCAAGGTTCTTGCCTTATAAATTGATAAGCCATTTCTATTTGCTCCTGTTTTGTATGGTAATTTTAAAAAATATAATATTAGTTACATTTATGGTATCGCGAAAGTATTGAAAAGTCAAGATGAGATTGATAAGATACGATTGAATGGTAATTTCGTACTATGCAGTGTGCTTTGACAACTTTATGACCGTCTAACCTGAGATAAACCGCCATGACCTTCGATAAAAGAAGTGAGCGCATCCGAATGGATGACGTGTTGTATGCCTTGACAGCAGTATGACTCAGGAAACAGGAAAGAGAAAACGGCAATGAGAAGCTAAAAAAATGAGATCAAAAATGGAGGAACAACATGAGTGAAAATAAGAGATTAAACAATTATGATGAACTGCCTCTTGTACTGGATGTGGCTGATATTCAGCGGATTATGGGGATTTCCAGAGTAACGGCTTATGAACTGGTTCATACACCCGGTTTTCCGGCATTTCGAAGCGGCAGATTAATTAAGGTTAGTAAAATTGCTTTTTTCGAATGGATGGCAAAGGGGAATGGAAGGGTGCCGGAGAATAGTAACTAAATCTGGAGCAGAGCGGAGAGCGAAGTCTTTTGTGCAGGTTAAGGGCGGCAGCCATTGCCCAGTGAGTTGATGCGTGCGTCTACTCGTACTGGGTATTACCTGACGCAAATTCACGCAGGTTTGCAGCTTCGCTGCCTTATTTAATTTGGAAAAACGTGAAAAAGGAGGGCAAGAAAATTATTGAAAGCAACAAGACACAATGGACGCTCCGGGAAAAATGGCACTTATAATCCCAGGCATAATGATCGCCGTTTCGACTTGGAAAACAGTGAACATATTGATGCTGGAAGAGTCAGAGAAAATATTTACTGGGACTGTTACCGTGGCTATACCACAATGCAGAACAGGGAAGAAGATTCTCAGGATATCAGTTTTGAGAAAATTGAATGTACTTTTTATCAGGAACATTATGGAAAATATATAGAAGCGCAGAATGAAAGAAATGCAAGAACCCGTCATACAGAGCGTAACCGATCTGTGGAAGATTTACTAAAGAACAATAAAACCTGTCCAGAGGAAACTATTTTTCAAATAGGAACAGTAGAAGAATCTGTTTCCTATGAAATATTACTTGCGGTCGTACAGGACTTTACAAAGCAGTTCACAAATCGGTTCGGTTCTCATGTCCATATTCTGGACTGGGCACTGCATTTGGACGAAGGAACGCCGCACATTCATGAACGTCATGTTTTTGATTGTGAGAATAAGTACGGGGAAATCTGTCCCCAGCAGGAAAAAGCACTGGAAGAATTAGGGATTGCACTTCCAAAACCGGATAAACCTAAAGGCCGCAATAATAATCGAAAGCAGACTTTTGATGCTATTTGCCGGACAATGCTTTTTGATATAACTCGAAAATACGGGTTGCATCTGGAAGAAGAACCGTCTTATGGAGGGCGAGATTATCTTGAAAAGCAGGATTATATCCTGTTTAAGCAAAAGGAACAGATGAAAAACCAGACAGAAATACTGGATACACTTACTTTGAAAATTGAAGAAGTAGAAGCTTTGATCGATGAAGTTTCAGATATTGCTTACGACAAAGCTGTGGAGGTTGTGACGGATGAGGTCAGAGTGGAAACCCATAAAGAAGACATTCGTCTGGTAGAACAGTCAAAGGCGTGGGTGCTTTCCCCTGAGCGCAAGGCTTCCCAAAAAGAAAGAACTTATGCTGTAAGTCGATTGGACGGAGTAATTACCAAAATTACAAAAGCTATGCAGACAGCAGTTAAAACAATCCAGACCACGCTGATAAAACCGGAAGTCAAAAAGGTGAATACCGAACAGATTAAGAAAAAAGCCAGAAGTTCCATTCTGGATAGGCTGGCAAAAGCAAAAATTACTGCGGAACAGGAGAACCGAGAGCGATGGGAACACGAAGGAAGAACTAAATTGGGAAGGAACGATATGGAGTTGTGATGTAAAGAAAAGAGGAAAAGGATGAATATATTTGAAGCAGTTAAACAGTCTGTGACTACCCGGCAGGCTGCAGAAAGCTATGGAATACGGGTAAACAAGAATGGAATGGCGGTCTGTCCATTTCACCGTGACAAGAATCCAAGCATGAAAGTGGACAGGCGTTTTCATTGTTTCGGATGTCAGGCAGATGGGGATGTGATTGATTTTACGGCACACTTGTACAATTTAAAACCAAAAGAGGCGGCAGAGAAATTGGCAAGAGATTTTTCTATACATTATGAGAACATGGGGCACAGCCCGCCACAGAGAAAACAAATCAAACGACAGCTAACACAGGAACAGAGGTATCTGCAGGCAGAAAATAGATATTTCCGTGCACTGGCAGATTACCTGCATTTGTTGAAACAGTGGAAAGAAGAGTGTGCTCCGAAACAGGTGGAAGATGTCTGGCATCCGCTGTTTATGGAGGCATTGGAAAAAATATCAGAAACAGAGTACCTGTTGGATACATTATTATCAGGCACATTAGAAGAACGAGTTGCCGTAGTGGTGGCTCATGGGAAGGAGGTGACAGCGATTGAACAGAGAATTTCAGACTTTATCACCACAGACACGACAGGAATTGTGCGAAGTAATGGATATAATGGAAACGGAGTTGACAGTAGAGGAAATCAGAGAACAACTGGAAATGACACAGAAGGGTGCTGTGAAAAACAATCGGCATAACTGTAAGCTAATTTTAGAACATGATCCTCTGTTAAAAGATGTATTCCGGCACAATATTTTGACTGAGCAGACAGACATTGTAAAACCCGTGTGGTGGGAACGGATAAGCCCGGCATTCACAGATATGGATTTGAACTATATTATGCTTTATTTGGAAGAGACTTACGGTCTGACGATGGATAAGATTGTGCAGAAAAGTATTGTCCATCAGGCAGATCGGAACAAATATCACCCTGTCCGGGATTATTTGAACAGTCTGCAATGGGATGGGCAGGAACGTATCCGCTATGTGCTGCATCATTTTCTTGGTGCACCTGTGGATGAGTTGACCTATGAAAGTATGAAAATGTTTTTGCTGGGAGCTATTGCCCGTGCGTTCCGCCCCGGAATTAAGTTTGAATATATGCTCTGTCTGGTCGGGGGTCAGGGCGTGGGAAAATCTACATTTTTTCGTTTCATGGCAGTAAAGGATGACTGGTTCACTGATGACATCGGCAAACTGGATTCGGAAAAAGTTTATTGTCAGCTTCGTGGTCATTGGATGATTGAAATGTCTGAAATGGTCGCAACGGCACGCTCTAAGAGTATTGAGGAAACAAAGAGCTTTCTGAGCAGGCAGAAAGAGACTTATCGGGATTCTTATGCAGTATATGCTCTTGATCGTCCGAGGCAATGTGTATTTGGAGGAACATCCAATATTAAGCGATTCCTGCCGTTTGACCGTACCGGAAATCGAAGATTCGTTCCGGTTCAGACGAACCGGGCAGAGATGGAGGTTCATATCCTCGAAAATGAGAAGGAATCCAGACAGTATATTGATCAGGTGTGGGCGGAAGCAATGATGTTGTACCGTAATGGAAATTTTAAACTGGCGTTTTCAAAGGAAACAGAAACACAGCTTGATAAACTGCGGCAGGAGTTCATGGCGGATGATACGGAAGCCGGAATGATACAGGCATGGCTGGATGAACATGAAGACAGAAAAGTCTGTTCATTGATGCTTTTTAAAGAGGCACTGGACAATCCTTATGTAAAGCCGAAGAAGGCGGAGACAGACCGCATCTGTGAAATCATGAATACAAGCATTGTGGGTTGGAAACAGGGGACGATGACAAGATTCAAGGATTACGGTACACAGCGTTCGTGGGTATGTGTAAACGAAAACTGTAAACGAGACGCAAAAGACTTAAAAAATGAAAATGACTGGCATCCGATTACTGAGAAGGAAGCCCGGCAGGTGGAGTTACCTTTCCAGTAAAATGCCAGTCAGGTTTACGGTAGTTGGCGTGTTGTTTACACTTTTTTCTATGGATATTGCTTTGACTTGTAGAATTTGTAAACAGTAAACAGATATATAAGAGTAATTTGGTATTGAGGAAAGAAAACTGAAAAAACAAAAAGAATTAGATTTTTTGGAGTTTGTTTACAGCGGTGGTTTACAACAGGGATGCCCCTTTGACCGGCATCTATTTAAGTTGAACAGGAATGGCATTTGGCAGGACTATTTCAAAAAACATTTTCATAGTTATGGACAAAGACATACGGGAGGAGGTGGAAATTCCGCTATGAAAAAGAGAAAACTTAATTATCGATTCCATAATCCAAACACTGCGGAAGTAACCGCCGACTATCTGTTAAAGATATTGATTGAAGCAAATGCAAGTAAGGTGGAACAGGCAATACAAGAAGCAGCGAATGAGCTTCCCGAGCAGATGAATGGTACAGAAGGGCACTCTACATAGGAATGTAGGGTGTCTTTTGAGCTGTGTGTGGAGAGAGGAATAAAAGTGTCATAAAGAAAAACAAGGGTAGATATAGACAAATAAATTTGATATAATTAACCTGATAAAGTATATGGAGGTGAAAAGTATGGAAAAGAACAAATTAAATATTTTGAATAAAATTTTTTCTCGTAGTACTTTTCGCAACTGTTTTGATAATGGATATGATAAAACATACAGTCAAGTTGTTAGAAGATACGTCGATAATGGTACAGGAAAGCAAAATTCAGAATTGATAAGTCAAATTTATAATGTATTAAGAGAAGGTTATAGAAACGAATATTATTATAAAAATACATTGTTGAATAAATTATTATTAGGCATACATAGTGTGAATACGACAACCGCATTAACGGAAATTCCTATTGCAAAGTCTAAAGCAGATTTTGTTTTGATTAATGGTAAAGCAGTTGTGTATGAAATAAAAACGGAATTGGATAATTTTGATAGATTGGAAAATCAAATAAATGATTATTATAAGGCATTTGATCATGTAGCGGTTGTTACTTGCAAAGAAAATCTTCAGGTATTGAAGAAAAAGATAGAAATGATTGGAAAACCTGTTGGTATTTACATTTTGCAAAAACGTGGAACTATAACAACAATACAAAAGCCACAGGCATATAGCGTAGAGTTAGATGCTGAAATTCTTTTTAAGATATTGAGAAAACAAGAATACGAAGAAATCCTTTTTAATAAATATAAACATTTGCCGGATGTTTCAGAATTTAAATACTATTCAGAGTGTAAAAAAATGTTTTTAGAGATACCATTAGAAGAAGCATATTTATCAGTTTTGAAGCTTTTAAAAAAGAGAAGTCAAATTATAAAAGACGAATTTAGTAAGATTCCTTATGAACTAAAATTTTTGGCATATTTTATGAATTTGAAATCTGATGATTATAAAAAGATAACGAAATTTTTGAATGAATCCTATGGAGGTGTGTAAAATGTATTTTCCGTATTTACGTGGAAGACAATTTGAGTTAATTGCTTTGCGAGAATTGCTGGAAGGAAAACGTATTAGCGAAAAAGTTATTCCGATAATAGAACCGGTGAAACCATCTTCAACATTATTAAAAACATTAGAAACATTTGTTAAAAATGATAGAGAAATTGCGGTAGTATTTAATCCAACAGTGGGGGATTTCGCAAAAAAGTTGAAGGAAATGCGTGAAGAAGATTCCAAGGTTGCTAATGAATTGTATGATTTACTAACCCAAAATGATAAAGTGATTAAGTCTTATATCATGGATCGTGGTATTTTATCTGAAATAAAAAGTGAAGCATCTAAGAATAAATATCTTATTATAAATTTGAATAGGGATTGCTTGGATGACTTTTTGGATGCATACGAAGATACATTACCACGATTTACGTTAATTCCGGATGATAGAGCTTTTAGACGAGTAATTCCAGATTCAAAAGTTTTATTTGAAGATAACTTTAATAAGCAATCCAGAAATATTGATTATATAGACAATCAGGATGAATTCTTTTCAGATAGTCATTTATATTATCAGAATGAAAATTATGTTGGATTTGCAGATTATTCTGTTGTTGGAGAAGAATTTAATGAATCAGGATTTGCTCCGGTTGCAGTAGCGATTCATGTTGTTTATTTTGATAAAAAAAAGGAATTGCGGATACATCATTTTGTTTCTGATTCAAATGAGGGAATCGAAGACCCGGGTGGAAAATTTGGTGAAGCACTGGAAAAATTAGTTTACTGGTGTGACGAAAATAATGTACAGAATACATTAGGTTTACAAGGGTTTTATGATTGTTATAGTTCTGGAAAATATCCAGGTTTAGGAACAGTTAAGAAATATTCTATTATGCATCATATTGAGTTGGTCAGCAATTTCTTGGGAGGAAAATAATAATGCAGATTGGATTAGAATGCTTTTTGGATGAGCAGCTCAGTTCAATGATTGCAAGTGAAAATCGACATGGTGATTGCGAAATCCAACATAAAACGGATTGTATTATTTATGATACGGAAGAAGATCATTATTTAGAAGAGTATCTGGAAGAAATTATGGATGCTTTTACGGTAGCTAAACATCTTAAAGTTGCCGAGTCAGATGTAAGGGCAGATTATTTAAAGAATTTTTTGAGTAAATGGAAAGTGTTTTCTGTTACAGGGGACGATATACAGCAGATCATTACAGCTATTTGTAGTGAACGGTATCAAGATGAACCAGAGTTATTTGACAAGAAGGTTACAATACGAGAATTCTTTTCGGCGGATACAATGGAACAACAATGTATCCTAAAAACTTATAATTGGGATGATTTTTGTTATAATATCAAGCATGTAAATAGATTTCATTCTCAGCAAGTTAATTTTGATCAATTAGAGAATTTGTTAAAAAACATGGTCATTGATATTCCGAAAGGTACTTTAAAATTATTTCGTTCAAGAATATGCGATGAGGATAGTTATACTTCTGGATATTCTACGAGAAAAATGGGAGTGCCACCAGTAGCATTAACAACGGCTGGACGAACAAATTCAGAAGGTATTCAATGCTTGTATCTGGCAGGTGATGAGGAAACCACCTTTCATGAAGTAAGAGCAAGGGATTATGATCATGTATCTGTCGGAGAGTTTATTCAAACAAAAGATTTGCGAATAGTGGATTTGAGTTTGTTTGATAAAATAGGTCCTTTTTCTATCCCTGATTTTGATATGACATGGTTTGCAATTAACATTGAAATCATTCGAAAAATTGGAGATGAGGTTGCAAAACCGATGCGACGATTTGACCGTGCATTGGATTATGTGCCAACGCAGTATATTTGTGATTATATCAAGCACTTAGGATATGATGGAATAAAATTTAAAAGTACGTTGGTTGATGGTGGAACAAATTATGCTATTTTTAATGAAAAGAAATTTGAATGTACGAATGTAAAGGTTGTTCAAATAGGAAACATTGATTATAATTGGAGTCCATTATAAGTATAAGGTTAAAGGCAAGGGAAAATGTGAAAGTTATCTCTTGCTTTTTTTACTTGTTTTGCTATAATAAAGTTGTAACAGAACGACTTAAATATAACAGAAAGGCACTGAATATGAATATAGCAGCTTACTGCCGTGTCTCCACTGATAAAGCCGACCAGCTCAACAGTCTGGAAGCTCAAAAGCAATTTTTCTCTGAGTACACCCAGCGTACTGGTGACAACTTAGTTAGATTATATGCAGATGAGGGTATTTCAGGCACGAAAATAAAAAATCGAAAAGAATTTTTACGCATGATGGCTGATGCTGAACATGGACTATTTGATATGGTAGTAGTAAAGGACATCTCTCGCTTTGCCAGAAATACTGTAGACCTTCTGCAGAATGTCCGCAAACTGAAAGCATTAGGAATCGAGACACAGTTTTTGACGGCCAACATGACCAGCATGGGAAACAGTGAATTTGTTCTGACAATCTTCGGTGCATTGGCGCAGGAAGAAAGTGCCAATACTTCAAAGCGTGTGAAATTCGGCAAGAAAATGAATGCTGAAAAAGGACGAGTTCCGAATATTGTGTACGGATATGATAAAACCATTGGAGATTACTTTAATTTGGCAATCAACGAGGAAGAAGCAGCTGTTATCAGGCAGATTTATAAATGGTATATCGAAGAAGGATATGGTGCCGCCAAGATTGCAAACATGCTGAATGCGAAAGGTATCCGAACAAAGCGTAATTGTCAGTGGAGCCAGAATGCGACGTGCCGGATTTTAACGAATGAACTTTATACCGGAAAAATTATCAACGGCAAGCAGGAAGTAGCTGACTTCCTGACTGGACAGAGAACGGAAAAAGACGAGACGGAGTGGATGGTAACAGAACGTCCGGAACTGCGGATTATTGAGCCGGAAATGTATGAAAAGGCACAGGAGATTTTGGAGTGCAGAAGCAAGACTTTTAAATTAACAAAGGAACGGCAGAGCAATAAGTATTTGTTTTCTACTCTGATTAAATGTAAGGAATGTGGCTGGTCATTTCGACGAACTGTTCGTACTTATAAGAATACTTATATTCGCTGGGTATGTTCCGGTCATAATGGACGTGGGGCGGATAGCTGCCCGAATGCTCAGACAGTGGACGAGGAAGAGTTGATTGAAGTTCTGTCCGAATACTTTTCCGAGCTGCTGAAAGCAAAGAAAAATGTAATTCGTCACGTAACAGGCGAATTCCAGAGGGTTTACAAAGCCAAGGATGAGAACCTGAATTACGAAAAGGAATTGAACGCACAGCTTCACAAGCTTAAAAAAATGCGTCAGAAATACATGGATATGTACACCGATGACCTCATTACACGTGAGGAACTGAATGAAAAAATCGGCGGCACAAAACAGGAAATCGAGCGTCTGGAGAATGAGTTGAAAATGGTTGCTTATCACCTGACAAAAGGTGAACAACTGGAAACAATCTTGAATCGCACGTTTAAAGAGATTGAAGATATTTCCGATGTTCACCAGATGACCAATGCACAGCTTAAACGGATTATCCAGAAAATTGAAGTAGACAAGGATGGTAACGTAGATATTTACTTACGAATCTTCGGTGATTTAGGCTTAGATGAAACCGTTCTAATTAGTGACAACCAAACATAAGGACTGCACTGACCGTCTCAGTCAGCTCAATCCGGGACTGGCATGTGAAGTGAGACAGGTTCTGGATGTGAACAAGCAGGAGCGGCATATCAGAGGTGGGCTCGCTACAAGAGAAAAATATTTACATCAGCATTAGAGCGTGTCTGAAAAATCATTCCCACAAATTTTGACGTATATCTTGCGAAAAGCCTTTTTCAAACATGCTCTAAGGGAGTAAAAGAAGCTACTGTCGGATATGACAGTAGCTTCTTTTACAGGTATTTTTACTGCTGATTTTTGTTTTACATAGTATATAATGAAAAGCATATTGTTTGGGTTTGTAAAAAATTATTTGCTCCAGATTTCAAGCGTTTTTAATAATTTTTCTTTTGTTTCAACATCTAATTTTATAATATTCTGATATAGCTTTCTGTCAATGGCAGTTTCTGAATATTCTGGATCCAGTTCACCAACAAGTGAATCCAGAGAACATCCGGTTAAACGGGCGTAGTAGGTTAGTATACGTAGTGACATGGCAGTACGGTTATTCTCAACATTGCTGATATATCCAGGAGTAACGCCAAGAGAATCGGCAACCTGATTTTGAGTTAGTCCCATTTTTTGACGAAGATTTTTGATAAGTGAACCATAATTTTCTGTTTCCATAGAGGAGGGCTCCTTTTAGTATAGTATTTTTAACAAAATTATATAATAAATAGTTATTGCAATAAAGCTACTAATAGAATACAATATATACAATAAATATATAATAAATATACAAGGAGAACTGAAAATGAAAATAAGGATGGATTTTGTAACAAATTCAAGTAGCAGTAGCTTTATTTTAGCCAGAAATGAGAGATTAAATGAGAAACAAAAAGATAAGATTATTGAGTATGTAGAAAAAACTTTTCTGGGTAAACGGATATTGACACCGGAGAGTACAGAGGAAGAAATTCAAAAAATACTTGACGAAAATGTTTTTGGAGAGGAAGAAAGGGATGCGGTAAGGAAAGCTTTACATGACGGTAAAATGATATATAGTGATTGTGTATGCTTTGAGGACTGTCTTTATAATTATGAGTCAGTGTATGAAGATATATGGGAAATCATGCAGGAAAACAGTGACGGAGATTTTGAAGAAATAGATGGTGATCTGTCGTACTAAAGGTGACAAAATGAAAATTAGAAAATATAAGAATTTTGTATCCTGTTTTAATGAAAGAACTGGTGAATATTTTAGAACCGGGATTATAAAGAATGGAGTAGACACAGGGACAGATCCATTTATGGCACCCTTTCCGGAACTTTTAGATGTGGGAATCATGGGACATTGTATACATGGGAAAAGAGGATTGTGTATGGCTGCGGGTGTAGAATGTTACCAAAATGGTATGTATTCAAATCTGCAAAATATGTCTCTGGCGAATTTTGAAAAAATTGCAAAACAATGCGGCGGAAAAGTCTATCAGTTTGCTCTTGGGGGGTGTGGTGATCCGGATCAGCATGAAGACTTTAAAAACATTTTAAAGATATGCAGAGAGTATGAAATAACACCTAATTTTACAACATCTGGTTTAGGTATGACAAAAGAACTTGCACAATTATGTAAGGAGTATTGCGGTGCAGTTGCTGTCAGCTGGTATGGCGGTGATTATACAGTCAATGCAATAGAATTGTTAATAAAGGCAGGAGTGAAGACCAACATTCATTATGTATTACATAATGAATCTATAAAAGAAGCAATGTACAGAATGAAAGAAGGAAAATTTCCCAAGGGGATTAATGCGGTAATTTTTCTGCTTCATAAGCCGGTAGGATTAGGTACCAGAGAAAAAGTGATTAGTGTAAACAATGAAGAATATATCCAATTTATAAAATATATCTCTGAAGAAAAACTGGAATATAAAGTTGGATTTGATTCTTGTACAGTACCTGCATTTGCAAATCATCCTGGAAAGATAGATACAGACAGTCTTGATACATGTGAAGGTGCAAGGTGGTCAGCGTATATTACACCGGATATGAAAATGTTGCCCTGCAGTTTTGATAATCAGGAACAACGCTGGGCTGTTGATTTAAATGTGTATACAATTCAGGAAGCCTGGGATAGCGCAGAATTTGACCAATTTCGAGAAAAATTCAGAAATGCCTGTCCGGGTTGTGAGAAAAGAAATCTTTGTATGGGAGGCTGCCCGATAAGACCGGAAATAGTGTTGTGCAGTAATAAACAATCTTTTGAGCAGGATATTCTTATTACTAAAGATATGAATGAGAAAAGGCTGGTTGTAATTCCTCATGTACTTTTTAAAGGAAAAAGAAATGTTCCATGGAAAGAAGTAGAAAAATATCTTATTCGATATGTGGGAAAAATATTCGAAGTGGCTGAGACAGAAGATTTTATTTGTATTGATAAAATATTTTCAGATGAATATACAGGATCAGTGTATACGCGAAAATTGAAAGGTGCATTACCAAAGGTAAAAGCTAATATGTCTCAAGGAATTCCCCAAATGATAGAAATTGCTACTGAAAAGAGATGGAAAGAAGATTTCGAAAATAAGCACAAGAAAAAAGCCGGAAATGGCTGGTTTCGATATAGTACACGATTTGCTCTACCTGTTATGAATGAAAAAGGTGATATTTTGGATTACAATGTATATCAGGCGGTGCTAATAGTAAGATATGCAGCGGATAAAAAATTGTATTTGTACGATATACAAAACATTAAAAAAGAAACGAGATACCCATCCTGGACTGAATAGTCAGATAGTCAGAAACCCATTTCTTTGAATAGATTATAATATATTGTTTATGGAAATGCAAGGGGAAAAATAGTACTGAGAAAAGAAGCTACTGTCGGATATGGCAGTAGCTTTTTTCAGGTGTTTTTTGTATAATAAAATGCTGTAAAGGCTTTGCAAAAACATAAGGGAGGATAAGAAGATGGCATTAATGGAAGTGAACTTCTTTTCAAAAGCACTGATGCGTCCGGTAACGATGAATGTAATCTTGCCGGTTGATAAAGTGTTTTTTGGAGAAGAAACAGAAGAAGAGAACAAACCGTTTAAGACTTTGTATTTGCTTCACGGAGTAATGGGGAATTACACAGACTGGGTAACAGGAACATGTATTAAGCGATGGGCAGAGGAAAAGAATCTGGCAGTAGTTATGCCATCTGGAGCAAATATGTTCTATATGGATCATCCGAATGCAAATGAAAACTACAGTGAATTTATCGGAAAAGAGCTTGTAAAGATTACACGAAGAATGTTTCCGTTATCTCACAAAAAAGAAGATACATTTATTGCCGGGTTATCCATGGGAGGATACGGTGCGATCCGAAATGGTCTGAAATACCATGACACATTCGGATACATCGCAGGTCTTTCTTCTGCTATGATTCTTGAAAAAATGAGGACAGCAGATGACAGTTCTCCTATGTTCTTTGAGAAAAAAAGCTTTCTGGAGAATGTATTTGGAGATCTGTCCCGGATCAAAGACTGTGAGATCAATCCGGAATGGATTGCCGAAAATATGAAAAAAGATGGAATCCCATTTCCGCATATGTACCTTGCCTGTGGACTGGACGATCCGCTTCTTCCTCCGAACCGTAAGTTCAGAGATACCATGCAGAAACTGGGTGTGGATGTAACTTACGAGGAAGGTCCGGGAGCACATGAGTGGGATTTCTGGAATCGTTATATTAAGAGAGTTCTGGACTGGCTGCCTCTTGATAAGGATAGCAAGGAAGGGATGAACAGCGGGAACGTAGGATTGTAAATTACAGAACATATTTTATTAAAATCTCTGAGGTTACAATAATCTCAGAGATTTTTTGCCAGAAATATTTTAGTATGGGTAAAATAACTGTGAACATAAAAATATACAAAAAAGCAAAGATAAAAATATATAAAATACCGAAAAAATAAAATTGTATTGACAATAATATGTGAAAGATATAATATATTTCATGTAGAGTACACGGGTACGCAAAGCAAAAACATACATATAATGAAGAAAGCGAAAACCTATGTGCTGGAAAATATGTATTTGAACAAAAAATACCCCACATAACTTCACCTGCTACCAACAAATGGAGAAATACATGGGATATTTTATGGAAAATAATTTTATCACAAGTCTAAATATTTGTAAATAAATTTTCCTGACAGAACTTATGCATATTTTCGTAACTCATATGACTGGAACTGAAAAATGTTTATCCAGTTAAAAATTAGTAAAGCAGATTTTATATAACTGCGTAATTAAACAGGAGGTACGAATAATGAAAAAAAGGTTACTTAGTGGTTTACTTTGTGGAACACTAACAATGTCTCTTCTTGGAGGGACTGCAATACCAGTATTGGCAGATGATGATCAGACAATCACAATGTGGACAGTATTTACTGGATCAGATGGAGATATCCTGAGAGAAATTGTCAAAGATTACAATGAGAGTAACGAAGATGGGATTAAAGTTGATATTGATATCATGGATGGAAGTACTCTTCAGGCAAAACTTCCTACAGCAATATCTACCAATACAGCTCCGGATTTTGTTTTGATGGGAATTGAATATATTTATCAATATGCAAATAATGATATGATTATACCATTGGATGATTTCTGGGAAAAAACCGGATTGGATGAAAGCAACTATTTGGAAAATGTTGTGGACAAATCAAAAGTAGATGGAACTTTATATGGTGTTCCGATGCAGTATAATCTTCAGTATCTCTATTATAATAAAGATTTATTTGAGGAGGCAGGGCTTGATCCAGAACAGCCACCGACAACAATGGAAGAATTAGCAGAAGATGCAAAGAAATTGACGAATCCGGATAAAAATCAGTATGGTATTGGTTTTCCTACAGACTATGCATCCTATTGTGAATATTTATGGTCAAATGGTGGAGATGTAGTAAGTGAAGATGGAAAAGAAAATAATCTGAATTCGGAAGCTAATATTAAGACCTTGGAATGGATTCAAGATTTAGTTTTGAACGAAAATGTTTCTCCTCAGGGGTTAAAAGCTGCTGATGCAGATACCATGTTTCAGTCAGGACAGTTGGCAATGTATACCAGTGGACCATGGAATATTAATGGATTAAAACAGTTGGGGGTTAATTTCGGAATTACTGCAATTCCATCGGGTTCAGATGGAGCTTATGCCCCTGAAGGCGGTTGTGCATATATGATTCCAAAAAGCGTAGATGATTCCAAGAAGGATGCGATTTATAAATGGATGGCATATTGGCTTTCTGACGATGTATTAAAAGAATGGTCTACAAGAAATGGATTTCCGGTATGGTCTAATTCACTGCTGGAAGATGAAGATATTAAATCTGATGAGATCTTAACAGATGTATCCGATGCATCTAAGATTGGACGTAACTGGCATCTGAATCTTGACTGGGGAAGTCAAATTGATCAGAATGTTATGCAGCCTATGATGGAACAGATATTATCAGGAACCGATGTATCTGAGGCGCTTCAGACAGCGTCAGATACTTTAGATGGTATTATTGCAGAAAAGTAGAATTCAAGAGCTGTTGCAGTAATGCAATAGCTCTTTTTATAGGAGAGCGAATATGAAAAATAGAAATAAATATCATGCTCAAAGTCAGAAACAAGCATATCTTTTTCTGGCACCGTCTATGTTAATACTTACAGTTTTTGTCTTTATTCCTCTGATTGGTGCACTGGTGATCAGTGTTATGAATATTGACATTTATATGAACAATATTTCTTTTGCAGGATTTGGAAATTATTTAAAAATGTTTCATGATAGCAGAATAGGAAATGCTACATTTAATTCATTTTATTTTGCACTGGCAGAAGTACCTCTTCAGGTTTTTATGGCATTATTAATGCTTATGTTGATGATAAAAAATAATCGTTTTCATAAGTTTCTAAGAACAGTATTTTATCTTCCATATGTATGCTCAATGACAGCGATTAGTATCATGTGGTCAATGCTGTTAAATACAAATTATGGTATGTTACCATATTTATTTAAACAAATTGGTGTTGACTTTCCAAATGTTCTTACAAGTACTACATGGGCAATGCCAGTAGTGATTCTTATTACAGTATGGAAAAACTTTGGATATACACTTACTCTTTTATCTGCTGCGGCACTGGGAGTATCAAATTCTTTATACGAGGCTGCTGAAATGGATGGAGCTACAGGATTTCAGAAATTTATATATGTAACGATTCCTGGAATCAAACAGACTATTAATTTTTGTATTGTTACAACACTGATTACCGCTCTTCAGGTTTTTGATCAGGTATATGTTATGACTAAAGGCGGTCCATTGTATAAAACGGAAACACTTGTAAGTTATATTTATAATCAGGGATTCCAGGTGGCTCCTTATGATTTAGGATATGCGTCTTCTATTGCTGTATATCTGTTCCTTATGGTCGCTATTATTACCTTTGTTCTCAGAAGATTTGTATTAAACAGGGGGACAGAAGAATGAAAATAAAGAAAATAAAAGTAAATGAAATAGTAGGAACTGCAGTTACAGTTTTAATTGCTGTGTTGATTTTATTTCCTTTGATCTGGTTGTTGGTTTCATCTTTTAAATCAGACGCAGATGTAATTAAATGGCCGCCAATATTTTTTCCAACACAATGGTTGACGGCACAATATAAATATGTAGTAGATGCAATTCCTATTTTATCCATGCTGAAAAATACAGTTGTTTTTTCAGTAGGAGTAACTGTAGTCAGTCTGTTTTTTGACTCGATGGCAGCCTATGCATTTTCAAGGATGCATTTTAAAGGAAAGAATCTTATTTTTGGAATTATTCTTCTCACAATGATGGTTCCTTTCCAGATTATTATGATTCCTCTTTACATTGAAGAATATAAATTTAAAATTCTTGACACTTATTTGGGATTGATTTTACCAAGAGCCTCTAGTGCATATGGAATTTTTATGTTAACATCATTTTTTGAGAACATTCCTAAATCACTGGATGAAGCGGCAAGAATTGATGGTATGAAGGAAAAACAGATTTATAGCAGAATCATATTACCGCTTGCCAAACCGGCATTTATAACTCTTGGAATTTATCATTTTATGAATAACTGGAATGATCTGATTTATCCAATGATGCTCACCAGTTCTGTAGAGAAGAGAACACTATCAGCAGGACTTGCAATTCTTGTGGGAAGTAATTCCATTAAGTATGGACCAACGCTTGCAGCAACTGTAATATCTATTGCACCATTAATGATACTATTTCTGTTTTGCCAGAGATTTTTTATGGAAGGAATTGCTACATCTGGAATGAAGGAATAAATTAACACAGGTTGAAAGGGAAAAATTATGGGGATTACAACAAAAGAAATAGCAAAAATATGTGGAGTATCCAGAACTACTGTACACAGAGCTTTAAATAATACAGGACGTATCAGTGAAAAAACAAAAAGGATGATATTGGAAACTGCTGAGAAAAATGGATATCGTCCAGATCTTTTGGCTACAGGGCTGGCAAAGGGAAAGACATATTATATTGGTGTTGTTGTAATGGATGTTAATAACCGTTATTTTTCTCAGATGTTAAGTGCATTAGAGATAGAAGCCAGAGAAAGAGGATATTTTATTAATATTACTCTTCACCAGAATGACAAGGAAATAGAAAAAGAACAGCTTTGTAAACTTGCAGATTATCATGTAGATGGCATTATACTGTCTTCGGTTAATAAAGGAGAAGAATATAAAAAATTTATAGAGAGCCTAAACATTCCAGTGGTTACGATTGATAATAAAATCGCAGATAAGATACCATTTGTAACAGTAAATGGAAGAAGTGCAATTTCAAAAGCTGTTTGTGAAATAGCGGAATCTGGATATGAAAAAGTAATATTTGTATGTCCTCCTTTGGCTGAAAAGAATCTGGAGAATATATATGTACATGAAGAAAGAACTGCGGGTTTTAAAGAAGCGGTAAAAAAAATTCATGGGCTGGAATATGTGATTATTGGAAACTGGGATTATCAGAAACAAGCAAAAAAAGAGTTAGAAAAAAGTGAGAAAAAAACAGCATTTTTATGTACCGGGGACATGTTTGCTTTAAATCTTATACGTATGTTTGAAAAAAATGGAAAACGTGCTGGTCAGGATTATGGAATCATGGGATATGATAATATTGATTTTTTGGAATATGTAACTCCTCGTCTGACAACGATAGATAATCACGTGGAAAAGGTCGCGGAAGAAGCATTTAACTTACTACTTCAGCTCATGGAGAACAAAAATGTTGCAGAAACAGAGAGAATTTTGGAAACAGTGACAGTACAGGGAGAAACGATATAATTAAGTGAATATATTGTAGAGGCTCCTGAAGTCTGTCTATAAGGAGAATTATGAAACATATAATTATTACAGTAAATAGTAAATTTAAAAAAAGCGAGATAGACAGCAGAATTTATAGTTCGTTTGTAGAACATATGGGAAGAGTGGTTTATACAGGCATATATGAACCAAATCATCCAACAGCAGATAAGGATGGATTTCGTCAGGATGTATTGGAAAAAGTAAAAGAGTTAGGAATTACAATGGTGCGCTATCCTGGTGGAAATTTTGTTTCTAATTATGACTGGAAAGATGGAGTAGGTCCCAAGGAAGAAAGACCTAAGCGCCTGGAACTGGCATGGCGTGCTGTTGAAACCAATGAAGTTGGAATCAATGAATTTATGAGATGGGCAAAAAAAGCAGGAGTAGAGCCGATATGTGCTGTAAATCTGGGAACAAAAGGAATTGAAAATGCAGCTTCCTTTTTAGAATATTGTAACATGCCTGCAGGAACGATGTACAGCGATATGCGGGTAAAACATGGTGTTTCGGAACCATATAAAGTAAAATTGTGGTGTCTTGGAAATGAAATGGATGGAGACTGGCAGATTGGACATAAGACAGCAGATGAGTATGGGAGACTTGCAGAAGAAACTGCAAAAGCAATGAAATTAATTGACGAAAATATAGAATTGGTTGTCTGCGGAAGTGCAAAATCAGATATGCCGACATATCCTGAATGGGAAGCTACAGTACTGGAACATGTATATGAAAATGTTGATTATCTGGCATTACATCAATATTATGGTGGACAGGAAATGGGAACAGCCGATTTTCTTGCTCAATCTGTAGATCTGGATTGTTATATTGACACAGTTAGTGGCGTTTGTGACTACATAAAAGCAAAGAAACGTTCAGAAAAAACGATGTATATTAGTGTCGATGAGTGGGGAGTGTGGGCGCCAGAAGGAAAAGTAGCTCATCCGGAAATAGAAGAAAAACCATGGCAGATAGCTCCTCATTTGAGTGAACAGGTATACACAATGGAAGACTCACTACTATTCGCAAGTATGCTGATGAGTTTTGTCCGTCATAGCGACAGAGTAAAAGTTGCCTGCCAATCTCTTTTAACTAATATCAGTGCAACGATTATGACTGAAAAAGGTGGAGAAGTATGGGTACAGCCTGTATTTTATCCTTTTTCTTATATGTCAAAATATGCAAGAGGAACAGTGATGGAAGAAGTATATGAAGGTCCTTCCTATGACTGCAGCATTGCAAAAAATGTTCCATATGTGGATACAGTAACGGTATATAATGAAGAATTAGGTGAGATTGCAATTTTTGCAGTCAATAGAGCAGAAGAAACTGTATCTGTTTCAGAAGAACTTCAGGGGTTTGTATTAGAGGAAATAGCAGAACAGTTATATATGACTTCTGGAAATCGCAAAGATACAAACTTAGAGAATCATGACAAAATAAAACCGTATGAGATAAATAATGCTGAGATAGCAGGGGATAATCTTAACTTTGAAATTGAACCGCTGTCATGGAATATGATAAGAGTGAAAGTAAAAAACAAAAATTAATAAATTTATAAGAGACTGGCGCACTAGGAAATTATTAAAGCGAGAGTCTCTTTTTTTCTGTAAAAACATATTGAATGTCATGTGGAAGTTGTGTATAATGAAAGTACAAAATAAGGTATATTATTTTAGATAAAAGTAAAATAAAAACTCAAAATCATAAACTGTGGAGGTAAAAATGACTAAGCTTGTAATCAATCCATCAAAGAAACAGAGCAAAATCAACAAAGAGATTTACGGACATTTCTCAGAGCATCTGGGAAGATGTATCTACGAAGGAATCTATGTAGGCGAAGATTCCCAGATCCCGAATAAGAACGGAATGCGTACAGACGTAGTAGAAGCACTGAAGCATATCAGGATTCCGGTACTTCGCTGGCCGGGTGGATGCTTCGCAGATGAATACCACTGGAAAGACGGTATCGGACCAAAGGAAACACGTAAAAAAATGATCAACACACACTGGGGCGGTGTGGTAGAGGATAACAGCTTTGGTACACACGAATTTTTTGAACTCTGTGAGCAGCTTGGCTGCGAAGCTTATGTTAATGGTAACCTGGGAAGCGGAACAGTTCAGGAAATGTCTGAATGGGTAGAATATATCACATTCGAGGGTGTTTCTCCGATGGCTGACCTCCGTAAGAAAAACGGACATGAGAAACCGTGGAAACTGGATTTCTTTGGAGTTGGAAATGAAAACTGGGGATGTGGCGGAAATATGAATCCTGACTTCTATGCAAATGAATACCGCCGTTATCAGACTTATGTCCGCAATTATCATCCGGATCATCCAATCCACAAAGTCTGCTGCGGTGCCAATGTAGATGATTATGAGTGGACTTCCGAAGTATTAAAGACTACACATAATCATTGCCTGAAAGAACTTCACGGAAATATGGATGGTCTTTCTCTTCATTATTATGTACATCCGGAAGGATGGGAGATCAAGGGAAGTGCTACAGATTTTGATGATAAGGTATGGTATAAGAGTCTGAATAAAGCGCTCTTTATGGAAACTTTGATCGAGCGTCACGGACATATCATGGACGAATATGATCCAGAGAAAAAAATCGGCATGATCGTTGATGAATGGGGCGCATGGTACACAGTAGAACCAGGAACAAACCCGGGATTCCTGTATCAGCAGAACACAATGAGAGATGCCCTGATCGCAGGTATCACTTTGAATATCTTTAACAAACACAGCGACAGAGTAAAGATGGCAAACCTTGCGCAGATCGTAAATGTTCTTCAGTCCGTTATCCTTACAGATGGTGCTGATATGATCCTGACACCAACCTATCATGTATTTGATATGTACAAATATCATCAGGATGCAATGCTTGTAGACAGTTCTATCGAAACAGAAACCATCGGTGTGGAAGAAGAGTGGCAGGTACCGAACCTGACAGAATCTGTATCTGTAGCAGAAGACGGAGCTGTACATATCACATTGACAAACCTGTCACTGGATAAAGATTATGAGATCAGAACTATCCTTACAGACTATCAGGTAAATGAAGTTAAAGGTGAGATCGTACACGGCGAAATGCACGAAATGAATACCTTCGAAACACCGGACCAGGTACGTGTAAAAGAATTTAACGAAGTAGAAAAAACAGCAGAAGGAATCAGATTCACAATTCCTAAATGCAGTGTTCTTCATCTGGAAGTAAGATAATTACAAGATTTTTAGTCGAATCAGGTAGTGAAGCGGATGATTTTATTCGCTTGACACAGATAAAGAGTTTTGTATAAAAATGAATGAACTTTACAGATTCACAGAAAATGCCGCTTCTGACAAAACAGGCAGGTATTTTCTGTGAATATTTATAATGGAAACAAAAAGGAGACTAAGGTATGAACGGGAAGCTGCGTGTGTGCAGAAAATGTCTGCCCGGACAGAATAATGAAGAGACTTTTTACGAGGATCTGTCACGCTACATTCAGCGCATGGATGAGGATCTGAAAGTAGACCAGCAGATTTACGAAAAAAGGCTTAACATATGCAGCACCTGTGACCGCTTAATGAATGGGATGTGCAGGCTTTGCGGATGCTTTGTGGAACTGCGGGCTGTACAGAAGGTGCGAAAATGTCCGGATCTGCCGGCAAAATGGGAGGCGCAGAAATGAAAGACGGTTTAAAAGAAGGGTTATTAAATAAGGTAAAAGTAACGGATAAATTCTGGCGAGGATATCAGGAACTGGTAATGAATACAGTAATTCCTTATCAGGAGAAAATATTAAATGATGAGATTCCGGGAGTGGAAAAAAGCCATGCATTGGCAAACTTCCGTATTGCAGCGGGACTGGAAGAGGGTGAATTTTACGGAATGGTTTTCCAGGACAGTGATGTTGCCAAATGGCTGGAAGGTGTAGCGTATGCACTGGAAGTCCGACCGGATGATGAACTGGAAGAACGTGCAGATAAGGTTATTGAAATCATTGAAAAAGCGCAGCAGGATGACGGTTATCTGAATACTTTTTTCACGATCAAAGAGCCGGAACACCGCTGGCAGAACTTACAGGAATGCCATGAATTATACTGTGCCGGACATATGATGGAAGCAGCGGCGGCTTACTATGAGGTGACTGGAAAAGACCGTCTGCTTCATGTAATGGAGCGCATGGCAGAACATATCGGGAAACGTTTTGGAACAGAAGAAGGTAAAGAACCGGGCATTCCGGGACATCAGGAAATCGAGCTGGGACTTCTGCGTCTCTATGAAGTAACAGGAAAAGAAAATTACAAAGACCTTGCCAGATATTTCATTGAACAGCGTGGAAAAGATCCGGATTACTTTGTCAAAGAGAGGAAAAAAAGAGGCTGGGTTCACTTTGATATGGATGTGAATAACAGAGAATATAACCAGGCACATGCTACTGTCTATGAGCAGAAAGAAGCAGTAGGACACAGTGTCCGTGCAGTTTACATGTATACTGCCATGGCAGAACTGGCTTCTCTTTACAAAGATGAAAAACTCTATCAGGCATGCTGTGATCTCTGGGAGAACATGACTCAGAAGAGAATGTATATCACCGGAGGAATCGGCAGTACCGTAGACGGCGAGGCATTTACCATTGATTATGATCTGCCGAATGACACCGTTTATGCGGAAACCTGTGCATCCATCGGGCTGGTATTTTTTGCAAGAAAGATGCTTGATAATGTGATGGATGGACGCTATGCAGATGTGATGGAACGAGCACTTTATAATGGGATCATCAGCGGAATGCAGCTTGACGGAAAGAGATTTTTCTATGTAAATCCACTGGAAACAGAACCTGGAGTCAGCGGAAAATTATATGGATATAAGCATGTTCTGCCGGAGCGTCCGGGCTGGTATACATGTGCATGTTGTCCTCCCAATGTAGTGCGTCTGCTGATGTCTCTTGGCAAATATCTGTGGAGTGAGACTGAAGAGGGAGTTTATTCTCATATCCCGGCAGGCACAGAAGCACACTTTGATAAGATGGATGTAACTGTAGAAAGCAACTATCCGTGGGATGGCAGAGTGACCTATCATATAACCGGAAAAACAGAGGAAGAGACTATCCTGGGAATCCATATCCCATCCTGGGTACGTCCGGGTTCTGTTCAGGTACGTATAAATGGAAAAGAGAAGAATATCACTGCAGATGTGGAAAAAGGATATCTGATCCTTAAGAGAGTGTGGGAAAATGATGAAGTAGAACTTGTTTTTCCGATGAAGATCCGCAAGATTTATGCAAACCTTAAAGTAAGGGAAGATGCCGGCTGTGTAGCATTTATGCGCGGGCCGATCGTTTATTGTTTCGAGGGTGTGGACAATCCGGGCCTGCTTCAGTCTTACCACATCTTTGAAGATGCAAAGATGGAAGAGGAAGTCTGCAAAGAAGGCCTGCTGGAAGGCTGCGTCCTGCTTAAGATCAAAGCACGTAAGCTGGAAACAGTGGGAGATTCTCTGTACAGTGATATTGCACCGGTGAGAACGCTGACAACACTGACAGCAGTGCCGTATTACACATGGGGCAACCGCGGAGAAAATCAGATGAGAGTCTGGATGCGCGGAGAATAACCGGAGAATCAGATGAAATGTAAAACAAAAGCAAGGAACTATGTGGCAAAACACATCGGTTCTTTGCTTTTTGCTGTTTTCAGATATTCTGTAAAATTATACATTTGGAGTATAATGCACTTTCACATTAATATCCTGATTATAGTTTCCGAAATCTTTTCCGAAGAGTGTCAGACCGCCAATATTCTGAGATGGTTCATCCACCTGGAAACGGAATACCATATCATCCTGAGAGGTAAAAGTGAGCTGCTGTGTATTCACATCAGAGATCTTTAATCCATCGATAAAAGTACCGTGACGGTCAATGACAAGCATCTTCAGAAGACCATACTGATTCCAGTTCGGGAACCACCAGTCGGGAGTGAACATACCGTGGACATCACCGAAATCTCCGGGGCTTGTCCAGGTTCCGACCTTTGTATTATTCAGGAAAAAGGAAATATCAGAAGGCCAGTCACTGTTGACTCCGGGAGCTTCTGAACTGATTTCAAAGGAGAGTGTCAGCCGGTCAATCTTCTGTCCCGGAGGCAGCATATTTGGAATGCGGTAATCAATAAATCCCCGTCCAAACCATAAAATCTTTGCATCTACATGGCTCGGATGAGCAAAATAACGAGGATCATCTACCTCACCGATGAGATTATCGGTAGTAGACAGCCCACAGGTTGGATAGACAGAATAATTAAAGTAGTTGCCGATCGGAATGTCAATAGAGTAACTATCCTCAGCCGGGCTGTCATTGTTAGAGGCAATATCAACCAGGATCTTGTCAACATTAATGCGACAGACCTTCTGGTTTCCGTGGCCGGAATGCTCTGGAAGAATTGCGAGAATTCCGGATTCTTCGAGCTTCTTTACATGGCTGGTCAGGGCACCGTTGGTAATCCCCAGACTGGAAGCCAGTTCATTCATATTCATTTCCTGATGCTCAAGGAGAGTCTGGATCAGCCGTATGCGGATGTCAGAACCAAGAGCTTTGAAGACAGGGACCGCCTGCTCCAGACTTTTAATATATAACATAACGGATTTCCCTTTCTGTTAAAAATGATTTTACAGCGTTTACGGTAGATTATAACGAATCTGCAAAAAATGTGCAACGAAAAGAAAAAAATATAGTTGATATTTTCTGAAAAATGCAGTACAATTTTAAATACATAAAAAATAATTTATATAAATCTAAAATAAAAACAGACAGGGGGACACACAATGAGTGAAGAACTTAAGTATAATGAGCCATGGATTCTGCAGAGAGCAGATCCATATGTTTATCGCCACACAGACGGAAACTATTATTTTACAGCATCCATACCGGCCTATGACCGGATTGTACTGAGAAGAAGCGAAACTCTGGCAGGACTGAAAGATGCGGAAGAAGTGACAGTCTGGGAGAAACACAAAGAAGGAATCATGAGCGAACATATCTGGGCGCCGGAGCTTCATTATCTGGACGGAAAATGGTACATCTATTTTGCGGGCGGAGATAAAGATGATATCTGGGCAATCCGCCCTTATGTGCTGGAATGTGCAGATACAGATCCGCTTACAGGAGCCTGGACAGAGAAAGGCAAAATGGGACGTGCGGATGCAGATGAATTTTCTTTTGAAGCTTTCTCTCTGGATGCAACAGTATTTGAAAACAAAGGAAAACATTACTATGTATGGGCTGAGAAGGTAGGGGTCGGCAAGCAGATTTCCAACCTTTATATTGGCGAAATGGAAACTCCGTATAAACTGAAAACCGTTCAGGTACTTCTCACTTCACCGGATTATGACTGGGAAAGAGTTGGTTTCTGGGTGAATGAAGGACCGGCAGTTATTCATCATGACGGCAGGATTTATCTTACCTATTCTGCATCTGAGACAGGTGCTGCATACTGCATGGGAATGCTTACAGCAGATGAAGATTCTGATCTTCTTGACCCGAAATCCTGGACAAAAGAACGTTATCCGGTTCTTCGTACAGATGAGTCCAGAGGAATCTATGGACCGGGGCATAATTCCTTCACTGAAGACGAAGAAGGAAATCCGGTCATGGTTTATCATGCGAGAACAGAAGCAGAGATTGAAGGGAATCCGCTGTACAATCCAAACCGTCATGCCATGCTGATGAAAATCCGCTGGGATGAAAAAACGGGTGCACCGATATTTTCTTACGAAGATTAATGTAACCTGAGATGGGATAATATTTGGAAAACAGGAGAACTGGTATGAGAAAAAAATGGGGAATGATCCTGGGGCTGACAGGAATGATGCTTCTCGGAGCACAGAGTATATATGCTGCGGAAGCTGCTGATGGCACAGCAGAGACAACAGATGCGGCAAACGAAAAAGAAACAGCAGGCGCAGATGATATTGAGAGCAAGATTAAGAAAGGTGGCTTTACTGCCGGAGCTTCCGTGCATGATCCATCTGTCATCAAAGACAATGACACTTACTATATCTTTGGCTCCCATATGGAATCTGCGAAGTCCACAGATCTGAGAAACTGGACCGGTTTTTCCTCCGGGGTCAATGCAGAGAATAAGCTGTTTGACAATCTTTTTGACGGAGAAGAAGACGGCGATCCGGCAGCGTTTACTTATGTAGGAAAGAACGAGGAAGGTGGTTATTCCGTATGGGCGCCGGATGTCATCTATAACAAAAAAATGGGAAAATATGTGATGTATTTCTGCACCACATCTTCTTATGTGAAATCCAATATCTGCTTTGCAACAGCAGACGATATTAAAGGTCCGTATCACTATGAGGATACATTCCTGTACTCTGGTTATAGCTATCATGATGTTAAGGAAAGTAATATCGAAGAACTGATGGGAACAGACCCAAGGCCATATACAGCAGCGTCTTATGACAATAATAACTGGCCAAACTGTATTGACCCGGATGTTTTTTATGATGAAGACGGGCGTATGTGGATGGTCTATGGCTCCTGGTCCGGCGGTATTTTTCTGATTGAAATTGATGAAGAGACCGGCTATCCGATTTATCCGGAAGCAGACGAAGAAAATCATGTGGACAGCTATTATGGAAAGAAACTTCTCGGTGGTTATCACAACTCCATCGAAGGTCCGCATATTATGTATGATGAGACCAGTGGATATTATTATCTGTTTTTGTCCTATGGAAATCTGCAGGCAAAAGGAGGTTATCAGATGCGTCTCTTCCGCTGTGACACTGTAGACGGAACTTATACAGATGCAGCAGGGAAGGATATGTATTTATTTGTGGAGCATAAAGATCATGGACTGAAAATGATGGGAAATTATACATTTCCAAGTCTTACTCAGACCTATATGGCACCAGGCGGACAGACTGCATTTGAAGATGAAGATGGTAAATTATACCTGGTCTATCATCAGCGTTTTGCTAAAACCGGAGAACTTCATGAGCCTCGTGTACATCAGCTGTTCCGCACAAAAGACGGATGGCTGGTTGCTGCGCCATTTGCCACAGACGGCGAGACATTGAAAGAGGATGGATATTCCGGAGATGAAATCCAGGGTACTTTTTATCTGGTAAATCATGGTACGGATATTTCGGACAAGGTACATAAACCGCAGAAGATTCAGCTTAATGCAGACGGAACAGTTGCCGGAGAAGAACTGAAAGGCAAATGGGAAGCAGAAGAATGCACACCATATATTGATGTGACTCTCGGTGAAAATACTTATACAGGAGTTGTCCTGAAAATGACCGATGAGGCAGGCAATGATACGATGTGCTTCAGCGCTAAGGGTGACAATAATGAAACTATATGGGGCGTGAAATATCTGTTGCCATAAATGGCTGTGGGAGTATTCGGGGCAGCATATAAATCTGAAGTCAGGCGGAAAAATCAGAGGTTTTTGGGATGATATCCGATGGTAATCCGTATATGCTGGTTATAATCTCCGAAACCTGCACCAAAAAGGGTACACCCGCCGGGATGTTCAGCGCCCGGAAGAACAGAAAAGCGCAATTTCATAACGGACTGATCAGTGAGTGCAAGCTGTCTGGTGGAAACATCGGACAGCTTTTCTGCGTCCAGATAAGTGCCTTCAGGAGTAATCGTCAGTTTTTTCAGCAGACCATACTGATTTAGAAAAGAAAACCACCAGGAAGGATTGTATTTCCCTCTGCGATTTCCGTAATCTCCAGGACTGGTCCAGGTGCCAAGGATCACACCGTTCAGGGAAAAGGTAATATCCGAAGGCCATACATCACAGAATCGGGGTGCCTCGGAACTAATCTCAAAGGAAACCGTCAGTTCTTCGATCACGCTGTGCTCAGGGATGAAATTGGGCAGTATATACTCCAGATATCCGGTGGTGAACCAGACGATCCTTGCCTGGCGGCTGACGGGGTGTATGAAATACCGTGGCTGATCCAACTGTCCTACAAAAGAAGTAGAAGTTGCCATACCACAGGTGGGAGTTACCGAAAAATCAGAAAAATGTCCCACACCGATTTCTGCACTGTAAATCTGCAGCTCAGGACCGGAAAGCGCCATATTTACCAAAAACTGATCCCAGTCTTTTATAAAATAGCAGCGTTTCTGTGTTCCGTGTGTGAGAGATTCATCCCTGAATTCTATCAGCCCGGCTTCAGCCAGAAGATTAAGGTGAGGGGACAGGGTTGTAACAGGGATTTTCAGGCTTTGTGCAATTTGCTTAATGTTCAGACCTTCTTTTTCCTGAATCAGACGCAAGATCTGTACACGGACAGGGGAACCGAGAGCTTTGAAGATGGCGAGACCATCGGAAACAGAACAGGATTTCATGTAAAAACCTCCTTTTGACTGTATTTACAGGCATATAACACTAAATAAGAACTTTTAGGAAAATACGTTTTGATTAGTTATTTTATCATAAAATTAGTTAAAAAAACATAGGAAAATAGCAAAAAAATAGATAGAATGACGAATGAATATCAGACATTTATTTTAGATAAAACTAAAATAATAAAAATAAATCAAAAATATATTGACATTTACAGGAATAAATTATATAATATCAACATAAACCGGAGCTGAAAATAAAAAAGTTGTGCAAAATAACCATGACAAAAAGAAGAGCTATATATTTTAAAAAAATACGAAATAATTATGGAGATTGTACAATAGCATCATTGAAACCGGAAGAGCGCAAAGAAATGCAAAAAAGGAGGATCTTTTTATGAAGAGAAGAAAATTGTTCGCGTTACTTATGACTGCAGCTATGGCAGTGTCCAGCATGAGTATGGCAGTGAATGTCTTTGCAGAAGAAGACACAACAGAGGAAACTGCTGAGAGCGAAGAACCGGCTGAGGGAGAACCTACCGCCGTAACAACCGTAGGTCCTGATGATGGAACAAAATTCGAAATGTGGTCATTCGTAGACCTGCACAATGAATTTTACGGAAAAATGGTAGACAAATGGAACGAAGAGAATCCGGACAAACAGATCCAGATTACATTCAGTACATATCCATACTCTGATATGCATAACAAATTAATGATGTCCTTACAGGCAGGATCCGGTGCTCCTGACCTCTGCGATATCGAGATTGGACAGTTCCCGAACTATTCCGGCGATGACAGTCCTCTGTATTCCATGAATGATGCACTTGCTCCATATGAAGATACAATGGTGCAGTCCAGACTTGATGTTTATTCTAAAGCTGACGGAACAAGACTTGGTGTTCCTTTCCATGTAGGTGCAACTGTTATGTACTGGAACGCAGATCTTCTTGAATCCTACGGATTAGATTACAAATCTGTAAAGACATGGGATGATTATACAAAACTTGGTGAAGAGTTAAAAGAAGCTTCCAATGGTGAAGTGTATTTAACATCTGTTGATACAGGCGGTGTTGACTGGATGTGGCTTGCAATGGCTGAGAACGGTGAAGATTGGACAGGCGGTCCGGATGGAACTGTAAATGTACAGCTTGATTCTGTAAAAGAAATGCTCACAATGCAGCAGAACTGGTTAAATGATGGAATCGCAATGGTATCCACAGACGGACATGTTGACCTTGAAGCTGGTTTCTCCAACATCATGGATGGCAAAATTGCTTCCTTCCCAAAAGCTATGTGGTACATGAGCCGTTTCAAAGATTATATGCCAGAGATGGAAGGCAAATATGACATCACAACATGCCCTGTATTTGAAGAAGGACAGAAATGTTCCGTTGGTATCGGTGGTACAGGTACTGTTGTAACAAATCAATGTGAGAATCCTGAACTTGCAGCTGAATGGCTTGCATGGGCTAAATGCTCTGAAGAAGGTGAAAACCTGATCTGGAATGAACTTGGATTTGATGTCTGCAACACAGCTTTATGGTCTGATGAAGCGTTTGCTTATGATGAGTCCAATACATATAATACATTCTTCCGTGTAAAACCATACGAAGTTCTGAACGAACTTGCTGAAAACGATGCGATCGGAACTGTTTATACAACAAAGAACTCACCGACACTGAATGATTACATGTGTACAACAACTCTGAACAATGTATTAGAGGATGGCATGGATGTAGAAGAAGCGCTTCAGGATGCACAGGATTATCTTGATTTCGAGTGTGAATAATAAAATGATAACAGTTCACTGATCAAGTGAATAATGTGCGGTTACTGCAGTGACCGAAATGATATGGGAGGCCAGGGAAACGCATTCCCTGACCTCCTTTACTGTTATCCTGGTGAGGAATGAGACTTTCACGGGATGTGTAGTCTGATTTCTTTTCAGGATAATGGTAATAAGAAAAAAAGAAATTATCTGTAACTGTTCAGTAAATCATGATTCCATGAGATGCTGAAAAGTTACTGCTATTTTTAGAAGAGGAGGAATTCATTGTGAATAAAGTGAAAAAGATGCTCTATTCTCAGAAGGTGGCACCCTACGTATTCGTACTTCCGTTTGTTATCAGCCTTCTGGTATTCTGGTTATATCCGCTCATCAGTGGTATTGTAATGAGTTTTCAGGATATTTCCTTTGGTGGTTCTCAGTGGGTTGGTCTGAAGCATTACCAGAAACTGGCTTCCGATAAGTTCTTCAAGACAGCTGTATTTAACAGTGTGGAATACATGCTTCTGACACTGCTTCTGCTGATACCGATTCCGATGATGCTTGCAGTATTGATGGAAAGCCGTCTTACCAAAGCCAAAGGCGTATGGAAAGTGATCATGTATATTCCGGCACTGACATCTGTAGTTATTTCCGGTATGTTATTCCGACTGATGTTCTCAGAAGGTGACAACGGACAGATGAACCAGTTAATGCACTTACTTGGAAATGCCAGCATTCCGTGGCTGAAGGAAAAGACTACAGGATGGGTAGCTCTGCTGCTACTTTGTATGTGGAGATGGACAGGTGTCAACATGCTGTATTTTATTTCAGGATTAAAAAGTATTGATACTTCCCTTTATGAATCAGCAGATATTGATGGTGCCAATGCAAAACAGAAATTCTGGTATCTTACACTGCCGCTTCTGAAACCGACAACCATCTATGTTATTACAATTTCCGTATATGCTGGTCTGTCCATGTTCCTTGAGAGTTTCATGCTGTGGAATGGTAACTCTTCACCGAAGAACATTGGTCTTACTATCGTAGGATATCTGTATAAACGTGGTATTGAGAAAAATGATATGGGTTATGCGTGTGCCGTAGGTATGGTGCTTCTGGTCATTGCCCTGGCTATCAATGTGGTCCAGCTTGTGGCAACAGGAACATTCAAGAAGGAGGAAAAGTGATATGGCAAAAACAGCAGTTCAGCCAAAAACAATGGAATCAAATCATAAAGTTGCGTCTGTATTATCCACAGGGCTTTTCGCTATCCTCTGTGTGCTGATCGCATTCCCGCTTCTTGCAGGTTTCTTCGCTTCCTTCCAGGAAGGCCGTGAAGTAGTTATGAAGGGTATGTCCCTGAATCTTGATTTTTCCAAGATGCATCTGGACAACTATAAATACCTGTTTTCCGGAAATGAGGATTCCCGAAAATATTTCATGTGGTATAAAAACAGTCTGATCCTGACACTGATCACAGTAGTTCTGACACTGCTGGTATGCTACTTCATCGCATACGGTCTGACCATGTACAAATTTAAACTTCAGGGATTTTTATTCTTCCTGGTAATCGCAACTATGTGTGTTCCTTTTGAAATCCTGATGCTTCCTCTGTATAACGAAGTTACATCTCTTGGAATCATCAATACAAGAGCCGGTGTTATTCTCCCCGGACTATGTGGTGCGTCGACAATTTTCTTCTTTAAACAGTACATGCAGAGTCTTCCGAAAGAGCTTCTGGATGCAGGAAGAATCGACGGATGCACAGAGTATGGTATCAGTGTTAAGATTATGATGCCGATCACCAAACCGGCATTTGCATCCATGGCAATCCTCTGTGCAATGGGTTCCTGGAACAACATGTTATGGCCGATGCTGGTATTCCGTGATACAAGTAAATTTACACTGCAGATCGGTCTGAATACACTGCTGACACCTTATGGAAATAACTACAACCTTCTGATCGCAGGTTCCATGTTCGGTATTCTTCCAATCCTGATCATCTACCTGATCTTCCAGAGATACCTGATCGATGGTATGACATCCGGTGCTGTTAAGGGTTGATCAAAAGTTGTAAATATTCAAATCGTAACTTGCTGACATGATATAAAATGAGCTGTCCCATTGAGTTTTGAAATTAATGTTACTGTAACCGGTGATCATTTGACATTACTTATGAGGCAGCTCAAATAATATAACGACAAACTAATTTCTCAAACTAAATTTAAGAACGGAGGTTCAAAAAACATTATGGCAAAACAGGCAAAAATGGTAGTGGACAAAGCATTCTCCATTTCCAAAATCGACAAAAGAATTTACGGTTCCTTTATTGAACATCTGGGAAGAGCTGTATACGATGGAATTTATCAGCCGGGACATCCGCTTTCCAATGCTGACGGATTCCGTAAAGATGTTATTGATCTGGTAAAAGAACTGGACGTGCCGATCGTACGTTATCCGGGCGGAAACTTCGTATCCAACTTTTACTGGGAAGACAGTGTAGGTCCTGTTGAGGAAAGACCTCACAGACTGGAACTTGCATGGAAAAGTCTGGAAAAGAACGAAGTAGGACTTCATGAATTTAAGAAATGGGCAGACGCAGCCAATTCAGAAGTGATGATGGCAGTCAATCTCGGAACAAGAGGAATCACAGATGCCTGCAACCTTCTGGAATACTGCAACCATCCGGGCGGAACCAAATACAGTGATCTCCGTATCAAACACGGACAGAAGGAACCATACGGATTCAAAACATGGTGCCTCGGAAACGAAATGGACGGTCCGTGGCAGATCGGTCACAAGACTATGGATGAGTACGGAAGACTGGCAGAAGAAACAGCCAAAGCAATGAAACTCATCGATCCGTCTATCGAGTTCGTTGTATGCGGAAGTTCCAACAAAGATATGCCGACCTTCGCACTCTGGGAAGATCATGTACTGAGCCACACTTATGATTATGTAGATTATTTATCCCTTCATACATACTATGGAAACCGTTCTGATGACAGCAACGACTTCCTTGCAAAATCCGATGACATGGACGAATTTATCCGCACCATCATCGCAACCTGCGACTATGTAAAAGCGAAAAAACGCAGTAAAAAGAACATGTATCTCAGCTTTGACGAGTGGAATGTATGGTATCATTCCAATGATGCTGACAACGATATCACAGAGAACCATCCATGGCAGGTGGCACCGCCGCTTCTTGAGGACATCTACAACTTCGAGGATGCCCTGCTGGTAGGTCTGATGCTGATCGTTCTCATCCGCCATTCCGACAGAGTAAAAGTAGCATGCCTTGCACAGCTCATCAATGTTATCGCACCGATCATGACAGATCCGAATGGCGGCGGTTCCTGGAAACAGACAATTTTCTATCCATTCATGCATGCATCCAAATATGGCCGTGGTGTTGCACTCCAGCCGGTCATCTCTTCCACAGAGCATGAGACAAGCGGACATGGAAGCATCACAGATATCGAAGCAGTTGCTGTTTACAATGAAGAAAAAGAAGAAGTTACAATCTTCGCAGTAAACAGAAACCTGAAAGAAGACGTTGTGCTCAACACAGACGTAAGAAGTTTCGAAGGCTACAGAGTTGCCGAGCATATCGTACTTGAAAGCGATGACCTGAAAGTAGTCAATGCATTCGGACAGGAAAACGTAAAACCAAAGACAACACAGCAGACAACAATGGACAATGGGGAATTGACAAGTATGCTGCATAAAGCATCATGGAATGTGATCCGTCTTGTAAAAGACAATAAATAAAAATAATCCCTCTTAAGTAGACAAGGTAAATAACCAAAATCTTCTTAAGAGGGATTTTCTATGGCTATTTTGGCAGTGGATAGTGTCGGGAATGTTTCCTGCATATCAGAATTATTTAATCAGAAATGGCTGAAGTGTCTGTATCGTATATTCATGCAGAGCTTCTTTTTTGCTCCTGTCAATCTGCAGATAGTGAGCATAAAGTACATCCAGAACCAGCAGAATAGGAAACTGTGGGGAAATGATATTTCCATATTCCAGATGTTCCATGCTTGCGAAGATGAGCGTTTCATCGCAGAAGTCCTGATAGGATTTGTCCTGTCTTGCGGTCATAAGAAGTGTATAAGCTCCGTGCTGATGTGCAGCCTTCAGAGAAGAGATAATATCATCCGTCTGTCCGCTGACACTGATACCGATGACCAGACAGTTCTCATCCAGAATAACAGAATTCACCTTCATAATATGACTGTCTGTAACTGCTTCGATATTCAGTCCGATACGCATGAAACGAAGCTTCATCTCCTGAGCTACGAGACCGGAACTGCCTCTTCCGTAAACATAAACACGAGGTTTGGAAACCAGCAGATTTGTGATCCGTGTGATCTGCGCTTTGTCCAGCAGAGCGTTAGATTTATTCAGAAGTTCCTGATAAGTATTAAATTCCGATACTTCAAAATTCGGAATATTTTCTTCGGGACCTGGTGCCAGTCTCTGCTTATACTCATAAATAAATTCTCTGTATCCGTGAAAACCACATTTCTGGGCGAAACGTGAAAGTGAAGCTTCAGATACATAAAGAAGCCCGGAAATATTTCTGGAAGAAAAATCCTGCTCTTCAGTATTATGAATAAAGAAATCGGCGATTGTTCTTTCCAGCGGAGTGAATGTATGGTAATAAGATTCAATTAAAGGAATAATTTTATGTTTGTTTAATGACATATGGAATCCTTTCTGTATGGTGGAATTGCTATAGATTACTATAACATTGTACAATTTGTTTCACAAGGAGAATGTAAATATTTTCATGAAAAATATAAACAAGGAAAGTAATTTCGGCAAGCTTTAAAAACCGAACTGCAAAATGGCTCAAAATAATAAAAAATGAAAGAAGATTCTAAAAACAATACATTCATTGAAAATAGAACCAACGGGAATTATAATGAGTTTATAACAAATCGGAAGTGTCAGATGACACGCAAAAAAGGAGAAAACTATGATTATTTATGTAGGTAAAGATTATCAGGACGTAAGCAGAAAAGCAGCTAATATCATGTCTGCCCAGATTATTATGAAACCAAACGCAGTTCTTGGACTGGCAACAGGCTCTACACCGGTCGGATTATATAAACAGCTTATCGAGTGGTACAACAAAGGTGACCTTGATTTCTCACAGATCACATCTGTAAACCTGGATGAGTATAAAGGACTTTCCGGTGACAACGACCAGAGCTACCGTTATTTCATGAACACAAACCTGTTCGATCATGTAAATATTGACAAAACAAGAACTTATGTGCCAAACGGACTGGAAGAAGACAGCGACAAAGCATGTGCAGATTATAATGAGATCATCCGCAGTGTAGGTGGAATTGATATCCAGCTTCTGGGAATCGGCGGAAACGGACATATTGGTTTCAATGAACCCGGAGAAGCTTTTGAGAAGGAAACTCATTGTGTAGACCTTACAGAAAGCACTATCAAGGCAAATGCAAGATTTTTTGAAAGTATGGATGAAGTTCCGAAACAGGCATACACCATGGGAATCAAGAACATTATGGCAGCAAAGAAAATTCTTCTTGTAGCAACAGGAAGTGCCAAGGCAGATGCTTTGTACAAATCTCTGTACGGACCGATCACACCGAATGTACCTGCATCTATCCTTCAGCTTCATCAGGATGTAACTGTAGTGGCAGATGAAGATGCTTTAAGTCTTATTAAAGAAAAAGGACTTTTATAATACCGGCTCTTGTGTGATAATAACAGTATCAGTGGAAAGAATTGCCTGACAGAGATAAAGTCAGGGAAATACTTAATAATTCACTTCAGCGAGAAAAGAGGCAAAAATCAGATGATTATAAAGAATGGAAAAGTTTTTCAGGAAGATGGCAGTTATAAAGTCACAGATTTGTATGTAGAGAACGGCAGAATTGTGGCTTCAGCAGATGAAGTAACCGACAAAACGCAACTGGATGCATCAGGACTGAAGGTTCTGCCCGGACTGGTAGATATCCACAGCCATGGTGCAGTCAGACATGATTTCTCAGATGCAGATGTTGATGGGTTAAGAACAATCCTTCAGTATGAAAAATCTCATGGAATCACATCCTATTGCCCGACATCCATGACACTTCCGAAAGAAGAATTACTTAAGATTTTCCAGACTGCAAAAGATGTAGAACAGGATGAAACCTGTGCACGTATTGTGGGTATCAATATGGAAGGACCTTTCCTTGATCCTGCGAAAAAGGGAGCACATGTAGAAGGCTATATCCGTAAACCGGATATTGAATTTTTCAGAGCATGTAACGAAGCTGCGGGCGGAATGATCAAACTGGTAACTCTTGCACCGAATATGGAAGGCTCTGAGGAATTTATCAGAGAATTACATAATGAAGTGGTTATTTCCATCGGACATACAGCAGCAGATTATGGCTGCGCAGCAGAAGCGATGAAAGAGGGAGCACTTCATGTGACTCATCTTTATAATGCCATGAATCCTATGGGACACAGAGAACCCGGTGTGATTGGCGCAGCAGCAGACAATCAGGACTGTATGGTAGAACTGATCGGTGATGGGATTCATATCCATCCTGTAACTGTACGCAATACCTTCCGTTTATTTGGAGACAGCAGAGTCGCCCTTATCAGTGACTCCATGATGGCAACAGGTATGGAGAACGGACTGTATGAACTGGGCGGACAGGAAGTGACCATGAAAGACAGAAAGGCAACTCTGGCAGACGGAACGATCGCCGGTTCTGCAACCTGCCTTTTTGATTGTATGAAGTGTGTTATTTCCATGGGTGTACCGGAAAGAGAAGCGATTCTGGCAGCAACAGCAAATCCGGCGAGAAGTATTGGGATTTATAATGAAGTGGGTTCCCTTACTCCCGGAAAACGGGCAGATATTGTGTTGACAGACGAAGAGTTGAATATTGTTAAGGTACTGTAGTGTAAAAGAAAAGCTTTCCGACAGAATGTGCACAGATAAGAGTATGGACATTTTGCCGGAATGCAGTTCTGTATCAAGGAGAAAAATGATAACTAAAAAAGAGATTTTAGATGCGATTCATGGAAAAATGATCATTTCCTGTCAGGCGGTAGAAGATGAACCATTATATGTAGAAGAGAAATCCATTATGTACCTGATGGCACGCGCTGCAAAACAGGCAGGCACACCTGCAATCCGTACAAGCAGTATCCGCGATGTCATAGCGATCAAAGAAGAAACAGGTCTTCCGGTGATCGGTCTGGTGAAAATCCAGTATCCCGGATATGAAGGATATATCACACCTACCATGAAAGAAGTAGACGATCTGGTAGCAGCAGGATCTGATGTTGTAGCTCTGGATTGTACACTTCGCAAGCGTGGTGATGGCATAACTGTCAATGAGTTTATCGCACAGATCAAAGAGAAATACCCGGATATTATCCTGATGGCAGATATTTCTAATTATGAAGAAGGTATCAATGCATGGAAGTGTGGTGTGGATATTGTTGGAACAACCATGAGCGGTTACACTGATTACACTTCCAAAAAGGATGAACCAGATTATGAACTGATGGAGAGGCTTGCAAAAGATACAGATATTCCGATTATCGGAGAAGGCAAGATTCATTATCCGGATCAGGCTGTAAAAGCACTACAGACAGGTGTATGGGCGATCGTGGTAGGCGGAGCGATCACACGTCCGCTGGAAATCGCACAGAGATTCCAGAAGGCAATTGAAAACAGCAAATAAAAAGTATATCAAAATTAATACTATAGCAATTCCAAAGGGGATATAACAGTTAAACTATAAAGTTATCTGTTACATCCCCTTATTTCGTGTCACAAAGAGTTAACCTGCAACATTTTGATAACATAAAATTTCTTCGAACACATTATACCATAAACGATACATAAGACCATAAACATCATATGGTCAATATTGTCATTGGTAAAAACAGAATATCTGTAAGATAAGGAAAAGTTGACCGTATTATCTGTAAATCTGACCGTTTTAAGCGAGCGTTATTGACAAAAACGGGCAGATACTATAATATATAGACAATATATACAAAAAAAACATAATAATAATTGAATTATATATAAAATACACAAAAATATGATGAAGATATGAGAAGATATTTAGAAATTAAAGACGAATTAATAAAGATGATAGCAGAAATGAAACCAGGACAACCGCTTCCTTCCAGACCTCACCTATGCGATAAATTAGAAACCACGAGAACAACACTTGATCGTGCTATGCAGGAGTTAGAGAAAGAGGGAGTGGTTTATTCTAAAACCGGGAGTGGTACTTATGTTATTGGTATTCTAAAGGGAAAGGTGGATAAAGTAGAAAATTGGGGAGTAATTGTTCCGAGTATCAGTGAGGAAATTTATTCATTACTTGCACGTGGAATTGAAAATATAGCTTGCCATAGAGGTGCAAACATTATTCTATGTAATTCTGATAACGATCCAGAAAAACAGAAATGTTACATAAAGAGGCTTCTTTTAGCGGGAGTGAGCGGGTTTATTATTGTACCCATCATTTCCTATAATGTGGAGATTAGCAATATTTTATATGGAACATTACTCAAGTCCAATATTCCATTTGTATTATGCAATCGTTCAGTGGAGGGAATACATGCGCCTACAGTACGCTCCAATGATTTTTATGGAGGTTACATTGCCACTAAGCATTTGATTTCCAAAGGATATTGTTCCATAGCCTATATTGCACAGACTATATACAGTGTAAGTATAGAACGTTGTCAGGGCTATATAAGTGCTTTGATGGAGAACGGCTATGAAATAGATAGGAGTATGATTATTATCCCTTATGAAGAAAGAAAAAATGGAGTATATGAAAATATGAAACAGCTTCTTTCGCAGGAAAAAAAACCTGATGCTGTATTTTGCTTTAATGATAAGGTAGCTGTAAATGTCTGTCGTGCTGTGCAGGATATGGGGCGAAAGGTTTCGGAAGAAGTGGGTATCATTGGCTATGATAATAATATTTATGCATCTGTCAATCATCCACCCATTACCACGATTTCCTTTAAAAGTATGGAAATTGGGGAAAAGGCAGCAGAAATATTGGTAAAACTGATCCGAGGAGAAAAGCTAAATTCTAATTTTAATGAGTACCTGTATCAACCCAGTATTGTGGAGAGGGAAAGTTGTCTTGGAAAAGGAAAAAAATAAATTTTAGGGAGGAATATAAATGAAATCAGAGTATCATGGCATTTATGCCGCATTGGTAACACCCTATACATCTGAAGGAAAAGTGGACTATAGGGAATTACAGAAGTTGGTGGATTATTTGATCTGTCAAGGTTTGGAAGGCTTCTATGTAAATGGAAGCACTGCAGAAGCGTTTCTTTTGTCAGAGGAAGAAAGAAATAGTACGATTAGAGCAGTGGTAGAAGCAAATTCTGGGCGAGCAAAGGTGATTTGTCATGTAGGAGCTATTTCTACAGAACACGCAATAAGTTTTGCTAAAAATGCAGAAAAGTGTGGAGCAGATGCAGTTTCTGCAATTAGTCCATTTTATTATAAGTTTAGTGAAGCAGAGATTGTGCAGTATTATCAGGATATTATGAGTTCTACAGAACTTCCTATGTTTGTATATAATTTTCCGAATTTTTCCGGATTTTCTCTTACAGCAGAGGTTTTGGAAAAATTGAATCACAATAAAAATTTGCTGGGAGTAAAATTCACAAGTTCAGATATGTTTTTGTTGGAACAGATTAAGACTCTTCACCCGGAATTAGTAGTATGGAATGGATTTGATGAAATGCTGTCAGCCGGATTGGTTATGGGCGCAGATGGTGGAATTGGTAGTACCTATAATTGCATGCCGAAACTGGCACATAAGGTATATGATGCTTTTGAAGCTGGGAATTTGAAAGAAATGCATCTATATCAGGCAAAAATGAATAAAGTAATTAAAACAATCTGTAAATATGGGGTTTTTGCATCAGTAAAAGAAATATTGGAAATGGATGGTTTTGCTTTTCATGGGGTACGCAAACCTTTTACTCCAATGACAGAAGAAGGAAGAAAAGAACTTCGTGGGGTATATGAAGAAATAATTATTCCAAATAGATAGAGCAAAGTAAAACACAATAAAAAACAGTAAAAACTAATAATGTGTATATAAAAGGAGGTTTTTTTATGAAGAAAAAATTTTTAGCTGCAACTCTTGCATTATCAATGGCAATTGCAACAATGGGGACTGCAATGTCAGTATATGCGGCAGATGCGACAGAGAGCGGTACATTAAAATTAGTGCTTTCTACAAATGATGGATCTACAACTGATGACCGTGTGCCGACACCATGGATGAATCATAATCTGGCTACATCCCTGATGTTCAGAAATCTTTTGATTGCTGACAGCTCTTTACAGGAAACAAGTCCGGATTTGGCAGAAAGTGTAGAAGTAAGTGATGATGGATTAACATATACCATTACTATGAAAGATGGAGTGAAATGGTCTGATGGTGAAGATATTACTGTGGATGATGTAATCTGGTCTATAAACATGGTTCAGGAAGCAGCCAGAAAAAATAGTATTTATTCCGCTGCTTTTGGTAATATTACAGATCTTACCGCAGATGGAAACGTAATTACAATGAAACTTGGTACACCGTATGCACAGATGAAAGATATTTTGGCTCAATTTTCTATTTTACCAAAACATTGTCTTGAAAAAGAAGATGGAGAATCTATAGATTCCTGCTCTTATTGGACTGCTCCTGTGACTTCTGGATATTATACGGTAGGTGAATTTAATGCAGGGAATTATTTTACATTAGTTCCGAATACTTATTATGAGGGAACTGCACCGAAGATACAAAATGTAACAGTTTCTTTTGTATCGGATTTCTTGACAGCTGCACAGTCTGGATCTGCAGATTTCCTTTATGGAAATGCTTCTGATTTGGTAGATGGAATGTCGCAGTTGGATAATTACACTTCAATTCCAGTGGATGTATTATTTTATAAATATTTTATTTTTAATATGAAGGGAATTGATGGTAAAGAAAATGAAGCAATGCAGTCTGTAGATGTTAGAAAGGCACTTATTGAGTGTATTGACCGTGCTACTTTGGCAACACTTTATCCAAACGCTACAGTTATTAACAGTGGTGTGCCAAATAGTGATGAAGCATATAACGGATATGAATATGTCTTTGATGCGGAGAAAGGAAAGGCAGATTTGGAGGCTTCTGGATATGACATGAGCCGTCCTTTGAAAATCTGTTATTATAATAATGATCAGACCAGTGTTGATTTGATTAATACTGTAGTTTATTATCTTGAGCAGGCAGGACTTACTGTTGAAGCAACTTTATCAAATGATGGGACTACAGACTTGTTTACAACTAGGGATTATGATATAGGCTTTAAAGGTTTAAGCAGTTTTTCTATGAATGAGTGGTATGCAGAGTATATGAGCAATAGTGCAACCTTTGCCAATATTTTCGGCGGAGATACACAATTTGATGAGGCTGTTTCTGCATTGAGTGCAGCAAATACTCAGGAAGATAGAGATGCGGCACTTGATACGCTTCAAACTTTAGAACAGGAAAATCTTTATAAGGTTCCTCTTTTTACAGTAGGTAATTATGTATATCTTAGTGACAGTGTAGAGCTTCCTGATGGTGTGGAGTTTTGTAATCCACTTTACACTTGTGATATTGATTATGTAGACTGGAATGTAAAATAATAAAAAAGATAAAGAGAAGTTAGGGCAAATGGATAACTGGAGAGGGGAATCTGCAGAATATTGCGGTTCCCTTCTCCTAATATATAAGTGTAGGGTTTCAGTACCCAACAGCCAGTTGGGACTTAATCCTCTCATTGTTTAAGCTGTATAATGATTAGGCATCGGTCTGACGACACCTCCCAGGACCATAAGCGTCCGTGCGAAAGCCTGTCAGCCAGCCTGTCATTGCAGCCGTTCGATTTATGCAGGTTGAACTACTTCTGTACGTTCGTTTGATACCCCAGGAGATGGAATCGGCAATGGGAAAGGCTGGAATCCATGCAAATATATTTTTGGAGGTACATAAGAATGTACAATGCAGTAGGTATTGATGTCTCAAAGGGGAAGAGTACCGTAGCAGTCCTGCAGCCTGGAGGCACCGTGATCCGTAAACCCTTTGATGTTTCCCATACATCCCAAAGCCTCAATGAACTTGCCGCGTATCTGGTCTCCCTGGATGGCGATACCAGGATCGTTATGGAATGTACGGGCAGATACCATGAGCCTATCCTGAAGGCCCTCTCGGAAGCCGGATTGTTTGTCTCTGCGGTAAATCCACATCTGGTCAAGAACTTCGGTAACAACTCCCTGCGCAAGGTTAAATCCGATCCTTCTGATGCCAGGAAGATCGCTCGCTATACGCTTGACAACTGGGCGGAATTGCGCCAATATTCAAGTATGGATAACACACGTACCCAGTTAAAAACTTTGAACTCACAATTCAGCTTCTTCATGAAGCAGAAGGTTGCCGCGAAAGCAAACCTTATCGCGCTCCTGGATAATACCTATCCTGGCGTGAACAGACTCTTTGACAGCCCCGCCCGTGAAGACGGGAG
>OLPX01000123.1_pt1 | contig 91246 bp, 90 predicted proteins | sample 1672491 | NCBI WGS metagenome assembly OLPX01 (sample SAMEA3136692, study PRJEB25190) | human gut metagenome | biome: human gut; feature: human-associated habitat; material: faeces | place: Austria | collected 2013
CCAGGTCGTAAATCAGGACGTCTTCGTTATAGAACACCGCCTGGATCATGTTCACGGGGCTGGCCCCGCTGGCGTAGAGGCTGGTGCGCTTTAAATGGATGGTTTTTTCTGCCATGATTTCCCGTCCTCCTTTGCCCAGTCGTAAGGTTCTTCCGCCCCGCGGCAGATGACGCACTGCATCCGGGAGCGGATCACGCAGTCTAAGGCGCCCCGGTCGCGGATTTCCACGGAGGCGTCCGTGACGTCAAATTCCTTTAAAACTTCGTTTATGGTTTCCAAAATGGACTCGCCGAACATCATCTTCACATCGCTTTCTAACCCAATGTCAATCCCGGCGCCGGGGTTGGGCCGGATAACGATCTGGCAGTCGCTGGATTCCAGGGTTCCGGCGACGGCCGGTTTCTTGATTTCCATGACAAAACCTCCTTTCAGCCGTTCGGGCCCCAAAACGGGGCCCACGGCATTCGGTTTCCCTCTATTTTTTCTTTTTCTCTCTCGTATAGCTCATGATAAAGCCGGAAAACGCGCAGACGCTGGCTGCCCAGACGGAATACGTTTTTAACGCATCGTCGATTCCCATGACGATAGCCCCGTTTCCCATAAGCGCCCCAATGAGCTGTGCAAACACCAGCACCGTCCCCATCAGAAGGAACAGCGGAAGCGTAATCTGGAAAACTGCCATGCAGATATTGTAAATGGTCTTTTTCATCGTCGCCTCTCCTTTCTATGCGCCTATGATCGGGATAATCCCAAGCATGATGAGAATCGCCAAAAGCACCACAGGAAGCGCATAATGGAAGATCAGGTTTTTAAAAATTCTCGACGGTTCGTTTAAGCCGGAAATACCGCTGGCGATGTAAATCGGAGCCGAGTTCGGCGGGATACAGCCCTCGTTGGAAACAAGGAACAGAAACGCCACACAGCAGGCCACCGGAGCCAGGCCAATGGAACGGAGTGCCGCATAGGACAGCGCGCCGAGGGCCGTCGTAGAAGCGGTTCCCGTGAACGGGCCAACCATGAGCGTCGTAATCAGTGCAATCAAAAGCACCACAAGGACAGAAGAATAGCTGCCCAGGGACTCGAAAATCGCCGTAAACTCGTCCTGAAGCCCCAGCTTTGTCAGGACGCTGGCCGCCGCAAAGGCAAAGAACAGCAGGCAGCCGACCTCGCTGTATTTCGGTGCTGAGGTCTTAATCATGTCCTTCCAGCCCTTGAAATCATGGGGCAGATACTTCCAGCCCTCAACAATCGTAAAGAAGGTCATGAGAATCGGAATCCACATCACGAGGGAGATAGAGCCGAAGGAACCGTCCAGACTCGCATTCAATCTGGCCTTGACGGCATTTCCCGTGGGGCCCATCTGAAACAGCAGCGGGATGATGATTCCAAGGAAAATAATCAGAGACGACGCATTTTTCTTAAATGCCGCCCCAAAGGATTCGTTCCCCGAAGCAGATGCCTTGAGTCCGTCCTTTTTCGCATAGAGAAATACGACGAAAAGGCGGTACGCCAGAACAAGCATGCCGGCGCCCATGAGCCCCACATACAGCTCATTGCTGGTAAGCTCGGCCGCGATGGCCTCCATTCCGAGAAGCAAAAGCATGGACGACGACGGCGGGAAAATCATGCCGAGTCCTGCATTTCCTGCCACAATAGTCGTGGCCCGCTCGGTGCTCCAGCCGCTCTGCTTCATCCACGGGATCGTGATGGAGCCGACGGCCGACGCGTTTCCCGAACCGGAACCGGACACCATGCCGAACAGCGCGCTGGCGATGGTGGATACATAGCCGGAACCGCCGGGAAGGCGGCCTAAAACACTGTTTAAAATTTCCACAAGACGGCCGATGACGCCGGTCTTATCCATCATATAGGCCATAAAAACGAAGGCCATGGAGGCATATACGACCTCCTGCTTGGCCGCCGATGTGATGCCCGACTTTGCCAGGGACACCACATCCTTTCCTCCGAATATCCCGCCGATGGCAAGAATCAGAAGGAAAGACCACATCATCGCCTCCGCCATCTTCCGCTTGAGTCCCATGTTGATAACCAGGATCGAGGCGATATAGATGAGGAGCGAGATCACTCCGATGCCAATAAAATTCATGTTCATTCCCCCAGTCTTTTTCTTTTCCGTCTGCCGCCTGCTCTCCGCCGGATAGTTCTCCCTCCGGCACGGATGCGGCGCCAGCCGGTTCCCGACTTCTACGCGCGTATGGAAGCTTCGCCATTTCCGGCTGCTTCTGGATACAGAATAAACGAAAATTTCCGGTCTGTTAAATAGGAAAACCATGTCGCCGCCATAAGAAAACCGGAGGAACGGCCTGCCCTAAAACGTCCCTTTTAACTCCTCAAGAAGCTCTAAAAGTTTTCGCGTCGCCATGGAAACGTACGTATCCTTTAACACGGCTGCGAAAAAGGAATATGGGACATGATAAAGCGGATCAATTTTATAGATGCCCCGTCGGCTTAACTCAGCCGGCACCTGCTTGGACGGCATGATAGTCGTCCCGTAGTCCACCTGCGCCAGCGCGCCCAGGGTGCTGATATTCTTCGATGTCTGCTTAATATGGGGCGTGAGCCCGGCCTTTTGAAAAATCTGCTCGCAGACCATGCGGCTCCGCTGCCAGCTTTTTGTGAGAAGAAGCGGCTCATTCTTTAAAAATTCAATATCCAGGTAAGGCGCCGTCTCGTCTTCCTTAAAGTAGATAAAGGGTTGGAAACGGCTGTTGCTTCTTGGGATGATGACCATTTCATCATAGCTGATTTCAAAAAAATCCAGGCTTTCATGGATGATCGGCGGATGGAGAATGCCCACGTCGATTTCCCCCTTCACCAGCTTGTTTTCCGTCTCGTCGCTGCTGGCCTCCACCAGTACAATCTCGATATGGGGGTACAGTTCCTTAAACCGCGGCAGAAAATACGGCAGCACGTACCTGGCCTGCGTTCCCGTGAGCCCCAGATGGATCGTCCCCCGCTCCGCATGTCTTAAATCCTGCACCCGTTTTTCAAATTCCTTCTGTTCCCGCAGCGTCCGCTCTGCGAATTCCGTAAAGCACTGCCCCTCCGCCGTCAGCGTAACGCCGTTTGTATTCCTTAAAAAGACCGGCATCCCAAGCTCCCGCTCTACTTTGTGCACACACTGGCTCAGGGCCGGCTGCGCCACGAAAAGCCTGGAAGCCGCCTTCGTTATGCTCTTTTCCTCTGCAATCACAAGTATATATTCCATATCTCGAAGCGTCATAATTGTTCTGATTCCCCCTGACATATTCTTGTTATAGCATGTACAATTTTTGTTTGTTTACATATTAACAAACTCATGTCCGTTTGTCCTCATAGTTTTTTCATATGCCCGTCATCTTTTTTGCATATTATATCTGGAAATATCCCCGCAGCTATACTAAAATAGAAGAAACGAAACGACTGGAGGTGCAGATTATGACCGAAGAATTTACCATACATGAAATATCCCTCTCCTTTGCGCCGGACAGGCACATGCTGGAAGAGTTCCTGAAAAAACATCACCTCGCCTTTGAAGACGACATCGAGGCCGCCTTCGGTGTCTTTTCTTCCGACGAAACGCTGGCCGGCTGCGGCTGCTGCGCCGGTACGCTTTTAAAATGCTTTGCCGTGGATGAGTCTTTGAGGGGGCAGAACGCCCTCGGAAGCCTCATATCCAGGCTCGTAGAAAACCGTTTTCAGGCCGGTTTTTATGATCTTTTCGTCATCACGCGCCCGAAAAACAGGGACATGTTCACGGCCTGCGGCTTTTATCCGCTCGCCGAAACAGAGGACGTCATCATGTTAGAAAACAGGAAGGACGGGCTGGAGCGGTTCTACTCCCGCTTTGCCGCCTCGGACCGTTCGTCCGCAAACGTCGGCTGCATCGTCATGAACTGCAACCCGTTTACGAAGGGGCATCTGGCGCTCATCACCTACGCCGCCGCCCGCGTGGAGCTGCTTCATATCTTCGTCGTGGAGGAAAACCGATCCCAGTTCCCCTTTGACGTCCGCATGCGGCTCGTAAAAGAAGGGACGGCCCATCTTCCCAATGTAAAAGTGCATCCGTCCGGCCCTTACATGATTTCTGCCGCCACCTTCCCCACCTACTTTTTAAAAGAAGGTGAAGACGCGGCAAAAATCCAGAGCGAACTGGACATCACGTTATTTGCCTCGAAGATTGCGCCGATTTTCTCCATCGCCAAGCGGTTCGCCGGCGAAGAACCTCTGGATCCCGTGACGAACCGGTACAACATCGCCATGGCGGAGATTTTGCCGCGCCACGGCATCGCCTTTCATAAAATCGCCCGCGTCACGGCTGGCTTTCACGGCGAGGAGACCATCATCAGCGCCTCCCGTGTACGAAAGCTCCTGAAAGAATCCGGCGTCACCGACGAGCTTCTGGCTCTGGTGCCGCCTTGTACGGCCAACTACTTAAAAGAAGAATACGGGGGAAAATCATGAAGCCAGCATCCGTCATAAACGGCGAGCCCGCCTCGCTGGAAGAAATTTTAGACGCCAGAAGCCTTCGGGCTGACCGGCAGAAAGAGCTTTTAAAAGCAGGCGGAAGCTGCCTCATCAGCTTTTCCATGAACATTCCCGGCGCCATCAAACAGTTTCCGTTGGCGGAAGCTGCCTTTGAAACGGGACTTTCGGAAATCCGGGCGCTCATTCCGGAAACATCCGTCCTGACGTTTGAGGAGTCCCGGAAAAAAACGGGAAACGAGGCGTTTTTCCTGCTTGGTTCTGAGCCGCAGGCCGTAAAAAAGGCCATGTCCGGGCTGGAGGAAAGTCATCCTCTGGGACGCCTTTTCGACATCGACGTGCTGGCTGGCGACGGTCGGCCGCTTTCCCGGACGGAGTTAGGGCTCCCGCCCCGCACCTGCCTTGTCTGCGGCGAAAACGCCAAGGTCTGCGCCAGGAGCCAGGCTCATTCCATGGAACTGGTTCTCTGGCGGACTGCCCAGATTTTAAACGACTATTTCCGCGGCCTCTCCGCTGACAAGACGGCGGCCTGCGCTGTGCGCGCCCTGCTCTACGAGGTTTCCTCGACGCCGAAGCCGGGCCTCGTCGACCGGAACAATTCCGGCTCCCATAAGGACATGGACTTTTTCACGTTTCTCGACAGCAGCGCCGCCCTGATTCCCTGGTTCCGGGACTTTTTCTGTATCGGCTGGGATCACGGGGACGAGCAGACGGAGGCCTTATTTTCCAGACTTCGCCTCGCGGGGCAGAAGGCTGAGGCAGCCATGTTCTCTGCCACCGGCGGCGTCAACACCCACAAGGGGCTTATTTTTTCCTTTGCCCTTCTCTGCGGTGCACTTGGAAAAGTCTGTGCCGGAAATCTTTTGGCCGGCACCGGTCTCCCGGCGGATGCCGCGGAAGTCTTCGACCTCTGCCGGCGCCTGGGGACATGTTCCCTGAAGGATTTTGAAGGAACCGGCAAATGTGCCACCGCCGGAGAGGCCTGTTATACTGCATACAAAATCCCCGGCGCCCGCGGCGAAGCGGCCGCCGGCTTTCCATCGGCAAGAAAAATCGGCCTTCCAGCCCTGAAGGCGCACCTTTCTTCCGGCTGGCCATTAAACGATGCGGCTGTCCTTTCGCTTTTAACCCTGATCGCAGAGGTGGACGACACCAACATGATCCACCGCGGCGGCCTTTCCGCTGCCATGGACGCAAAAAAAGAAGCCCGAAGGCTTCTTTCTGAAATTTCTTTGTCAGATTTTAAGGAAACGATGGAACAGTTGGATCAGGACTACATCCGCCGGAACTTAAGCCCGGGCGGATGCGCCGATCTTTTGGCTGTGAGTTTGCTCCTTTTGTTTTTGGAGGACGCGGGGTTAGTGTCAGAAATCCTTTAAGGAAACGGTGATTTAATCAGCGTTTCCTTAGCCGTTCCCGAAACGCCCGCACCGCCTCCGTCACCGACGGCGCGCCTAAAATCCCGCCTGCCACCGCGAGGCCGGACGCGCCAAGGGATAACGGCCGCCCACAATTTTCCGGCGTCAGCCCGCCAATAGCCACATTGGGAACCGGCGCTTCTTTTAAAATCGCCAGATATTCCTCGTCGGAAATCGGCGTCGCATCCGGCTTCGTAGAAGTGGAGTACCACGCCCCGCTTCCGATGTAATCGGCGCCCTGGCGCACGGCTTCTTTCGCCTGTTCCCTTGTTTTTGCCGTGGCGCCCACGATGAAATCCGGGCGGCCGCAGGCCGCCGCAAGCCGCTTTGCCTCAGAAACCGGCAGATCGTCCTGCCCCAAATGGACGCCGTCAGCGCCGCAGGCGAGGGCAATGTCCAGCCTGTCGTTTACGAGAAACAGGGCGCCTGCTTCATTGGCCTTTTCGCAGAGCCATTTCGCATCCCGCAGGTATTCTGCCGACGAAAGATTCTTCTCCCGGAGCTGGATCATGTCAAGTCCGGCCGCAAGGGCCTCCAGAATCTTTTCATCGCCCAATTTCCTGTCTGCAATCAAGTATAAAATTCCTTTTTCCTTCATCCTAGCTCTCCAAAACGCCTTTTAAATACTCGACGGCATGGGCCTTTTCCAGAGCTCCCACGAGGATCGCCGCCATGATGGTGCCGCAGGCCGTACTCATGAAAAACGGCATGACATAAGTAAATAACGCCGCTTCCTTTCCCATAAGAAGCGCCGCTACCGGGAAACAGAGCATCCCGCCGATGAGCCCCGTTCCGACAACCTCACCGATATAGGTAAGAATTAACTTATGGGTTTTCTGGTACACGATGCCGCATAGAAACGCGCCAACCATGCTTCCTGGGAATGCCAGCAAGCTTCCTGTGCCCAGAAGGTTCCGGATAAACGAGGTGCAGAAGGCCGCCATAACGCCGTAGCCCGGCCCTAAAAACACGGCACAAACCACGTTTACAAGATGCTGCACCGGATAGCATTTCGATGCCCCGATGGGAATTGCAAAGGAAGATAAGGACACGGTTAAAGCCACCAGCATGGCCGCCGTAACTGTCTTTTTCACTGTAATTTTCATATGCTCACGCTCCTTTTTATTCGTCAAAAATACTTACAATCTCCCCGTCCAGGATCCGGTTCATGTTGCGGACGGCGCAGAAATTGCCGCACATGGAACAGGTATCTTCCTTCTCCGGCTTCGCCTCCGCCCGGTAAGCCCTGGCCTTTTCCGGGTCGATGGAAAGCTCAAACATCCGCTCCCAGTCCAGATTTTTCCTGGCAAGGCTCATCTCATCATCCCAGTCCCTTGCGCCGCGGACGCCTTTTGCGATGTCGGCTGCGTGGGCAGCGATGCGGGAGGCGATGATGCCCTCCTTCACGTCCTGAAGGTTCGGGAGCCTTAAATGCTCGGCCGGCGTCACATAGCAGAGGAACGAAGCCCCGCTTGCCGCCGCAATGGCGCCGCCGATGGCCGCTGTGATATGGTCATAGCCCGGCGCAATGTCCGTCACAAGAGGCCCTAAAACATAGAACGGTGCGCCTTTGCAGATTTCTTTCTGAATCCGCATGTTGGCCTCGATCTGGTCAAGAGGCATGTGCCCCGGCCCCTCGATGATGACCTGCACATCCTTTTCCCATGCGCGTCTCGTCAGCTCGCCGAGTGTCACTAGCTCCTCAATCTGGGAAATGTCGCTGGCGTCCTTTAAGCAGCCCGGACGGCAGGCGTCGCCGAGGCTCAAGGTCACGTCGTACTCCCGGCAGATGTCCAGGATCTCGTCAAAATGCTCATAAAACGGGTTTTCTTTTCCCGTCATCTCCATCCACGCAAAAATAATGGAACCGCCGCGGGATACGATATTCGTGAGCCGCTTGTTTTCCTTGAAGCGGCCGGCCGTCGCCCGGTTGATGCCGCAGTGGATCGTCATGAAGTCCACGCCGTCCTCGGCATGCATCCGCACAATGTCAAGCCATTCCTCCGTCGTAATCTCTTTTAATGCCTTGTGGTAGTAAACCACGGCGTCATAAATCGGAACCGTGCCGATGATGGCCGGACATTCCGACGTAAGGCGCCTGCGGAACGTCCGCGTATCGCCGAAGGAGCTTAAATCCATGATGGACTCCGCCCCCATCTTCACGGCGCTGTTTACCTTCTCCACCTCCACGTCCATGTCTTTGCAGTCTCTGGAAATTCCCAGGTTCACGTTGATCTTTGTCTTTAACATGGAACCGATGCCGTTCGGCTCGATGGACGTATGAAGCCTGTTGCAGGGGATGGCAATCTGCCCTTTGGCCACGTATGCCCGGATCTCCTCCCCGGTCATCTTCTCCTTTTCGGCCACAAGCTCCATTTCTTTTGTGATGATGCCTTTCCTTGCGGCATCCATCTGTGTCGTATAGTTCATGCGTCTCCTCTCCCGGATGAAAGGGGGCCGGAAAATGTGTCCGATCCTGCCGCGGGATTTCCCGCGGCAAGAAAAAAGCCGCTCCTCACTCCGGAACCCGAAATGCGATGCGGCCGTAAAGCCAATCTCTTTTCTCCCTACGCCGGCATTATCCGTATCAGGTTCCACAGGTCGGAATCGTTCCTTCATTCCCTCTCAGCCTGCCGCGGCAAGCTCCCTTTTTATCCGTATGTAATTTTCCTGGTTTCAGTATAGCATGATGATGAAAAAAAGCAAGAGAAATCTTGCTGGGCTTTTATCTCCCCAGCGGCGATACTGCTTGATTTCAAAACTTTGGAATTATACCCTTTTATCCCCTATTCAGTCAAGGGTATAATTCAGTGCATGGAAAATCAATATATTTTTATCGAAAAACAATAAAAATATATTGATTTTCGTTTCCGCCTATGCTATGATACACCCAATCCAGGCGGTCACTGCACCGCAATATCCACATGCAAGGAGGAATTTCATGTTCTGGTCTGAAAAACAATCGGTTGCGCTTACAAAATGCTGTATCTGGCTGTTCATTGCCGGCTACGTTCTCGTCCTTTTCACCTGCCCGTTTTTTGTCCCGGTCTTCGTGCGCTTAAGCTACACCGCGGCCGGGAAAGACGTGCGGCTCTTCCTGGCGTCCATCTACGCCTGCGCCGTACCGGTTGGGATTCTCTTGTTCCATTTAAGGAACCTCATTTCCGCCATCGGGAATGAAGACATTTTCACAGCCGAAAACATCAAAAGGCTCCGGCTCATCTCCTGGATGTGCGGCATCACCGGCATCTTCTGCTTCCTCTCCATGATTTACTATCTGTTCTGGGGAATTTTGGGCTGCTGTCTGATCCTCATGTGCCTTTTAATCCGTGTCATAAAAAATGTCTTCGCCCGCGCCAAGGAACTGAAGGACGAAAACGACTTTACCATATAGAAGGGGGATTTTTCATGCCGATTATCGTAAACCTCGACGTCATGATGGCGAAACGGAAAATTTCCGCCGGCGAGCTTGCAGAACGGGTGGGGATCACCCCGGCAAACCTCTCCATCCTGAAGAACAACAAGGCAAAGGCCATCCGCTTCTCCACACTGGAAGCCATCTGCCGCGAGCTTGACTGCCAGCCTGGGGACATTCTTGAATATTCAGAAAAGGAGTGACGATGATGGAACATCAAAATGAAATCATGATGCAGCCCGAAATGCCGGAACCGGCTCTGGCTATGAATCCGGCCGAAACCTCAGGAAAAATAGAAAAAGAAGTGCCGCCGGACCCGGCTGCGCCTCTCTTTGAACGCTTTTCCAAATACGGCGCCGGCTGTCTTCTCACAGGCCTCTTTTACGCCTTCTGCTTCTATAAAAACCCAAACGGCATCACATGGCCGTTTTTCCTGGCCGCCGGCTTCGTCCTCGTTTGTGCCGCCTTCCAAAGCCTGTCTGTTAAAATCAGGAAAGATTCCTGGTTTTTAGCAACGTCCATACTTCTCATCGGCGTCTCCATGTGCCGGACAGACAGCCTGTTCCTCCATACCATAAACCGCATCGCCCTGTTCTTCTTGCTGGCCTTTTTCCTTCTCCACCAGCTCTGCGACGACTCCGGCTGGGACATCGGGACAGCCATTTCCTCTGCTCTCCGGTATGCAGGCGGACTTTTTCTCCTGCTTCCGGTGCCGTTTTCCCACGGCATCCGCTATTTTAAGACGTCCCGCCAGGGAAAAAAGGGGCCTTATGCAGCCGCCATCCTCGGCGCGTTTCTCTCCCTGCCCTTTGTGCTCATCGTCGTCTGCCTTCTCGGGGACGCCGACGTTGTTTTCAATAAGCTCCTCGTGTCTGCCTTAGACGGTGCCGTAAACCCGTCCTCGGTTTCCTCCGTCCTGTTTCAGACCGTGGTTTCCGCAGCCGTCTTTTACTGCATCCTGTGCAGCCGCTACAAAATGAAATTCCCGGAAGGCGTCCGTGACCGCCGAAAAGGGAGTCCGGCCTTTGCCTCCGGCTTCCTCTTTACCTTCGCGGCCGCATATCTTGTCTTTTGCGCCATCCAGGTCGTCTTCCTGTTCCTCCGGAAAGGCACGCTCCCGGACGGCATGACCTATGCGGAGTACGCCCGCCAGGGCTTTTTCCAGCTCACCTTCGTAATCGCCTTAAACCTGGCCCTCGTCCTCGGCTTTCTCCGCTATTTCCGGCCAGCGCCGTATTTAAAGGCGCTTCTTACCACCGTCAGCGCCTGCACCTGTGTCATGATCGCCTCCGCCGCCTGCCGGATGCTCCTTTACATCTCGGTTTACCGGCTGACGCTTCTCAGGCTTTTAGTCCTGTGGTTTTTGGGGACGGCCGCTGTTTTTATGGCAGGCGTTTTCCTGCTCATCCGGAAGGAGCGGTTTCCCCTGTTCCGGTACGGCCTCGTCGTGGTCTCCGTTTTTTATACGGCTCTGGCCCTTTCCCGGCCCGACGCCGTGATCGCCGCCTACAACCTGACAGCGCCCGGCCATGAAGCCGTCGGCACAAGCGATCTGTACTACCTCCAGACACTTTCCCTGGACGCGGCGCCTGCCATGGAAAAGTACCTGAAAGATTCCCCTGAGCTCACGGAATGGTACGGCGGCCGGGATGCTTATCTGGCTGAATTTTGCCGGAGAGCCGCAGACGGCGATGGCAATGCCTCCCTGCGTACCTATAATTTCTCCGTCGGGGCAGCTAGGAAAATTTATGATGCCCGTTCTGTTGGGCCGGAATAAATGCTTTTTGGAATTCTGTCAGTTGTATCTGATAAGGTTCCGTATTTTTTAGTTTTGTCAGTTATAACTGATAAAATCCGCCCGCCGCAGCATCTCCCCTTGCCGCGGCGGGCTTCCTAAACCCATTTCTAATTCAACTGCCCATTTAACGTCCGGAACGCGCCGGCCAAATCCAGCTCGCTTCCATCCGTGTCATAAATCCTGCCTTCCTGCTCATAAGTATAAATCTTCACATCGTCAATGACAACCTCGCCCTTATCCGAGGTGAACGACAGCACGCAGTCTGCCGTCGATGGGATCGAATAGACGAACCGTGTCGGCCCGCTCACACGAACCACCCGCTCGTAGTCGCCGACCTTTACGGTCATGTCGGCTCCGGCCTCGCTGTACGCATAAAACTCCACGTAAACCGTATCGTTTCTGTCAAACTTTTTAAGTAACTTCTGGGAAATACTCTCACCGGACGGCAGGGCGATGGCCTGCGATCCGTCATGGCTCTCCGCACGCACGCCGGAAGACGCCGTCCACCCTTTTGTCCCCAGGGCAAACTGAGCGTTGTACACGCAGTTGTTTACATAATTCCGGTACACCCAGAGGCCGTATCCATTGCTGTAATCCTTGAGGATCGGGGACAGCCCCATGATGTAATCGTCCACCTGGTTCTCCTCGATCTGGGCATTGTAGGAAAACTCAGCCGTCGTATCCATGTAGAGAAGCTGCTCGATGAACAGCGGCTTCCCACCTGCAATGGCGCTGATGTTCCCAAGATGCGTCCGCATGGCGGAAAGGGCCTGCTCCGCGGAGATCCGCTCGTAATTGTTGGCCTGGCCCATGGAAACGCTGTACATGATGGCCGAATAAGGCGCGCCCTCACAGGCGAACGTCCGCCCATGGGAATAGTAAGTCTGGTTCCCGTCCCCGTCGTAAATCACATCGCCGTCCACGCGCACTTCCATGGAAAGCTCCGGGAACACAGCCTGGCTCTCCTTCATGAGATTCATCAGGAACTCATCGTAAAAGTCATAGAAAAGGCTGGCGCTCGGATGCGTCTTATAGGGCAGGTACACCTGGGAAAAATCGGAAAAACCGGCGCCGTAAGCCTCACTCACCTGCTCAATCGAGTACCGCTCCTCCAGATATTTCGTATAGCCGCAGTCCTTTGCCATCTGAATCCGCTCCCTGGCAGGAATCTCCCGCTCCAGGCTGTATGTGTAATCCCAGAAGTCCTCCCAGGTAATAAATCCGCCGTAAAAATTCCCATGGGCCGAAGCCGCCGCGTATAATGTCCGGCAGTAATCCAGCCATGCGGCCCGCGCCCTGCTCTCCGGCTTTAAAATTTCCGTATATCTTGCCGGCACGCCGGAGGTTCCGGCGTAATCCCAGCAATAGCCCACACGCAGGCTGACCCAAAGGCCGTGCCTTTCGGCGCAGTCCATGATGGCGTCCAGCTTTTTAAACGGATAGTCACTGTACGCCACGGGATCCGTCTCCGGCTGGAATTCCCGCCACGGAACCACGAGGATGATGCTGTTGAAGCCGTCGGCCGCGATCCGCGCCATGTTGGCTTCCATTTCGTCGTCCTCGCTGCTCCAGAAGTTGATCGGCCACTGGTCACCGAAATATGTCACAGATTTTAAATATGCCGGCTTTTCGGCTGCCGCCGCAGAAAGCGGGAGCGCCAGGCAGAACATCAGCATAAAGGCCAGAACCGGGGAGAAAAACCGCAAAAACCGGCCGCGCCGCTCTCCCCCTCTCGTCCTACTCACAGAAATGCAGAAGCTCATCGACCGGCTTCCGCTTCGGTGCTTTCGGTTCCTCGTCAGGGTATCCCATGGAAATCAGGCAGACTACCTGCTCATTTTCCGGGATATGGAGCAGCTTTCCCACCGTCCCGGCATCAAAAATCCCCATGATGACTGTCCCGACGCCGTATTCATGAGCCGCCAGGCAAAAGGTCTGGCAGGCCGCCCCGGCATCGAACAGCGCCCAGTTCTCCTTCTGGGCCGTCGTAAACTTTCCTTCCTCCACGGCGCCGCTTTTTCCCTTTACGGACGTGACGGCGACGATCTGCGGCGCATGCTCGATGGTGCCGGTGTTGTAGGCAAAGCCCATCGTATGATTCCTTGCAATGTCCGTCTTCACCGCGTCGTCCTCCACCACATAATAGCGGACGGTCTGCGTATTCTTCCAGGACGGCGCATAAGCCGCCGCGGCGGCAATTTTCTCAATCGTCTCCCTCGGTACCTTTTTCTCCTTGAAGCGGCGGATGCTGCGCCTCGTAAGGACTGCGTCAATCACTTCCATGTCTCGTTTCCTCCTGTCTTTGCCGGCCGTCTGGCGGCGTCATTTCTGTCATGCTTTTTTGCGAAACAGGAGCCGCAGCTTTTCACCGCGGCTCCCCCATTTTATGTACGTTTCCTACTTTCCTGCGGAAAGCGCCCTCGGCTTGCAGCCGTCCGGGATCGGGCAGTGGTAGGTATCACCGTCTAAGGTCTCTTCCATCTCCGCCTTTGCTTCCTCCAGGTATTTCGGCTCCTCAAAGAGGTCTACGGCTGCACCGGCCATGGCCTTTGCCGCGTAGAGCAGTCCCTTGTGGGCAAGCCCGCTCTTTCCCTGGGTGACAACCTGCCAGGAATGTCCCGGCGTTCCGGCCGCCCATGTGGTGACATACGCCTGCGCCGTCGGGCAGTTCCAGCTCACATCGCCGACGTCCGTGGAACCGAAGGACATGATGCCCACCGGATCAAACGGAGCCACGAAGCGGTACAGGGATTCTCCCTTGTGGGCAAGGACTTCCTTCTTCTCTTCCTTTCCAAGGCCTGCGGCCACCTTCTCCAGGGACTCAAACCGGCCCTCGCCGACGCCCTCGCTTAAGGCCTTCGCCATCTGAAGCTCTTCCTCCGTGTACTCCGGAGCGCCGAGCTCTGTCAAATTGTCCCAGAGCCTCTTTGCAATCACCTTATTGCTCACAAGGTTGGAACAGCCCTTCACGAAGTCGATTTCCACTCTCGTCTCCGTCATATGGGCAGCACCCTCGGCAATCTTGTTGACGCGCTGGTAGATTTCCTCCACCTGTTTATTTTTCGGCGCACGGATCAGGTACAAAACTTCCGCATACGGCTGTACCACGTTCGGCGAATATCCGCCTGTATTCGTGATCGCATAGTGGATCCTCGCCTCGGGAACCACGTGCTCTCTTAAGAACTGCACGCCCATGTTCATCAGCTCCAGGGCATCCAGGGCGCTTCTTCCAAGATGCGGCGCCCCGCCTGCATGAGCAGACGTGCCGTAGAATTTATATGCAACCTGATAGTTTGCCAGGGAGCTTCCCGTATCGGCTCTCGTCACATCGCCGGGATGCCAGGTAATCGCGGCGTCCAGTCCCTCGAACGCGCCGCCCTTTGCCATAAATGCCTTTCCGGAGCCGCCTTCCTCGCCCGGGCAGCCAAAGTAAATGACCGTGCCGGATTTCCCGCTCTCCTCCAGGTACTTTTTCACGCCGATGGCTGCCGCCAGGGACGCCGTGCCGAGCATGTTGTGGCCGCATCCATGGCCGGAACAGCCGGGATGAACTGCCTTCTTCTCAAGCGCGCCTGCTTCCTGGTCAAGACCGGAAAGCGCGTCAAACTCACCTAAAAATCCGATCACCGGCTTGCCGGAACCGAACGTCCCCTTAAAAGCCGTCTCGACTCCAGCCAGGTTTTCTTCAACCTCAAAGCCCTCTTTGCGAAGAACCTCGCAGAGCGTCTTCACAGAATTCACTTCTGTAAACGCCGTCTCCGCGTAACCCCAGATCTCATCGCTGGCTTCCAAAATTTCAGGAGCCTTTTTGTCAATTTCTTCCCATGCCGTTTTCTTTCCCATATCGAGTCTCCTTTCCATTCGGCTGGGCAGTCCGCTCCCGCCCCCATGGCAGGAGAACGCGCCCAGTTCGATTATACTACTTAATCATGCCCGCCGCAACAAATTTGTCGGCCGCAGCCGGTTTCTAAATACTCTTGATCCATTTGCCGCTTTTCAGCCGGAACACGCACCAGACCGCCTTAATCACCTGGTCAAGCTTCAGGCACACATAAATCCAGAAGGGTTCAAAATGCCAGACTAGCCCGGCCATGGCGCCGAGGGGGATGCTGACGACCCAGAGAAACAGGATGTCGGCAACCATCAAAAACTTCGTGTCCCCGCCGCCTCTTAAAACGCCCTTTGTCATGATGCTGTTGGCGCTCTGGAAAATTACGATGAAGGCCACGGCCTCCATGAGCTGCATGGCGATGCCGGCCGTCTCCTCCGTAATCCGGTAATAGGAAATCACCGGCGCGCCGATGGCCGCGATAATGCCGCCGGCCACGATTCCGATGCCGACGCCCAAAAGCAGGAAGGTGTAGCCCTGATCCTGCGCCCGTTTCCTGTCGCCGGTTCCCAGGGTATGCCCAACGACGATGCAGCTCGCCTGGCTGATGCCCTGGATGAATACGGTGGAAAGCTGCTGGGTCACGGCCGTGATGGCGTTTGCCGAAACGAACTGGGCGCCGATGTGGCCCATAACCATGGCGACGGCGCTGTTTCCCAGGGCCAGAAGCGAATCGCTCACCAGGACGGGAATACTGATATTCAAGTATTCGCCCACCAGATCCCGGCAGCTTCCAAACAGGTCACGGAACCGGTAGCCGATGTTCTGATCCTTCAGGAACGTGTAGCCCACCACCATGGAAAACTCGATGATCCTGGCGATCAGCGTTCCTAACGCCGCTCCGGCCACTTCCATCCGCGGCGCGCCGAACTTGCCGAAAATGAACATGTAGTTAAAAAAGATATTCCCGAAAAAGGCTACGATGGACGCCATGAGCGGCACCGTCGCCCGCCCCACCGACCGGAGCACCAGCGACAGCGTCAGGGAAATCCCCAGGAAATAGTATGACAGGATCGACCACTCAAAATATCTGGTTCCCTCGTAGATAATCGCCTCATCTGCCGTAAACAGCCGCATGATCGCGCCGGGGATAAGAAGCGTGGCCGCCGCGAACATGGTGGCGAAAACGACGCTTAACCTCAGCATGATTGTGACCGTCTTTTTTAAGGACACGAGATCCTGTTTCCCCCAAAACCGCGACGTCAGCACGTTGGCGCCCATCCCGATTCCCATGCAGCAGACCTGGTAAATGGAAATAAACTGGTTTGCCAGCGACGAGGCGCTGAGAGCCGTCTCCCCCATGGTGCCTAACATGATCGTGTCCATCATGTTGACGCCGATGGTAATCAGACTCTGCATGGCGATGGGCACCGCAATGGACGCCGATTTCACATAAAAATCCTTTTCCCGGACTATCATTTTTCCTATCCCCCGCTATCTTCTTCTTTCTTCTATCTCCAGTCCGATTCTTAACATCCGAAACATCCGCTCCGCCGCCTTTTCATAGAGCTCTGCGGCATGATCCATGGCTTCCTTAAGATCCATGGGCCCGTCCGTTATTGCCAGAATCGTGTCGATCCCGTAGTGGTAAAGGCTCTCGCTGCCAGGCCCAGCGCCGCCCACGAGGGCCGCCGCCGGGATCCCGCGTTTTTTCGCCCGGCCTGCCACGCCGCCCGGCACTTTTCCGAAGGCCGACTGCCAGTCGATGCGCCCCTCTCCTGTCACCACCAGATCGGCGCCGTCTAAAAGCGTATCGAAATCAATCAGGTCAAGAACCGTCTCGATTCCCGACTGGAGCCTGGCATCGAGAAGTGCTAAAAGCGCAGCGCCGAGGCCCCCGGCTGCTCCGGCTCCTGGAATGTCCCGCACGGACTTCCCGGCTGCTTCCTCCAACTTATCCGCATAGCGGATCATCCCAGCCTCCAGCCGGTCTAAAATTTTCGGCGTCCCGCCCTTCTGCTTTCCGAAAGTATAAGTTGCGCCCTGCTTTCCTGTGAGCGGGTTCGTCACGTCGCACATGACCGTGAACCGTGCCTCCTTTGCTTCCGGGATCAGGCCGTCCATGGAGATCTTCTCCACCTTTTCCAGATCTTCCCCGATGCCGGAAAGCTCATTTCCGTCCGCATCCAGGAATTTCACGCCGAGGGCTCGAAGCGCCCCCATGCCGCCGTCGTTGGTTGCGCTTCCGCCGATTGCCACCGTAATGTCCCGGTAGCCGCTCTTTAATGCGTCAAAAATCAGCTCGCCAGTACCGTATGTGGTAGTATAGAGCGGATTCCGCTTTTTCTCCGGCACCATCGGAAGACCCGAGGCCGCCGCCATCTCGATGATGGCCCGCCCGCCGGGAAGGACGCCGTAAAAGCTTTCTGCCTTTTCCATCAGAGGCCCGCAGACCGTCACAGGCCGCATCTCGCCGCCGGCTGCCGACACGACGGCATCCACCGTCCCCTCGCCGCCGTCAGCCACCGGAACCCCGACGCAGATACAGTCCGGAAACACGGCCTTCGCCGCCTTTGTAAGAAGCTCTGCCGCCTCCTTCGACGACAGCGAGCCCTTGAAGGAATCCGATGCAAATATAAATTTTAGGTTGCGTTCCAAGTCTTATCTCCTCCGTCTGCCTGAAGGCATCCCAATTTCAAAAAACGGCCGCAGGAAAACTCCCGCGGCCGTCCTGATTCGGATGATCCTTACTGATTTACTTCTGTATAAATCTGGTTCCAGTGCTCAAGCACCTGCTCTTTGTTCTCGATCAGCCAGTCAACGTCACGCGTTACCCAGGTAACATCCTCTGTCTTCGGAAGGTACGGGCTCTCGAAGTTTGCCTTGGAGTTGGTCATACGAAGGGTTCCAAGAGCTTCGCCCAGAGCGTTCTGGCCGTCCTCGCTCATTAAGAAGTTCACCATGGCCTTTGCTGCTGCCTCGTGGGGAGCGCCTTTAATAACGGCGCAGCCAAATGCAGATGCGGAAGTTCCTTCCTCCGGATATACCATACGGATGTTGTCGGCGCCGGACTTAAGAAGCGTGGAAGCGCCGTCCTCGTAGGTAATGCCAACCACATACTCGCCCGTCTCAACGCTCTTGAAGCAGACAGAAGAGGAAGTGGAGATAACAAGACCATTGTTCATCAGGTTCGTGATGTACTCCCATGCCTCATCGCTGTCATTGCCGAATACGGACATGATGTTGCAGACATTGTTCCATGCTGCGGAAGAGGAGTTCGGGTCAGAGAAAACGATCTTGCCGTTTAATGCCGGGTTCAGAAGGTCTTCGTAGCTGTTGATCTCGATGCCGAGCTCTGCCTCTAACTCCGTGTTGACACAGAAGACGCAGGTGGAAAGGTGATCCAGGCTGTAAAAGCCGTTGTTGGACTTGTAGTCCTCGATGACTTCGTCCTCATAGTCGGAAAGCCAGTGCTCGAAAATATCGGTGTACATGTCGCCGTCGCTGTTGCTTAAGCCGCCCCACATCAAGTCGCCCTGGGGATTCTCAGCCTCGGCTGCGATTCTCGCGGTCAGCTCGCCGGCAGAACCATTTACCACCTCAACGTAGCAGTCCGGGTATTTCTCATTGAACAGTTCGATTAAGTTGTCCAGGTCGTTCTCCGTCATACTGGAGTAAAGCACAAGGCTGTCGCCGATGTCCTCCGGCTCTGCGGCTTCGGCCTCAGCGGCCTCGGTCTCCGCTGCCTCAGCTGCCGTCGTCTCGGAACCAGCCGCCTCCGTCTCTGCCGGTGCAGCCGCAGCCGTCGTTTCTTCTGCGCCGCCTCCGCATGCGGTCAGAGACATTGCCATTGCTGCTGCCAGTAAAACTGCCAGACTCTTTCTCATAATAATCTCTCCTTTTTTATAATATTTTGATATAACCGGCCTTTCGGCCGTCGGTATCCGGATTTAAAGCTCGATGTCCTCCGACTTGCTGATTAACAGGTATGCAATTAAGGACACCGCAGTCACGGCCGTAAGGATTGCCGCGAACGCCGCAGCCAGGCCGTAATTTCCTCTGGAAATCGCAACATAGGCCGACATCGTCAGCGTGATGTTCCGGTTGTTGTAGAGGATGATGGAGCTGGAAAGCTCTGTCACGATGGCAACCCAGCTTAAGATTGCGCCGGACAGGATTCCGTTTGACATCATCGGCACGGTGATTTTTATGAACGTCTTAAGCTTCGACGCCCCGAGGCTGATGGACGCCTCCTCGATGCTCATGGGAATCTGCATGAGCGTCGCCGTGGCCGACCGTATGGTATATGGCATCCTTCGTATGACGAAGGAGATCAGCATGATGGTTACGGTACCCGTCAATGCAAACGGCTTCTTTCCGAAGGCGATGACGAGGGCGATACCGATGACAGAACCAGGCATGATATACGGAAGCATTGCCATGGTGTCAATCATGTTGTTGATGAAGCTGGCCCGCCGCACAACCAGGTATGCGATCAGGATGGAAATCACGATGATGATCGCCAGGGCGCCCACGCCCATGACAACCGTGTTCTTAATGGAACGCACCAGAAGCTTTTTCATGGCCTGCTCGTAGTTTGCAAGGGAATAACCCGGCTTAAATACCGCCTGGTCGCAGTTTCTGAAGGACAGGTAAACCACATAAATCTGCGGCAGGAAGGCGATGGCTACGAGAAGGTAGCTGTACGCGTACATCAAAAGGCCCTTGATGCCCTTCGGCTGCTTTTTCTCGATGGGATGCAGGGCATTGATGGAAAATTTATACTTGCCCGTGGCCCATTTCTGGAGAAAGAACACGACGGCCGTCACCACGATGGCAATGACGCTGATGGCCGCGGCGAAATTGTGGTCGGTTCCGTTCTCACCCAGGTACTGATTGTAAATTTCCACCGGGAACGTCCGGAAGCCCTCGCCGATTAAGAGCGGCGTTCCGAAGTCGGCAAACGCCTGCATGAATACCATCAGGGCCGCCGCCAGGATCGTCGGCATGGAAAGCTGCATCACCACCTGGAAAAACCGCTTGACGCCGGTACAGCCCATGTTGGCCGCCGCTTCCATTAAGGTATTGTCGATGTTCTTAAAGGCGCCGTTCATGTAGATGAACACAAGCGGGAAAAGCTTTAGGGACTGTACCAAAAGGATCCCCTTAAAGCCGTAGATGCTGCCAAGCTCAATTCCAAACACGTTCTTTAAAAACTGCGTGATGATGCCGGAGCGTCCAAGAAGCAGGATCCAGGAGTAGGCGCCGATGAACGGGGCCGACATACAGCAGAGGACGCTGATGACAAACAGCACCTTGGAACCCCTCAGCCTGTAAAAGGAAAAGAAGTAGGAAAACGGGATTCCGATTACAAGGGTCACAAGGGTGACGGTAATGCTGACCTTAAAGCTGTTTAAAATCGTTTTGCTGTAATAGCTCTGGGAGAAGAATTTCGTAAATTCCTGGAGGCTGAACTGGCCTTCCTTCGTGATGACTGCCTGCCTCAAAATCCCGTACATGGGATAGACGAGGAACAGTAAAAACAGCACGAGGAACATGACGGTAATGCCGCTCCAGAGCTCAAATTTCTTTGCTTTCATCTGTGACTTCACCTCTTTCCCTAGGACTCACAGTCATTCTGGACGCCGGTTAAAATGTTCTTTTCACCGTCCGCCGTAAACAGGTTTGCCTTCTCGGTATTGATGGTCAGGGAAATTTCGGTTCCCGGCTCGATGATGCTGTCGATGGTGGATTCCTGGATGGACTCTACCTCCTGGCCGTTTTCCAGGTGCATGAAATAGTGGGTGTTGAGGCCCAGGAACACGCAGTCGTCGACGACGGCCTTAATGCCCTTTCCGGTCTCCCGGCTCATTAAGAACTCCTCGGGGCGGACGGAAATCATGATGTCCGCATCCTTCCGGTACTCTTCTTTTACATGGGGCATCGGCGCATCGTAGTCAAGAAGCCTTAAATGCGGGACGCCGTCCTTCATCACAAGCTTTCCGTTTAAGACATTGGAGCGGCCGATGAAGGTGGATACGAACAGGTTCGCCGGCCTCTGGTAGATGGCCTTCGGCGTTCCGATGTGCTGGATCACGCCGCCCTTCATGACAGCGATCCTGTCGGAGACAGCCATAGCCTCCTCCTGGTCATGGGTGACGTAGATGGTCGTAATGCCGACGCTGTGCTGGATGTTTTTGATAACGGTACGCATCTCCACGCGCAGCTTTGCATCCAGGTTGGAAAGCGGCTCATCCATTAACAGCACGTCCGGCTCGATGCACAAAGCGCGGGCTAAGGCCACACGCTGCTGCTGGCCGCCGGAGAGCCGGTCGGGAAGCCGGTCAGCCATGGAGTCGATCTGCATGAGCTTTAAGAATTTGTCGGCCCTCTCTTTGATTTCGTCTTTCGGGAAATGTTTGTTTTTCAGGCCGAATTCCACGTTTTTCCGCACGGTCAGGTGGGGGAAAATCGCATAGTTCTGGAACACCATGCCGATGTTTCTCTTGGCCGGATCCAGGTCGTTGATCCGTTTTTCATTAAAATAGAAATCTCCGCCTTCGATGGAGTTGAAGCCCGCGATCATCCGCAGAAGCGTCGTCTTTCCGCAGCCGGACGGGCCTAAAAGCGTGAAAAACTCGCCTTCCTTTATTTTTACGTTCAAATCCGGTATGATGACGTTCTCTCCGTACTTTTTCAGCGCATGGCTTACCGTAATATTCACACTCATCTTCCGTTCCTCCTCATTTTGCTGTCCTTCACCTGTTTAACGGGCGGCGATGACCTTGACGCCCTTTGCCAAAAATTCGTCCGCCACGGATTTCGGCATGTGCCAGTCGGTAATCAGTACATCCACGCCCTCCGGCGGCGCGATGGAAACCAGGGAATCATCCCCGAATTTCGTGTAGTCCATCAGGATAAATTTCTCCTTTGAGGCCTTTAATACCTGGCGCTTTAACTCCGCCTCCGCGGGAATCGGCGTCGTGAAGCCATGTTCCAGCGTAAAGTGGTTGCCCGTCACAAAGCCCTTGTCGAAATAGAGCTGATCCAGGGCCGCCGCCGCAAGGGAACCCACGCAGGAATAAATATTGGCCCGCAGTTCCCCTCCCGTGACGATCACCTGCAAATCGCCTGCCTTGGAAAGTTCCATGGCAATGTGGATGCTGTTCGTGCAGACCATAATATTTCGCTTGGGCCCTGTTACCATCAGGCGCGCAAGCTGGATTGTCGTCGTGCCGCTGTCTAAGAACACGGCTTCGCCGTCGCTGATGCAGTCATAGGCGGCTCTGGCGATTGCCGTTTTCTCCTCTTTGTGGAGAAACTCCTTTTCCTGGTGGGAGAACTCCCGGAGCGAGCCGTAGGCGCTGACCGCGCCGCCCCACGTCCTCTTTAGGACGCCCTCCTGCTCCATGGAAACAAGGAGCTTCCGCACAGAAACCTCAGAAAGCCCAAAGGCTTCGCTGAGTTCCGAAACCGTAACCGACGACTTGTCATTCAGTTGTTTAAGAATGTAGCTCCTGCGCTCTTCCTGCCTCATTTTTCCTTCTCTTTACCACTATTTTACAAATCATCTTCCTATATTTTACTCTACGGCCCGATAGGTGTCAACAAATTTGCACAAGTTTGTCTCGATTGCCGTGCGATTTTGCCAAATTTATGCCTGCGGCCGGGAAAATTTTGGCGTAAAGTTTCGTTTGGTTTCGTTTTTGTTTTGTTTTGCTCCGTTTCTATGGACAGAATGCACATGGAGATGTATAATCAGGGCAAACCGGAAAGGAGGAAAATACGTTATGATCCTTGACAGCAGGAAGTTAAACGGCCCCTGCGCCTGCGGGAGAAACCATGTGATGAACACCCGCGCCGCCGTCATCGAAGAGGGCTGTCTCGAAAAATTTGAAACTTATCTGGAAGAATACGGCATCACCGGAAAGCGTGCCGCCGTTTATGATGAAAACACCTACCATGCGAAAAACCTGGTGCGCCCGAAGGCGGAGCAGGAAATCGTCCTGAACCCGGAAAACCTCCATGCCAACGAGCTGGCGACGGGGGCCGTCCTTGAGAAGCTGGATCCGGACGTGAAGCTTTTAATCGCCGTGGGCAGCGGCACGATCCACGACACGACGCGCTACTGTGCCAACAAGTTAGGCATCCCCTTTATCGCCTGCCCGACGGCTGCCAGTGTGGACGGCTTCTGTTCCACCGTGTCGGCTATGACCTGGGGCGGCTACAAAAAGACGCTTCCCGGCGTAGCTCCCGACATCGTGCTGGCCGATGTCTCCGTCATCAAAGAGGCGCCGCTCTACCTGGCGCTTTCCGGCGTCGGCGACATTCTGGGAAAATACACGGCCCTGGCCGACTGGAAGATTGCACACGCGCTGACCGGCGAATTTTTCTGCCCCACCATCGAGGGCATGACGAGGGACGCCGTGAAGGCCGTCTATGAATGCTGCGAAAAAGTCGGGGAGCGGGATTCTCATGCCATGGAACAGCTCACCTACGCGCTCCTTCTCTCCGGCCTCGCCATGCAGCTCATGGGGAACTCCCGCCCGGCCTCCGGCGCCGAGCACCACATTTCCCACTTAATCGAGATGGAGCCGGAAGCCCTTGGCGTCCATTCCCATGCGCTCCACGGGGAAAAGGTGGGCGTCGGAACGGCCCTCGTCTCCGGCGTTTACCACGAGTTAGCCGCCATTTCGGATCTTTCTCCGTATGTGAAGCCATATGCCTTCTATCCAAAGGACGATTTGTACCGCTTTTACGGGGAGCGGCTTGCGCCGGCCGTCCTGGAGGAGAATCAGAACGACTGCATGAACGGCGTGACGCCGGAAATGTTAGCCGCCGCATGGCCGAAGATCCGCGAGATCATAAAGGAGATCCCCACAAAGGACGAACTTCTCTCCCTCTATGAAAAAATCGGCGCAAAGAAGAGCCTTTCGGACATCGAGGTGCCGGATGCGGCCCTTTCGGAACTGCTCCATTACTCGCCGAGTGTCCGCAACCGGATGACCCTCATGAGAATCCGGCTTATGATCGGGAAATAGGGCAAACATCCGCTTGCGCTTTTATTTAATGGATGATATAATCTTTTCCGTAGGCCCTGGCCCCGCGGGCGGGACAGGGAAAAGGATTGGAGGTATCCCCATGAACTGGAACATCGTTTTAAATGTCGTTCTTGTCATCCTCGTAATTCTCGTTGTCGCGCTGGTTGTTTTGTACTTCCTCGGACGGCGCCTGGAAAAGCGCCAGGTGGAACAGCAGGCCGTCATTGAAGCCGCAGCCCAGGTGGCGACGGTCATGGCGATTGATAAGAAGAAAATGAAGCTTAAGGACGCCGGTCTCCCGAGCATCGTCTACGAAAAGACGCCCTGGTACGCAAAACGCGCCAAGGTGCCGATTGTAAAGGTAAAGGTTGGCCCGAAGATTGCAACCATGATCGCTGACGAAAAGGTATTCCTTCAGCTTCCGTTAAAGACAGAGGCAAAGGTTGTCATCAGCGGCCTCTACATAACGGAAATCAAGAGCGTGCGCGGCGGCATCCCGCCCCTGCCGAAAAAGAAAACTTTGGCACAGCGCCTGAAATTCTGGGAAAAGACAGACACGAACGAGAACAAGAAAAAATAAGAGCGAAACAAAACGCGGGCCCGCGGCAGAAACTTAAAAATCTGCCGCAGGCCCATTTTTCATGTCTTAGAGAAACGGTGATTTCATCAGCGCTTCCTTAGATCAGACCGACACTCTTCATAAAGAAAATCCAGAAGAAAATTGTTACAACCGACACCACCGTACTGATGACTACGAACTGGCCGGCCAGCTCGCCGTCGCCGCCCATGTTCTGAGCCATCGGATAGGACGAGGTCGCCACCGGCGTCGCATACATGGCAAGCAGGATGAACAGCTCCACGCCGCGCAGCCCAAGGGCATAAGCGATGGCCACCATGACGGCCGGAACCACAACGAGCTTCATGGAAAGGCTCGGCACCAGATATTTTAAATTTGCCCGCACCTCACTGAAATGCAGGGTGCCGCCCAAAACGAACAGCGCCAGGGGCGACGTCATGTCCGAAAAAGCCGCAATAGGCTTTAAAATACAGGCCGGAAGCCTGATCTGGAGCGCAAAAAAGATAATTCCGACGACGGCGCCGTCAAGAAGCGGGTTCGTCGCCACGTTTTTCAACAGCTCCTTCATGCTGGTCTTCCCTTCGCCATGAAACATCTCCAGGATGATAACCGAGGTGATATTGTAGATGGACACGACGATTGTCACCATCATGGCCGCCACCGAAGCCGCCGAATCGCCGAAGACGGAGATCGTAAGCGGAAGGCCGAACAGAATGAAATTGCTGCGGTAAATGGCCTGGATGATGACGCCGCGCCGCGGGTTCTCCTTAATGATCTTCGGCACGATGAGCACGAGGATCACTTCCAAAAGCAGCAGGCTCACAGCGCCGAAAATCATAAGCTGCGGCCGCGGCAGAGAGCTGGCGTCCGCCTTGTAGACGTTATAAAACGTCATGCATGGGAAAAACAGCTTGAAAATCATCCTGTTTAATTTCTGGAGAAAGCTTTCCTCCAAAATCCCTTTTGCCTTTGCCAGATATCCGAATACGATATAGATCAAAAATGGTGTAACTGCATCGACTGCTACCAGAAAACTTTCCATCATCCGTTCCTTTCCCCGGAAAGGTGAAGGGCAGCCGTCTCTCTGGACTGGGCGCAGATGCCGATCTGGCAGTTGGAAACGTGTTCCCCGTTCATCTCCAGTGCATAGTCCACGTTCACATGGACTGCGTTTTCTTCTTCTCTCAGCTTAATATCCACCGTCGTAAGCCCTAAAACGATGAGCCCCAGGGGCGTCAGGTAGTTTGCCATGGTCTTTTTCCCGCTCTCAAAAACCATGCGGGTTTCCACAGCGCCGTTTTTTGCGACCTCCACCTTCCCCGGGGCGGCCTTGACGGTGTTGTGGGTCACGATGTCCGTGTCCGCGATGGCCTCATCATAAAGGATATAGTGTTTTCCGTTTTTCAGATAATACGTTCCCGGCGTAATGATTTCCACAGCATCCTGGCCGTCGCCGAAAAACTGGGTGCCCGTCACGCTCACCAGCACGTCCTTTGTCATGTTGACTGTCCTCTCCTCTTTTTTTCTCCGGCCGCCCGCTTTTCGGAAAGCAGGCGCTTCATCACGCCGTTTTCCCCGCGGCCGAAATATGCGTAAAGCCGCTCATATTCCCGGTACAGGCGGTCGTACACGTCTGCATGCTCCGGCGCCGGGGCATACGTTTTTTCTTCCACATGTCCCATGGCCGCCGCCGCTTCGCCGATGGTATCATACCCGCCGCCCATTTTTCCTGCCGCCACGGCGCCGAACATGGCGGAACCCAGGGCCGGGGACTGGTCGGATTTTCCGACGAAAATTTCTCTTTTACAGACATCGGCATAGATCTGCATCATCATGGGATTCTTCTTTGCGATCCCGCCGCAGGCGTAAAGCTCCTTTACCGGGACGCCAAACGCTTCAAAGTTTTCGATAATCATCCGCTGGCCGAAGGCCGTGGCCTCGATGAGCGCCCGGTAAATTTCCTCCGGCTTTGTCTTAAGCGTAAGCCCTAAGATCATGCCGGAAAGCTCCGAATCCACCAAAACGGAGCGGTTCCCGTTCCACCAGTCGAGAGCTAAAAGCCCGCTCTCTCCCGGAATCAGCCTTTCTGCCTTTTTTGTTAAAAGCTCCTGAAGGCTTACGCCCGCCGCCTCGGCCTCTTTTTTATAGCTCTCCGGCACGCACCGCCTGGAAAACCAGTCGAGCATATCGCCGACGCAGGGCTGTCCGGCCTCGTAGCCGTAAAGCCCGGGAAGCGCACCGTCCTTTACGACGCCGCAGATTCCCGGCACATGGCGCTCGTCCTCTCCGCAGAGAATGTCGCAGGTAGACGTTCCCAGAATCATAAGAAGCTTTCCCGGTTCCGTGATCCCCACCGACGGCAGGGCCACATGGGCATCGATGTTTCCGACGCTGACGGCCGTTTGTTCCGAAAGCCCAAGCTTTTCTGCCATCTCTTTTGTCAGATGCCCGGCCAGGCTCCCCTGGGGGAGAACGCCGTCTCCAAGTTTCTCTTTCGGCGCATTCCGAAGAAGCGGATGAAGGGACGCTAAAAATTCTTCCGGCGGATAGCCGCTCTCATGCCACAGGGCTTTATATCCGGCCATGGACGCCGCCCGCGTCTCCTTTCCCGTGAGCATCCACGGGAGCCAGTCGGCCGCCTCGATGAATCTGGCCGCCGCCTCATAAATCTCCGGCGCTTCCTCGCAGATTTCCATGAGCTTCGGGAACATCCACTCGGAGCTTACCTTATTCCCGTACCGCAAAAGAAAATCCTCACCCCGCTCTGCTGCCAGCCGGTTTAGCCTGTCGGCCTCGGGCTGCGCCGCATGATGCTTCCAGAGCTTTCCGTACGCATGGGGATGATTCCGATATTTTTCCTGAAAACAGAGGGGAATTCCCCTTTCGTCCACCGGGAACATGGTGCAGGAGGTGACGTCCACACCGATTCCCACCACGTCCTCCGGGCAGACGCCGGCCGCCTTCAGAATCTCCGGCACCGTGTGAAACAGAACCTCCAGATAATCTGCCGGATCCTGGAGCGCCCAGCCGGAAGGCGCCTTCGTCCCGTCCGGCAGCATCTCCTCATAGACGCCGTGGCGGTAGGCGAGGGCGCTCTGGGCCAGGATTTCCCCGTCGGAGAGCCTGGCTAAAACGGCCCGGCCGGACAGCGTCCCGAAATCAATGCCGACTGCATACTTCTCTTTTCCCATACGCGCCTCCCGCCGTCTCCGGCTAATATTCTTCGATGTTGATCTGTACGGTTTTCTTTACCTCGTCCGGCAGGATTGCCGTCGCAAAATCCCGGAACTTCTCGGCCATGTCGCTGACGTAAAACTGGTATTTTTCCTCCAGCGGCAGCTCTCTCCCGGTATCGCAGCTCATCTCCATGGAATGAAGCAGGGTTTTTAGCTGGACTGCCGTCTCATAAGCCGGATTCACGAGCGTCACGCCGTCGCCCATGAGCCGCCCGAGAGTCGAGCGGATCAACGGATAGTGGGTACAGCCGAGCACGAGGGTGTCGATATATTTTTCCTTTAAAACGGATAAGTACCTGGAAGCGATCTCGTCCGTCACCGAGTCATGGAGAAGGCCTTCCTCCACGAGGGGCACAAAAAGCGGACATGCCTTTCCGAAAACCTCGACGCCGGGCTTCATCTCCCGTAATACCTTTCCGTAGGTGCCGCTTCGGACGGTGCCTTCCGTCCCGATCACGCCGATTTTCCCGTTTTTCGTGGCCGCTGCAGCCGCCCTGGCGCCGGCATTGATGACGCCGATGATGGGGAAATCCTCGTTTTTGCGGACTTCCTCCAGGGCATAGGACGAGGCCGTGTTGCAGGCGATGACGATGGCCTTTACGCCCTTTGTCCGCAGGAAACGGATGATCTGCTCCGAATAGTGGATGACGGTCTGCTTCGATTTATTGCCGTAAGGGAGTCTCGCCGTGTCGCCGAAGTAGACGATTTTTTCCTCCGGCATCTGGCGCATGATCTCCCTCGCCACCGTCAGGCCGCCGATGCCGGAATCAAAGACCCCGATGGGTGCGTTTCTGTCCATCCCGCGAATCACCTCTCATAGCGGCGGAGTCCATGACGGATTAAGTCCTCCACAAGCTGTTTTTTATCGCATCCCCTGGCTTCCCAGAGCATCGGGTACATGCTGATGGCCGTAAAGCCGGGCATGGTATTGATTTCGTTGAAAATTACCGTCCCGTCGTCCTTTACGAAAAAGTCCACGCGGGCCAGGCCGTAGCCGTCAACGGCCTTAAAAATCTCCTTGGCCTCGTTCCGGACGGTCTCTGCGGCGCCCTCCGGAAGCTCGGGATCCACGACGGTACGGGAATCCCCGTTGTAATATTTTGCATCAAAATCATAGAACTCGGCCGCCGCAAGGATTTCCCCGACGCCGGAAGCGCGAACCTTCTCGTCTCCGCCGCCGAAAACGGCACACTCGATTTCATGACCCACGATGGCCTCCTCCACCAGGATCCTCCGGTCATGGCGGGCGGCTTCTTTAAGGCCTTCCTCCAGCTCTTTCCGGTTTTCAGCTCTGGTAACCCCCCGGGACGAACCGGCGTTGGACGGCTTTATAAAGACCGGGTACGGGAACGCGCTTTCCACGCGGGCCGTCACCGTTTCCATGTCCTTTAATTCATGCTTCATCACCGCCACATAGGCCGCCTGACGGAAGCCCAGGCTGTTTACGATGATTTTCGTCGTCAGCTTATCCATGGCCGCCGAGGACGCCAGGACGCCGCAGCCCACGTAAGGGATCTTCGCAAGCTCTAAAATGCCCTGCACCGTGCCGTCCTCGCCGTAAAGGCCGTGGAGAATCGGGAACACCACGTCCACATGGATCTTTTCCGTCTTATCCCCGTCCATGACGAGCAGGCATTTGTCCTCCGCGTCGGGGGAAAGGACGGCCGATACATGGCTTTCGCGCCAGGAATCGTCCTCTAACTGAGCCAGGGAGTCTACCTTGAGCCAGTGTCCGGCCTCGGTGATTCCCACCAGGATCACGTTGTATTTTTCCGTATCAATATTGGCGATGATGTTTTTGGCGGACATGCAGGAGACCACATGCTCCGAAGACTGGCCGCCGAACAGTGCCACAAGATTCAATTTCTGCATTTTTCTCCTCCTGAATTCTATAAGGATACGGTTTAGATTATAACACAGTTGGAAACAATTACAAATAGCAAATGTGATGAAATGAGGTTCGGATGATGAAGAAGAAATATCGGTTCTGCCTGTCCTTGGTGCTCCTTTTGACAGCCTTTCTGACGGCCATGTCCGGAAAGCGGGAGCATGACGCCGCCCTGGCAGCCCGCATTGCACCGGAAATCCTGCGGTTTCATGTGCTGGCAAACAGCAATTCGGCAGAGGATCAGGCATTAAAATTAGAAGTAAAGGATTTTCTGCTGGATGCCATCCGCGACGGCGCAGCGGAAATCCCGGCGGACTCCAGGGAGGCGCTTTCCGCATATATTATGGAAAACAGGGACGCCCTGGAGAACGCGGCGGAAGACTTCATGGAAAGCCGCGGCTTTTCCTACCCGGCCGAAATCCGGCTGGAAACCTGTGAATTCCCGGAAAAAACTTACGGCGATATGACGTTTCCCGCAGGCACTTATGACGCGGTTCGCGTCCTTTTGGGCGCCGGTGAGGGCGAAAATTTCTGGTGCGTGCTGTATCCGTCCCTCTGCTATCTGGACAGCACCCACGCCGTCGTGCCGGAGGAGTCGAAGGAAGTTCTTTCCGGTCTTCTGCCGGAGGACGACTTTCTTGCGCTCCTTCGGGCGCGGCACAAAGGGACGGGGACGGTGCGGGTGAAGTTTAAATTTTTAGAGGTTTTGGGGCGTTAGAGGGACGCGTCGGGGAAGATTTTCGTGGACAGCGGTGAGCGGCCATGCTATGATGAAAAAAACAATTTCAGGAAAGGATTCCCATGCTTTTTCATATGTTTTCTTCTCCGAAAGAACGCCGGTCGGCCGGCGGCTCCTGCTTCATTGAAATCCAGTCCTGCCGCCTGCCAAAAAATACCGAAATCCGGGATATCGTCACGGTACACAGCTTAAAGCATTGGAACGCCGGCTCCCTCTATGTCCTAGGCGACGATGTCCCGGAATTTCTATCCTTTTACGGCGATATCCTTTCCGGGGGATATTATAACAACACCAAAACCGGCCCGCTTGATCTCTGCGGCATCAACTTTTTTCCGGCAGACCGGGCCGAACAGATTGCGGCGCGCCTGAAGCAGGAAAAACCGCCGGAATATGAGACGCTCCTCGCATGGCTTGAAAAAGAAAGCGATGCGGCGGGCTTTTATGTCCTGGGACTTTAGCACACGGGCCTTCCGCCTGGCTCGTGAAGCAGAAAGCGGCAGGCGGCCTTAACGGAAGCGCCGCCCGTTTTCTTCGTTAAGCTCCCGCAGCACCTCCGCAAGCACGGTCATTCCCTTGGCCGCGTCGTCCCAGGCGGTGAACTCCTTTTTGCTGTGGCTGATGCCGTCCTTACTCGGCACGAAAATCATGGCGATGGGCATTTTCATTGCCATGGCGTTTCCGTCGTGGGTGGCACCGCTGGACATCCGGCGGCAGGGATAGCCATGTCTTTCGCAGACCGTTTCCAGCTTCTCCATGATTCCCTCGTCACAGCGCACCGGCGCCTTTTTTACAATCTGACAGAATTCTGCCTTCACGTCCGGAAGCGAAGCGCCAAGTGCCCTGGCCTTTTCCATGAACGCTTCCATCCTTTCAGCGCTCAGATTCCGGATTTCCAGCACCATGTCGGCCCGTCCCGGGATCACTGCGACAGCCCCCGGCGAAACGGAAATTGTCCCCACGGTCGCTACCATCTGGTTTCCAATTTCCCTGGCAATCCGGTCAAAGCCCTCGATGAGCCTGGCGGCTCCCACCAGAGCGTCCTTCCGGTACTCCATCATCGTCGTGCCCGCATGGTTGCTCTCGCCCGTCACGGTCACTTCGTACCGCTCCAGCCCTACAATGCCGGTCACGATGCCGATATTTTCTCCCGCTTTTTCCAACGTATTTCCCTGTTCAATATGGAGCTCCAGATAACAGAGGGCGTCGTCCATGGGAAGTTTTACCGTCTCAAAATCCTCTCTCGAAAGGCCATAGGCCGCGGCCCGCTCCATATATCCCGGCGCGTCCGGGTCGAGAAGCCCGGTCATGGCACGGCTCCCGAAAGTACCGCCCAGGTCGTTGCCCTCTTCCCCGTTGGTTCCCAGAAGATGAAAGTTTACATAACACTCCCCGTTTTCTCCGAGATATTCTTTGAAATCCCGAAAGGCCTCGACGGCGGCCACGATTCCCAGCATCCCGTCATAGAGGCCGCCCTCCTTTACCGTGTCCAGGTGGGAACCAAAGTAGATGGTTTTTGCACCAGGGCGGCCGCAGCGGTACTCCCCGTGAAGGTTCTTGCAGGAATCCGTCCATACCGTAAGCCCGGCCTCCTCCATGTAGGCCTTCGTCTTTTCCAGGGCTTCCAGATACGTTTCACTGAACAGCAGCCGCGTCACGGAGCCGTCCTCCGCCTGTCCGATGGAGGCAAGCTCCATAAATTTCCCATAAATCCGCTCAAAATCCATGTGTTTCCTTTTCCTTTCTGTAAAAATAGCCTGTATAAGGCAAAAAATCCCCGCTCCCCCGCAGTTTTCGCCCGGGGAACCGGAGATTTGTATTTATGATACGGCAAGATTTCCTGCCACGGCCCAGTCATAAGTTTCCATCGCCTGAAACAGAGCCAGATCCGCGTTTTTCATCGCAGTTTCTTTCGTCACCAGCGCATTTTTCTGCTGGAGATATTCCAGGCGGCCGATCATGCCGAGCTGGTATTTCGTCTCTGCCGTCTGCATCTTTGCCTGTTCCAGCCCGTAAGCCGTTACAGCCGTATCGTATTCATTCTTTTTCTGAAGCACATCGTTGTAAAGGTTGGTCATCGAAGACGCAATCGCTGTCCTCTGATTGTCGATGGTTCTCTGGAGGTTCTGCTTCTCCACGGAACCGTCTGTCTTATTCTCATAATCCAGAAGATTGTAGCGGAGCGTATAGTTGTTCTCGATGGCCTTTTCCTTGTCAGCCTCCGGGTTCATCCCGCCGATTCTGGAAGCGTCTGCCGCCGGCACCGGGCGGATTTCCGGGCTCGCATCGTAGGCCCAGCCCATCATTGTGCAGAGGGACTGGCGGATCTTGTCAAGGTTGGCATTCACCGTGAGAAGACCGGCCTGAGCCGACTCCAGGTTCTGTTTTGCAGACAGGACGTCGTTTGCTGTCGCCATACCGATGTTTGCCTGCGTCTCCGTGGACGCCAGGACTTCTTTTAAGAGAGCAACGGAATCCTCCAGACTCGCCTGCTGGATCAAAAGCTGCTCGTAGCTGATCATGGCTGTCTGGGCGCCTGAAACAAGAAGTGCCCGCGTAGAATCCACAGTCTTTAACTTCATCATGTCCGGCGTCATCTCTGTGATGGCATCCACCGAGAGAAGAAGCTGTTCCGCCTGGGCACTCATGGATTCCGACGCATAGACCGCATTGGCATACGCCGTTATCGTGTTGGGATTATCCTTTAACATTTCTGCGTAGCTCTGCATGTTCTGAGCCTGATCCAGGATCCCGCCGACGCTGTCCATCGTCGATTCCTTCACTTTTTCAACAGAGCGGTAGGATTCCTTATTGTCCGCATACGTTTCCTTCACGTTCTTCAGCGTCGTATTATACTCATCAATCAACAGCTCAATCTCATCATATTCCAGCACATTGTCATGGATCCTGTTCCATGTGGCCTCGTCGTAGACCTGGCCCGGCTCCGGAACAAATTCTTCCGCCATGGCCGTGACCGGCGCGGCTGCCATGGAAAGAGCCGCCGCCGCAGAGATGATGATTTTTAAATTTCTTCTCATGACTGTCCTCCAATCTCCAAAAGGCCCTGCACTGCCCATTCATAATCTTCGATGGCCGCCTGGAGCGCCAGATCCGCCGATTCCTTCGACTCCTGCGCCGTCATCCAGGAGACCTCCGCCTGAAGGTATTCCTGACGGCTTAACATTCCCATCTGGTATTTCTGATCGGCCGCTGCCTTATCTGCCGCTGCCGCCTCGTATTCCAGAGAAGCCGCCGAGAACTCGGTCTGCTTCTGGATCACGCTCTTATAGAGCGCCTCCATCTCCATGCGAACCTGATCTTCCTGGCTCTTAATCTGCCGGTTCTTTGCGTTCTGCCCGCCAAGCCCGGCAGCGCCCGCCCGGCGCGTCGCCATCAGCGTATAGTTATTTAAAATCGCCGTCTCGCTGTCCGTCTCCGGCTGGAAACCGGCGATTTTTCCCTGATCCGCCTCCGGCACCTTCCTGATTTCCGGATTGGCATCATACCGCCAGCCAAGCATGGAAAGAAGCTCCTGCTTCTTATTTAAAGCTGTGTTTTCCGCGCTCTTAGCCGCGGACCTTGCGGAATTTCTCGCATCCTCGGCCGCCAGAACCTCTTCGGCAGAATACATATTAAGCTCCTTCTTCCGAAGGGCCGTCTCATACTCCGCTTCTGCGATCTCCAGCTTTTTCTTTTCAATCTGCTCCTTCGAGTCCAAAGTCTGGTATTCCCGCATCAGGGCTCTGGCCGCCTTCACCTGGTTGTTTTTTAACTGCTTTAGGCTCCTGACCGCCGCCGGCTTCCCCTCGGCGTCCTTTTCCAGGCTCGCCGCATAGGCTTTTAAAGCGCGGACACTGGCCTGATACTCCTCATATTCCTTTTTGGAAATATCATCCTTCAGGTTTTCGGCTTCCCTGGAGAGCTCTTCCGCCTCATCCCGCATCTCGCCTGCAAGGCGCAGAAGCTCACTGCTGGAAAGGCCGGTGGAACTTCCGGGGTTCCCGTAAAAGCTGTCGAGCTGGCTCAAAAATTCGCTGTTGTACAGCTCCACCAGCCCCGGGATCTCATCATACTCCAGGACGTTGTCCCGCAGGCGCGCAAGTTCCTCTTCGCTGTATTCGGTCACAGGAGAAATCTGTGAGGCCGCAAGGGCCGAAATCTGTCCCGCCGCCGGCCATAGGGGAGAGACCGACACCGCCGCTGCAATGCACACAGCCGCACCGGCTCTCCGCATGTTTTTCTGCATTTTCATCTATTTTCCTCCGTCATTTGAAGCTCAGCCATCTTCTTTTCTGAGCATACTCTGTTCCGGATACAAACTCAATTACATTTCTCTTACAAATTCTTTCGTTTCCTGCCGCTGCGATCAGTCAAAATCCGGCAGGGTTTTCGGCTTCCGATTCATCAGCTTATAATAAATAGGAAGCATCAAAAGTGACAGGATCGTAGAGGCCGTAAGGCCGCCCACGTTTACAAGGGCCAGGCCCTGCATCATGGCGCCAGCATCTCCGTAAGCCATGGCCATGGGGATCATGCCGACAATGGTCGTTATCGTCGTCATCATGATCGGGCGCAGACGCGTTGCGCCGGCTTCGATCAGAGCCGTGTCCATATCCATCTCCTGCCGGTACTGGTTCACCGTATCCACATAGAGAATACCATTGTTTACAACCGTACCGACTAACATCAGGAAGCCAAGAAGCGTCGGCATACTGATGGCGCAGTCCGCCAGCCATAAGAGGCCAAAGGAACCGATCAGGGCGAACGGGATCGTCGTCATAACCATGATGGAGAACTTCGGCGACTCGAACTGGGCTGCCATGACAACGAAGATCAGGAATACGGCGATTCCGATAGCATTTCCAAGGGAACCGAACTCCTCGTTCTGCATCTCGGTGATGGCATTCTCCTGCATTCCGATGGTATTGCTCAGGCGCGGATCCACAACTTCCTTCTGGATGATGTTCTTGGATTCCACCGTGGCGGCATCCGTAAGCTGGCCGGTGATCGTAACCTGGTACTGTTTATCGGTTTTTAAAATGCTCTGCGGGCTGTCCTTAAACCCTACTTCCGCGATATCCATGAGGGCGACAGAACCGCCTGTGGCCGTCGGAAGCACAATACCCTGGAGCTGGTCGATGGTCTCGTACTCGTCATCCGGGTATTCCACCATGACGCTGATCTCCTCGCCGTCCACCTCGAGAGTCGTCGCCTCCGTACCGCTTAACATCATGTTGACTGTTCCGGCCACCTGCACCGGGGAAAGTCCCTCGGCCGCCGCCTTCACCGGATCCACAGCCACCTCTACGAGGGGCGCGTCATTTTCCAGCGACGAGTGGACATGGGTCACGTCGGGACGGCTCTGCATCTCAGCAACAATCTCATCGGCCACCTGTTTTAACTCGTCATACTGGGTACTGACAAGGATGTATTCCACCTCGTCATCGGCTGCCGCCGCCATGGTTCCCATAGAGCTCTGGGATTCCAGTGTAATGGAGCAGTCCGCCCACCCGATCAGGTCTTTCTTCCACTCTCTCAGGATTTCGTCAGTCTCCTTTGTCCTGTCATCCTTCAGATATGCCGTCAGCGTCGCACCGGAGCCGCCCATGGAAAGGCCGCTTCCTCCGTAGGACAGCATGTAGGAATCCAAATTCTCATCCTGTACAACATAATCCTCTACTCTTCTGAGGATTTCATCCACCCGGTCAATGGTAAGGCCCGGCTGCGTCTCAATCGTCAGGCTGATTGTTCCCTGGTCATCCGCCGGCATTAACTCCATGCCGATCTGGCCTGCCAGAATAAACGATACGATCAGCAGCGCAACCGATGTAAGCATAACAAGTGCCTTGTGGTTCAAAAGCTTCTTCATCAGGCCGCGGTAGCCATCCTGAAGAGCCCTCATGAATCTGGATGCCGGGTTTTCCGTCTTCTCCTTCGGACGGTAAAACGTATAGCAGAGCGGCACAAGCGTCATGGCCGAAACAAGGGAGGCCAGCATACAGAATACGATGGTAAAGCCAAGGGGCTTAAATAACTGGCCGCTCATGCCCTGAATCAGTGCAAGAGGCAGGAATACGACACAGGTAGTCGCCGTGGAACCAATGATGGACTGGATGACAACCCGCGTTCCCTCGAGAGCCGCGCTCCTGGCCTCCACGAAGCCGCCGCCTTTGGTATTCCTGAAACAGCTCTCCAAAACGACGATGGAGTTATCCACCATCATGCCGACGCCAAGCACAAGGCTTCCCAGAGTGATGACATTCAGGGAAAAGCCCATGGCACCCATCAAAACAAGGGCGGCCAGAATGGATACCGGAATCGAGGTACCGACAATTAACGATGCCTTAACGTCTCCAAAGAACAGCCAGATAATTACCATGGCGGCGATGACCGCCATAATCATAGTCTCAAACACGCTCTCCAGGGAGCTCATAATCGTATCGCTGTAATCATTAACAACAACTACTTCCAGATTCGGATCGTCCTCTTTCAGGCCGTTCAAAATCCGGAGAACGTCCTCGGAGACCTCCATGTCGCTGCTGTCCTGATTCTTTTTAACAGAAATGGAGACCGTATCTTTTCCGTTGTAGCGGCCGATACTGTCCTGATCCTCCAGCCTGTCGTAAATATTGGCGATATCCTCCATGTAAATGATATTGCCGTTTCCCATGGTAATCGGGATTTTCTTTAACAGTTCCGTCGTATCAAAATCCACGCCGGAGGTAACAGACAGCTCTTTGCCGCCCACTTCCGTACTTCCAAGGGGCATCGTAAAGTCCGCAGCCGCAATGGCAGAGGACACGGCGCTCATGTTCAAGTGGTACTGAGCCAGCTTTTCCGGGATCAGCTCGACTTTTATGTACGACTGCTGTCCGCCGCTGACACCGACACTGGCTACGGAAGCCAGCTTCTCAATTTCAGGAACGATGGTGGAGTCCACATAGTTGTAGAGATTCTCCTCGGCATCGTTGTTGACGGCCAGCATCAGGGAAGCCGTATCGTTAATGTCCATCTCGATGATGGTTGGTGTCTGGACATCGTCCGGGAAGTCGTTCACCAGGCCGTCCAGCTTCTTTTTCAAATCCGTATAGGCCTGATCCATGTCCATGCCGTATTCATACTGAAGAAGGACAAGCGCCATATTTTCACTGGACATGCTAGTAATCGTATCCACACCGCTTAAGGTTCCGACCTCATCCTCGATGACCTTCGTCACCAGTTCTTCCACGTCGTCCGGGCTCGCGCCGGGGTAAATGGCGTTGATGATGAGCATCGGCATTTCCATCTCCGGGATCAGCTCCAGCTTGGAGGAGAAGACGGAGTTCAGACCAAAAACAATCAGGCAGAGCACCACGAGCACTGTGGTGACCGGCCTTTTTAAGACCTGTTTTGTAAGTCCCATGTGCGCCCCTCCTTACTGCTGTCCGGCATCTGTTTCTGCCGTCTCTTCCTGTGCCGTTTCGCTTCCTGCCTTCTGGACAGGCGCACCTTCATATAATTCCTTTGTCCAGGTAACAATGACCTGATCATCATAGCTCAGTCCCGACCGTACCTCTACTTTTTCCGAGTCGATGAGCCCCTGCTCGATCTGCACCTTATGGGCAATGCCGGCCGCCTCGTCGAAGGTATAGACATAAGCCTCGCCGCCGCTGTAACTTACACAGTCGGCAGGAACCGTCATCACGTTTTCTGCCCGCTGTGCCGTCACGTAGAGCTTCACGGCGCTTCCTGTCGCCAGCCCGGCGGCATCGTTCATGGCAGCTTTCACTTTAAAAAGTCCCGTAGCCGGATCCACCATGGTGCTGATCTCCGTAATCATGCCGTCGTACTCCATGCCGTTCTTTTCCACGGTCAGCGGATTCCCCACGGCCAGGCCGTTCATGACCCGCTCCGTCACGGAAAAGGAAACGGTCTTGTTGCCTTCGCCGGAAATGACAGCCACATAGCCGCCGCTGGACACCATGTCGTGAGCCTCCACGTCGAAGCTCTCCAGAAGTCCGGAAATCGGCGCTGCCACCGTGCTGTTTTCCAGCTGCGTGTCATAATTTAACTTTGCAGACTCGTACTGAAGCTTTGCGAGCTGCGCCGAACTTGCCACCTGCTCATAGCTCTGGGCGGAAATGTCGCCGCTCTCATAGAGCACCTGCATGCGGCTTAAATTTGTCTGGGCGTCGTTCATGGAGACACGGGCGCTGTCCAGGGTGATTTTTGCCGCGTCGAGCTGCTTGTTGTCAATTTTAAAAAGCGGCTGATCCTTTTCCACAGTCTGACCGACACTCACATAGACCTCCAAAACCTCGCCGGCTCCTTTGGGGATCACATAAACCACATCCGACGGCTCCACGGTTCCCGTAAGCCCTGTGTTCAGTTCTATGGTTCCTTTCTGCGGGGCAGCTACCTCCACGGTCGGATCCGGCACAGCCTCGATGGGCGGCTCTGTTTTCATCATCCTGAACGCCACAAGCCCGACGACCGCCGCGGCTACAACTGCTCCGATTATAATCTTACCTGCCTTCTTCATATATGTCCTTTTCCTGCCTTTCCTTAAAATCCTGATTTTTTCCATTCGGACATGCGCCGCAGCGCAGCATATTCAGACACTGCATATAGGTTTCTTTTACCTGTTCCTTGGGAAGCTTGTCGCGGAAGAACTGCTTCATGGCTAACATCATCGCAAGCGTATGCATATCCATGAGAATGCCGAACTGTTTTACATCCAGAGGGCATTTCGTCCTGTCGAGATGCTTAAACAGCCACTGGAGCATGCTGCTGTTTATTCTATCCGGGGGGGCATCCCCGCATTCCTCTCCAAGCTGGAACATCTCCGACATGCCGTTTCCCTTTATCATGTTTGCAAAGACTTCGGCAATGCCTTCCCTGCTTCCAATTTCCAACTGCTCTTCCATGGTGCGCTCGAATACATACCAGATATCGCCGCCGCTCTCCGTCATGGCCTGGACCATGATCCGTCTGGATTCCTTTACCCGGTCGTCAATCAGCCACCGGAGCAGGTCTTTTTTATCCTCAAAATATGTATAGAAGCTTCCTCTGGAAATATCCGCGTCCCGGATGATGCGGTTGATAGACGCCTCCTCTAAAGGAACCCGTTTGAATTCCCGAAGGGCCGCCATCCGTATGGCATCGGCTTTTGCCCTGGGCAGCCGGTAAAATCGTTCCGTCGGCACTCTGATCCTTCCTTTCCGTATTGTATTATTCTCCCTCTGTTTTGTTCCTGTGACAATACGTCACCATTATAGTGACACCTTGTCACCATGTCAAGCGCCGCCGGAAATTTTAACGGAATTTATACATTTTTTACTTTTTCCTGTATGCAGGCAGGTGTTCAGATTATACCTTTATAAACGAAACAGGCTGAAGATTTGCTTCAGCCTGCTTGGGGATTTTTTCTGTGGGGGAAGGCGCATGAAAGCTCCTGGGCCTGCCCTTCTGACATGTATTGCTTTTGTGCGTACAATCGTTTATAATAGGGGCAGAATCCAGAAAGGAGCTTTTATTATGGCAAAGACAGCAAATCTCTACGCACGAATTGAGCCGGAAGTAAAAGAACAGGCAGAATCCATCCTGAATGAGCTTGGTATCCCCGCTTCCAATGCAATCACGATGTTCTATAAACAGATTATCCTCCATAAAGGCCTTCCATTTGAGGTAAAGCTGCCGGAACATCCGCTTGATGCAAGCCGCATGACGGAGACACAGCTTCACGCAGAACTGGAGAAAGGATATGCGGATATGCAGGCGGGCCGCACAATACCTGCATCGAAGGCTTTTGCCGATATCCGCAAGGAATACGGCATATGATTTATGAAGTACGGATGACACCGGAGGCAAAAAATGACCTGCGCGGTATTTTTGAATATATTGCGTTTGATCTTCAGTCGGTTCAGAATGCAGCAGGCCAGATTGACCGGTTGGAAAAAGGCATTTCAGAATTGGATCAGATGCCGGAGCGTTTCCGGAAATATGAGAAAGAGCCCTGGCACAGCCGGAATCTCCGTGTGATGCCCGTGGACAATTACCTGGTATTTTACATACCGGATCAAACCACAGGGATTGTCACAGTTATCCGTGTAATGTACGGCGGACGGGATGCTGACAGGCGGCTAAATGAATGATTAAAATACTTGTTGTAAAAACCGTAGAACCAGCTCTTTTTTTACTCAAGTTCTCTTCAAACACAACAGGCTGCCGCATCGCGGCAGCCCGAAATCCCACGAAAAACTAAAAATTCGTAGGCGTCATCACTTTCCCGGCCAGAACCTCTTCGTAGTCCTTCAAGTTCCTCTGGAGGAGCTCCGGCGTGTTTAAGCCGTAAGGACATTTGCTCATGCACTGGTTGCAGTGGAGGCAGTCCTTGATCTTCATCATCTTTTCCTGGCCCTCCGGCGATAAGTGGGAAGCCGACGGGGAACGCCTTAAAAGCAGGGACATTCTCGCACAGTTGTTGATCTCGATTCCCACCGGGCACGGCATGCAGTAGCCGCAGCCGCGGCAGAAGCTGCCGTAAAGCTGCTTTCTGTCGTTTTCAATGAGTGCACGGATCTCGTCGTCCATGACCGGCGGATTTTCTATGTAGCTTAAGAATTCGTCCAACTCCGCCTCTCTCTGGACGCCCCAGATCGGGAGCACGTTGTCATACTGGGCCTCGAACGCATAAGCCGCGGCCGAATTGGTAATCAGGCCGCCGGACAGCGCCTTCATGGCGATAAATCCCATGTCGTGAGCCTTGCATTCCTCCACCAGCTTGATGTCCTCATCGCTGCAAAGATAGCAGAACGGGAACTGGAGCGTATCGTAAAGCCCTGATTCGATGGCCTCGTGAGCCACGGAAAGCTTGTGGTTGGTGATACCGATGAAGCGGATCTTCCCCTGCTCCTTCGCCTCCACGGCCGCCTCGTAAAGGCCGGTGCCGTCGCCTGGCTTCGGACAGACAGACGGGTTGTGGAACTGGTACACATCCACATGATCCGTCTTTAAAAGCCCAAGGCTCGTCTCCAGGTCTTTCCAGAAGCCGTCGGCATCCTTTGCCGCCGTCTTCGTGGTGATATAGATGTGGTTGCGGATATCGCTCATGGCATATCCGATCTTTTCCTCGCTGTCGGAATACGCCCGCGCCGTGTCAAACAGCGTGATGCCGCCGTCGTACGCCTTTCTTAAAAGCTTTGCCGCCTCATCCTTTGTAATTCGCTGGATCGGAAGGGCGCCAAACCCGTTTTTGTTTACCGTAATCCCGGTCTTCCCCAATGTTACTGTTGTCATACTCCCATTCTCCTTTCCTTATCGAGCATCGCCTGAAGGGCCTCGTCGCTCTCCTCAATCCAGACGTCTTCCTCGTCCGCATTAAGCCCTAAAAACTGCGCCAGAGTCCTCTCATCGCCGCTGTTATTCCATTCCTCTATGTAATCGTCGATTTCCTCAAACTTTATGCTTCCTGCCAGATACTTTTCCCTGAACGTCATGTTCCTGCTCCTTCAGATTCTTGAGAATCGTGATTTCCTGATTGTCGATGTGTTCCCGTGCGGCTCTCCTGGCCTCATCCACATGGCGCTTCTCCAGCGCCCGGATAAGGTGGTCATGTTCCACCAGCAGAATCTGCCGCTTGTCCTCATCCTTGATATATTCCAGGCGGTAGCGGTACATCTGTTCCCGCAGGTTATTCAAAATCTGCACGAGCTTCTGGTTTTTCGTGCTGTTGTAGATGATGTCATGGTACCGCTCGTCTGTCTGGGCAATCCGCATGGCATCGCCCTCTGAAATGGCCGCGGCAAACTCCTCCTGGGTCTTTTTTAACTCCGAAAGCTCCTCCGGCTCCATCCGCTGGCACGCTAGGTCGATGGCAAGCTCCTCTAAGGAACGGCGAACCTCCAGTACATCCCGAAGGTTCTGTTCGGAAATCTTCGCCACCTCGGCCCCTTTTCGCGGGATCATCAGAACAAGCCCCTCTAACTCCAGCTTTCTTATGGCCTCGCGGATCGGCGTCCGGCTCACGCCGAGACGTTCCGCAAGCTGGATCTCCATCAAACGCTCCCCCGGAGCCAGCTCCCCCTTTAAAATTGCCTGCCTCAGTGTCTTAAAAACCACATCGCGGAGCGGCAGATATTCATCCATGTTGATCTCAAACTGATTCATCCTTTGTCACTCCCCTTTTGTTTTCCGTTCCTTCTGTTAAAAAATCCCGTCACATACACCTGCTTGGAAAGCTTGCCGCCCTCCGCCTGCTTTAATGCTCCGGCAGCCTGTTCCGCCGCCGTCCTGTCCTTAAAAAGCCCGAACACAGTAGGGCCGCTGCCGCTCATCAGCACGCCGTCGGCGCCGTTTCTTCGCATGATGTCCTCAATCCGTCCGATTTCCGGGTGTTCCGGCGCCGTCACGCTCTCCAGGACATTTCCCAGCCTTGCGATTACGCCGTCCAGATCGCCTTTTTTAATGGCACTTACCATGCCGTCGATGTCCGGATGCTCTTCGGGACGCAGCTCATTGGCCCTTAGCTTCCCGTAGACGGCCTTCGTCGACACGCCGATCTGCGGCTTTGCCAGCACGACGCTGCACTGGGGCATGGGCGGAAGCGGCGTCAATATCTCTCCGATGCCCTCCGAAAGGGCCGTTCCGCGCATAATACAGTAGGGCACGTCCGCCCCAAGCTTTACTCCGCGCTCCATAAGCTCCCGCTTTGTGAGCCCTAGCCCGAACAGGCGGTTCACGCCGATTAAGACAGCCGCCGCATCCGTGCTTCCGCCGGCCATCCCGGCTGCCACCGGGATCACTTTTCGGATCTGGATTTTCAGCCCGTCACGGATCCCGAATTCATCCATCAAAAGCTTCGCCGCCCGGAACGCCAGGTTCCCCTCGCCGTTCGGCACATAGGGGAGGTTTGTCTCCACCGAGAGCCCCTGCCCGCCGGTTTCCATCCGTATGGTATCATGGACTCCGACGGTCTGCATAATCATGCGTACCTCATGGTACCCATCCTCGCGTTTCCTCACCACATCCAGTCCAAGATTGATTTTTCCATATGCTTTCAGTTCCAGACGTTCCGCCATATTCCACACTCCTTACTAAATGTTAGTATATCGGATATGCCAGGCATTTGACAAGTCTTTTCCTCAGTTTTCTCGTTTCATTCCCAGGGACGCGGCGACAGATTCCGACGCAAGATTGTCTTTTGCGATCCTCGCCGTGACATGGTCTGCGAAAAGATCTTCTTTTGCATAGGAAAGAATGGCATTGCACACCTCTTTTGCAAAGCCTTTCCGGCGAAACGGCACAAAAATATGATAGCCAAGCTCCAGCTCGGCCGAATCAGGCGGCGCATCTTCCCAGGAAATCCCATAAACCATCTTCCCGTCTGCTTCCTCCGGAACCCGAAGCCCCGCGACGCCGATGAGCTCGCCGCTTTTCTTTTCCACGATCCCCCAGAATCCAAAGCCGTAAAAAGCATACTGATTCTTTGTGTAAACTTCCAGTTCCTCCGGCGAAGAAAACGAGAGCCCCACCTGATTGTCCCAAAGCTCCATAAAATCCTCGCCGCGAAGCTCTCTGACAATCGTCCGTTTGGTCTCGCAGATTTTCCATGGGAGCCCCAGATGGCGCCTCGCCACACGCTCTAAAAATTCTTCGTCGGCGTCCTCCGGCTTCTCTACCAGATAGACGGCCGGCGAGAGGTCTTTTTCCGGATGACCGGAGTCCCACAAGCCAACAATGGCTCTCCCGGCCGCTTTCGCAGCCAGAAGAGCCTCTTTTTCATCGGAAATCAAAATGGGAACGTCCCTGTTATTTACTTTTGCGGTTCTGATCTCCTGCATGAAGTCTCCTTTTTAGCACTTCTCCGGTTCCGGATAGGAAACGCCGAAGGTCTCTGCGGTGATCTTCTTAATCTTCTGCTCCTTCATGGGACGGTCGCTGTAATCCGTCCGCACTTCGGCGATGCGGTTCACCACGTCCATTCCCTCAATCACCTGCCCGAAGGCGGCGTACTCGCCGTCAAGGTGCGGGGAAGTCTTGTGCATGATGAAGAACTGGGAGCCTGCGGAGTTGGGGTTCATGGCACGGGCCATGGAAAGCACGCCCTCCGTGTGGGCCAGATCATTCTGGAAACCGTTGTGGGAGAACTCGCCCTTGATACTGTAACCCGGGCCGCCCATGCCGGTTCCCTGCGGGCAGCCACCCTGGATCATGAAACCGCGGATGACGCGGTGGAAAATCAGTCCGTCGTAAAAGCCCTTGTTTACCAGGCTTAAAAAGTTATTTACCGTATTGGGAGCCACCTCCGGGTAAAGCTCCGCCTTCATCACATCGCCGTTTTCCATCTCGATGGTGATAACTGGATTCTGCATGCTATCTGTCTCCTTTTAAAGAATTTCTTATCTTCTGTTTATTTTAGCAGAGGAAACGGCGGTTGTCCAGACGGTTAAGGCCCTAAGTAGATATTTCCCACAAGAATTAAGGAAAGCCCGTATTCGCTTACCGTTCCGTAAGCCGTTCCATCCGCATCTGTCCTGGCAAAGAACCCGGAATCACTCTGAAGCTCATAAACCGTATCGCCGATTTCGATCCGGACGTCATAGGCGGCCGGATCCTCCGGAGAATCAAGTGTTTCTTCCTTAAGCGCAGTTTCAAAGAAATATAGTGCATAGCCGCAGGTGCTTTTATTGAGCTTGGTTTCTTCTCCCGTTGCCGGAACGTAAGCCGTGCCGGAATAGCCCGGGTCATCGGTATTAAGCCGCACACTCTCAGCCAGTCCGGAAAGGCTCTGGAAATCAATGGTACCCTTTGGCCCTTCGATTTTCGCAAGCGGGAGCCGGTTCGCATCGCTGACCGCAATATACTGCTTTTCCCCGTCAGTGATGCCCTCGATGCCATCATAGACCGAAAGCTTCACCTCTGTCTCACCGCTCCGGATCTTGAAGTCAGCATTCGCTCCTCCCTCTCTTTCGCAGTCCTCCCATTCACTGAGATCTGCTGCATACAAAAGATCCAGAATGGCATTCTTTTCTTCCTCGCTCGTCTTAATCGTGATATCGTCAAGGCCATTTCGGCCGATTACGACCAGAACCTCATCGACATCATCCCTCTCAAACAAAAGCTCACTCAGGTTCCCGACCGGGGCAGCAGGCGGAACCTTTGGCGTCTCCGGCACCGATTTTTTCGTTTCTTCCGTCTCACCGGCAGTTTCTTTTTCCGGCTCTTTTTCTGTTTCGCCGGAAATTTCCCCTGCCGTCACCGTTTCTGCCTCCGCAGTCTTTTCTGTTTCACCCGCTGTCACAGAAGGCGCTTTCCCGTCCTGTCCGGACGAGGCATTCCCGCAGCCTCCCAAAAGCAAACAAAGCGATGCCAGCAAAAGAAATACCTTACTTTCCTTCTTTTTCATAACTTCCTCCTGTTCTGCCAGGTTCACAGCGGCCAGACACACTTAAACGGTTACTCCCCCGCCAGCGCAAAATCCACGCTCACCTGCGCGCTCACTTCCATCTCCCCGGGCATCACGGCCATGTCCATGGTCGCTGCCGCAGTTTCCGCCACGGCGCCTGCGCCGGATTCTAAGTTTATGCCGGAAGCGATGTATCTTCCCGACTGGCTGTCGCTGTACTCCTGCATGCTCACGATGGCGCCGAGCTTCTGCCCACCGGCCGCGGCCAATGTCTCCGCCTTTGCGCGGGCGCTCTCCACTGCCATTTTTAACGCCTCCTGATAGCACTCATCGTACTTGCTGGAAAAATAGGAAACGTAATAGATCTCGTTGGCGCCCGTCCCCACCGTATCGGAAATCAGACTGCCCAGATCATCCACCGGCACATTCGTGAGCGTCAGCCTGGTCGTCATCTCATATCCCACAAGCTTCTGGGTATTCCCGCTCCAGTCATAGCGCGGGTTCAGGGAAAAATCAGACGTCTGGATCGAACCTTCGTCGTACCCAAGTCCCTTTAAATACTCGATAACTGCATTTAATTTTTCCGTGTTCTCCTGCTGGCATACGGCCGCATCTTCATTTTCCGTCGTGATCCCGTAGACGATTTTTGCCATGTCCGGCACCACTTTTACGGTTTCGCGGCTTACGACGTTTAACGTGCCTTCTCCGTTTTCTCCTACGTTCTGAACCTTAATGACCTCCGGAAGGCTCGCGGAAGCCTGGCTCGCACAGGCCGACAGAAAGACTGCGCCGGCCGCAATGGTTCCAAGAATGATAATCAAATGGCTTCTTTTCATAATATCTCCTCCTAAAAGACGCGCTGCATAAGCAGCCATGTTTCCTTTTTCTGTTATATTCATTTTAGCAGGAAATCCTTGCGTTCCGCAGTCTTTTCTCTTACGTTTTCATGTCCGAATTGTTAAAATCTGCTATCCTTTCCTTAAATTTCTTCCAGTTTCGGGATTGACGGCCCGGCGCCGGGACGGGTCACGGCGATGGATGCTGCCTTTGCCGCCAGGGACATGGCCTCTTTTACCGGCATACCTTTGGAAAGCCCTGCAATCAGGTAGCCCGTGAACGTGTCTCCGGCCGCCGTCGTGTCCACGGCTTTCACCGGAAAGGCCGGCTGGAACATGCATGTTCCGCCCTTTTGATAATAAGCGCCCTTTTCACCCAAAGTCAACACCACGGCGGCATCGGGAAATTTTTCAAAAAGCGCCGCAAGCATGGCTTCCGGCTCCATGCCGCCCGTACTTCCCGTAAGCTGTGCCGCCTCCACCTCATTTAAAAGGAACGTCCCCACAGCCTCAAGAGGACAGGCAAAAACAGCCTCGTCCATGGGCGACGGGTTGAAGGCAATCTGCATCCCCTTTTCTTTCGCCCGCTCCATAATATAGGGAAGCCCGTTCACCTCATTCTGAAGGACGAGGAAATCGCCGGGGCCAAAACCGGAAAGGGCCCGGTCTGCCTGTTCCCTCGTAATCGTCCGGTTGGCGCCGCCGTAAAGCAGGATACAGTTGTCGCCGGCCGCATCATTCTGGATAATCGCGTTTCCCGTCCGCTCCTCCTCTCGGATTTCAATAAGCTCCGTCCGGACACCGGCTGCCTTCAGTTCTTTTATGAGGAACAGCCCGTCCTCCCCGACAGCTCCGGCGTGCCAGACAGACGCCCCGGCCCGCGCCAGCGCAATGGACTGGTTCATGCCTTTTCCGCCGCTGTAAATTCGCAGGGAATCGGCCGCAAGCGTCTCGCCTTTCTTCACGAAATGGCGGACACGGTATGTAAAATCAATGTTCAGGGAACCAAAACAAAGTACCTTCATCTGAGGCCTCCTATCTTTTTCAATCGTATTTCCATTATACCATGTCCGCTATGCGGCCATGGGCCTCCGGCGGAATCTAGCGCCCGGATTTCCGCGGCGGGCGCGGAAACCGGCATGCACAGGTATAATGACCGCTATGCGGTCATTATACCGCAGAACCGCCTATCTTTCACTGTTTTTCCAAAAGAAACCTCTTGCATTTCTCCCGCAGATATGCTATACTTCCGCATAGTTAGTTTTTGCTAACTGCAAGTTGTAATCTTTCTTCTTTCTATCCATACGAAAAGGCCCGCTGGCGTCCATACCGCCAGGCGGGCCTGTCCTCATTCATGCAGCCCTGTATAAGCAAAATCAGGATATTTTCTGTAATTCCCTCTGCAATTCTTCCCGGTAAATATCCGCGATATATGACGGGCCATTCCACCACAATTTTGAAGACTCATCATATAACAGCGCGCCTGTTTTCGATGCTACGAATGCATTCAGCAGGCTTGTGGAATTTCCGCCGGGATTTTTCTCCAGTTCTTCTACTACAAGCGTTACCAAAAGATCAATTGCATATTCTTTTTGTTCCTGCGATACGTCAATCATTTTCTCCATATTCTTTCGCTCCCCACATAGTTCAGACAACTAATTGCGCGTTCTGTCCGGAAACAAAATTGATCTTTCAACCGTTCTGGCAAAAGTCTGCTGATACAAAACCTGTCTGCTTCTTCACTACCAATACTTCCATATACTCCTGACAGATAGGCGACAATCGTAAAATTCGTTGCATCATCCGCTATTTTCCCCGCAACAATATCATACTGATTTATCTGTTGTCTTACTTCTGGGAACGTTCCTTCTTTTCTGTGAGCCACTACACAGTGCAGCCATTCTGTATCTGCTTCTGTGAAGATGTGCAAATTTAGCTTTTTTGTTGGAGTAAAACAGTAAGTTGACACAACGCCGTACTCCTGTTCCTCAGAAATAATTCCCTGACTTTTTGCTTTCTTGAGGGCTGTTCCAATGAATTTTTCTGCCTGTTCTTTTGATGTCGTCAGATAAAATCCTTTTCCAAAATCTTTGTGAGCGGCGCATTTTGAAATATCAGGGACTGCCACTTCACAATAACTGCCGTGATAAAGAAACATTTCATTCCCCAAGCGCAGCAACAATATCTACCCCCTTGCTTTTCAGTATTTCTTCCAAATCGCAAAATACTGCCTGGTCACTCTCCGTATGGAATGTTTCAAAACATGCTTCAATCAGTTCCAGAAGGCCGTATTTGTTTAGGAGCTCATTGGCTTTTTGGATATCTGTATTCCATTTTTTCGCAGCCAGGCGAATGATCCTCGCCTGCATAAATATGATCTGCGTTTTCTCGCTCATGCTGATTCCTTCTTCCTATAATTTACTGTTGCCATACACAAATTTTTCCATCCGACATAAAAACTCCCATTTTAAGATGGGGACTGCATTATATGTCCTACACTCCTATTATAGCAAACTGCATATGAGAAGGCCACTGTATTTTTACGCATTGCTCTTTCTTGTACTATCTGCCTGTTATCATGGCAGGGGGGCACACACTCGCGCCGGAACGCGGCTGCGCCAGCAGCCATATTCCTTTGCGCGGAGTGCGTGCCCCCACAATTTCCATCCTCAGATCACCGGGCTCACCGCGTTCTTATATTCCTCAAATTCCCTGTCGGAACAGTACACCGTATGTCCCGGCGACGCCTCATGGTAGGACGGCTGTTCGCCCTCGCCGTACTGATGGATGGACGGGTCATAGTGGATTTTCTTTCTCTTTTTCTCCGCCACCGGATCCGGCTCCGGAATGGCCGATAACAGCGCCCGCGTGTAGGGATGCATCGGATGGGCGAAAAGCTCGTCGGAGTCCGCCATTTCCACCAGCTTCCCATAATACATGACGCCGATCCGGTCGGAAAAATACTTGACGACCGACAAATTGTGGGCGATGAAGAGAATCGTAAGCCCCATCTCACTTTTGAGCTGGTTTAACAGGTTGATAACCTGGGCCTGAACGGAAACGTCCAGCGCCGACACCGGCTCGTCGGCAATCACCATCTGCGGCTTTACGATCAGCGCCCTGGCAATGCCGATTCGCTGCCTTTGGCCGCCGGAAAACTCATGAGGATAGCGGGAGGCATGCTCGGCCTGAAGCCCCACATGCTCCAACATCTCCACCACGCGGCGGTGCAGCTCCGCCTGATCCTTTACGCCGCGGATTTTTAAGCCCTCGGCAATGATCTCCTGCACGGTCATCCTGGGATTTAACGACGCGATGGGATCCTGGAAAATCATGGCGATGTTGTCGGTAATATATTTCCTTAGCTTCTTATCGATCTTTCCCGAAATATCCGTGCCGTCAAAGCGGATGGTGCCGTCTGTGGGGTCGTAAAGCCGGATAATCGTGCGCCCCGTCGTCGTCTTCCCGCAGCCGGACTCGCCCACGAGGCCAAAGGTCTCGCCGCGCTTCACATAAAAGCTCACGTCGTCTACGGCCTTTACGAGCGACGTTTTCCCGCGTTTTTTCGACTCAAAATGCATGCTCAGATGCTCTACCTCTAAAATTCGGTTCCTGTCATCCATTCTGTGCTGCCTCCTCCCTCATCCTGGCAATCCTGTGCCTTAAAATCTCCGGCAGCTCCACCTTCGGCGCGTCGGGATGGAGAAGCCAGGTGGCCGCATAGTGGGTATCGGAGAGCTTGAAATACGGCGGCTCCTTTTCAAAATCAATCTTTAACGCATACTTATTCCTGGCCGCAAACGCGTCGCCTGCCGGCGGGTGCAGCATGTTGGGCGGCGCGCCGGGGATGGAAAATAACGTCTCTTTCGTGTGCAGGTCGGGCATGGCCGATAAAAGCGCCCAGGTATAGGGATGGGCCGGCCGGTAGAAGATGTCCTCGCAGGTACCCACCTCGACGATGCGCCCGGCGTACATGACGCAGACCCTGTCGGCCATGTTGGCGACAACGCCGAGGTCATGGGTGATGAAAATGATGGAGAGGTTCCGCTCCTTTTTCATCTCATTGATAAGCTCCAGAATCCTCGCCTGAATCGTCACATCGAGGGCCGTCGTCGGCTCGTCGCAGATTAAGATTTCCGGGTTGCTGGCAAGGGCGATGGCGATGACGATCCTCTGGCGCATGCCGCCGGAAAACTGGAACGGGTATGCGTCGTACCGCTCCGCCGCGTTTGGGATTCCCACGGCCTCCATAAGCTCGATGGCCCGCTCCTTGGCTTTGGAGCGTTCGATGGATTTGCTTAAAATCAATGCCTCCGTGATCTGCTTTCCGATTTTCATGATGGGATTCAAGGCGGAAAGGGGATCCTGGAACACCAGGGAAATCCGCTTTCCCCTGATTTTATAGAAATCCTTTTCCTTGTATTTCGTCATGTCCTCGCCGCGGTACAAAACCTCGCCGTTATCAATGTGCCCGTTTTTCGGCAGAATCCCCAAAATGGCCTTTGTCGTCACGGATTTCCCCGAGCCGGACTCGCCCACAATCGCCAGCGTCTCGCCCTTATAAAGGTCGAAATTCACGTCGCGGACGGCCCGCACGGTCCCGGAGAATGCCTTAAAGGACACGGAAAGATCTTTTACGCTTAAAATAGGTTCCATACTGTCTCCTCCTTCCTCTATGCGCCTCTCTGGGTCGGGTCAAAGGCATCTCTTAAGCCGTTTGAAAGCATGTTGAACGCGATCATCAGAAGGGAAATCACAACGGCCGGGAAGAATACCTGGTTCGGGTACTGCTGCATGACCTTCTGCCCCTGGGACAAAAGGACGCCGATGGACGCCTCCGGCGCACGGATTCCGAGGCCGATGTACGCCAGGAAAGACTCCGTAAAAATAGCGCCTGGAATCGCAACCATGGCCCTTGTAATGATGGGGCCGATGGAGTTCGGCAGGATGTGGCGGAAAATCAGCGCCATGTCCTTGACGCCGAGCGTCCTGGCCGCCAGCACGTACTCGCTTCCTTTATACCGGTAGAACTGGGAACGGATCATCCTGGCCGTGCCGATCCAGTTCTGGACGATGAGACAGAGGATGATGGACATCATGCCGGTGCCGAAAAACAGGATGAATAGCGTCACCACGACGATCTCCGGGAATGCGCCGATGATCTCTGTGATACGCATCATAATCATGTCGGTTTTGCCGCCGTAATAGCCGGCAATGGAGCCGTAGACGATGCCGATGAACACGTTGCAGAACACGGAAACAAAGGCGATGACTAAGGACACCCTGGCGCCCCGCCACATGCGTACCCAGAGGTCGCGGCCCAGATAATCGGTGCCCATCCAGAAATACGTCCCGTCCTCGAGGCCGGAGTATTTATAGTAGTCCACCTTCACATCGCACATCTCGACGCCCTGCACCGTCCGGTGGTTGATGACCTTTAAGATACTGCCCTCGGGATAGCGGTTCGTATCGTCCAGGGCATCCACGCGGCGGTTCGTCAGCCACCTGGTGCCGTCTAAAAGCCCGAAGTTTTCCAGTACAGGCATCTTCGGCGGCAGGTTGATCCTGTTTAAATCCTGGTCGTTGTAGTCCCAGCGGCTCATAATCGGCGCGAAAATGGCAAACACCAGGATCACTAAAATCCCGATAAAGGCCGCGATGGAAACCCGGCTCTTGCAGAACCGCAGCATGGCGTCCTTAAAGAAGCCGATGGGCTTATCCTGGAATTTTTCATCGGCGATGGCGTCTCCCATCTGGACAAATTCCAGCTTTTCTTTTTCAATTTTGTATTCCTCATTATCAGGAGAATAGAATTTCGCCATTATTTCTTCCCTCCCATCCTGACGCGCGGGTCAATGATCCCGTAGGAAAGGTCAACCACAAGCACGGTGATTAAGGACACCAGCGTATAGAAAATCAGGGTCGCAAGCGTCACGGTGTAGTCCGGGGCATTGATGGAATTTACCATGATGCCGCCCATGCCGGGAATCGAGAAAATCGTCTCAATGACGAGGCTGCCGCCCATGATGCCCGTAAACATCGGGACGATGATGTTCATGAGCGGGAGCAGGGAATTGCGGATCCCGTGGTTGATGGTGGCCTGCCGCTCCGTGAGGCCCTTTGTCTTTGCAAGCAGCATGAAGTCGGCGTTGATGGTCTCCGCAAGCTCTGCCCTTAAGTATCTTGTAACCCTGGCAATGGGGCTTAAAGACAGGGCGATGATCGGGAGCGCCAGACCGTAGAGCCGGTCCATGCCTGTGGATGTGGCGTCGTAGATGATCGGGAACAGGCCGCCCTTAAAGGCCACGAAATACTGGAGCAGCGTGGCGAAAATGAACGACGGCACCGAGATGAAAATGACAACCATGAACGAAATCAGATAGTCCGTGACCGTATTCTTCCGTATGGCTGCCACGACGCCGAAAATAATGCCGAGGGGCAGCGAAATTAACAGGGAAAAAAAATTGATATAGAGGGTCACGGGGATTTTTGTCTTTATGATGTCCCAGACCGGGACGTTGATGTAGAGCTTTAAGGAAGTCCCCCAATCGCCTTCCAGAACAAGCCCCTTTAAAAACAGCGCATACTGCACCGGGATCGGTTTATCCAGATTGTACTTTGCCTCCAGGGCCGCCCGCTGCTCAAACGTCATGTCCACGGCATCATCAAAGATCCCGCCCGGCATCAGGCGGATTACCATGAAGCCGATGGTGATGATGATAAATAAGGTTAAGAGCATTGCCACAATTCGCTGTATAAAATATTTTGCCATACCCAAGTTCCTTTCCAAACGGCTTTTGGCAGTGCAGCCAGCGCCGCGTAAATCGGGAAATGCCTGCCGCCACGCTGATTCTGACGGCAGGCATTCCGGTTATGTCATAACGCTACTGGGCATCTACGGAGCTCAGGATATATCCAAAGCCATAGCCCGGAATATAGTTCTGCGTTACCAGATGAACCCGCGGGCTGATGAGGTAGTAGCTCGGCGCTTCGTAGGCCGGGACGCATACCACGTCGTCCAGCGCGATTTTCTCCATCTCTCTCGTCAGCTCCATGCGGTATTCCGGATCGAGCTTCGCCTCGATGTCGTAGTTTGCCGTCTCCCAGAGGGCGTCGTATTCTTCGTTGTAATACGGCTCGTTCTTGTTGGAGTACATGCTGGTGTAAACCTTAAGGCCGTTCCACGGGGCCGGCGTACTGGTGTTCCAGCCTCTCCACTGGAGCTCAAAGCTGTTGGGATCCCCATTCTTCCAGCCCTGGATATAGGTGGTGAGAACCGAGCTCGGCGCTGCCATCAGCTCTAAGGTAAAGGTGTCACCGAAGATATCCGGCAGGGTCTTATGTAAGAACTCGGAGGCCGCCTTGTTGTTGGCGCTGGTTTCGTTGTACTGGAGCGTTAAGGTCAGGCTTGTGAGGCCGCTTTCCTCCATGGCCTTGTCGTAGTATTCCTTTGCAAGCTCCGGATCGTAGCCCAGGTTTTCGGTCAGGTACTCGGAAGACTCCGGCATGTTTCGGAAGGTCTGGCCGTCAAGTCCAAGGCACTTGGAGGCCACCAGATAATTGGATGGGATGCCGTTTGTCATCTTTGCAATGCTTTCGCGGTCGATGGCATAGAACAGGGCTTTCCGGAAGTTTAAGTTCCCGAGGATGCCGTTGTTCTCGGTGTTCTGATGGTTGATGCAGATTGTCTGGATCGATGTTGCGGGGGCCGTCTTGATGCTCGGGTCGTCGATGTACTGCTCGATGGCTTCAGGGCTTAGGGAAACCACTTCCAGCTCGTTGTTTAAGTAAAGCTCCAACGCCGTATTCCTGTCGCCGACCACACGGTATTCGTAGCCGTCTAACTTGATTTTGTCGGCCAGGACGTAGTCCGGGTTCGCCTCATAGCGGAACAGGGAGCCGGGGATCCATTCTTTTAAGATGAAAGCTCCGCAGCTCTTATAGGAGTCCAGATTGGAGCCGTAGGTGGTATTTGTCCTGTCGTCGTTCATGCAGGCCTCATAAGTCGGCTTGTGGATGACGCAGGTCCATGCGTAGTTAAAATGGGCTTTGATATCGTCAGCCGTTACCGGGGCGTCAAGGAGAAGCTCCAGCGTGTAGTCGTCGGCCTTTTTGATTCCCACTTCATCCCAGGAAACCGTGCCTTCCGTTCCCTGAAGGTAGTAATCGGTCGCTTTCGTGATGGTGATATAGTCGCTGGCAAGCTGGGATGCGCGGTTGTTGACGAGAAGCGGATCCAGACACATCTGGAACGAATAAATCACGTCGTCAACGGTGATGGCCTCACCAGTCTCCCACTTCGCATTTTCACGCAGCTTGATGTGCCATACCTTTCCTTCCTCGTCCACCTGCTCCGGCTCAGACTCGGCAAGCTCCGGCACGTACTCGAAAGCCGTGGCGTCAGCCGTCGGGTAATCGCGGTAGAGAAGGAGCGAGGTCATGCCGAAAACATCGGCGCTGGCGCTGGCCGTGTAGATGTGCGGATTGATCGTATCAATATCCGTCGTCAGGTAGTTGCGGAACACGCCGCCTGTGGCTTCTGCGCTCTCCGCCGCTTCGGTTTCCCCGCCTGACGTCTCGCCTGCCGCCTCGGTGGATGCCGCTGCCGCCGTTGTCTCGTTTCCGGAATCTCCCGGATTCTTCGGCTCGCTGCTGCATCCGGAAAGGAGGCCTGCTGTCACGGCACATGCCAGAAGGATTGATACTGCTCGTTTTTTCATAGAAAACTCCCCTTTCTTCTTCTATTTTTCAGGGCGTGACGCCCTCAAAAACCATACTTTTCCCGATAAGTCCTGTCTGTTTTTGTTAAATTTCTCTTTTTTACATGTTCTGATTATACATTTCGACAAAATACATCGTCAAATCCATTCCCTCCTCTTAAGCCCCGACCGGCCGTCTTTTTTCTGTTTGGGCAGTTTAAACAGGTATTTTTCATCTTTATCTGCCTAATCAGACCGTCTTGGGCTCTCCTGCTATATATATGAAAAAAGCCGTACTTTAGGAGCAAAAACTCTCAAAAGTACGGCTTTCTGCTGAAAGCTTCCATATATGCGGCTTAAAAAACGATCCATGTGCCGAGAAAGGAAAGGATCAAAAAGACGGCTCCGGCTGCCAGCGGTTCCAGGCAGGACGGCCCTTTTTTCTTTTCCGAAAGGTAGTCGTAATAGCTCCCAAGGGTTTCCGTCGTCCCGGGGGCAATGGCCTCGTTCTCTTCTTCTTCTTTTTCGTGGCGTTTTCCGTATTTCCACACCTTCCTGTGGCTGTACACAAAGAGGTCGAAGGTACCGGAGCCGCGGATGAACCTGGCCGCGCCCCAGATAAACGGCAGCATGCCGCCAAGGAACAGGCAGTTGATTATCCGGTACGACGCTTCGGCCTCATGACTGAACAGGAAATAAAGGATGCCGGCCGCAGCGCCTGCGGCCAGAAAGTTTCGGAAGCTCCTGATGGAAAAATGATTCATGTCTTTCTTCCTCCTGCATGTTCATGTCCTAGAGAAGAATCTCCCCCTCTTCCGTCAGCTCGCAGCCGCCCCGCGTCCTGTTGGCCTTTATGAGGCCGCGGTCGGCCAGGTTCCTTAAGAGGCTGCGGATTTTCCCCTCCGAGACTTCCATCCCTCGGGTTTCCAGCTCCGCGCAGAGCCTGGCGCGCCCGATTCCCGGATGGCTCCCGATAAAGGATAACAGCTCCCGTTCCAACGGCCCAACACGCTCCTGACGTGCCCTCACCCATGCCAGCATGTACGGCGGAAGATCTTTTTCATGGAAACGGCCGCCGCTTTGGATACAGGAGAGGTACTTGCACATGTTGGCGATTTCCTTCACATTTCCCGGCCAGGGATATTGGTTTAAGACGCGGCGCAGGCCGTCGCCGAACAGCTCTTCCCACGTAAGGGCAGGATTTCCGCAGAGGTTTCTGAGGAAGTATTCACAGAGAAGGCGGATGTCCTCCGGCCGTTCCCTGACCGGGACTGTCTCCGCCGAAACCTCGCCGAGGCGGAAGAACAGCTCCGGAAGGAAGTCCCCCTCCTGACACATCTCATAGAGGCTCCTTGGCGAGGAAGAGATAATCCGCAGCCCTTTCCTGGCATCAAGAAGCCTGAGCACCTCCCGCTGGAGCTTCTCCGTCAGGCATTGGACGCCGTCGAGATAAAGCGTCCCTTTCCCGTCTGCAAAGATGTTCCCCTCATAGATTTCCGCAAGCTTTCGGATGGTCTCCTCTTCGGAGAGCGCCGTCAGATGGAGCCTGTAAAACGGGTGTGTGCTGGCGCCGGAATTGCTGTGGATGGCCTGGGCAAGCAGGTGTTTTCCCGTCCCGTTCTCCCCTTCAATCAGGATTCGGAAATCCGTCAGGGACATCCGCTTCGCCGTCTCCAGCATGGCCTTCGTCTTTTTGTCCCCGGTCAGATAATCCTCAAAGCGGCAGGCTGCCTCTTCCGGTTTCCGCACATCCCGGGGAGCCCGTGCCGCTGCCCCCGGCTGGCAGTGGAGAAACAGCAGCTTTTCATGGGCAAAATCCTCAATTTCCTGGAACAGCACCACAATGCCTGTTCCTTCCTCCCCCAGCATAACATGGTTCCCGCCGCGCCTTCGCGCCTCTAAAAGCTGCCGGTAAAATTCCGGCGCCGCCTCCTTAAGAAGCATGCCCACGAGACGCGGCTTCTCGATAGAAAGTGCCTCTGCAAACGGGCGGTTCACAAGGGTGATGGCCCCGCGGCCGTTGACGACGCAGACGCCGGTGCCGATGTTGGTAATGATGCTCTGGGTCAGAAATTTCGTATTGTTGGCCTGTTCCAGCCTGTGATTTGCCACCTTTAAAAGCTGGACATACTGGCTGATGAAATTCTTCGTCACCTCATCCACCAACCCCATGGGCAGTCCAAAAAATGCCGCAATCCCGGCAATCGTGGAGATATCCGGCACGCGGATTCCCACATCCACCACGTTGGGGATGTACTTGGGAACAAGCCTGGATTCCCCGACGGTCACGGCGTAGCGCACCTCCGGATCCGTCTCGCCGGCGCCGGGGCCGAACGGCAGGAAGTGATACTGGCTTAACCCCACCTGCCCGAGCATCTCAATCGCCAGCCGGGCGTTGGCAAGCGTGTCGTTTACCACGTAAACCTTCTCGCCTGACGGGATTGTCAGGATCCTGTGGAGATACGTGTAGTTAAACGTCCGCACGCACCGGATATATGGGGTCGGCTCCGGCATGAACGGCTCCGCAGCCTGGAAGGCCGCGTCGGAGGCAAAGAGCACTAATTCTGCCCCCCCCCCCGCAAAAAATTCCCGCGTCACAATGTCCGTCAGGCACGCCTCCAGGTCGATGTACGGGCCAAAAATATTCGTCAGATAAGACCGGAGCCCGATGCTCGTCGACGGGCTCTTTGATAACAGCAGTACCTTATGCTTCAATTTTATCCCTCCTGGTCTTCAGGTGCAGATCTGAAACCAATTCTCTCCAAAGTATAGCACCCGGACGGCAGGAAGTACAGGAAAATCTATTCCGCCAAAAGCCCCTTTTCCACCAGGAACTCCCGGGCTGCCGTATCAAGATCGCGTCCCTCGACGTCCACTTCATACGTCAGGTTCACCATGTCTTCGGTCGTCACCTGGCCTTCCAGGAGATTCAACACCTCTTCCAGATCCGGCGCAATGTCAGAAACCCGCTCAAACACGTCGTCCCGGAACAGAAGCGCCCCGTTGTACTCCGGGAAGAAGTTCAAATCGTCTTCCAGGATTTTAAGGCCGGCCTTCCGGTTCAAACCATCCGTCGCGTACACCACCGTCACGTCAAAGCTCCCGTTTTCCACGGCGTTGTACTTAAGCCCCAGATCCACCGGCGCCGTCTTTTTGAAATTCAGGCCGTAGTGGGCCGCAAACGGGCCGTATTTCATGCTGCCCTCTTCGGTAAAGAACTCATGCTCGGCGCCGAAGACAAGCTGGTTCGCAATGGGCACCAGGTCGCTGATGCATTCCAGGCCGTACTCTTCGGCCAGCTTCTCAGGAACGGCGATGGCATAGGTATTGTCAAGCCCCAGCTTTCCTAAAAGCCGGACGCCGTACCGTTCCATGCCCTTTTCGTTGGCAAAGTCATAAAGGCTCTGCCCCTCGGGAATATCCGCCGTGTCAAGTCCCAAATAAGTCGTTAAAAGCGTGCCGTCGTAGCCCATGATGAAATCTCCCTGGGGTTCTGCGGCCGTCAATTCGTTGAAGGCATTGACGCTGCTCATCTCGTCCATGACGACGACGCTTAAATCCGTCCTGTCTTCCACGAGAAGCTTCGCCATCCGCACGACAATCTGCGGCTCCGTGTAGTTGAGGTCGTACACATAAATGGTGTCTGATTTGCTGCCGGAAGCCGAACCGGTTCCGTATGGCAGAACAAGAAGGAACGCGCCGAGCACCACGGCCACGGGAATCCACATGGCCCTCGAGCCGCCGTGCCCTTCCTTCATCTTCTTTTCAAACCAGCCCATGAGCGTATCCAAAAGGACGGCAATCACCATGAGAACCGCCGTCGCGCCGAGAATCAGCCCCATGTCCTGAATGCGGATGCCGCGGTTGATGACGGTACCCAGACCGCCGCCGCCCACAAAGGCAGCGAAAACAGCAGAGCCGATGGCATTTACGATGGCAATCCGGATTCCGGTGAACACCGTCGGGAATGCCAGCGGGAACTCCACCATAAGGACGCGGTAGGCCTTGCTCATGCCCATGCCGCGGGCCGCCTCCTTGACGCCGGGATCCACCTCCTGAAGCCCCAGGCAGGTGTTCCGCACAATGGGAAGCAGCGAGTACAGCGTAATGCCCACGACAACCGTCACCTTCCCTGCGCCCAAAAACACCATGATGATGCCGAGGAGCGCCAGGGACGGCACCGTCTGGAGCAGGTCAACGACGCGCAAAATAATGCCCCGCGCCTTTGGGTACACATAGGCGCAGATTCCAAGAGGCAGGCCGATCACAATCGACAGAATGCCGGAGGCCAGCACGAGGAATAAGTGCTCCCAAATAAGAGACCATGTCATCGGCGCACCTCCTTTCTAAGCCCCCTTGGCGTCACCTTTTTCTGGAGCCAGTCGATGAGCGAGCCGATTAGAATCGCCAGGACGGCCGCCGGGATGGCGCCGATTAAAATCAGGGTATTGTTGTTGGAGGACGTCCCCTGGTAGACAAAGTCCCCGAGTCCGCCGAGTCCGATCATGGATGCCAGCACGGCCCAGGAGACCGTGTAGACTGCCGCCATCCGGAGACCGGCGATGATCGTCGGCATGGCAAGGGGCAGCTCCACTTTATAAAGGATCTGGAACGGCGACATGCCGCAGCCGCGGGCCGCCTCCAGGTATTTTCCGTCCACGCTCACAATGCCTGTGTAGGTGTTTTTCAGCACCGGGAACATGGCGTAAACCGTCAGGGCGACAATCACTGTCGGGTAAATCATGCCCCACCAGATAAATAAAACGCCGATAAAAACAAGGCCCGGGATCGTCTGGAAAATGGAAAGAACCGGCATGATCATCCCCGACCATTTAGGAACTCTGGAAAGCAGGATTCCCAGAAGCAGGCCGAGGACAAAGCCGATTGTGACCGAAACCAGGACGTAAACCGTATGGATCCCGATTGCCCGCAAAAGCATGGCCCCGTAAGTCTCAATCAATCCGCCCATTTTTCATCACCCCCAGAGGTTGTCGGCCACGGATCGGGCCACACTTGTCTTCGTCACGATTCCCGCGATGGTATCGTCTTCGTTTAACACCACCACATAGTTTGCGCCGGTATCCAGAAGATAGTCCACGCTCTCCTTTGCCTCGTCGCCGACCCGGGCCGTGCGCGTGGCCTGACGGATTAACGGCTCGACGGATTTTAACTCCCGCCCCCAGTGGCGGATGTCGCCGATGGAGACGGTTCCCTGGTACCGCCCGTCCTCGTCCGTCACGAGAAGCGTATCTACGCTCCCCCTTGCCATCAGCTCGGCGCACTCTAAGATGCCGCGGTCGTTCCGGACGCTGTAAACATTGGTACGCATGTAATTTTCCACCTTGGACGGGGCTGCGCTTCCGGCATGCTTTCCGAGGAAGCTCCCCACCAGCTCGTTTGCCGGGTTTGCAAGCATCTCCTCCGGAGATGCCATCTGGACAATCTCGCCTTTATCCATGAAGATGATGATATCCGCCAGTTTTAAGGCCTCTGCCATGTCATGACTTACGAAGACCACCGTCTTTTTTAGCTTCTGCTGGATTTTTTTGACTTCATCCTGGAGTGTTTCACGGGTCATCGGATCCAGGGCGCTGAACGGCTCATCCATCAGGACGATGGGCGGGGAAGCCGCCAGGGCGCGCAGGACGCCGATCCTCTGCTGCTGGCCGCCGGAAAGCTCCGACGGGTATTTGCCGGCATGCTCCTCCATGCCCACCATTTTCAGTAAATCCTGTACGATTTCATCGCATTTCTCTTTACTGTATTTTAAAAGCTTCGGCACGATGCAGATATTCTGGGCCACGGTCATGTTGGGGAACAGGCCGATCTGCTGGATCACGTAGCCGATGTGGCGGCGCAGATCCACCTTATCCGTCTGGCGGATGTCCTTTCCGTCGATGGAGATTTTGCCGGAATCCGGCTCGATCAGACGGTTGATCGTCTTTAGCGTCGTCGTCTTTCCGCAGCCCGACGGGCCGATTAAAATCACGAATTTCCCGTCGGGGATCGTGAAGGTCAGATCTTTTAAAATCGGGCTGTTTCCATAGCTTTTTGAGACATGTTCAAACTGAATCATTCAATCACTCCTTTGATGTCACCAGGCTGTGAGCCGCCTGGACGGCCTCCGGCGTCCCCACCAGGACGATCACGTCGCCGCCGTACAGCTCCGCATAGGGGCCGGGGGAAAGGATCACGGTCTGCCCCCTCCTTATGGCTACAATCGTGCTGCCGGTGGACTGCCAGAATTTCAGCTCCCCGATATTTTTCCCGATTAACGGGGAATCCTTCGGGACTGTCACTTCGTAATTGGGAAGCGGCTGGTTCGCCGCCTCAAAAGTTTCCTGGGCTTTCATAAACGCCGCCATCGCGTCCGAAAGGCGCTTATGGACTTCCTCCGCCTCCTCCATCAGGGCATTTACCTGGCGCCGCAGAGAGTCGGCTTTCGCACTTTCCTGAAAGGTTTCAATATACCGCTTCGCGTTGTCTGAGGATAACACAACAGCACCGCTCTGGGGCTTTACCTCCACCACCTTCATGTCCGAAAGCAGCCAGAGCGAACGCCGGATTGTCTCCGGGGATACGTTGTACTCCGATGCCATCACGGAGCGGCCGTAAATCCGCTGTCCCTCTGCCAGCTCTCCCTTAGCAATCCTGGTTGCCAGGTCTAACGCAATCTGAAGATACTGGGCGGGTACCACAGCTTTTTTCATACTCTTTTTGCACCTCGATTCCAGAAACGACATGCACCTATTATACACTGACAACTTTTTATTGTAAATAGATGTGGCAGTTAAATTTTTATTAAGGAATTATAAAGAGGGGAAGGAGGAGAATGCGCGGGAAGATAAAGGTTGGGCTGATGCTGAGGGAAAAGGGGTGGAATATGGGATTGTCAGGGCGAGAGGAGATGTGGTAATATATGGACAGGAACAGCCGTGTCACTGCAAGGGCGTTGGCCTCCCCATCCTACATAAGAGGGGAGGTGGTGCGGATGAACTTTGATTTCAAAGATATGATGTCTTTCGGAATGTTTATCCTTGCATTACTTACCTTTATTTTTAATAATCGTAAGTAATCGTTTCTAAATCCCAGAAATGGGTATAGAAAAACCACCCTTGTACACTTTGGCCAGTAAAAGGGTGGAATTTCTATCTCTAATCTTTGGCCAACCCCCTTTGTGGGCGGCTGTTCCTTTTATGTTTTAACTATATCACAGATGAGGCAAAAATGCAAGGGCGCGAAAATCCGGGCACTAAGTTCCGCCAAAGGCACCGCGACCGCCCAAGCCGCATGTCCGGGTAGAAACAGCAGAATAACAGATATAAACACAGCGGAAGGAGTCAATATATGAAAGAAAAAATGACAAACTGGATGGATCTGTTTGTTGAATCAATCAACTATATCCTTATCACCTACGCCCTCTCCAATATGGCAATGCTGTTTCAGCACAGCGTCCTGTTCGTTTTGTTTTTTGCGTCCGAAATATGGGTTATGGGAAATTACTGGCGGAAGGTTTATGAAATAACGAAAAGCAAAGTTGGCTCCGCACTTCTCCTGATCGCCTGCTTCCTGCTTCACATTGGATTTGTATATTTTGTCGGCCGGGCTGTCGGGGAGATTGTTCCGTTCCGGCAATAATTTTGACTCGAAACTGTACCAGCATATTTTCTCTTTTCCATCGCTCCCGCCCCCAACATACTATAATACCCCTATCCAACACCCCCAAGGAGGCCGTCCCCATGATTATCAGCGCCAGCCGCCGCACCGACATTCCCACCTACTATTCCGAGTGGTTTTTCCGCCGCCTGCGCGAGGGTTTTGTCCTCGTGAGGAACCCCATGAACCATCGCCAGGTGAGCCGCATCCGCCTGACGCCGGACGTAGTCGACGCCATCGTATTCTGGACAAAGAACCCGGCGCCGATGCTTCCAAAGCTGGGGGAACTCCATGACTATATGTACTATTTCCAGTTCACCATAACGCCTTACGGGCATGATCTGGAGCCGGGGCTCCCCTCCAAAAAGGACTGCATACTCCCGGCCTTCTTTCGCCTCTCGGAGAGCATCGGCCCAGAGCGGGTGATCTGGCGGTATGACCCGATTCTCCTGACGCAGACCTACACCCCGGACTTTCACCTGCGCGCCTTCGAGGCTCTTGCCTGCCGTCTGTCCTCTCACACGAAAACATGCGTCATCAGCTTCCTCGACTTTTACCGGAACACAAAAAAGAACCTGTCCGGTTCCAGGCTTTTGCCGTTTTCCGGAGAGCTTCCGGAGACTCTGACGCGGGGATTTGCGGAAATTGCAGGAAATTATGGGATTGCGCTTAAGACCTGCGCGGAAGAAATAGACCTTCAGAAATACGGAATTGAACATGGAGCCTGCATCGACCAGGCTCTTTTGGAACGCCTTCTTGACTGTCCGCTAAATGCCGGAAAAGATAAGAACCAGCGGCCTGCCTGCGGCTGCATGGAAAGCATCGACATCGGAGCCTACAACACATGCAAAAACGGCTGCCGCTACTGCTACGCCGTCTTAAGCGAAACCTCCGCTGCCGGAAACCTTGGCCGCCATGATCCCTGTTCCCCGCTTCTTACCGGGCATCTCGAAGCAGAGGACAGGGTCACGGAGCGAAACATGCGCTCCCTCAAGGAGACGCAGTTGAAACTTCCATTTTAGGCGGGCAGTTTCAGAGGATCTTTTCAAGCTCCTCCCGTCCCATCATAAGCGCCGCGTCGTCCAGGACGGCGAAAATAATTTCCAGTTCATACGCTTCATGGCGCGCCAGAAACTCTCCGCATGCCCGCAGCGCCTGCTGCCATGCCTCCCGTTTCGGGTACCCGAAAATCCCGGAAGAAATAAGCGGGAAACCGATGGAATGGAGGCCGTGTTCCATGGCAAGCTCCAGAGCTTTTTCATAGCAGCCGTAAAGCTTTTCTGCCTCGCCAAAGCTCCCGCCCTGCCAGACAGGGCCCACGGCATGAATGACATACCCGGCTTTTAAGCCAAAGCCCGGCGTTATGGCTGCGCTCCCTGTGGGGCAGAAACCGATGGCCCGGCAGGCTGCCTCCAGCTTTTCATGGCCGGCTCTCCGGAAAATGGCGCCGCAGACGCCGCCTCCTGCCGCCAGCCTCTCGTTGGCCGCGTTTACGATGGCGTCAGCCGCTAACTGGGTGATGTCGATTTTCTCGATTCTGATTCTGCTCATAGATACTCCCTCCCGGCGCGTCCCAGGCGCGGTGCATGGCCGCGAAAGGGACAAAAATCACTGTCTTCATTATATACCGCCGGACAGGGACAGGCAAGGGGCCGACGCCGTTTATCTGGCAAAGCGGTACATGCGCAGGCCGTCATATAAATCTAACAGCCGGATTAAAAGCCGCATCGGCTCCGCATCTTTTGCCTTTTCCTCTTCGGTCAGCTCTTCATATGGGATTAAGTCGCAGTGGACGCGTCTCAAATCCCGCTCCTGCTTATTCTGATAATCGTCTGCAAACACCCAGCCCATCGACCGCTTCTCCTCGGCCCAACGCTCATGCTCCAAAACAGACAATGTTTCCAGCTCTTCTTTCGTAAAATCCGTTACAAGCTCATAATCCATCGCCCTGCTGTTGTAGAAACAGCCGATTTTTTCCAGATGCACCTGGTAATTCCTGGCCTGGGCCAGATTCGAGAGGCGAAACTCCAGAGAAAGCCGGTCAAAATCCCGCTCCAGCTCTTCCTGGAAGGCCTCCTGTTCCTTTTCCTCCAGCTTTTCTACGCTCTCCGGCGTCAGCTTCTGGTTGTACCTTCCGTTTAAGGCCAGCGCAAAATCATATAGATTCAGATAATCGCTCTCCGACGCATAGCGGTTCCTGGCGCGTTTCTTCTCCTGCCAGGCCGTGGAGACCGAAAGCCCGCCCACACTTTCCAGCGCCAGGAATTCACCGATATCATCCCGGAATTTCAAGGCTCCGCCGGCTTTTGGCATCATGTTCCTGTATGCCGCAGAATTGCAGGCCTTTTCCTTCATGCTGCCGTCATACCAGTATTCCGCCCGGATGCCTCCGTCCTCAAAGAAAAGATCGGCTCCGAAGGGGCTGACCTGCCGCCTCGTATTCTGCCCGTAGGCCGTCCGATCCCAGCACTGAAGCTCATCGCAGAGCATCAGAAGATACGCCAGCGGCTGGCCGTCGTCCAGCGAGAGCCGCCTGCTCATATCCCCACTCTTATAGCTTCCGATCACGCCGAACTCGAAGCGGTACAGGCTGTTATGCAAAAGGATTGCGATGAGGGCGTCCATTTCCTCCATCGGTTCCTTCGAAGAAATGTCATATACCACATGCCCGTCTTCATCCCGGAGCGAAAGCATCCGCTTTAACATCAAAATCCCGCTGAAAAATGCATGATCCATATAAAGAACCGAGTTCACGGCACGGCGTTCCAGAATATCATAAAACTGCTGCCATCCCATGCCCAGCTTCTTCCCGAACCGTTTTTCCAGCTCGGACGCGAAAATATCGTTTAAATCCAGATACCGCTCGCCCTCGATGAGCTTTGTAAGCAGGTTCATGTTTCCATAGGACACAAACGGCGGCGGGCATTCTCCCGGCCTGTCTTTTTTCCCGATTTTCTTCGCCGCAAGCTGGTAGGCGACGGTTTTTATCTGCTGGTGGGCAATCTCAAAGGGATACCCCACATCATGAAACAGCGCCGTAAGCCCCCACTGCTTTAAAAAATGGCAGCACGCTTCGGGGCCGGCCTCCGGGAAGCCAACGCGGCGGTTGTAGGCATTCCGAACTGCCTCATTTTCCTTGTAAACGGCGATTCCCAAAAGGAATACATAGACCGAGTGGGAATAGTGATCCCGGTGGGACATTAAAAGAGAGCCGCTGTTTCCCTCATGTTCCGACAGCGTTTCCAACAGGACTCTGGTGGCCTTATAGCCCTTGCCGAAGGGCGAAAACAAATCGGCATAGCAGTAATAGATATCAAACGCATCCTCTTTCGTTCCCGTCTGCATGAACCGGTGGACGGCGCGTTCGAAGCAGAGGCGGTTGACGTCCTGCTCATAATTATAGGGAATTCCCGATCTTCCCTCCTTTTCCTCTTCGGAATAATTTAACCCCTGGCAGTCCTGCCGGATAAATTCCAGGCAAAGGCGCTCCAGATTCGTCTCCGCCTGATCCATGGCCGGTTCTTTTCCGTCGGCATACTGTTCAAACATCGGATAGCCTGTTTTCATTTTCTTTTCTCCATTCTGAATTTCCATATTTACGGCAAGCGCCATCACAGCTTAAAATACCGGATAAATTCTGCTTCCGGCTCATACTCCACAAAATACTGATCGAGATCATAGGACGGCCCGCCGTTCCGGGACAGATAGCCGTTGTACCGCTCCATCCATTTCATCACTTCATTCACAAGAAGATCGGCGCCGTACCAGTTTCTAAACCAGAAATCCCCTGCTTTAAGCGGCTGGTAATGCTTCTTGTTCGCCTCGCTGATTCTGGCCTCGAACATTTCGCCTGAAACCACATATGGCTCGGCATTTCCGCCCCGGTCTGCCTCCGCGGCGCAGGCCTCAAAAAAGCCTTTTCCGCTTCTCCTATAAAAGGCCTCCAGCATCTGTCCGAACAGGGGCTTCCATTTGTTCCCCGTCACCTGGACGGCTCCATCCGGCCCCGGAAGCTCCAGGCTGATCCGCTTAAAGCCCACCGGCGGAGTTTTTCCGCCGCCGGTAAGCCGCATAAATTCTTTTTTATTGTCCGAGAGGGCCACCTCGAACGTCTTTTTAAAATCCCGGATCGGCTGGCGGAACGCGGTTTCCTGCGGCATGGAAAGTTCCTGCGCCGTCGCGGCGGTTTCTGCTGCTGCGGTATTCTCTGCAAGGCCTCCCGTGCCTCCATTCTCTGTCCTGGAGGCCGCCAGAATCACCGCCTGCTTTCCGCCGTCTTTCAGAAAGACACCTGTGACATCCAGCCCGGTTTCCCGAAGCCTTGTCCGAAGTTTTTCCACAAAACCTTTATTGGAAAGGTGGGTATATAGATACCAGCCCGGCTGATTTTCCATCCTTGTGTAATGCTTTTGGTTGCTCCAGTCCATAGCGGCAAGCCGTTCTTCCGGCACAAGATGGGGCTCTTTGTTGGACTTCATTCCCTCATAGGCCTTTCTTAAATATTCTTCTCCCAACTGTCCGGCCATGGCCTGTACCATGCTCTTATAGAAGGCACGGATGGTATTTTCCTGAACCGCAAGCCCGCCCAAAACCGTTCCCGGCGCCTCCAGTTTGATTCCGGAGGGGAACGACACGGATTTGTTCTCGTCCATGTACTTCATGAAGTCCTGGCAGCTTAAACGGATGCCATCCTGGGGCGGATTGGGGGCTGGCTGTGGGGTGGAGACCTCCTGGGAATCCATAGTCATAACTTCTGATGGGATAGTTTCCTCATGGTCATGAACCAAAATCTGATGTGTTTTCAAACTATTCAAAATGTCTTCCCAGTCATCAATCCATTTAGAGTTATCAAACTGAGGCTCCTGATTTTCTATTACTTCTGACATACAGAGTGCAACTCCCTGTTTGGTTTTCACACTGCTTCCTGCCACCATCTTTTCAAGAGTGCTGTACCAGTCTCCATTTGTGCCGTCCAAATTCATCAGGCCTTTAAGGCCGCTCTTTACACACTCAATCTCTTCATTGCTCGGCTCCTCTTTCAACGCCTCTTCTCTCGATGATTGTGCCAGCTCATATACTGCCGTCTTAATGTAGACGCTCCTATCGCTGTTCAGATTCACTGGTATTAAAGGAAGCTCCCTTTTCTTATATCGTCTTATTCTCACGGCAGTTGAATAGCGATAAAGAAATTCCATAAGTGCCGGATAGCTCTGTATATAATTTTTACTGAAAAACGCCATCATAACTTTGCATCTGGGGTTTTCAAGCCGTCTTTCCATAAGCTCAACCCAACTTTTAGAATCTCCGGCATACTCTGTATCAATCGAAATCCTTACCCCTTCCTGCAACAGCCATGCCACCAGTTCATAAACCTTTTTGGCGTCATCGTCTGCATGGCTATAACTAATGAATGCATAATCTTCCTCCGGATATTTATCCCAATTCTTTCTGTGCCAGTGTTTCACCCGCTGTTTTAATTCCGAAAGCGGCATCGCCCTCAGTTCATCCCTCGTCAGCTTCTTCTCCTGCATTCCCATATTCCCCAAATCCTTTCTCCTTTTGTTTCGTCTCCTGTCTCTCACCAAGGTTTCTCAGACATTCCTTCACCTGCTCCAGGTCATACTGCTGTTCCTTTTTCGGCAGCTCCCTGTAAGGCCCAAGCCACGGATGCTTCCTTTCTCTCTCACTTCGCTTTTCCAGTCTCTCATCCAGCGTCCAGTTGTTCCACCAGTGGAACCGGCACCACCGGATATGCTCCAGAGCGGCCAGACGCTCCATGTCGGTATCCGCGACCGTGCCATCTTCTCTTTCACATTCACGTAAAAGGCATTGCAGCACCTCCCCGTAATCAGCCGCCGCAATATTGCTGTACCGGTCAAAAAAGCTCGGAAGGCGTTTCCATGCCGCCTCCACGGCCTTTCGATATTCCTTTTCCGAACGAAATTCTGTTTTCTCCTGACCTGCTCTGTTCGCGTACTGCCAGTGAAGCTCCTTCGCTTCCTTTAAAAGCGCTTCCCGGATGATGTACTCCTTTGTGACCGCCTCTTCATAACGGCCAAAAAACCGGACTGCACCTTTTATCTCCCCGGCCAGACCGCAGGCCTCCCCGCCGCCAAGCTTTACATGGATTCCCGGCTTCTCCTCTCCGATTTCCCAGATCTCCGCATCGGAAAGAAGGAACAAAAGCCGTGTCAGGTTCTTGCTGTTCTCATGATCCTGACAGAAAATCAGGCGATGCAGGCTGCGGATAACAGCAAGCCCCTGCGATGAGTCCCAGTCTTCCTCATGGAAGATCACCTGATCCTTCGTGCCGTCCGGGAACAATGCATCCCCGTTTCTTTCCTCAAAAATCCTGTGCAGACGCGAAAAGGACTGATTTTCCGCTCCCCAGACATGATAAACAAGCTCCTGATCTTCGCTGTAAATATTTCTCAGCAGGCCGTATGCCAAAAGATTCTGCCCCAGATTGTCAAACCCGATCAGGCCAATCTCCCGTTTCGTTGTCTTGTCTTCTCCATGGCATAAAAAAACAGGATACTGCTTCCAGTAAAGCCTGGCGATGTTTTCCGAGATGCTGAACACGTTTACCTCGTCCGGCATCGCCCCGGATGGAAGAATGGTTTCCAGGTTCAGATACACCTGGCTCCCCTTAAAAATGTCCCGGTTCTTTTCATAAAACAGAAGGTTTTCTGTCCCCGGCCCACGCATCAAAATCTGCCTTCCTGCCGGGCTGGCCTGATCCCCCTGAATTAAGAGGATACGCTTTGGAAAACTGCCTTCTTCCATGGAAATGTCTTCGGCCAGTTTTTCCGCGTAGAAGCCGGAGCCGTAGATGATCGTCCCTTTGCAGGCGGAAATCCAGAGCCGCAGGGCTTTGTCCCTCAGCGGGCGCACCAGCCAGATAAGACCCGAGCCAGTGGCCGCAAGTCCCCACCATCTGGCTGCCTCCAGCCATAAATTTAAGTCTTCCGCCTCACAGGAGCCCCCATAAAGGCTCACCGCGGCATACAGGCTGTCCAGATAGCGTCCCGGCCACAGCTTCAAATACCCATAAACACCGAAGCAAAACGGCGCCGTGTACCATATCAAATGAAGCAGGCGCCGCCACGCTGCCGCTCTGGCTCTCCGCTTTCTTTTCCACTCCGCGTTCCTGTTTCCTGCCATATCGTCCTGTACCCCTGTCTCCCGGAATGTCCGGGGTTTTCCCATTACGCAAACGCCCCTCAGCCAAGGCATCCCGGCTAAGGGGCGTGTTTGCCATTACTGGCTGTACTGCGCGTTGGAAGGCGTTGCGAGAACGTCCCGGTTTATACTTTTTTTCAGGCTCTTGGTCTCTGCTGGTCCATAATATTCTACCAGATAGAAAATGGACTCATATTCGACTCCCTCATAAGAAAGCTCTCTTTCATCCTGGCGTACCAATGAGATGCCGATATCCATTCCCTTCGATTCCACATAATCTTTCAACTCGCTCGTAAGAGCTTCGCCGACACCTTTCTTATAATACACATAGACAACATCGCTCTCTTCGCTTTCGATTACCGCGTCAATCTTTTTCTTCAGATACTCCAGATCCTCTGTACCGGACGTTTCAAACAGGTTGGAAGCGCCCTTCTCCAGATCCAGATACTCTTCCAGTGTCTTATAAGTCAGCGTATAGCGGCAAATCACATAGACCGTTCCATCCACAATCACGGTGTCCATGCTGGTTTCTTCGACTTTTTTGATATAATCAATCCAGTCTCTTGAATCTTCATCATTTAACCGTTCCGTTTCCATTCCCTCATAGATCACTGTGACAGTCTTGGGTTTGTCTTTCATCAGACGCTTAGCTTCCAATGCCTCCGTCACGTACTCCTTGGCTTCAGCTTTCGCCTTTACCACATTTTTCCCGTCGTCTGTACGTGCTTCCTCAAACAGCTTTCGCATTTCCTCGGTAGTTTTCAGATCACTGATCTCTCCGTCATAAGTGATTTCATATGCCCAGTAATCACCGTCGTAGCTTTCAGCTCGATTCGTTACCCAATTTTCCAAGGTTCCGCCCATCTGCTTCACTAGCCACTCCGCTGTCAACCACTCGGGCTTTTCCTTTGTCTGGGTCGTTAAATAAAATCTCTGAATTCCCTCTTCAAATGCCTTTCGCAGATAAGCAGTAACAGCCGTCTCTTCCAATGCTTCAAAATAGTTACTGCCATCATCCATCCGTTGTCCATAAATAGACAGAGAGGCATTACTGCCATCTAAAACGCCGTCCCTTATTTGATCGGGATGTGACATCAGATACTTACGCCATTTATCGCCGGACATACTGGTATCTACCTTTCCGGTAAGCAGATAGTACTCCACAACAGTAGGCCCATACTTTTCCGCTGTTGCAGCGTATTCCTTGTATTTTTCTGTCCCCGGCTTATAGCCTGTCCAGGCCATGTCACGAACCATTTCGGGCTTATGATCCCTTTCAATGACTTCGTCTGTCACATTGATATAATAATTCCGCAACCGGTCAAATCCGTATCCATTTTCCGTACTCTCATTTACAAGCGGATCTTCTCCCGTTACATCTACGTTGTACCACTTTCCATCCAATTTGATCTTGTTCCATGCGTGAGCACCTCCCCAGGCATCTCCGCTCTCATAAACGACTTCCAATCCGCACGCATCCGCCAATTGCCAAAAGGCAAATGTATATCCTGCGCAGACAGCTTCTCCGTTAACCAGCGCGCCGTAAGAATCATGAGACATCTCCGCTTCCAAAGACAGATCATAATCCACATTCTCTACCAAATAGCGGATGATCTCCATCTCCTTTTCAAAGTCAGACATGCCTTCCTTTATGTACTCTTCTTTAAATGCAGCAACCACGTCTTTCACAGCTTTTCTCTGTTCCGGTGTTCCATCCTCATAAACCTTTTTCGTCTCGGTGCTGCTACCGCCGCTAGAACTACTACCGCCACTGGAGCTGCTTCCGCCACCGGAACTGCTCCCTCCACCAGAGCTGCTTCCACCACTAGAACTGCTCCCGCCGCCGGAACTGGAACCGCCGCCACCAGAACTGCTTCCTCCGCCACCACCGGAACTGCGCGAGCCGGAACTGCCGCTCGTCCGCTTCGTCGTCCCTTCCAGCCAGGTACCGCCGGACGTAATTCCCTTGCTTTCATTGATCTGCACATTTCCGCTTCCATCGACCCACTGGCCGCTTGCATTGACAGCCGAGCCGTCTGGCGCCGTTGTGCCTGCCAACATCTGGCCGCCCGAAGGCTGGAAATAATAGCACTTTCCGTCAATCCACTGCCAGCCGGTCAGCGCCGCTCCGTATGGCCTTCCGAGCGGGTTGACGCCGTTGACCGAAGGCACATTGTTCATGTAATACCAGGTTTCTCCCATCGGAAGCCACCCGAGAGCCATATTTCCGTTTCCGTCCAGATAATACCAGTACCCGGACGCGTCCTGAAGCCAGCTTCCGGCCAGACGGCTCCCGTCGCCCTTAATCCAATTCCAGGCTCCGTTTCCCGACTGCCAGCCGCCGGTTACATATCCCTGGCTCCCGTCCGTCTGAGCGTTCCCGTTGGGATCGACCCACACCCCGTCTGTATTGACAACTCCGCCGTCCGGCGCCGCCGCCGATACGAGCATCTTCCCTTCCGGCGCCTGGAAAGAGTAACGCTTTCCGTCAATCCACTGCCAGCCGGTCAGTGCCGCGCCGTATGGCCGTGCATTGGAACCATTCACAGTCATTCCGGTATTTAAGAAATACCAGTTTCCGTCCAGCTGCTTCCAACCGGAAGCCATCCGTCCGTCGGCCTCAAAATAATAGCGGCTTCCGTCCGTATCCTGAAGCCAGCTTCCCGCAAGTCTCGTCTGATCCTCTTTAAGCCAGTACCAGGCGCCATTTTCCGGCTGCCAGCCGCCGAAGGCGGTTCCCACCTGTCCCAGGGCCATCGCTCCGGACAGACAGCTCAGTAAAATCCGTTTTCCTAACTTTTTCATGTCCCTCTCCTTGTCTGCTTTTCAGCCTTCTGTTCTATGTTTCGGACACCGTTTCCCGGAAAAACCATCTCTCCGGCGGCACACGATCTCCGTCGCATGCTTTAAAATCAAACCGGCGGTTCCTGTTCCTTCTTCTCCTGTTCCACCGTGACAATCCGGCGGGTAAGCGCCATGGCCTTCACCACATCCAGAAGGTGCCTCTGGTACTCAGGCGGAACCGCCTTCGCGCCATCCATCACTTCTTCCAGCAATTTCTGGTTTTCCGCCATTTCTTTTCCCTCTTTTGTTTTGTTAAATCTTTTATTATGTATTGTAAATACAATATATCACAAATCAACCTATCCGTCAATTTTAGTTTCGGGAATTTCCATCCCTGTTCCTGTACAGAAATCTGTGCAGACGAAAACCCCAGAGTGTACAAAACTCCGGGGTTTTCTGTCAGTCCATACCATATCCCATGCATTAGTCGATGCGATGAATTTCTCCTTCTCGAATCAGCGGATTATGACTGCCTACGCTATCAAGCATATAGTGATATCCATTATAGTCAAATTCCAGTTTTGTATAATAGCGCATTCTGTAATTGTCCGTCGGAACGAAGCCGCCGTCGGAAAGACCCATAACCATCTCCTTCTCGGCCTTCTCTGTCTTTTGAATATTGGTCGCTCCGGCCTGCCTTACAATTTCCTCCAGTTCTGAAGCTGTATATTCTTCCTTTGTAAGTCCTGTTATCAATTCCTTTAAATTCCCAGTGGCGATAAAAGACATCTGATTTGAAAAATCCCCATTTTCATCTTTCAGGAATATGTAATGATAATCGGTATTGGGGTCATCGTCTATAAATGATATGCCGCCGCCATATGGGAACGTATAGAGTTCCAAAGTATGCCTGCTCATCGCTATCTTGTTGGCCAAACTTTCCTCGCTATACCCCAGTTGCTTTGCAAACGTATGCAGATCCGTATTAAAATAAGAGCTGAAATCTACAAACTGCACGCTGTCCACATTCTTTTTCGTTTGTATCTGCCCATTTACCGTCCAGCATCCATTTTCATCAACGGTGTAGCCATCAACCGTCGTATTCGATGCCATATAGCCATCTTCATAAAAATAATAACATTCCGATATGCCGTCGCCATTCCCATCCAGCCACTGCCATACGGCGGCTGGATAAGAGCCGTCATCGTTCTGGTACCAGTATCCCGTCGAGTCCTTTTCCCATTGCCCTGCAAATGCCGGCATAACTGCTGCTGCGGATAAACCGGCCGCTAACACGGCGGCTGCCATTCCCTTCTTTTTCATGCCATATATCTTCCTTTCATTATGAAATATTGTCATTACCTTTTAATTTCTGGAAATAATAAGTCCGTAAAGCCCTTCCGTGATAGAACGCTCTTTTACGCTATAACTGTATTTCAAATTATTCCAGGTAAACGTAACGCTGTCATTATGTACCAGTTCTTTTCCGCCGGTTGGAACAATGGTATTTCCAACTACCCCGAATGTATCTGCCCATGTATCATTATTTTCATATACGATATCGGCCGCACCGGCTGTTTCTGCAATATACTTGAGCTCACTGGCCCAGAAACCGCTGCGCGGCGCTCCACTGATAAAAAGCCGGGGACTGCCATTGATGCTGACGATCTGGTTTGTGTTGACATCGTAGTTGATTCGAAATGTTTTCTGCTTATCATATTCCTCCTGATTCTCATCACGAAAAGAATATGGCGGCTGATAAGCAATCTGTTTTATATTATCCATATCAATGGGACTGGTTTCATACCACATACCCGCTTTGGCGGCATTCACATCGTAGTATGGCCTGGCGCCCAACATTGCCTTTGCCTTTTCATAATCCTGCAAGTCGGTATTAAAATACTTGGAAACATCAACAAACCGTTCGGCCGCGTCCTGCTGCTTCTGCTGCTGTCTTTGCTGCTCTTCCTGTTCTAATTTAATCCGTTCGCCTTCTTCTCCGCCTGGTTCCCAAATGCCGTCAGCGCCTACATAATAACCGTCCGGAGTTGTCGTACTCATAAGCGCGTAGCCATCCGATTGAAAATAATAATAACTCCCATCAATCTCTTCCCATCCATTGTTTGGATAGGAACCGTCATCATTCTGATACCACCAGCCTTTGAAATCGCTTTTCCATTGTCCGGCAAATGCCGGCATAACTGCTACTGCGGATAAACCGGCCGCTAAGATTGCGATTGCCATTCTTTTCTTTTTCATACCATACCGTCCTTTCATGTTTCTTCTGCTCCCATGAGCCTCAGGCAGATTTCTGCGCCCGCCGCAGAAATCGTCTTACGATTGTATTTACAATACAATATGATACAAAAAAACACAGGAAGATTCAACCCCTATTCCCTTAAATTCCTCAACTTCTTCCTACAATCCTCCGTCTTGTCAATACCCCCCCCCCGCCTATATATTGACAACACATTCCGGCCATGTTAAACTTCAAGTACAAAGGAGGAGAACAACTTTGAGCATTGGACAGCGTTTGAAAGAAGCCCGGAAGGCCCGCAAAATCTCCCAGGATGCCCTGGCGGAGAAGCTCGGCGTATCCCGGGGCGTCATTACCAATATTGAACATGATAAAGTCGAGGAACCGCAGGCACTCGTCTTAAGCGCCATCTGCCAGGTCTTAAACATCAACCGGCAGTGGCTTTTAGACGGTACCGGCTCCATGGAACCGAAACAGCCCGACGGCCCCAGCGCAAAAATTTTGTCGGAGCTTTACAGCTATGCCAGGGAGCTTTCGGAAGAGGAGCTGCTTTTTGTTCTCTCCGTCATAAAGTCCTATAAAAAGCACATCAAGCATGAAAAAGGGCTGTAACAGATACAGGCGGCACACCCCGGCCAAGCCGCCGCATTTTACGCAATAAAAAAAGAGGATCTCCCCAGAGCCATTCAAACGGCTGTAAGGATATCCTCTTTCTTATTTTCTTATTTTTCCGTCAGCGAAAGCCGCACCAGCGCCCGCTTGAGGGCAGCCTCGGCCCGCGCCACATCAAGGCCCGGCGCCTGCTCCGAAAGCCTCTTTTCCGCCCGGAGCCTGGCCTCATTGGCCCGCTTCCCGTCGATGTCCTCCGGCCACTCCGCGGCCTCCGCCAGGATCGTCACCTGCTCCGGCATGACCTGCATAAAGCCGGAAAGCAGCGCCGCCTTCCTAATCTCCGCGTCCATGTGGATCGTCAGGATGCCGGGAGCCACTGCCACGGTCTCGGGAATATGCTGAGGATAGATACCGAGCTGGCCGACGGCCGTGTTTAATTCCACCATGGTAACGTCCCCTCGGTAGAACTCGCCGTCCGGCTTTATGATCTGAAGCACCATCGTCTCCGCCATGTCCCCACCCCCTATTTCACACGGGCAAGAACGTCGTCAATATTTCCTGCGTTGAGGAACAGGTTTTCCGGAATGTCGTCATGCTTTCCTTCCAGGATCTCCTTAAAGCCCTGGATCGTCTCGGAAAGCGGCACATACCGGCCGGGAAGGCCCGTAAACTGCCCTGCCACGAAGAACGGCTGGGACAGGAATCTCTGAATTTTTCTGGCTCTCGAAACGATCAGCTTGTCTTCCTCGGAAAGCTCGTCCATTCCCAGCATGGCGATGATGTCCTGAAGCTCCTTATATCTCTGGAGCACCTCCTGGACGCCGCGGGCCACCTTGTAATGTTCCTCGCCCACGATACGCGGATCCAGGATTCTCGAGGTGGACTCAAGCGGATCCACGGCCGGATAGATACCTAACTCCACGATGGAACGGCTGAGTACCGTCGTGGCGTCCAGATGGGTGAACGTGTTGGCCGGAGCCGGGTCAGTTAAGTCATCGGCCGGCACATAGACGGCCTGTACCGACGTGATGGAGCCGTTTTTCGTCGACGTAATCCGCTCCTGAAGAGCGCCCATCTCCGTCTGAAGCGTCGGCTGGTAGCCAACGGCCGAAGGCATACGGCCGAGAAGCGCCGAAACCTCGGAACCTGCCTGGCTGAAACGGAAAATGTTGTCGATGAAAAGCAGCACGTCCTTTCCGCCTTCGTCGCGGAAATACTCTGCCATGGTAAGACCCGTTAAGCCCACGCGCATACGCGCTCCCGGCGGCTCGTTCATCTGGCCGAACACCATGGTCGTCTTGTTGATGACGCCGGATTCCATCATTTCATAATATAAGTCGTTCCCCTCACGGGTACGCTCGCCAACGCCGGTGAACACGGAATAGCCGCCGTGCTCTGTGGCAATGTTGCGGATTAACTCCTGGATTAAAACCGTCTTTCCTACGCCGGCGCCGCCGAACAGGCCGATCTTTCCGCCCTTCTGGTACGGGCAGAGAAGGTCTACCACCTTGATTCCCGTCTCCAGGATCTCCGTCTCCGTGGACTGTTCCTCGAAGGTCGGAGCCGGCCGGTGGATCGGAAGCCGCATTTCGGTATCCGGCTTTTCTTTATTGTCAATGGGCTCGCCAAGGACGTTGAAGATGCGTCCGAGCGTCTTCTCGCCGACGGGAACCGTGATCGGCCCGCCGGTGGCCACGGCCTCCATGCCGCGCACCAGCCCGGCCGTCGGCCCCAGGGCGATGCAGCGGACGGTATCGTCGCCAAGATGCTGCGCCACCTCTACGACAAGCGTCCCGCCTTCCTTTGTGGCGATCTCAATGGCGTCATTGATCTCAGGCAGCTTCCCGTCCGCGAACTTGATGTCCAGGACGGCGCTGATGACCTGGGTAATTTTGCCAGTGTTTTTTTCTGCCATTTCCTATCTCCTTGTCATTATCTGAACTTCCCAAGGCGCCGGCCGGTCAGCCTTCGATGGCATTGGCGCCTGCGATGATCTCCGTGAGCTCCTGGGTGATGGAGCCCTGTCTTGCGCGGTTGTACTGTAAGGACAGCTTCCCGATCATCTCCTCCGCGTTGTTGGTGGCGGAATCCATGGCCGTCATCCTGGCGCCGTTTTCGCTGGCCGCTGCCTCGAGGAACGCGCCGTAGATCAGGCTGCTGATATATTTGGGAATGATCGCGTCAAGAACCTCCTCCGGGTTCGGGGAATAGTTCATGAGAAGCAGATCGTCCTTTTCCGCCCCGCTCTCAGAACCGGCCGCCTCGTTGGCGTCCACCGGCAGAAGCTTTATGAGCCTCGGGATCTGGCTCACCGTATTCTTAAAAGACGTGTAAGCCAGCCAGATTTCCCCGATTTCCCCTGCCTCAAACAGCGCTAAAAGCTCCTTCGTGACCGCCAGCGCATCGTCATAGGACGGCTCCTCGATCATTTCCGAATGGTCGGCAGCAATCTCATAGCCCTTCCGGGAAAGGCCGTCGCGGCCTTTTTTCCCGACAGCGAAAATCTTCGCGTCCGAAACCGGAATCCCGCTGTCCGCCACGAGCCGGATCATGTTGGCGTTGTAGCCGCCTGCCAGCCCTCTGTTGGAGGTGACGACGACAATGGCCTTTTTCTCCGACTTTGCGGCCCGCAGGTACTTGTGATCCAGCCTTCCGGACTTCTTTAACATCTGCCGGATCGTCTCATACATCATGTTGAAGTAGAGCCTGGAATCCTCTGCCCTGCCTCTGGCCTTCTGGAGCTTGACCGTAGCCACCAGCTTCATGGCCTTCGTGATCTGCTCGGTGCTTTCGATGCTGGCCTTCCTGCGTTTAATGTCTCTCATGGTTGCCATGCTGCATCACCTGCCTTATCTCTGCGCCTTGCACTCTTCGATGGCTTTCTTTAAAAGCTCCTCGGTTTCGGGGAGAAGCTCCTTCGTCTTCCGGATGCTCTCCGGAATCTCCGGATATTTCAAATCCACGAACCGGAACAGCTCCTTCTCAAAATCCAGAACCTCGTTCACCGGAATGTCGAGAAGGTACTTTTTCGTCGCGGCATAAATAATCATGACCTGATATTCCACCGGCATGGGCTGGTACTGGGGCTGCTTTAAGACCTCGCGGATCCGCTCGCCCTGGGCAAGCTGTTCCTTCGTGCTGGCATCAAGCTCCGAGCCGAACTGGGCAAAGGACGCCAGCTCCCGGTACTGCGCTAACTCCACACGGATCGGGGCCGCAATCTTTTTGATGGCCTTGATCTGCGCCGCGCCGCCGACACGCGACACGGAAAGTCCGGCGTTGATGGCCGGGCGGAAGCCGGAATGGAACATCTCCGTCTCCAGATAAATCTGGCCGTCGGTGATGGAAATGACGTTGGTCGGAATGTAGGCCGATACGTCGCCCGCCTGGGTCTCGATGATCGGAAGCGCCGTCAGGGAACCGCCGCCAAGCTCGTCGGAAAGCCTGGAAGCCCGCTCCAAAAGCCTGGAATGCAGGTAGAACACGTCGCCCGGGTACGCCTCACGTCCCGGCGGCCTCTTAAGAAGCAGGGACAGCGTCCTGTATGCCGCCGCATGCTTGCTCAAGTCGTCGTAAACCACCAGCACGTCCTCGCCGTTTTCCATCCACTCCTCGCCGATGGCACAGCCGGCATAGGGCGCAATATACTGCAACGGAGCCAGATCCGATGCCGTGGAAACGACAAGCGTCGTGTAATCCATGGCGCCGAACTCCTCCAGGGTTTTTACGATATTTGCAACCGTCGACGCCTTCTGTCCGATGGCGACGTAGATGCAGTGCATGCCCTGGCCCTTCTGGTTGATGATGGTGTCGATGGCGATGGCCGTCTTTCCCGTCTGCCTGTCGCCGATGATAAGCTCACGCTGGCCGCGGCCGATGGGGATCATGGCGTCGATGGCCTTGATGCCCGTCTGAACCGGTGTATCCACGGATTTTCTCTCGATAACGCCGTGGGCCACGCGCTCGATCCGTCTGTATTTGTCGGTGTGAATCGGCCCCTTGCCATCGATGGGCTGGCCAAGGGCGTTGACGACGCGGCCCGTTAAGGCGTCTCCCACCGGCACCTCAACGACGCGCCCCGTTGTCTTTACGGTGTCGCCCTCGCTGATTTTCGAGGTGTCGCCCAAAAGAACGGCGCCCACGTTGTCCTCCTCCAGGTTCAACACCATGCCGTAGACCTCGCCGGGGAACTCCAAAAGCTCGTCCTGCATGGCCTTTTCCAGGCCATGAATCCTGGCGATGCCGTCGGCCACCTGGATGACCGTTCCCACGTCGGAGACCTCCAGCTTCGAGGAATATCTCTCAATCTGTTCCTTAATGACGGAACTGATCTCTTCTGGTTTCAAATTCATGTAAGGTCTGCACCTTCTTTCTTTTCCATTCATCTGCCGGAGCCGGTTTTGGATATCCCGGCTTCCTTATACAAGCTGGATCTTTGAAAGCTCCCGCCTGAGGTTTTCGAGCCGTGTGCGGATGCTGCTGTCAGCCACGCGCCCGCCGATGCGGATCACAAGCCCGCCGATCAATGTCTCGTCCACCTGATAATGCGGTTCCAGGCTCACATAATCCGTAGTCTCCAGAACCCGCTTTTCGATCTTTTCTTTCTGTTCCTCTGAGAGCGGCACGGCGCTTTCCACGTAAACCACGCCGATCTTCTTATATTCTTTTACCCGGTCTGCAAAATATTCCAGGATCTCCGGGATGGACTTCTGCCTTCCCTTTTCCAGGGCGACGGAAAGAAAGCCCGCCATCCCTTCTGAGATTCTCCCGGAAAAAACAGACTCAGCCACCTGGATTTTTTCTTCTTTTCCAAGCTGCGGATGGTTTAGAAGCTCCATGAACTTCGGATTCTCCGCAAAAATGGAGAGCAGCGCCCCGGCCTCCTCGTACCACTCCGAAACCTGGTTCTTTTCCATGGCCTCTTCAAACAGCGCGTCTCCGTAAACCTTCGACACTAGCTTTGCCATGTGCGCTCACCCATTTCTTTTAATGTCTCCTCAATCAAGGCATCCTGAATTTTCACGTCGATGGATGCCGCCATGGCTTTTGCGGCCATCATGGATGCGATGGAGACCATCTCCTGCTTCACATCCTCAAGCGCCTTCTTCTTTTCCAGCTCGATCTCACGGTCGGCGCGGGCGAGGATCCGTCCGGCTTCCTCCCTGGCCTCCGCCACGATCTCCGCCTCCTGCTTCTTTGCTTTCTTTCTGGCCTCGTCTAAAATCTGCTCGGCTTCCTTATTGATTTCACGGAGCCGGCTCTCGTACTCGGCCTTTAACGCCAGCGCCTCTTCTTTGTTTTCCTTCGCGTTCTGAAGGTCGCCGGCGATTTTATTTCTCCTCTTTTCCAGATAGTCCCTGGCGGGATTAAAAAGAAGATAGGAGAGGGCGAAAAACAGGATGAAAATATTGATGCCTGTGATGACAACGTCGCTGATCCATTGAGGGTCAAAATTGATTAACCGTTCCAAGTTTTCGTCTCGCCTCCTTAAGCCTCTGGTTTATTTTAAAAAATCAACCGAACGGCTTTACAAACATAAGGATAATAGCGACAACGAGGCCGTAAAGACCTGTTGTCTCGGCAACGGCCTGTCCAAGAAGCATCGTAGACGTAATGTCGGATTTGGCACCCGGGTTCCGTCCAACTGCTGCTGCGCCGTGTCCGGCGGCGATACCCTGTCCAACGCCGGGCCCGATACCGGCGATCAAAGCAAGCCCTGCCCCGATGGCGGAGCAGCCATAGATAAAGTCCTGACCTGAAATATTCATATGATTGTCCTCCTGAAAATTGATAAAATGTCTTGCCTGTTACAGCTTGTCGTTGACGTACACCATTGTCAGCATACAGAATACATACGTCTGGATGCAGCCTGAAAACAGGTCGCAGTAAACATGAAGCGCCGCCGGAATACCGATCTTTACGAAAATCGGCAGCATGCCGTACCACAGCCCCATGATGATGACGCCGGACAGCATGTTTGCAAACAGACGGAGCGAGATGGAGATCGGGTTTGCAAATTCCCCGATCAGGTTAATCGGAAACAAAACCGGGATCGGCTTAAATAAGCCGGTAAAATGACCGACTCCATGGTTTTTGATTCCCTGGTACTGCACGATCCCGAAGGTCACAAGGCCGAGAAGAAACGTCACGCCGAAATCGGCCGTCACGGTTCTTAAGCCAAAAAGTCCGCTCAGGTTGCAGAACAGGATAAACAGGAATATGGTTCCGATATAATTGGCAAACCGCCTCGCACTGTCGCCCAGGATTCCCGACGTCATGCCTTCAAGAAGCTCGATGCCGGTTTCCAGGATGTTCTGGAACGTCCCCGGGACTTCGGTTGCCCGCTTCATGGCCCGGTTTGCCGCGAATGCCAGGATCAGCAGAAGGATCGTGATGATCGTCATGCCGACGGTCGTCGTCGTCAGCCACAATTCCTGCCCGAACAGATGGTATTTTACGACTCCATGAATCATAAAATCCACACCGCTGTTAGCAGCTTCCCCCATTATGTCTTCCGCCTCCTTTCCTATTAAAAATGCCTTCCTGTATTCCAAAGGAAACTAGTTCCCTTCGGTTCGATGATTCATAAGCCGGTGCACGGCCGGATAGAGGTATGCGCCGGTTTTTACTCCGAGAACGCCGAGGGCTGCCGTGAGGATATTGACCTTGGTAAACTTCCAGAGAAGCAAAAGCGCCGCCAGAATCCCCAGGCTCCTGAGCACTGCATGGAGCGCCATCTTCTTTGAGGCATAGGCCTCACTTCCCGAAGCCGTGCAGACCTCCGCAGACATGGCGAGACTTACTAAAAATACGAGAGCCGCAGCCATGCCGGCTGCAATCCCAAGAAATACATAGGGTTCACGAAACCAAATGAGACAGATAAGGCCGATCACCGCATTATGCAGGATCACGCCGATATACATCTCAAAGACCTGACGTCTGGTTTCATCACTCATGGTCTTCCTCCTTTCCGCCGAACCGCTCGTTCCAGCCCCGTTCCCTTTCCGCCTGTTCCCGCTCGTTTTCCCGCCGTTCCCTGTCAATGGTATTCTTCGCGGTGCGGTAGGCGCTCAAGGCTCCGGAGAGGACTCCGAGGATCAAAAAGATGAGAATCGTTTTCGTACCGAATTTCCGGTCGATGAACCCGCCGGCAAGCAGGCAGAGGAAAATCGGCGTCAGCACATTGATCCCAAGCTGTGTAATCAGGACGAGATTGCTCAGGCCGTTCTTTTTCTGACTCATCGGCTTCCCACCCTTTCATTTTACGCATATCACCGTTATTATACTAAATCTTTCCTTCTGTGTCCATTTCTAAACGGAAAATTAGCGGAAAATTTCGTAATCCATTTAGAACAGATTTCCTGTTTTCGCAAATAGTATTATTTCAAATACCACTTTGCATATCGGTTTTTGCTAAACAATAATGTTGTTCTGGTAATTTTCCCCTTGATTGTGATGCCTGCCTTATACAAGACCTCGATGTCTGATAAATTTTTCAGCACTTCCTGAGCTTTTTCTGTCGCTCTGGCTTTTAGAAAAAAGCTCTCTTGCTTTTTAATTGCTTCTACATTTGAATCTTCTATCGCTGCATCTTCCACAATTTCTTTGGACTAATCCATTCCAATCTGACTTCGTTCTATGACTAATCTATGACTTTCTATGACTAATTTTAACTTACTTTTAGTCATAGCTCAAGAATACACATAAAAATATGTGCCAAATAATCGCCGAATCGGCGCTCCTATGGTATAATGTTCACAGCGTGAACATTATACCTGCGCATACCTGTTTCTGCGCCCGCCCCAGAACTCCGGGCGCAAAGTCCCGCCGGCGGCTGCATCTGCATATCCGCCTGCACGTAATTTTACAAAATCAGGAGAAAACATTTGAAAAATCAAGCGTTCTGTTCCGCCGTCGAGACCCTGCGGAACCAATATATGACTTTAGACTGGTCTTATCAGGATATGATCCTGGACGGCAGACGGGAAAACCTGTGCTGCTGGCCGGGGCCAAAAGACGAAGAGATTTTGATTGTCGTACATCAAAGCGGCGGACACCATGAGGAGTTCCACCGCCACGATTTCTTTTATTTTAATTTTACCTACGAGGGCGAATACGGCTCCGTCAGCTGCCAGTGCGGCAACTGCATCACCATCCGCCAGGGGGAGCTTTACGCCGGACAGCCCTTCGCCGGCCACGCGCTCTGCGTCCATGACAACAAAAACGTGACTATCATCGGCGTCCTGATCCAAAAGCAGACCTTTTTCCGCTCGTTTCTCCCTCTGCTTTCCTCCAACTTCCGGCTGTTCCACTTTTTCCTGGTGCCTTCCTCCAACCGGTTTTCCGACGAATTCATCCACTTCCGGCTGGAAAATGCCTGCGCCATCCGGACACTTTTGGAGATGATGGTGATCGAGTATGCCAATAAAAAAGCAGACACCCAGGACATTTTAAAGCCCCTTGCCCTGGCCTTCCTCGTCCAGATTGAACGCCAGTACGCCGCCGAATATCCGGCGCCGGAGCCCTCCGGAATTTCCGAGCAGGTTCTCCAGTACATGAGCAGCCATTCCGATGTGGCAACCCTAAAGTGCATTGCCTCCCATTTTTCCTACCATCCAAACTACTTATCGTCACTTCTCCGGCGTGAGACGGGAAAGTCATTTTCCGAGCTTCTTCTGGCTCAGAGAATGGAAAAGGCCGCCCTCCTGCTTTCGGAGACCGGCCTGTCCGTGGAGGAAATCGCCCCCATGCTTGGCTATGGGAACAGCAGCAATTTCTACAAGGCCTTCCGGAAATACTACCGCTGTTCCCCGCGCGAATACATACAGTCTAAAGGGGCATAGCCGCCGCCTTTGCCTCTGCCTTTCTCCAGTACAGAAGAAGCAGGGCCGCCGCCAGTATGAACGCTCCAAACCCAAAAATGAACGGGAACTTTGGCCCGGCCGTGTATAAAAGTCCTGAAAACAGGGCCCCCGCGATGCCGCCCAGGGAGCGCACAGCGTTGTAAAAGCCCATGACAAGGCTGCTCTGGTTGCTTTTCACGTCTTCCGCCACCAGCGTCTGAAGCAGCGGCAGGCTCACGGAATGGAAGGCGAAAAATAGCACATTGACGATGACAAACGGAATAATCTGCGAGAACACGACGACTCCCAGCATAGACAGGGAGCATATAACAAACACGGAGATCGACGATTTCCGGATATCCGTGCGCCGGATCAGCCAGATGCAGATCGTGCTGTTGGCCGCCAGGGTGATGAGTCCCATGATCCCCTTTAAGATGCCGTTGTAGCCCGAGGAAAAATTGAACTGATCCCGGATGTAATAATTAAACGTCTGGTCGAAGGTCGTAAATCCAAGGTTCTGAAGCAGGCATGCCATAAATAAAAGGGCAAAGACCGGCGTCAGGAAGCTCTTTGCATTGATGAAGCTCACGAACGGGTTGAACCCCTTCCTGTTTTCCTTCTTTTTTAGCTCGCTCACAGCCATGACAGCGTCCTCGCTGCATGCCATATAAAAGATTACGCCGGCTGAAAACAGGAAGCCCACCTGGAAAATGATGGCAAGATGCGGGAAAATCTCCCCCAGCATGCCGCCAATGAAATAGCCGAAGGCGCCGCATACGGTCTGGAGCGTCGCCGATGTGGTAAGCCACCGCCCGCGGGTCTCGCCGTCCGGCGCCGTGTTGACGATGTAGGCCATGATGCATACAAAACAGCCGCCGCAGAAAATACCGGTCAGGGCCCTGGCAACGATGAAGGCCAGCTCCGTCTTAGACAGGCCAAATAAAATCTGCCCGAGGCCGTACCCCACGCAGGTAATAAGAAGCGCCCGCCGGTTGGAAATGTACGTGCTGAGCCAGCCCCAGAACGGCGAAAACAGGAAATTCGTCGTAAGCTGCGCCGCCAGCGCCAGGCCGAACATATAGCTTCCGAGTCCGAGCGTCGTGAAAATCGTTGGTGTGACCGGATGTGCCGTATTGGAACCGATGTTGAAAATGGCACAGCCGGCGTAGAACAGGAAAAGCCTTGTATCCATTCCGCGGGTACGTTTCTTTCCCTCTGCCATGATAACCCCTCCTTTGTGCTGCGGCCCAAAAGGCCGCGTAACCCCTTTTCTCTTCCCCTATTATAATCCGCCGAGCTGCGAAAGTCACTGTCAATTTCTCAGGTGATTTGCGGCATATCCTAATAATCAGGAAAAGCGCAGACAGCCGAAGCCATCTGCGCCCTTTCTCCTTAATAGGCTCTTGTCATTCCCCCGTCCAAAAGAATCGTCTGGCCGGAAATATAGCTGTTTGCTTCCGAGCAGAGGAAAACAGCAAGGCGGCCATATTCCTCTGTTGTGCCGTAACGGCCAAGAGGGAATGCCTTCAAATCTTCTTTCTCATATTCTTCAACAGTGATTCCGGCTTTCCCGGCCCGCATGGCATTCAGGCTTGCAATGCGGGCAGTTTCGATGCGTCCGGGGCCGATGACATTGATCAGAATGTTGTCCTTTCCAAGTTCCGAGGAAAGGGTTTTCGTCATTCCAACGACTCCCATACGCATGGTATTTGACAAGATCAGATTATCCAGGCAGTCCTTGACTGAGGAGCTGGTGGAATTTATAATTCTTCCGCCCCCTAACCGGCGCATGGACGGCAGGCAGGCGCGGATCGTGCGGACATAAGAAAGCAGGCACATCTGAAACGCGCTCTCCCAGTCTGCGTCGCCAAAGGAATCAAACGGGCCGGGTTTGGGGCCTGGACACATATTTGCAAGTGCCCAGATGTCTCCGAGAGTGGCTGTCGTGTGATCCACCAGCTTCTGAATGTCTTCTGCCGAATTTACGTCACAGATAAATGCTTCCGGGCGGTTTCCGGTCTCCTTCCCGATCTCGTCCTGGGCAGCATAAAGCTGGTCTTTAAATGCCTCCGACGTACAGATCATCACCTTCGCGCCCTCTCTGGCTGCCTCCGTCGCAATTCCTTTGCCCAATCCGGCAGCAGATGCCATACACAAAAATACTTTATTTTTCAATCCTAACTCCATAGCAAAACCTCCTGTACCATCGTTTATTTTTTATCCGGATGCAGCTTTAAATCCACCACCGGATTTACCAGCGGGGCCATTTCAAAACCATTCGGCCCATAAATACGGCACTCAGCCATATCTCCGTCCTGAATGTGGAAAGCGCGCGGCGTTCCGGTCGATAAAACATCTCCGGCATACCATCCCTGGATTTTGCTGTGCAGAGACACTAATTTGTCCGGCCTGTGGGTCATATTGCTCACCGTATTTTTTGCATACACTTCCCCGTTGTTCACGCTCTGAACCTCCAGCTTCAGCACATCCGGCACCTCGTCCGGCGTCACCAGTTCCGGCCCAAAGGAGAAAAATGTCGGGAAATTCTTTACAATCGTCAGATATCTCGGATTCCCGCTCACATAATCATTTCCCTTGAGAATGGATTCCTCTGTCATATCCAGAATCGTCGTGTATCCCACAATGGCGCTTTCCCACTCTTCCTCCGGAACATCACGGCAGTCGCGGCCCATGATGATTCCAAGCTCGGCCTCTGCCGTCGTCTTCTGGGCTTCCTTGAGTGCCGGAAGCCGGATCTCATCCCCCGGCCCGATCAGGGTATCCGCCATCTTAAAGAAACTTCCCGGAAAGCCCACCGGAGCTGCAGAGCCGATGTCTCCGGCGCGATCCACATAGTTTAAGCCAATTCCAAAAATCCTCCTCGGATTGCGGTATAACGGTGCATATACCGCCTGTTCCGCCGGAACCAAACCCGGCATTTCTTCCAGCTCTTCTCTGCCGCCTTTGTTGTACCAGTCTGTCAGTTTTGGAATTTCCCCGGCGCAGAGCAAGTCATACATTTCTTCCTTCCAGTCAGTCCCTTTCGCGGCATTGACCGCGCTGATGGGGAGCACTCCCCTGCCGGTCACGATGCCGGCTTTTTCCTTTTCACCCAAACGGATTGTCGCAAGTCTCATAACTGTCTCCTCCTTATATGCTTTCCTATTTTAAATTTCTTTTCCTGTTATTGCCTGCTTCAATTTCTGGCATCCCTCAACGATATCTTCATAACTGGCCGCAAAGGACATACGAAGATAGCCCTCGCCGCCCGGCCCGAACACATTGCCTGGAACCAGTGCGATTTTGGCTTTCTCCAAAAGATACTGAGCCAGTTCCTCGCTGGTCTTTCCCAACTGTTTCACATTGATAAAAATATAGAAGGCGCCTTTCGGGCACAGACAGCTGATGCCTGGTATTTCATTGATCGCTTTCACCGCATAATCACGGCGTCTCCTGTACTCCCTGACCATGGCATCCACTTCTCCATTCTCTTCGTTTAAAGCCGCTGCGGCTGCCAGCTGCACAAAATTTGGCGCACACGTCGTATTGTACTGATGAAATTTATTCATCGCATTGATATACTCCTCGGGAGCCGCAACATACCCCAGGCGCCAGCCATCCATGGCATATGCCTTCGACATTCCGTTCAAGGTAAACGTCCGCTCCTTCATGCCCGGCAGAGATGCGATGCTGATATGCCTCTCCCCGTCATAAATCAGGCGCTCGTACACCTCATCGGAAATAACCATCAGATCATTGGCGGCCGCCAGCTCTGCCAGCTCCTTCAAAACCGGCTCTGTCAGAACCCCGCCCGTCGGATTGTTGGGGGTGACAATGACAACGGCCTTCGTCCTGGGTGTTATTTTGCTTTTTATCTCGTCCAGATCCATCTGGAATCCATTTTCTTCTCTCAGCCCATATGTCACCGGCTTTGCCCCCAGCAGATTCGGAACATTGATATAGTTGAGCCACACCGGATCAGGAACAAGGATCTCATCTCCCCGGTTTAATATTGTGGCTAAGACAGCAAACACAGCTTCAGAAAGCCCGACTGTCACCAGCACCTCTGACGCCTGGTAGGAAACATGGTTTTCCCTTTTCAGCTTCTCTGCGATGGCCTGCCTCAGTTCCATGTGCCCAAAATTTGAAGTATAATGCACCTTTCCCTCGCTCAGGGCCTGGTACGCCGCTTTCTTTATGTAATCCGGCGTATCAAAATCAGGACGCCCCAGTTCAAAATGAAAGACCCTTTCCCCTGCCCGTTCCATCGCCAGGGCTTTCTCATTAACCTTGCGTATCCCGGAAGGCATCAACTGCTCCATTCTCTCTGCAATACATGCACTCATCTTTCCTCTTCCTTCCCTTTCATTTTCCTTTTCAAGCATTGTACAGGGCTCTCCCGCCTGCTATAATTATTGTAAATGCAGAGGTTCTCCCTGTAAAATTCGCAAAACATAAACACCTTATAAAGAAATTCATATAGGAGATTTTCCATGCTGAACTATAAAGAGTACATATATGCCATTTATCAGGAAAAAAGCTTTTCCAAGGCCTCAAAAAAACTTTTCGTTTCCCAGCCGTGGCTCAGTTCCGTTGTAAAGCGGGTGGAGCAGGAAATAAAAAACCCCATCTTTGACCGCACCACCTCCCCCATCTCCCTGACGGAAGCCGGACGCTACTACATTGAACAGGTTGAAAAGGTCATGGAAATTGAAAACGATATGCGGCAGCATTTTGCTCAGATGAATTCTCAGAGTGGAACCTCGCTTCACATCGGGAGCTCTACCTTCTTCTGCACTTATGTGCTGCCCAGGCTGATGAAAGAATTTAAAGAATTTTATCCCCACATAACACTCACGTTCACAGAGGGAAATAATGAAACGCTTCTGGAAAAGCTTCTGGACAGGAAAATTGACTTTCTTCTGGAAGCGGAATGCCTCGAGCATCCTCAGATCCAGGTCGAAGCCTGGGCTTCCGAGGAGATCATTCTGGCTGTTCCCGCAGAATATGCCATAAACAAGAAGCTGTCAGACTATCGGTATCGGTTTGACGAACTGATAAAAAGAAATGAGCCGGGCTGCCGAAAACCGCCCGTTCCTTTGCAGGAATTTAAAGATGAAGCGTTTTTGCTGCTTATGCCCGGCAATGATATTTATCGCCGCGGAATGGAAATGTGCCGTCAGGCCGGCTTTGTCCCCAACGTCCCTACATATTTTTCACAGATGATGACTGTCTATTATCTGACCTGCGAAGGGCAGGGCATCTCTTTCCTGCGCTCTACCATTCCCGAATATGTAACGCCGACGGATCGGGTCGTATTTTATCAGCTGGAGAGTCCTCTGGCTGCCCGTAATATCTACCTCTCCTATCTGAAGCGTCACACCAGTCCGGTACAGCAGAACCTGATCGACTTCATGGAAAACCGAAGCCTGCTGAATGAAGCCGATGTTTTTTCTATGGAAACGGAACCGTAAAAATGAGGGACTGCCCCGGCAGTCCCTCGCTTCCTTTCCTATTTAGTAGTTGATCCCCACGATCCCAAGCTCGCCGTCCACGGAATTAAAAATAATGTTGGGCGTATCGTCACCGATCACAACGCCTGCCATTAACGGCACCAGATCCGAAAGGTCAGCCGCAGAAATCGCATCTACCAGCTCTGCATTAAAAATCATCTCCGGATCCAGGGCTAAAAACGCCTCTTTGCTCTCTACGACGCCGTCATTTTCCTGGACGCAGGAAATATATGTCGGATACGCCATCAGGTCAGCCAGCGCATTCATGTCCTTTGCCTTCACGGCCTCGACGATCTGGTTTGCAAAACCAGTATAATCGGAGTTTTCCAGATCAGTAAAGTTCTGATTCTGCTCGATAGCTTCCTGTTCCTCTGCGGCGCCCGGTCCCTGCGCCTCAAGTTCAGCGTCCATCGTCTCCTTCGTCTCTTCTTCTGCATCCGTTGCTGCCTCGCTGCCGGCATTTTCTTCCTTTGCCGTTTCCTTTTCTGTCTCCTCTGCGGAAGCCGTCGTGGCCGCTGCCGTCGTCTCATTGTTGTTTTTGGAGCCGCATGCTGTCACGGCCGCCGCCAGCGCACATACCGCCAGCAAAACCATCAGTTTCTTTTTCATAATCGTCATCTCCTCATTTTTCTTTTTCTGCGGCGCCGTTTCCGCGCCGTTTTTTCACAATCGAGTAAACGCTCGTCACCGTTATTCTCTGCGGTAACAGGGAACAATATACCATTCTGCACCGTACATATCAAGGAAGAAATTATTAAAATTATTTTTATTTTTCGTATGAAATTTCCCAGGCATTTTCATTTTAGTTTTATAGTTTCTCCATACTTCTGTCACAATTCTCCGATATACTGGTACCATCGAAAAACAAATGAGGCCGGCAAAAAAAAGCGCGCGCAAGTCTTGCCGGACTCGCCAAACAACAATCTCCAGGCCGGGGACGGCCGGAGTTCAACATAGATACGCACTTTTATAGTTCTACAACCCTTTTTAACCGTACAAAAGAGGGTGTCCCAAAACTATGATTGATTAAAAATCATAGAGAGGGGCATCCTCTTC
>OLPX01000127.1_pt1 | contig 89888 bp, 90 predicted proteins | sample 1672491 | NCBI WGS metagenome assembly OLPX01 (sample SAMEA3136692, study PRJEB25190) | human gut metagenome | biome: human gut; feature: human-associated habitat; material: faeces | place: Austria | collected 2013
CTTTGCGGACATTTGAGAAGATATAAAAAGATAGTCAAAAAGACATATATAATTTTGTATAAATAATATCACACTTTCAGGGTTTCCAAAAGATATTTTTACAAACTACCTGCTACACCGATGTTGCTGTTTGTGATCATATTTTATTATCCTTTTTATCATATTCAATATTTGAATTTCCGACGGATTTCTCTCTTTTTTCTGAGGGACATTCTGAGGGACATTTCGAGAGACATTGTAATTCAAATTTGGCATCACAACTGTAAACCGGTACCGATCTGATCTAAAATACGGCTTACACTTATATAGTACTAAATGGAGCTATTGCTCCATAAATTGATATGCTCCCTTCTAAATAAACAAGATTTTATTATTTCTCTTGTCTACTTAGAAGGGAGCATATCAGTTGACTGAAAAGCAACAAGAAAGCGGCTTCTTTTTTGTGAATGTCCATTTTTTATATAATCATATTCCATACCATCAGAAAGAATCTGTCTTTGCTGTATTTTTTTATTTCATACAGGATATCCTCACTCTTGATAAATCTGCTGTTTTCAGGGAATCTCCTAAATGCATTGCCAAATTCATCCTCTCCATAACTAAACTGGCACTCTGATGAAAATTTTCCGCAATAGTCCACAATTCCAAAAGAATTACTGATCGCATACTCTTTCCCTGTTAGCATGAGTTTATTTGCTATGATATTCAAAATAATAGATTTTCCAGAACCATTATTCCCATATAACACGGTGATTGGTGCAAATATGAACGGATCTATGTCTTTTCGATGAAACACATTATATGGATATATATTAGGATTTTTAATGCTTCTGTCACTTAATTTAAAACTGCTGAGATATATCATTAAAAAATCCCCCTTCATCTATAAACTTATATTTTTCAAATCAGCAAACCATTCTTTTACCCTTCAGCACAAATTTCATCATAATCTTCATACATAATTCGTATTCCACACTCCTCACTTTCTACATGGTAATGTCCCGCATACCACTCTGTAAAATCTAACCTGTCATAAATCTTCTGTAGCCATTTTTCCGTTGTCTTGTCCACTGCTGATTGATCAAGCCCTGGAATAAACGCCCACACTGGTTCCGCTTCAATCGGTACTGTATGCGAGAGTACGATATCCACATTCCACTTGGCTTTATCTAACTGCTGTTCCACATATTCTTTTATCACTTCATCCGGCTGTTCTGATTCAAACCATGGTAATCCGTTTCGTATCCTATAATATTTGTCAACGCTGTATGCACCACCGATTGGCATCACTTTCTTTCCATGAAAATTATATATTTCTCCATCTTTTGCGAACAAAATATTCGGATACTGTTCTTCCACTTTTGCGCTACGATATACAGCGAGCTGTAGACGTAAACTTTCTATAATAAATGAAAAAAACGAATAAACAACATGCATAAATTTTTTATTGAAAATCAGAGAAAATTAATACTTAATCCAAAAATATTCTATTTTATTTTCCTCCTTTGGTGATTATACTAAGGTCAGTCATTAAGAAAGACATGTTTTAAAACAAATTTCACAAAACGGGAGGAAAACAACAATGAAAAAAAGAAAAGTAGTTGCATCAATGATGGCAGTAATACTCGCATTATCATTGGCAGGATGTGGATCTTCAGGATCTTCAGGATCTTCAGACTCATCTGACACTAAGGTAGCGAACAAGGACAAACCACTTTGCTGGTTTAACCGTCAGCCATCTAACAGCTCAACAGGAGAGCTTGACAAAGATGCTCTTAGCTTCAACAAAAATACTTACTATGTAGGTTTCGATGCTAACCAGGGAGCTGAACTTCAGGGACAGATGGTTCTTGATTACATCAAAGCTAACATCGACAAGATCGATAGAAACGGTGACGGAGTTATCGGATATGTTCTTGCAATCGGTGATATCGGACACAACGATTCAATCGCTCGTACACGTGGAGTTCGTAAAGCACTCGGAACAGGTATTGAAGAGAAGAAAGAAATCAACTCTAAACCAGCTGGAACAAACGTAGATGGAAAATCTAAAATTGTTAAAGACGCAACACTTGAAGTTAATGGAAAGAAATACACAGTTCGTGAGCTTGCTTCTCAGGAAATGAAGAATGCAGCAGGAGCTACATGGGATGCCGCTACAGCAGGTAACGCTATCGGAACATGGAAAGCTTCTTTCGGAGATAAGATCGACGTAGTTGTTTCTAACAACGATGGTATGGGAATGTCAATGTTCAACGCATGGGCTAAGAAAAACAAAGTACCTACATTCGGATACGATGCAAACAGTGACGCTGTAGCAGCTATCGCAGAAGGATACGGCGGAACAATTTCTCAGCATGCAGACGTTCAGGCGTACCTGACACTGAGAGTTCTTCGTAACGCTCTTGACGGAGTAGACATTAACACAGGTATCGGAACAAAAGATGATGCTGGTAACTGTCTGAAAGAAGGCGAAGATTACAGATATAGCGAAGAAGAGAGATCTTACTACGCATTAAACATTGCTGTAACAGCTGATAACTATAAAGACTTTACAGATTCAACAGTAGTATACAAAAAAGTTGCTAACCAGCTTGATGCTAAGAAGAGCCCAGAAAAGAAAGTATGGCTTAACATCTACAATGCTTCAGATAACTTCTTAAGCTCAACATATCAGCCGCTTCTTGAGAACTACGATGACCTTCTCAATCTGAAAGTTGACTACATCGGTGGAGATGGACAGACAGAGTCTAACATCACAAACCGTCTTGGAAACCCAGACGAGTATGACGCATTTGCAATTAACATGGTTAAAACAGACAATGCATCTTCATACACAGAACTTCTCAAATAATTAAAGTTCGTAAACTGGTAAATGAATGAAACAATAGAGGGGTGTCAGTGATGATACCTCTCTTTCAATAAGAAAAGGAAGCAGAGCTATGACAGAAGATAAGAATAAATACATCTTATCGATTAATGGCATGAGTAAATCATTCGGTAGAAATAAAGTACTGAAGGGTATCAACATGAATGTGAAACCTGGAACCATTATGGGACTTATGGGTGAAAACGGTGCCGGAAAATCGACGATGATGAAATGTCTCTTTGGAACTTATCAGAAAGATGAGGGGACAATAATATTAGATGGCAAAGAAGTAAACTTCTCAGGACCGAAGGATGCACTGGAGAACGGTGTAGCGATGGTACATCAGGAGTTGAACCAGTGTCTTGAAAGAAGCGTTATTGACAATATGTTCCTTGGTCGATATCCAAAGAATTCACTTGGAGTTATCGACGAGGGAAGAATGAAAAAAGAAACAGCACAGTTGTTCAGAAAGCTTGGAATCACAGCAAACCTGACACAGCCTATGAAGAAGATGTCTGTATCTCAGAGACAGATGTGTGAGATTGCAAAAGCAATTTCTTATAATTCTAAGGTAATCGTTTTGGATGAGCCTACATCATCCCTGACAGCACCAGAGGTTGAAAAACTTTTCAAAATGATGCGTCAGCTGAAAGCACAGGGAATTTCCCTGATCTATATTTCACATAAGATGGACGAAATTTTCAATATCTGTGATGAGATCTCCGTACTGCGAGATGGTAGCCTTGTTATGACAAAAGAGAGTAAGGACACAGATATGAACGAATTGATTGCAGCCATGGTTGGTCGTTCTCTGGATAACAGATTCCCGCCTGTTGACAATGAACCGGGAGAAACCATTTTCTCTGTACAAAATCTTTCAACAAAGTATGCACCAAAACTTCAGAATATTTCCTTTGATATCAAAAAAGGAGAAATCTTTGGATTCTATGGTCTGGTTGGAGCCGGACGTACAGAACTTCTGGAAACTATTTTCGGAATACGTACAAGAGCAGAAGGAAATGTATTATACAACGGTAAAGTTATGAACTTTACATCACCTAAGGATGCAATGGACCACGGATTTGCTCTGATCACAGAGGAAAGAAAGGCCAACGGATTGTTCCTGAAAGGCGATATTACATTTAACACTACGATCGCGAACATGAATCATTACAAAAAAGGTATTGCATTATCACATGACAGAATGGTACGTGCAACTGCTGAGGAAATCAAGGTTATGCATACAAAATGTATGGGACCGGATGATATGATCTCAAACCTTTCCGGAGGAAACCAGCAGAAAGCGATCTTCGGAAAATGGCTAGAACGTTCACCACAGGTATTCATGATGGATGACCCGACCAGAGGTATCGACGTTGGTGCAAAATATGAAATTTACGAACTGATCATTAACATGGCAAAACAGGGAAAGACGATTATCGTTGTTTCCTCAGAGATGCCGGAGATCCTTGGTATTACAAACCGTATCGGAGTTATGTCCAACGGACGTCTCGCAGGTATTGTTAATACAAAGGAAACAGATCAGGAAGAATTATTGAGACTCAGTGCGAAGTATTTGTAACAGAGAGGAGTATTAGAAATGGCAGAAAAGAGCTTTATTATCTCGGCTGAAGAAGAAGCGAAACTTCTCCAACCGATTGATGAATATGTAGGTAAGATTCAGAAACAGATTGACGAATTGCGTATCGAAGGTACAGATAAAGTGAATACTTTAAAGAACCAGATCGCAATCGCAAAAGAAGATAAAAACTTAAGCAAAGAAGAGAGTTCTAAGATTATTGCTAACAGCAAGAAAGAGCTTGAAAAAGCAGTTGCTGTTGAAAATAAAAACAAAGCAACGATCAACAAGCTGATTGCTGACGCTGAAGGATATCTCGCTAAACATTATAATAACGACTATTATAATATCGTAGCTAAGAGCTGCGAAACTGAGATGAAGGACGAAGAGAGCAGATACGCTAAGGTTAAAATGAAACTTCAGGAAGAGCACAAGAAAAAAGTTGCAGCTCTGAAAGACTCTGAAGAGATTAAAGCTGAGAAATATGTATTAAAGAATCACCTCTTTGATGCGGAAATGACTCACGAGTCAAGAGTACAGGAAATCAAAGACAGAAAACATGATGCATATATGCACAAATTCCATTTGATCGACCTTCTGAGAATGTCTGAATTTACACTTTCTCAGCAGTATGCACAGAAGATTGAAAACTATAAATATTCTTTCAATGTAGCACAGTTCTTATACAAGAATGGTCTTTACATTGTAATCATTTTAATCTTCATCGCTCTGTGTATCATTACACCAATCGTAAAGAATACACAGTTATTTACAGCAACTAACATTTTGAATATTTTACAGCAGGCTTCACCTCGTATGTTCTTAGCACTTGGTGTTGCAGGACTGATTCTCTTAACAGGTACAGACCTTTCCGTAGGACGTATGGTTGGTATGGGTATGGTAACATCTACAATCATCATGCATAACGGAATCAACACAGGTACAGTATTCGGACATGTATTTGACTTCTCAAAGATGGCTCCGGTACCGAAAGCTTTATTAGCATTAGGCGTTTGTGTAATCCTGACAACTGTATTCTCTATGATCGCTGGATTCTTCATGGCAAGATTTAAGATGCATCCGTTCATTTCTACAATGGCGAACATGCTTATCATCTTCGGTCTTGTAACATACGCAACAAAAGGTGTTTCCTTCGGTGCGATTGATTCAGAGATTCCGAAAATGTTCATTCCACAGGCTGGAAGATTCCCGACAATCGTACTTTGGGCTGTAGCTGCAGTTGCAATCGTATGGTTCATCTGGAACAAAACAACATTTGGTAAAAACCTCTACGCTGTAGGTGGAAACCCGGAAGCAGCAGCAGTTTCTGGTATTTCCGTATTCAAAGTAACAATGGGAGCATTTATCCTTGCTGGTATCCTTTATGGATTTGGGTCATGGCTTGAGTGTAACCGTATGGTTGGTTCAGGTAGTGCAGCTTACGGACAAGGATGGGATATGGATGCCATTGCAGCCTGCGTAGTTGGTGGTGTATCATTTACTGGTGGTATCGGTAAGATTTCCGGAGTTGTAACTGGTGTACTTATCTTCACATCTCTTACATACTCTCTGACAATCCTTGGTATTGATACAAACCTTCAGTTCATCTTCGAAGGTATTATCATCCTTGCAGCCGTAACACTTGACTGTCTGAAATATGTCCAGAAGAAATAATTAAATTGTCCTTCCTTTTTTTTGTGTGCGTAGAGGGCTGATTGGTGTTGTCTTGCGGACACCAGTAACAACCCACAATCACACATCAAAAAACCCCGACCGCACCGGCCGGGGTTTTTCTTGCCCGAAATATATTCTACTTATTCAAAAAATGCTCTCTATTCGGATATTCCTCTCTAAAAGCAAGAAGTGCCGCTTCCTTAAGCAGTGCGAATTCTTTCTCCATACGAAGCATCCGCGGTGCCTTAAAAGCAATAATACTGACCTGCTCTGCAAGCTTCTTTGCAACGCCTTCGTCTGAAAGCTGTCCCATTCCAAATACGAGAGAAGTAAATCCTCTGCCTCCGCGGCTCACTTCAAAGTAACGCTTGAATGCATTCTGAAGTTCCGCCAGAAGTACTTCTTTGTACAGTTCATCCTGTAGTCTTACTGCGGATAACCCCAATGTGGAAAGGATTTTTGCAGCCTGCTTTCTGCGCATGCCACCGATATCGATTGTCGTTGCCTCTGCCATGCCTTTTAATTCCACAAAGCCTCCGACAAATTCATCTTTTCTTGGTCTGCGTTTTCCATAGCGCACAACCCACAATTCTTTCCTGCATGCATTTCTTTTCGCTTCCTCACTCGCCTCCTCACCGGCTGCATCTTCTCCATGCGCCTCCAGCATTTCCATTCGCTTCACCGGATCGGTTTCCTCATAAAACTGTGCTACCCATGTATTGTCCATTTTTCTATCCTTTCGCTCTCTTCTCACGCTATCTATACTTATTTTTCCTAATAACTTCTCCGGACTATTTTTCCAAGAACTCATCTACATTCTCCTCATCTACCTGACGGTATTCAGAGACATAATATCTGCCGTCCGTCAGCTGGCTTCGATACTTGTTGTCCCCGCGAAATACTTCCACAGACAACTTCGCAAGCTCACTTGCCTGGTCTTCATTGTCGTTGTAGACAGTTCCTTGCATCTGGCCGTTCTTGATCGCATTCAGAGCATCCTCCAGCCCGTCAATTCCGAAAATCACCGGCCAATCATTTCCTCTGTATCCGGCCTTTCTGCAAGCCTCCACAGCGCCCAATGCCATCTCGTCGTTATTTGAAATAACAAGTTCGATTTCTTTGCCATATTGCTGGATGAGACGGGTCATTCGATTTTCCGCCTGCCCACGGTTCCAGTCTGCAAACTGATAGCTTAATTTTTCTAATTTCACATCGTGTTCGATCAGTGTCTTTACTGCATAGTCCGTTCGGCTAATGGCATCCTGGTGACCGGCCTCACCTTCTAAAAGAACATACTGTATCTTGCCATCTTTGTTCACATCCACCTCCGGATGATTTTTAAGGTAGTTTGCAACAATTTCACCTTGCATTACGCCAGACTGCTCTGCGTCACATCCGACATAATATAGTTTCTCCCACTGCATAATGTCTTCTTTTACCGGCTCACGGTTAAAGAAAATGATCGGTATACTTTCTTGTTTCGCCATCCTTATAATGCGGGATGGCGCTGTTCTGTCAACGAGATTTACACAAAGCACGTCACATCCAGCGTCGATCATTTCTTCTACGATCTCATTTTGATCCTGCTGGTTATCATCTCCATTTTTCACAGACACGATAATCTTAAAATCTTCGGATTCCATTTCCTTGAAATTCTCTTTCAATTTATCTGTCATAGCATTGATAAATGGATCATCCTGGGTGTACGTTACGACACCAACTCGAAGAATATTATTGGACTTCGGCTTTTCCTTTCCACATCCAGATGCGAGAAGGGTGAGCATTAATGTAACTGCGATCACACGTTTATACTTTCTGTTTCTTTCATTTCTTTTACTCATAGGAATACATGAACCTTTCCATATTGTCATCTAAAGAAAATATTGGTTTGCTAAATATCTTTATATCTGTCTCATGACCTTTGATTCGATAAAATCTGCGGTTCAGTTTCTGCGCAATCTCTTCTACGCTCTTGTAGCCGACGGAATAGGTATCCGGAACGATAAGGCCGTTGAGCACTCCGTCATCAAGCAAGACGATTGCCTTTTCACTGCTGCCAATTCCATATATTTCTGCCTTGCTGTATGTGCCTTGCTCCGATTTCTCGCCAAGCTCTTCCAACGCTTTCGAATCCAGCACGACTAGGGCGTCCACATCACTTTTCTGGGCTACACTTTCACAGATGTCCTGTCCTTTTTGACGGTAATAGCACCAGCTGATTTCATTTTCGGTATCTTTAAGCACGTCTTTCAAACCTTTGATCATCTGACGATTTGCCGCAGACTCTCGCCAGTCGGCTACAATTCCTACCGTCTTCTTCTTTTTGCCAATCTGCTTTCCTAATGTTGTACCGATTTTATAATAATCCGGCCCGATCACTGCACCAAGCGATTTTTTCGCCGATTCCGAAGTCGCTTTATTCTGAGACGCCCTGTCTGAAGATTGCCCATTAATCAACTGCGTTCCGTTATAAAATTCATCCATAATAAGAATATACGGGATGCCGGAGCACTGCTTTTTGATCATTTTTTCGGTGTCCGCACCCGGCGCCGGGCAAATGATAAATGCATCGATATCATTATTTTTCTGTTCATTTATGATTTCTTTTTCCGTCTCCGTACTGTCAATCTTATCCGTATTGCAGATGATCATATGAAGACCATTGATATCCGCCGCCTGCTTCAGGCCTTTTATAAGCGAATCCCAGCGGTTGTCACCCGATTCGGAGAGAATGACTGCCACTCGCTTCTCCGGCACATTTTTATCGAAAATCTTCAACACGAAAAACAATGCCAGCACAAGCAAAATCGTCTCCAGCACGAGGAAGGTTATTTTATTTTTTTTCATCTAAATTCCTCCCCTGCGTGTATTTTTGCATTTCCAGCATTTCCGCATTCTCAGGCGTATGCAAAATCGCCGGAATGTGGATTACAACTTTCGTTCCCTCATCCGGTTCGCTGTACACTTCCAGTCCATACTGCTCACCGAACATAAGCTTGATTCTCGAATGTACGTTAATAACACCTACGCCGGAACCGTGCTTTGGAACTTTATTATTATTTGTCAAAATATTTTCCAACACTTCTTCGCGCATGCCCATTCCATTATCCTCAATGGAAATGTAAATGTCATCGCCTTTCTTCTCACCGCGCACGATGATCTTGCCGTCATCGTCCTCATCCATATTTCCAACGCCATAGTAAATTGCATTTTCCAAGATCGGCTGAATGACTAATTTTACAATGCAATATTTTTCAATCTCTTCATCAATCTGAAATTCCATCTTAAAACGCTCTTTATAGCGCACAAGCTGTATATTCATATAACTTCGGCTGTGCTGCAATTCATCCTTGATAGAAATAATTGTCTTTCCCCGGGACAAACTGACACGCAAAAGTTTCGCAAGTTCTGAAATCATAACGACAGCACCTTCATTTTTGTATGCCTCGATCATCCACGTGATCGACTCCAGCGTATTATAAAGAAAATGTGGATTGATCTGGCTCTGCAATGCATCCAGCTCGCTCTTTCTTCGCTCATTCTGCTGGCGGATGATCTCTTCCATCAAAGTCTCAATCTGCTCGTAAGACTTCTGAACGGAATATCCCAAATGTCGGATCTCCGTAGAACCTCCAATGTAAATGTCCGGTTTTCCACCGGCCTCATGGTCTTTTACGGACTCTTCCAGCTGGCGGATCGGTTTGGAAATCTTTCGGGAAACTAATCTATTTCCATAAAGGAGCATCATCAGAAGAATTGTGATCGTCGTAAATACATAGTAACGGAATCGATTGATGCTTGCAGTCTGCACACTCTCCGGCACAACACCGACAAGTTTCCATCCGGTATATGCAATACTTCCAACAACAATGCTTTCCCTATGGCCATCCGCATTGATGGAATACGTTCCATCTTCGTATTTGGCTGTTCCGACACTCTTTTCGTTAAAAAGCCCTCGGTCCATCTCTGCTCTTCTCGGATGGTAAATAATTTCTCCATCGCGGCTGATAAGATAATAGTAAATGCCTTCCGAAGAGTCATTGATCTGTTTTAACACATCCTCAATAACCGAATATTTCATATCCACTAAGAGGACACCACTTCGCGGTTTATCGCCGTCGTTGACATCCACATAGCGGCTCAGCGAAACAACTCGATGGAAACGGTAAGAACCATCCGCAAAAAGATTTTGGATATGCGGAACGGAGAAATGGATATTTTCAATTGCGTCCTCCGCATTCCGGTACCAGTCCTGCCTTGTTACGTCTATTTTCTTCTCCACCGATACCGGCTCAGAACTGATAAGTTTCCCATCACTTCCATACAGCGCCACGCTCTGCACCTTGTCCGAATTCGTTTCGTACAGAAGACTGAACTGCTCGGTAAATTCACGGCTGGAAATGTCAAATTCCTGAACGATATTGTAGTTCGCCGCATTGAAAATCTGACGCATATCCAAAAGGTCCGCATTTACACGGTCCACCATACTCTCTACGTTCGATTCTGTATTCGCAACCGCCATTCGATCAATGGCGAGCTTGAAACGGTGATAGAGCAAAAATCCCATAACAACGATCGTCACAACAGTGATCGCCATAAGCACCGACATGATGATCGACTGGATGTTGAATGTTATATTTTCTTTTGAAAATTTTCTCAATCTGTTTTTCACGCTATTCTATTCCCTTCACGTGCATTATTTTTTCGCAGATGCCCGGTATTTGGAAGGTGAAACACCAAATTTCTTCTTAAATACGTAACTGAAATAGTTCGCATCCAGATACCCTACCTTCTCTGCAATCGTGTAACTCTTCTCATCTGTGTTAAGAACCAGGTCCTCTGCGATATCCATTCGGTAATCTGTCAGATAAGAAATAAAAGACTTTCCTACTTCTTTTTTGAAAATAGATGAAAAGTAAGAGTTCGACACACCAAGCTGTGCACACACTTCATCGAGCGAAATGTCGGCCTCCATATATCGGTCTTTCACAATGTTCTGGGCGTCTACAATCAGTCTTTTCGATGTATTATTTCTGGCATTCATAAGACAGTCGCTGATTGCCATAGACATATTGACCGTCCAGTTTGTAAGCAAGCTTTCATCCATCTGTGATACTTTTTCGTAAATATTTTGCGAATATCCGGAAATCTCATTGAAATCAAGCGCGTTATTTGTACAGAAGCGAACAAATCTGCTGACAATCTCTAATGTTGCCAGATTATGCTGGCTGATTGTCTCTGTATTTTTATAAATTTTCTCAATTTCCTTGTGTGCCATCTCCTTAATCTCTTCCGGATCACCGATACGGATCGCGCGAAGAAGCTCCTGCATGCTGATCTCTTCCGGCTGCGCTGTCTGCTTCTGCTCTTTTGGGACAATCTCTCCGATGTTGATGGCGCGCTTTGTACCATACAGCACACGATAAGAAATGGCATCTCTCGCCCCTTCATAAGAAATGCTGATGTCACGAAGGCTGTCACACACCGTTCCGATTCCTGCCGTAACGACTGCTCCCATAATTCGATAAGCCCAACGGCAGAATCTGTCGCAGGCATCTGTCACCTGTGCCATCTTCTCCTTTGAATCAAGTTCCAAAATAAGAAGCGTATTGCCCATGTAAATAAATTCCTTGCATTCCCACTCTTCTACGAGCCGGTCTTTGATCTCGCGCTCTACGGACATGGAAAGAAGCAACGGATCCATTCCATCCGGCACATGATTTGCAGAAGTATGAAAGATCACACAGCAAAAATGCGGTCCTTTCATATCAAGCTGATACGCCTGTAAAAACCGGTCATAATCCTCTTCACCAACTCTTCCTTCGATAAGCGAAATAAGAAAATTCGACTGCAGCTTCGGCAGTGCCTCCTGAAAGTAATTATTTAATTTCTTTACATTCAATTTTTCTTCTCGCTCTCGATCCAGTGTCTCTTTCAAGTCCTCAAGACTTGCAGACAGTTCTGTCGAGTTGATCGGCTTCAACATATATTCTTTGATTTCTAAATGCACCGCTTCCTTTGCATACTCAAATTCATCGAAACCGGTACAAATCATAATGTAAATATTCGGATAATCCTCGTTCAGTCTTCTCGCAAGCTGCAACCCGTTCATGTAAGGCATCTTAATGTCCGTAAGCACAACGTCCGGCTGGAGCTTCTCCACAAGCTCTAATGCTTTCACGCCGTTCGTTGCACTGCCCACAACCTTGAATCCAAGATCATTCCAATGAATCTTTTGCTCCATAATATCAATAACTTCCACTTCATCATCTACCAGAAGTACTTTATAACGCTCCATACTAATCCCCTTTACTTCCTTTGGTCATTCTGCCTTTTATTATAGCAGAATATGCCCTCGTGCAACATAGTTTTTATAGTTAATGATAATTTTGCCCGGGGGAGGCGCTGGCCCCCAAGACAACACCAATCAGCCCTCTACGCACACACAAAAAAGGAAGCTGCACTACCTGAACCAACCATACGGTTACACTCAATCATCATAGAGTTTCATCTTTTCCGAGGTCAACTGTCGGCTCTGTTTTTGCAATTCTGCAGTATTGATTTCTTTGTAGTCGCATTGCCTTTTGGAAGATACCCGTGACCAGGATGTCGGCAGTCTGGGCGAGCGTAATGTTTTGAATAAAATCTACAATGCTCTGGTGAAAAAATATAATCTGTCCACAAGCCTTGTTCTGTATGTTTTTGTGCATGATAAGAAAGAAAACTGATTCCACCGCATGGATCAGTTCTCTTTAAATAATGGCTACTTCATTTTTCTCTTTTTATATAATCCTACAATCAAACCAAGACTAACAATCGCTATTAAAAACCATGCTACTATGAATCTTTAAAACCATTTTCCCAGACCAGCTCATCATTTTTCATGTATTGAATTGGAAATATCGAGAACTTTGCTCCGGAAAGAGTCACTTCTTTATCCGAACTATTTCTCTCCTTGTAAATAATTTGAATGCTTCCTGTTCTGCTTCCTGCTTCTGCATGGATTGTTGAAATATCTATAAAACCACCAACAAGAAAAAGCATAACGAATAAAATAATGTGAATACTTTGGTGCTAGAATATAATCTGTATTTACTGATATCACGTTTTTCACATAAAGATGCTGTGCGATTATATGTAAAAAGGTGACTGTTCTTAATCAAAATAAAAATGGCGAAGTGCTTATCGTAACACTCCGCCGAAAGCCTCAAACGATAAAATCCAATTGACTTTAATGCCTTCTCTAGCCCCTTATCATACGATTATTATTGATCGTGTTTCTAAATGCATTACCATACCGATTTCAGTGTTTTCACACTCCATGTTGGGGAGTTATTAACGAAATCAAGTGCTTTCTTTGACTTAAATGAAAATTTAACCTTTTTAATTGTACTGTCTTTTACATTCTTATAAGTCTTTGTTGTTGATGCGTAAATCTTATTATCGACTCCAACTCCAACCTTCACTTTATAAGTTTTAAGCTTAAAAATACGATTGTTTACAACATATCCTGTAACTGTTACCTTGCCATTGTAATAACTCATTTCCCACGGTACAAACGTTGCTGTTGCATATGGCGTAATCGCATTTATATTCGGATTGATCCATCCTTGCCTCTTATACTTACTAGCAACCGGTTTCTTTGCCTTACTGGTCTTTGTAATCTTTGTATTCTTTGCGCAAACCGCTTTTACTTTATAAGAAGAAGTACTTGCTTTACTTCCACTATATACAAAGGTAATTCTTGTTTTTCCATTACTCTTAATTGTTTTAATCTTCTTATTTCCTTTGTATACATGCATAGTGGAAAGACCTTTACCCGCCTGTGTAGACGGTACATTTATTATAAGTTTTGCTTTTTTAGGTGCAAATTTAACACCTGAAACAGATGGTGTTTTAAAGCTTGCTGATTTCAATGTCCAATATTGGTTATCTATATATTCATATTCAGTTCCACTTGAATCTGTTCGTATAAGATGCACTGTATAATGCTTGGCCGTGCCAGGTTTTAATCCTGTAAGTTTAAAACTTCTCCGATAATTATTACTTCCTTTAATCACATATCTTTTAAAAAGTGATCCTTCTCCATTTTTTGTTGAGTAATTATAGACTTCTACGATATGTGCCGTAGCATAACTATAACTTGACGCATCAATGTAACCGATAAGCTGATCATATCGATCAGAACTCATTTGAACCTTGTAGTCCTTCGCCGCTACTGATTTAGTATATGCAGCCTGATCAAATATAACCTTATCACTATCCTTTAATGTAATTGCATCTCCTGCTTTTTTTGCTGATGCCGCATCTTTTGCAATTACAAGAACCATTCCTGTCTTATCACCAGTTATATCAATTTCTTTTGACTCCAAATCACGATATACAAGTGCTTTAATCTTGTTGGTAAAAGACCTACCATATATCATGCCGTCATCCTTATTATATGCCCATAAGGATTCACCCTGACCAGGTGCTTTTGTTGCTTCCATCTCTGCATTGATTTCTGAATATTCTTTTCCATTTGAAGACTTGACATTCCATGTGTACCTGTTTACTTTGCTAAATAAATTCTCAGCCTGTTCCGGCTCTTTAATAGTCGGTGCTGTCAATTCCCTTGCTTCAAAATCACGATATGGACCATACTCCTCAAGTTGAACATCCTTGCAAAGTTCATATTTAATCCAGAATTTTTCTCCTGGTTTTACATGTTTCCGATGTTCGCCCCTAATCTGATGAGTATGCACATATTTTCCTACGTCTATATTGCCACATTGTGAAGCAACATACTCTTTCCCGCTTGTACCATTCGTCCACGCAGTTAAATCATACTCTTGAATACCCAAAACATCATTTGGATAATATACCGACAAATCTACCGTTACATTAATATCAAATGTATTATCCCCACGATTGATATATTCAATCTTTTTCAACGGAGACTTTCTCGTCGGTGTATAATTTTGTGTGTACGTCTCAGCAGCTTTTACATTTGTCTCCCCGGCAAATGAAAAAAATACAATCGCCAGAAGTGTTGCAAGCACTACAAATAATTTACTCTGTCCTTGTCTTTTTGTTTTCATATCATCTACGCCTCCTTTGCATAATACTTTTCAGGATGATTTTCCACTCATCAGAAGACAATCATCCATTTTGTCTGATAATTCAAGCACAATATATTATTTGTAAATAAAGTATAACATATATATTTCTTTTTCACCCCGTCCTAAAGGACAGTATATAATCAATTTCGCAGGAAATTATTCATTGTAGCAATGGAGCCAAAAGTCACAAAACAACAAAACCGCAAGCAGCTTACGCCACTTGCGGTTTTGTTGTTTTTCAGGTGTTTTTAGGAAGCGTTACTTCGCTTTGATCACTTTTTTAATCTGCGGTCCCTGACCATTGCTCTTGCTTAATCCTGTATTCATATAAACATTCAGCTTCTTACCTGTCTGTGCTCCCTTTGGCAGCCATACAGTGTAGCTTGTCTTATTGCCTTTTGTCCATGTATCACCAATCCACATACCACCGATTTTCGGAACTTTCTTCTTCAAAGTAACTTTTACTTTGTATTTTGTCCATGTGTACGGTTTGTGATAAATCGGCGGATACCAGTAACCTCCACTCCAGTGTCCCGGAGATGTCCAGCCATTTACTTTTATCTTTTTCTTCTGTACGATCTTAATAGACTTCACAGCTGGTTTCACAGCAGATCCAGTCTTTACTGTCACTACATCAGACGGTGTACCGGTTGTTCCATTCGCATAAGCCTGTGTGCGGAACTTATAGGTTGTCAACGGCTTCAAATTCTTTATTTTCATCGCATCTGGGCAGTACATATAGTTTACCGTTTTTACTGTTGTCCATTTGCCACCTTTATAAATCTGAATTCTGGCATTTGTACCCATCATCTTTGCTGATCCTACAGTTACTTTTGCATAATTATGGTAAGCTATTACTTTCGGTTTTTTAAATTTCTCTGCCGGTACGTAGAGATTCGTTGTATAGGTTTTTCCATTCTTTGTCTTGAATGTAAGCCAGCTCTGTCTGCCAGCTTTAATATTGTATACCGGAACTTCACTATGCGTAACTTTATTGCTGTTGTGCTTCCATGACTTTCCGGAAATATGATCATATACTTCTACAATCTTGTCATCGGAATTTGCAGGTACCGTCTCAGCAACAATCTTTATATTTCCTAACTGTGATTTTTTCACTTCTTTATGAGAGCATTTAATCTTCTCAGCCGAAATATAGTCATGTCCATTCAGATTAAAATCAAAAATTGCCGGGTAATAAGCACCATTGCTAGTAGATATGCATACATAATATGTTCCACGCGTTAATACCTTTGCTCCAGGCTCCCACGCCCCTTTTCCATAGTACTTCGCTGATGCTTCACTATAAATTTGATTATCATTAGAGTCATAGACACGAATGAAAGTACGATTCTGTCCAAAATAAGTTGCTCTTTCTTTGTTAACAAGATGGAAGCTTGGATCAATCACTGCCCTGTCTGCAACATTAAACTTGTACCAGCGTTCATCTGTTCCCGTTCCTGTCAGACCTTCATAAAGACTGTACGGATGTCCGGATAACGGGATCTCATATGCTGTATCTTTTGTAAGACCAATCTCGTCTTCTTTGAATCCGATTTTTTGATCAATGTATTCTGCGCTGATAGTAATATCCGTATAAGCTGGTGCAGATGTTGTAAATTTCACTTCACAGGCCTTTTCTACCCACTGGCACGGATATAAATATAGTACATTTGCATCCTTTACTGCTGTAGCCATACGGCTAGCAACTTCATGACCGCCTATCCTTAATTCCGTATGGTAATTCCGTATAGGAACATTGTGCGAAAATGTTACTTTCATCGGCCTCTGTGTATTATTCGTTACTTCAATATGCTGCTCAAGCCCATCTGCTCTCTTAAATTGTACTATTTGTGATTCTTCAGATTTAAATTCCACTGAGTGAGTAAGCGATTCCGCTTTCGCTCCAATACCCGCAGTGAACCAGCCACCTACAACCAGGGCGCACAACAACAATCCTTTCATTAGATAGTTACATATTCGTCCCGATTTCCAGTTTCTCATAACATATCCCTCCTTCTTCTTTTCCAACTAAGTTACTGGTCTTTACCTCCTCAAACGACATAGTTTTCTTATAATAGATTATAACAGAGAGACAAAAAATAAAACCTGTCCACATGGACAGGTTTTCGTTATTTTTACTGAGAATTTTGTCTATCAGATAAATATTATCTGAACATACAAGGAATATTATTGATTTTTTTCCTGACTGCTCGGTATGATGAAGTTCTTATTTGTCACTGCGATTGCAAGTCTCGTCTTATTTGCATATCCTGTTTTGGACAAAATATTCGAGATGTGAAATTTCACTGTCCGCAGTGAGATGTTCATCTGCTCTGCGATTTCACTGTATTCGAGTCCATCGCAGACATAGCGTAACACTTCGATTTCCTTGGCTGTAAGCTCCGAACTGTCGGCAAGTCCCAACTGTACACTCGGTGTTTTATCCGGAAATACACGCTCTCCGTCCATCGTTCGATCCATAACATCGATCAGCCTTTCCGGACTGATATCCTTATACCAGAAGCTGTCTACTTTCGCCTCTCTTGCCCGCTGCAAATATCCGACTTCCACCATAGAAGTTACGATAATGATTTTTATATTTGGAAGCTCTGCCTTTATCTCTGCTGCCGCTTCGATCCCGTCTTTATTTCCGGACGTACATACATCCATCAATATAAGATCGATACGCTGTCTTCTGCATATGGCAAGTGCAACATCTGCCCCATTTACGCTGGCAGAAAGCGTATAATTGTCACTTTCTGAAATGACTCTCTCCATATTTTCACGAGGCATCCTCTGATCCTCAACGATTAATACCTGTTTCATACTCTCTCCTTTTGAAATGCAATCGTCAATGCAAAATACGGAAATGACTGTATCTGCATTTCTCCGCCATAGTCAAATACATGTCTGGAAATATTATACAATCCGCCTTTTGGAACAATCTCTTTATCCGGTGTCTCTCCGTTATTCGTGATACGGATGCGACATTGCTGATTTTCATTCTGCATCTCGATCCAAAGCTTTGTCGCACCGGCATGGCAGACGCCATTTGTCAGACACTCGCGCATTGCAAGGACGCAGATATTAGCCAGTTCCTCTGACTCCGGCAATGTTCCCTCGCACACTACCTCCACGCCAAGTGTCTTTGCATCCTGCAGAAATCTTTCAAAATCGCCTTCTTCCAGCGGATACTGGTTGTCATTCCAGATTGCATTTACGGCCTGCCGAAGCAAGCGCACCGCATCTTTATAATCTGAGTTCTCCTGCGTCAGACTCTGGCGGATCGCAGTAAGACCGGCTCCCATCTGATCGTGAAGCTTTGTCTTTGCCGCAAGCACTTCCCGCTCACGTGTCAGGATCAATACATTGTCCGACAGATAGCGGAGTTCTTTTGATATTTCTTTTAACTTTTCGGTCTGCTTTGTCAGATTTATTTTTTCCTCATATTGTTTCGTAATGTCCAGAAAAATAGCTTCTGTATATACCTTTCCCTTTCGATCTGTCACTTCATTTTCCCGATAGCTCCATGCCTTCCCGTCAGGGAAAAGGTAGATTTCTTTGTTGTTGATCCGACTCACACCGTAGCGCTCACATTGCTGAAGCGCTTCTTTTAATTCTTCTTGCTTTTGCAGATCTCTGTGAGTGAGCGTCTGAAAAAGGCGATACATCTGCTCATTGCAAAGCTTCAACATTCCATCATCCATAAAATAACAGATTCCGATCGGCAGTACGTTCATCGCCTCTTTGATGGAATTTTGCCTGATAGTTTCTGTTCTCATCTTTTTCAGCCGAAGTCCTTCCCAGATAAGTAACGCATCGATCACACCGACAACACACCACCATACTCCGATCGGAACAGATGGCATTTGCAAATATATTTCTCCTCCATGGGCCGCCTCGAATGAATAGGCCAACGCATTTAAAAGCAGAAATAAAAACACAAAAAGTGCAATGTTGATATACCATTTTCGATCATGCAGCTTCATATTTTGAAAAGCAAACAACAGAATCATATTCACTACGAGACTTAATAAAATAACGATCATTAAAAATGTCTGCATTACGGTTCACCTGCTTTTTCCACGGCAAATGTAAAACGCCATATCCCATCTTCACATGTACAGGACTGCACCATTTTCGAAAAAATGGTAAGATCCATCTTGCTTTCTATTTCCATACAGAAGAGAAGCTTTTCTCCCTGGCTTCGAAGCTTTATCCACAGAGAATCGCATGTGTCCACGCATTTTTCCACCACTGTTTCAAAAAACTGATACATCGACACAGCGTCACTTACATAAATCTCCTCACCGGTTGGGAACGAACAGGCACAGTCGATGTCCATCAATCGCAAGCTGGAAAAAGATTCTTCTATGCAGGCTTCCAGTTCGGCGGCATCGGATATTTTTGATCTCTCTTCGATAAATTCCAGATTTCCGCGTCTTTTTATATACGTTCCGACAAGACTGATCTTCGCTAAAAGCCTACGGCTTTTCTCCTGATTTTCTTCCTCGTCATAGTGGTGGAGCAGGTCATTTAACAGATCGATCTGTTTTGCGGTCTGTGTCTGTAGCTTGTCAAATAAGCGATTCTTCTCACGCAGCATATTGATGGCTGCCTTTGTCTGATAATTTTCCTGCTCAATACAGTTACTTTCTTCGATTGTCTTTCTGTTTTCTTCCAGTCTCTCAAGAAGCTGGATGATGTCTTCGATATCTTCCTGCCAGAGGACATGACCGCCCAGGATATCCCGGTTCTGTATCAATGTCTTCTTATCGATCACGACTTCTTTCTCCATCGCTTCCTTCATTATTTTCTTAGATAAAGGCATTGCATTGGAGGATGTGTAGCAGACATTATAGTCCTGATCTGTAATCTGGGCTCCCAATGTGCAGACTTCAAACAGCCGCTCATACCCTGTATTTGTCTGGATCAATCCGCAACGTACACAGCTTTCCAGTATGCCCACAAAAAATAAACATAAAACTGCGGTAATGTCTCCACCTATTTTCTTCATCCATTCCACACCACTTACGTAAATGACTGCGTAAAGTACAGTTGCACTGATTCCGATCAGCGGTAAATATTTCTTCTTTCGGGAATGTCTGCATTTATAGAGCATCAAAAGGAAGCCGATCAATGCACAGACAATTTCCCACAAAATCACTGCATAATAGCCCCATCCATATGTATAACTGCTATCCGACCATGCTGCTCCTTCCGGGAAGGCAAAGACAAGCTGGTGAAGATCATTCGTCAGCACAAATATACTAAGAATCCCCGTCGGAATGCATAATCCTTTCAGCCACCCCGGCAGCCTGTATTCTTCCGGCTGACCAAGAAGAAATGCCGCCTGCAATGCAGTCAGCGGAATAAACAGCATTGGTATGTAGTAGCAATACCAAAGGTAGCGCGAGATCTGCAGATCATAGGTGAAGAAATATTTTGTCGTACGTACAACAAACCAAAATACCATCAGACCTGCGACTAACAGCAATGTATTTCTCACTGATTTTTGAATGACTCTCTTATGAATGCTGATCGCCCACCCGATATATAAGCCGATGTAGATCACCGTCCGAAGTGTGCCAAAGAAAATGCGACCGGCGCTCATCTTCCCCAGCCAGCGACAGACCAATGCGGCAATCACAAGCAGCAGAAATATGACGATATTCAACTGTTCACTTGATTCTTTTTTCTTTTTCATTCCTATGTTCAAATATATCCCTTTACGTATGATTTTTCTATTACTTTTTGAAGTATCATCCCGATTTCGTTGCTAGCAGCGTCAAATATCACCAGCTTGTTCATAATGTGCTTTATCCTTTCTGCTCTTATTTCGTCACTACTGTTTTTGCTGCCGACCATCCGGAATAATATTTTTTACTGGAAACACTCTTATAAGTACGGATTTTCACGTAATATTTCTTCTTTGCCGCCAGCTTTTTAATAGTTTTCGAAGTTGTTTTATAACTGCTGACTGTGACATACTTATTTCGGGATTTGAACTTACTATTTGTAGAATAGAGTAACTGGTAACCGGATGTCTGTGCACTCTGCTTCTTCCATTTTGCAGTAAATGCTTTTTTCGATTTACTTAAACTGCTTATAGCGGTGCCTTTCGGATTAATGGTATATGATAACGTCTTTTTACCACTGTAATTATCTTTAAAAGTTACAATTACTTTATATGTTCCTACATTTTTTCTGCCGGATGCATATTGCACTATATAATCTGTTTTGTTGTGCAATGCATTTCCGTTCGCATCTTTTACTGTTACAGACGGTGTTTTTACTCCACCTGAATAAGTATAAGCCGTTGCCGAAATTTTTACAGAGTTTATCCTTGGAATTGCGATTGCTTCTGAAATCGTTTCACAATTCTTACAGTGGATAGACTTACTTCCATCTGCTGCAAATGTTGCCGGCTGATCTACCGTATATTCTGTTCCCCTTTCATGCGCCTTTTTATCCAGTTTTTTCGTCTCTGTGAAGCCACAAATTTTACATCGGCGCTGTGTAATTCCTTCTTTTGTGCAACTGGTTTCTTCAATCGTCTCCCATTCGGTAAAATCATGACCTGTTGCCGGAATAACCTGCTCATCCTTTGTTTCGCCACATTTCTTGCAATGGATAGATTTTCTTCCTTCCGTTGTGCAGCTTGGTTCTTTGTCAATTGTGAAATCTTCTTCCCAATTATGACTTGCAGGAATTACTTCCTGTGGTACAAGAACGGTTTTGCAGACGCTGCAATGCTTGCCTTCTGTAAGTCCGTCGGTAGTGCAGGTTGCCGCCTTTCCCTGATCAATCACGATTGTATGTCCGTCTTTGCATGGATCTGGATCATATTCCACAATTCCTTCTGCATCCGTAAATATTTTTCCACAGCTTGTACATACCCACGCTTCATCCGCATATTTAATATCATGATCTTTTAAATCAGCCGGTTTCAATTGATTATAATAATTATGTCCAAATTTCGGATTTTCTTCTAATGTTCCACCATTTTCGGCTACATTGCTGCACTCTGTTTTTCCTGTAGTTGCCAGTTTATGTCCGTTCAGATTCAGGAACTCATTAATCTTTAACAAATCTGTGTGAATCAGTACGGTATCCTGATTCAGCGTCAATGAATAGAGCGGAGTTGCAAAATTAATGTCTGTATTTTGAAGTTCCAGATTCTCACTAAATCTATTTACCCGACTTGGCTCTTTAAAGCTAATCTTCTGTGTCTTCTCTCCTGAAAATATCGTCTTATGCATATTTGTCTCATAATAGCCATACCAGTTGGAGCCTGTTTCCTTATAGTTCGAGGTGAAATCTCCTTTTACTTCTACTGTTCCATTTGTTAAACACTCCCCCTTACTGCTTCCATATGTTTCACCTAACGTCAGATTCCCTTTCACAAGCAGTTTGTCCTCGGTATCCTGCATCTGCAGATACCCATTGTCAGCCTCCATATTTCCATCTACAACCAGTTCACTGCTAGCAAATTCCAGACTTCCAGCCACATTGCAGTTTCCAGCCACATGGATATCCATGTTCTTAATGCTTACATAGTTTCTGATATTAAGGTTACTTGCTACATTAATCTTTTTCGAGCATTTATCATTTATCTGTAAAAATCCATTGATATCCAGTCTGCCGACATAAATCTCTCCGCCGTTGCCGGTAATTTCAAGATTTCCTGCCTTATCCGTTACAAATAAACCATTAAACTTCATTTCTTCTTTCGACTGGTCACTGATCTTCAATGTACCACCGTTGATCCGAATACCGGCAAGCATCACATTTTCAAATTCTGCAATGGAACACTTCTGTCCACTTCTGTTCGTATAAACTGCATATGTCTGCAAGTCACTGTCTGTTGAGTGGATAATCTGCAAAGTGCAGCCTTCGTCAACTGAAATCGGATTTGTGGAAACCGGATTGATCGTCGTATCCACAAGTGCATTTTGAAGATTCGTGTATCTTGCTTCCAATCCTGCTGCGTCATTGCATCCATCAATCCACGAAAGGATTTCTCCATATTTGCTGCCAATCTGCGCATTTGCAGTTTGGTATCCCAGATCATTCTGGAGCAGCACAATTCTTTTAATAAATTGCAGATCATCTATTGCTGCCGATGCCCAGATATCCATATTTTTCATATCAGCCTGACTTTTATATTTATTATAATTATTCTTATCATCATTAAATGCATCAACTGCGTACTGTTTTATTTCCTGCAGATATTTCATTAAATATATTTTTTCACAGACATCATCAAAACCGGTTCCATAATTAATAAGGTCTTTTCCTACAGCCAGTATCGCATTGGCTCTGCCGACTGCTGCAGATACCGCCATTTTGGAGCTCAATGTGTCCATCCCTGTTTTTCTGGCAACCATAATCGCAGCTTCATCTCTGACACCACCCTTTGCAGTGTCCCATACATATTTGCCAAGCTCGTCGCTGCCATAATCGTAAATAGATTTCAGCGCTGCACTTCTAATAACATTGTCACCAAGCTCATCGGATTCCAGCAGACTCAGATAAGAAGATGACGCACGGATAAATGTGTTATCATTATTTTTCGTTGCATTACTGCGTACACGTACCAGCGTATCGTGCATGGACTCCTGATTTCTGTAGAGATTTTCCATCATCACGATATTATTAACGGTTGATACACCTGTGCTGATCACTGTTTTTACGCTTTTGGCAATTTTCTTAATTTTGCTGCCATATTTATCAATCTGCATGGTCTTATACTGATCATCCCATTTCTGCGGTATATCGCCCGCGCCGTAATCCGCATAAAACTGTGCTTCATACAAATCCGAAAAATCTTTCATCTCTTTTTTGCCATCTGAATTTTTTGATGCCTGAAGCAATGTTTTTTTCACATTTGATACATACTTTGTCAGATTTTCATCGTATAGCTCCGTATTTTTTAACAGGTAATTATATTTATCTATATCATTAACATCTGTAATGGCTCCTAAATAGTCATTCAACCATTTTGATACATCTTTGGTTTTTGAATTGTCCAATAAATCAGAATATGCCCGCAATGTCTGCATACCTTCCTCTTCACTGCCAATAGAATTACCTGAAACGGATTTGTAATCATTCTGATAAATGCTTGTTAGCAGAGAATCATAATTTTTGCTCTTTGCACCAGCGCAGAATTTTGTCCAGTCTGCATCCGTTGCAAAAACATCCAGAAGTACCGATGGAATCTCACTGATTGTCTCCCCTGTATGATTCATTCTGTAATAAAGACTCACACCACTTTTAAAAATCGGATCATTCTCATATTGTTTCAGAAAATCCGTAGACAGATAATCTGTATTTGCAACTCCATCCAGTCTTCCATATGGATTAGATTCCGGCATCGTATCTTGCGTAAATGTATCGACTACAAAAGAGCGATCGTTCAACAGATTTTCAAACACAGCTACACTTGCCGTCGCATCATCTGCATTCACGCTGCTTGATGCGGATGTCGCTCCTGCCAGAATTGAAATCGTCACTGCACCAATTACTAATGCAGAAATACTTCTTTTTAATATAATTCTCTTTTTCCTCATAACTCATCCTCTTATATATGCTTCAGTCCGCCGTGAAAAATCTACCTCTATACAAAATTTTTAGTTGGTTTTGCTGAAATCATACCCTATTACCCATTCATTTCCTTTCTAATCTTCTCAATAAGTGTCACATCTGCCGGTAACCATTCTACTTCATCTAGCTGCTCTTCACTTAACCATCTTGCTGCCTCATGTTCCTCTAACACCAAATTCCCTTTTACAATCTCACACCAAAAACAATCCATGGAAAGATGAAACATCGGATAATCATATTCTATTGTTTCAATCCATTCTCCAACAGTTACTTCTGTGTCTAATTCTTCCATTATCTCTCGCTTTAACACAGGCACATCAAGTTCACTTCGGAAAGCGGTCGTTCTAAAACGGAATAGTGACTGCTGAGCGCCGTAAACCGCAATTAAACATTCTTATATTAATTGTATCATTACTACACTGGAATTTATATAGCGTTTTCTGTATTCACCAAAAATTTCCATTAACCTTTTAAATTTGTTGTCACCACCCTTTTATTCAATTGCTCAAGTTCTACATCCGCATTCTTTTTTTATAGCAATAAAGCCAGCCAGAACATCTCTGCTCTAGCCGGCTTAATTTCTAATTATCTCCTGTTACACAATTCTTATAATCTGCTCATAGAGCAATATCTCTTCCGCACTCACATTCTGATTATCATGATAATGCCCGAAGAACCATTTCTTGAACTTTGTATTCTGCCTGATCTCTTCAAAATAAGTTGTTAATATGTCTGGCTTGTACATACTTCCGCCTAACTGAATCTGTGTGCTCGACGCACAGCAATGTGTCACGATAAAATCCACCGAATTATCATGTGCTGTCAGATTCTTTCGTCCCTCTTCCATCTCTTCTATGGCTGGAAGCTCCTGCTGCCACCAGCTCACATGATTAAGTCGATAAGGCTTCCATCCGCGATCAAGCCTTTTCTTCTTGTTCTTATAGTCAGGATCGTCCAGATCCAGAATCCCTCCATCAATATCATGACTGCTCGCACCACCAAATGTAAATATACTTTTTCCTTCAATTTCAAATATCTGGCCGCGCATCAGGTGAATGACAGATGGTCTGATCTTATGAACTTTTCCGCCATGCCATTCCTCTACCGGATACTCATAGAGTCTGTCAAAATTCTCATGATTACCATCTACAAATAAAGTGGTAAATGATTTACAATCCAGCCAGTCCATGAGCATTGTTTCTTCTTTACTTTCCTCTTCCTGATCCCAGATTCCTCCAAAATCTCCACAGATAATTACATAATCTTCTTTTGACATTTCCTTTTGTTCTGGAAAATTCCTTGTATTAAATCTCTCAAAATTCCGATGACAGTCGCCAGTTATATAAATCATTCTATCACTTCCTTATTCGTAAACATTATTGATCTTTCATCCACATCTATCTTAAACATTGTATCTTGTTGTCTTCTATTATATCTGCATTATCGAAGAAGTCATTATACTCATAGTATAAATCCTTTGCTCACTATTTATCTTATATTGCCTGCATTACAGCCATGAGGCTGATCCTCGGTCAATTAATTTAACCCCCCAACCTGTTCCATGGATTTCAGCATATCTCTATGCCTGAAGAAAAGTTTTCTGTTTATCCATAACTATTCAAAAGCAAAATCATTAACTATTCACGCTTTACAGTTTAAATATTACAAAAAATGATTAACTGTCCTTATGTTCTTAATACTATTCATAAACTCAGTTTTATGAAGACAGAACTCGAACCCGCAACAATATGGTTATCAGCCATATGCGCTACCCATTGCGCCGCTTCCTTGAGCTATCCTATTTAATCAGAATTTGCATATTCTTCTTGTAACTTAACCCTGTTACAGGGAAACTAAGTTCAGGATTTTCGTAATGCAAGCAATCTTTTTATTCTATTTCAATAAAAGTAGTTGCGTTGGATACTTTAATCTGTGTGTCCAGTTCTGTAAGCAGAATATTCCTCTTTTCTTCCAAAAGTTCAACCTTCTTCTTTACATCCAACGGATCCACAAGTTCTGTGGTATTTTCTTTCACATATGCGTCTACCACACCTAAAAACAATTGTAAAGGAGAGTATCTCACCTGTCATTGAACTTGTAGTATAAAATTTTTTGTCTTAATTTCATTTATGAATTAAGCCACTTTATTTATTTTTTCATAATAAGCATAAACACATTCAAACTGTGAATCCTGTCACTCTAAGCTAAATCACATCTATTGTAGTTGACATTTTAGCATCATCCGGTTATAATACAACACAAGAAATGGGTTTTTTACTGAGTAATGTCTTCGGACTGGAAAAGGGTGCTCGTTTCTTTTTTTATGTTTATAATATCATAAAGATACTTTTTCCCTTCCTTCGCATGTCTGATAACCATAATTACATTAAAAATATTATATCTTGTAATCTCCCCGTTGGCATCAAACACAGGTAAAGCAAATCTTGACTCATAACGGTACCAACCATACATAGCATCTGTATTATGTTTCGTTTTGTAATTTTCTGTATAGCTCTTTCCATTTGCTACTTCCATGAGTTCTGGCAATCCTTGCACTGCATTTGCTTTTGCTTTAGCATTTGTTCCCCGTAAAATATGTGTATAATTAGAATGTGCATATTCATCTGGTAAATCAGGACCAATATAAACAACATCATTGCTAGCAGCAACAGTGTAAATTTCTCCCACATATCGTTTTAAATACCGTTCAACCTCACCCCAATTTATTGTTCGTTTCCCTTTAAACAAAATATCATGAATAAATACTGTTTTCTTGCCATCTAAATCCTCTACTACATCTACTTTTCTTTCCAAATTTACCTCCCTGCCCTGCCTATTCATCTTCACTTCTAATCCTACACTCTGCCTCTGCTCTATATTTCAGCAATCGCAGCAAATATTCCGGCAGCTCCCGCTTCTCCGCTTCCCAATCCTGAACTGTACGATATGGTATTCCATAATAATCACTAAATTCCCGTCTGTTCATTCCCATCTTTTCTCTTAATTCTTTTACTTCTCTTCCTCTGCTCATTTTTATTCTCCTCCCAGCTAATATACGCATTGCGTTAATTTATAATAATATAAAAGGAATCATGTTGTCAATAAAAAATAGACGTCCATGATTCCTCTTGTGATACGGACACAAATTATTTTCATCGGCTTTTAATACAGTTTCCTATTTTTCTCCAATATAAGAAATTCCTCTATATCCTTTTTTAACGAAGCTATTATATGTGCTTTTGGAAACAAATATCGTATTTTTTTCATGCTTTCTATATACCATTCAGGTACTTCATTCTCATCAAGAAGTTTTTCTATTTCTTGCGGCATTGTATTTTTCAAATATTTTCCCTTACATACAGAATTTTTTATTTCACAAATAAGACCAGAAAGATTATCAGAATTTACGCCTTTAAGTTTATCATATAAATAAGAATACACATCTTCACAACAATAAATCATATCCTGCAATGGAATGCCTTTTTGTATAAATATTCTGCATTATTTTCCCATACTCCTGTCCCATGCAAAAAGCCATTTATTGCAACCAAATCGCCGAAACTTGGTTCCTTTATATCTGCTAAAATCTTTGGTAAATGTATATTTCTGACAGGATCATCAAAAATATCGTTTTCTTTAGCATAATTGTAATATTCTTTTATCTGTTTCTTTGAAAATTCTATATCTACATATTTAAACTCAACGCTTTTATCCGCTTCTACAACCGTTATGCCTAATATATCATGTGCTGTATTATAATATTCCTCGAATGACAATCTGACAATTTTTTCTGGAAATCGTTTATTCAATTCTTCCGAAACTACCATATACCTTTTGACGTTAAATCGATCAAATGCATCCTCTCCCTTAACGTTGTTAGAAATTATAACTTCTCGCACCACACCATATTCTTTAAAATAATTATCCAAACATTTTTTTACCAATCCTGTTCCATTTTTTGAAACTGTAATCTCCATCCATTTTCTTAATGGAAATATATTTACAGTAGCAATTCCAAATCCATCTTTTTTTAGCTTTTCACCACAGGAACACTTTTTATCCGGTAAATCAATTCCACATTTTGTTTCTTTAAAAAACTCCATCTTTTTACATGCAGGACAATAATAGTGCGCAGGTAATGGATTAACAATGGTTCCACCCAAAATCCACGCAATAAAAGATGCACCCAACTGACCTCCGCGTACAAGCGCATATCCATTATCCTTTTCAAACACTTCCTGCAATTTTCCAAAGAAGCCCATCCATAAAAGAATTTCTCGATCTTCAAGTAGCAATTCTTCTGTTTGAAAACGATTTACTACATCAAGCGGTGGGTTTTCTCCATATATTTCTTTTACCCTCTCTTCTGCTATTTTTAATATATCATTTTTCATTGCAAATAGGTCCTTCCTTTTTCTACCGAAAGTAGCATATTCGCAAGTCAACAGCTCGTCTATGCCCACATCTAATACTTGTGCCAGTTTTTTTACTGTGTTGATTCTTGGCTTAGAAGCTCCATTTTCCCACTTTGACACTGCTTTATCTGTGACACCTACGAGTGCACCCAACTGATATTGAGACAGGCCTTTTTTCTCTCTTAATGCACTGATAAAATTTCCCAAACTATAGTCCTTCATGATTATCCTCCGTTACTTGCTAATACTATTGTATAGCATTTCTGAGAATTATCAATTTTTCTATGTAGAATAAAAGTAGAAATCCTCTCACCTGCCAAAGGATTTCTACTTTCTTATTCTACTTTCGCCCCAGCTGCCAGAACGCAACCGCGCTCGCTGCTGCGACATTCAGGGAATCTACGCCGTGGCTCATCGGTATCTTCACCGTATAATCGCACAACTCGATGGTCTTATCCATAAGTCCTTCACCTTCGGTACCCAGGATTACTGCCAGCTTTTCTTCCTGCATTAATACCGGATCATCGATACTGACAGAATCATCCGTCAACGCAAGCGCCACAGTCTTATAACCCAAATCTCTGAGCTCCATGATTGCCTGCTCCGGCCAGAGATTCTCCCGTTCACAGCGCATTTCATTATCATCCTTAATAAACGTCCATGGAACCTGGAAGACAGTTCCCATGCTGACTCTGGACGATCTTCTGTATAAGGGATCACTGCATCCCGGTGTCAGAAGCACTGCTTCCATATTTAAGGCTGCTGCCGAGCGGAAAATAGCACCGACATTCGTAGGATTCATTACATTTTCCAGTATCGCAATCCTCTGCTTTCCCGCGCACACATCCTGAAATCTCACCGGTTTCTTCCGTCTCATTGCACATAACATGCCTCTTGTCAGCTTGAATCCTGTCAACTTCGACAGTACGTCAAATTCCGCAGTAAGAACCGGAACTTCTTTATTTTCAAATTTTTGAAGCAATTTTTTTGTTTCTTCATTATCCTTTATCTGCTTCTTTTCAACAAGAACAGACACTGGCTCATATCCTGCATCCAGTGCCCTGCCAATCACTTTGGGACTTTCTGCAATGAATATTCCGTCTTCCGGATGATCCTTATTCATCAACTGCGCCTCGGTATATCTGGCATAAATATCCAGCTCCGAACAATGAAAGTCATTTATTTCGATTATATTTAACATCTGAAAATTTGTCTCCATACATCTTATTTTTCTATATTTTGCAAGAATGTCTTCGGCATTCTTGATGCGAGATGCGCGTCATGCAACGCATGAATCTATATAAGTTTCCAGAATCTCTGCTGCTCTTCTACAGGCTCTCACACAAGGTCTGCTCTGATAATATTCTTCTGTTCTTACTGCAGGCTCTTCCAAAGCTTCTCCTTTTTTCAAACCGAGAAGCTCTCTGCAGATCAGACTTCCTTCCGATTCTTCAAAAGAGCCACATAATTTCTGCACAAGTGCATAAAGCTCTTTCTTTCCGGCGACATCTTTCGGATTCTCATATCCATATAACTCGCCAAGTACCATAGTCATCCCTGTCACAGCGCCGCACACTTCCCGAAGTTTTCCGAATCCTGCTCCAAATGGACTGGCTTTTTTCGCCGCCTCTTCGATACTTATACCAAGCTCTTCTGCAAAAGCTGCATAAACAGATTGACTGCAATTGTAACCCATTCTGAATAATTCTTCTGCCCTGTCTGCTTTACTCATTTCCATTTCCTCCGTTCTTACTTCTATGCTGTATACAGCACACTTTTCTACTGCCTTGCCATTATCATACTGCCTTCATTCTTTAACCACAACACCGATTTTTTATAATCCGGAAGTATCTTCTCTACTTCTCTCCAGAAATTTTTTGAATGATTCATTTCTTTTCTGTGGCAAAGTTCATGAACGACAACATAATCTATGATTTCCGGTGGGGCAAGCATTAACAGACAGTTAAAATTCAAATTCCCCTTGCTGCTGCAGCTTCCCCATCTTGTCTTTTGGTTACGAATCGTAATTCTTCCGTAAGTAACTCCTATGATTTTTGAAAAATATGCCACCCGCTCCGGTATGTACTTCAATGCTTTGTTCGCTAATTCTTGTATCTCTTCATCGGTCAATTTATCCGTTCCGGATGCATCGTAATGCTCTTTTCTTCTTCTCATCTGATCAAGATGCTTTTCGATCCATGGTTTTTTCTCCTGTAAGATTCGTTCAATCTCGCTTTTGGAAGCACGCCATGGTGCCCGTACTGTTACCGTTAAGTCCTGATTTAACTGAATTGCCACCGTTTTTCTTCCGGAACGGATGACTGTATATTCCATCTGCATTCTCCTTACTATCTGCCTATACTTACAGAAATGCCAGCTTTACTTCTTATGCACGTTTTTATATGCTTCCATCTCTTTCTGAATCCACGTCATGATCACATCCACCAGATACTCCTGCTGTACCGGGCTTAATTCCCGTCCAGGGCGCATCTTATGCCACTTGCGGATACATTCCCGACAGCAGGTAGCTGTCGCATGCTGAGCGATAAATACCGGATGTCCCTGCATTGGTGTCTGTTTCCCATCATTTGGAATAACTGCCGGTGCTTCCCGCTTTGCGATAAAGTCTCTTGCATGCTCCCGGATCGTATCCAGTCCTTTTTCATTAATATAATCAATATCTTTCTTTTTCAAATGAAAACCGCTACGGAATTTGGAATGTTCCAACCGGTCAAATAACTGCTCATACCATTCTTCTTTCGTCATTTTTATTCCTCGTTTTTGCATTTCTTATATGCAAATAATGCTGCTCCAAGCGCTCCGCAAAGCTGTGCTTCATCGCAAATATACAGTTTTGCTCCAAGCTTTTCTTCCAGTGCCTGAATAATACCTTTATTTTTCGCAACTCCTCCGGTCATCATATATTCACCCGGATTTTTCTTGCCGAGACGCGCTGCAAGTGCACCGACTTTCGATGCTACAGACACATTTAATCCGTGGATAATATCTGCAACATTTTTATTCTGCGCAACAAGTGACACCACTTCTGATTCGGCAAATACAGTACACATGCTGGAAATAACGATATTTTCTTTCCATTCCAGACCTTTGGTACTCATCTCTTCCAGCGGCATTCCAAGCGTTCTCGCCATCATTTCCAGAAAACGTCCGGTTCCGGCTGCACATTTATCATTCATAAGGAAATTCGTAACCGCTCCGTTTTCATCAATACTGATTGCTTTAATATCCTGTCCACCGATATCAATGACCGTGCGGACATTCGGATTCAGATAATGCGCACCCTTCGCATGACAGGTGATCTCCGTGATACTGTCATCACCGCTGTCAATATAAGCACGTCCATATCCGGTTGTGACAATACGCACGATATCATCCTTGTTAATTTCGGCTTTCTCTACTGCTTTCTCTAAACTCTTCTCCGCGCTCATCATCGCACCGCCGCCGGTCGGAATGATCATCGTAGATTTGATTTTTCCATCCTGATCTAAAATAACAACATCTGTACTTGTTGATCCACTGTCAATTCCCGCTACATAATAGACTCCTGATTTCATTTTTTCTTTTGCCTCCTCGCTGATTCCTTTTGCTGCATCCATATCTTCTGATCCTTCAATTGTTTCTGAAAAAGCCTGAATCCTCGTCAACAGCTGTCCGGCACTCTGGCTTGTAAAATCAGTTTCTATTTTAAGAAGTGGAACTTTCATATTCTTCTTTATACTTGCATATTCAAACCCATAATAATCACAGAATTTGATCGTATGATAAATAATTCCTTTCAGGTTCGGATCGAGATAAAGCTCATTTCTTCTGGAACTTTGGTTCATACGGAAACACGGAAGCTGTCCAAGAAGTGCATCCGCATATGCAAGAAATAATTCATTTTCATCCAGTTTTTTCATTTCATCCGGCAATACAGATAGTTTTCTTCCTCCTGTACAAGTAAGGTTTTTCACATCCATCTGTATATTTTCCTGGATCATTTCTTCCAAAACGCCACTGACGCGTACCCCCATCACTCCGATATAAGGATTATTTTTTGCAGGAAATGTTGCAAAACTATTTATAAATCGTGTTTTGTCAAATGTTTTCCCCGAATATTTCTCATAGGCATCCTTCAATCCACAAATTGCGCGGGCAAATTTTTCCTTTTCACATTCATTATCGTCATGAGGCAGATCCAGCATGTAAATGAATTTGCATTTCTTTGTATTTTTTACAATATCATACACGCGGCGCATCGAATCACAGCAATTCACAAGAACCAGCTCATCTGCTTTTCCTTCCAGAACTGCCTGAATGACAGATTTTCCGAATCCACATAAATTTGCGTGTGCAATCTGATCCGGCTCTTCAAAATTCTCCGGCATTTCTTCCAGAACGGCACAGGTTTCACCAAAACCTTCAAATAATTCTATCGGTGTATATTTACAGACATAATATATCATGACTATCTATCCTCCTTGCCTTTTTCCAGCATTTCCATAAATGCCTGTAATCTCGTAGACACCTGACCATCACTGGTATTTGCAGGGTTACAGCCGTCTCCGTCAAGAATCATCGTTGGAAGTCCTGCTTCCTCCAATGAACTTTTTATCAAGCTAGAGGCGCCGATCGTTCCTTTGCAGCCCCAGTGTGCAAATAAGATTCCACCGTCTGCATTCGTCTCTTTCGCAAGTTTTTCTGCAACCTGGATTCTCTGATCTACACTTCCGTTGTAAATGCAATTGACCATTTTTTCAGCCAGAGCCTCATATGGATCCGACGCATGCATTTTCTGAAATCCATCCGCGACAAAGTCGCAGGCACTGATGTGCATCTTCGGATTATAGTTGAAGACATCTTTCACCGGCTGCTGTAAAAATGGCATAATATGCATCCAGAGGACATGCAAACCACCGCCTTTTGGAGCTTTCTTCACATCTTTTAACAGTAATTCTGTATATTTCACTGCCTCTTCTGAACCTGCCAGAAGATGACACATAAAAATTGCATATAATTCATTTGTCAGAGAAGTCACCGGATCATGATCTTTGCGAAGTGCGAGCTGCTGCTGATAATATTCAGATGCTTTTCTACTGTTTGCAACTGCTTTTTCCACTGCCTCACCGGAAATCTTTCTCTTAGTTACATCCTCCAAAAATATCGTCAGCTCACGCAGCTGTTCCGCAACATATTCGATTGCTTCCTGATTCATCTCATACGGGACATCAATATAAAATCCCGGCACATGATATTTTTCTTTCAAATAAGGGAATGTCATCATATTGCCATCACAGGCAAGATTTGTATAAATCGTGCATTTCGGCTTTGGCAGGAATCCTGTCAGCGCAGCCCCTAAAAACACACGATGATAAGAGCACATCGTCTCCGGAAATCCTTCTTCTTCCGTTCTTCTAAGAAATGTCTGTTCACAATTTGTTCCTGCCATAAAACAGGACATTGCCTCAACCGAATACGGTGTTAATCCTGCTGCCGTCAGCAGTTCTCCCGGCACAAAAATACTGACCATCGCGGAATTTTCCGGTCTGGACAGTGCCTGAATAATATTTTTCATAACTATTTTCGCCACATAGCGACCTGATGATGGAAGTGCACGATCCGGAAAAAGGCATAACCGTTTCTCCTGCAGGCGGTATCCCGCGAGAAGAAGGCGGCGAGTTTTTTCTGAGTCTTTCAAGGTAGCACTGCTCACCATATTTCCAAATTTGTCTATAATGTTCATTATAAAACCTTTCCTTTCATTGTATGGTTATCAATCTTTTATCTTGATGCGTATTTCATAGTGTAAATATGACTTTGCTTCAGATATGCCATACAATTATACTCTCTTCTTTTTTTCACTGCAAGAATGAGCTGTGTAAACATGGCGAAATCCCCATCAATGACGAGGATTTCTTCAATGGTGGTATGTATATATTCTTTTATTCTCCTGGTTGCAGTGCATTCAATTCCTTTTCAAGCCGTTCTTCTATTTCCTGAAGTCCCACAGTAACTTCACATTTTCCTTCTATGTAATCGTCAAAAGGATTCCACTCCTCTTTTGGAGTAATAATTCTATTTGGCATTCTGATGTAATTTTTCCTTTCCTCTTCCGTTGTGTTTTTCACAAGATATTTCTCGTATATTTTTCCTTGTTCATTTATGAATTCCGTTTCTACAACTTCGTACAAAGCTTTTAAAGCCAACACACGCTCCGATTCTTTCAATTTTTCATCTTTATCTGCGCCCCATAAAATCATTATTGCCATATAAATAAAGCGGTAATATGCATGATTTAATTTTGCTTCTTCTTTTTTCCCATTTCGTTACTGCCTGTCGCGAAACCTCACACTTTTCCGCAAGCTGTTCCTGTGTAAGCCCTGCTTCCTTTCTGTATATTGCGATATTTTGACCTAATTTCATAACATGTCCCTCCGTATATTTATCTTTGATAAGAATATCTTATAAAATATGAGCTGATTATTCCACCAACCAGAGAGAACATTTCTAGCAACTAATGGTTGCATATTGAAAGTATTATATAGAATTTTTTATATATTTCACTTGATTGATAATAATTGCGACAGCCCCTGCTTGTTTCTTCTGCTGTTATTCTTTTTTCTGTTTATGCCATTCATTCAAAACAGCTTCCACCTGTGCAATTAGCTGCTCTTTATTTGGGATATAAGAAACATAGCGCGAAGCAAAAATATTGTTAGATAAACCACCAAGTGCATATTCAGCTGCTATACTGTCTTTGTCCGTACAAAGGATAATACCAATTGGTGGGTTATCATGTTCATCATTCACTTCTGCAGCATAATAATTCAGATACATATTAAGCTGTCCTGCCGCTTCCGGTGTAAGCTTAGTTGTCTTTAATTCGATCAGTACATACGCACGAAGAATTTTATTATAAAAAACCATATCCGCATAATAATGAGTCTAGCATGGGCTTATTTTCTGGTACGCCCAGAAATTCAAATACGTAAGGGTCTTTGATAATATCTAACGGAGTGGACATCTCAATTTCCTTTTCTGCAAGCGCAAGAACGGTTTCCTTATTCGTTTTTCCCTCTGACAGTAATAATCGTTCATAGAGCGAAGTAGAAATCTGTCTCTTTAATTCACGTGTAGACCACCCGGAATTAATAGCTTCTTTTTCATAAAAGCTTCTTTTGTCCGGATCTGAAATCGTCAGTAACTCGCAATAATGCGACCATGACAATTTAACAGACACTGTCTGTTGAATTTCATAACTTTGATAAAAGCGTCGCATAATTTGAAGATTCGATACAGAAAAACCTTTTCCAAATTCTTTCGTTACCTCTTTAGAAAGTTGCTTTAAGGTCTGTTTTCCATAATCAGCCCGATCATTATTTTTTTGTTCATGCTCAACAATTATTTTCCCTCCTGCTTATTGATCTCCCATCCCTAGATATGAACTTATCGTTTACTCAAATTCCCCTTCATGCTTCTTAAAGAAATCGTAAAAATATCGGATATTTTCCAACTTGCTCCACTTTACAACTTCGTATTCCTTCAAATCAATATTATAGATCTTCGCCTGCAGTGTTCCCAGCATAAAAGGTGAATGTGTTGCTATAATAAACTGACATCCAAGCAATCTGGCTAACTTATTAATCTCTTCTGCGAGCTTCACCTGATTGGCAGGCGACAGTGACACTTCCGGCTCATCCAACAAATATAAGGCGTCCGGCTGGAGATATGCATCAAAGTATTGCATGGATGTCTCACCATTGGAATATTTTTCCTGTGCAAATTCAATATATTGTTTCTGCATATAGCCATCTTTTGAAGCCAGGAACTTCTCCGCTTCCTGCTTCTTCCAGCCTTCCCGCACCATGTCATAAACCATTCCCTCGCCTAAGACCTTCCTTTGCTGAATCTTTTTAATTTCATAAAGGACGTCTTCACTTTTTATATAACGGCTGGTATCCGGAACCTTGTAGTACGGCTCTCCATCCTCATCTTCTCCATATGCAATGCCACATTCTTCTATAAATTGTTCCACATAATCTGTTATTCCAAAAGAATTGCTTGTTGCCCGCTCCCTGCCTTTTATCTCTAGCTTATCCGCTATAAGATTCAATATCGTAGATTTCCCAGATCCATTATTTCCATATAAAATCGTAATTGGTGCAAATACAAATGGCTCTGTGTATTTATCTCGGAATACAGAATATGGATAAATATTGGGATTCTTTATCTTCCTGTCGCTTAATTTAAAACTGCTTAAATAAATCATTTTTCTTTTACCCCACCATCGGCTCTTCTGTCAGTATAGTCTCACATTCGGCATCATTCTGCTCTCCCTCCGTAACCTGTAAAATATCCTCAATCTCTATTAGATTCTCCTCACAGGTTTCTGCCATTTTATCACAGTCCACATAATCGGTTAATGCGTACAGGCACTGCAATTCATCCACCTTTACACGCCGTTCTACACGCAGCTCTTTGATGCGTTTAAATACTTTATATCCCTGTGTCACATTACATTTGGCATCTTCTGTTTCCTGTAAAATCTCTTCAATCTCCTGGTCAATCTCTTCTGTTCTTATTTGCAGATTTGCAATATACTGCTTGGCATATTGATAAAATTCTGCCTGTTGTCTGGCAAATGCGAGCCAGTCATTTTCTCTTCTATCATAGGGCGTATCTATCTTCACTTCACACTTCTTTTTCATCGGCAAACTCCTTTCTTCATTTGTATCAGGCCACTCATAATCAGCTCTTTCTCTTGGTCTCTCTTTTATTACACAATTTTCAAACAGTTCATCATACTTTCGCGGTTTATATTTCCTGTTTTCAAGTCCCTGAATTCCTTTTAAGGCCTGTTTTGCTTTTAGCACATTTGCATTTGTTCCTAAATTTGTCCGGAAATATTCTACCTTAAGCTCTTCATCTTTAATATTTCTACGGTTCTCTCGACATATTCTCAGCAGTTCTATCAGATCAGTATCTTCTTCCGCATCTGTTTCGCAAAGTTCAATATAATGCAGAATATCACAAATCTTCTGGTCCACATCGGATAATTTTTCTGTAAGACTGTCATGATATTCCTTCGCTCCTTCTGCCATATAGGTAAAATGAGTCAGATATTCTTTCCAGTTTATTTCAGACAAATCATAGGAAGCTACGCTTTTTTCGACTGGATCATGCACTTCTTCATATATGATATCTTTTACGGGAGATACATATTCATCCTCCGATTCTTCCTGCACATTTATTTCTGCTTCCCCATCTGCCGGAACCGGGCAGTAAAAAGCCGCTTTCTTTCCGACAAGTCTGTCTTGAATCTGATCATCGGTAAAAATTGTTGCGTCTTTTACATCCGCCACTACCAGTTCATCTTCACCATTCAATCGATAATAATTACCACTATAGTCCATAATATAATAAAAATTGTCTTCATTCATAGCTTCTGCCCTCTTCCCGAATCCCGGTTAATCATCATAGTGATTCCAGCCACCGAAAAATCCCGGACTGCTGTGCCCTGTCTTATGCCCGCTGTTATCATAATGATTCATACCGCCGAAAAATCCCGGACTGCTATGTCCTGTCTTATGCCCGCTGTTATCATAATGATTTACACCGCCAAAGAAGCCTCTTCTGCTTTCTCCAGTTTTGTGTCCGTTGGCATCGTAGTTCGTCATGCCACCCCAGAAATTTCTCCGGCTCTCTCCGATTTTACGTCCGCTGGCATCGTAATGATTAATATTTCCAAAAAATCCTCTGCTGCTATGTCCTTCTTTTCTCATAATCTTGTTCTCCTTCCAAAATAAGTATTGGTTTTCCCTATCTGTTTCTCACTGGTTATACTCTATTTCCATAGCTGTCCAATAAAAAGTCCTCAAACAGATATTTTTAAAGATATTTAAAGGATATTTTTAAACTTTTTTACAATATTTCCCTTTTTGTAACATTTGTTACATCTATTTTCTTCATTCTTCGTTATACTACAATCACAAGTTAAGAAACAACACCTTAACTTATAAATTAAAAAAAGGAGATTTTAATTATGAAAAAATATGTATGTGAACCATGTGGCTATGAATATGATCCAGCTGTTGGAGATCCAGATAATGGTGTTGCACCGGGAACTCCTTTTGAAGACCTGCCGGACGACTGGGTATGTCCGATTTGTGGAATGGGAAAAGAGGTATTTGTTCCAGAAGAAGCTTAATGCTTCTTCCGGGCAAAACGATTTCGATTTAGTGAAAAAAATTGCGCTATTCTTCTAACTGCAAAGACGCATGATCCAAAACCTCAATTGTCTTTCTACCTGCCAGACGGATCGTTCCTTCTTCCTGAAGGTTAAGAAGCATCCGCGATAACGATGGTCTGGTTGTATTAAGATAAGATGCAAGATCTTCACGATTCATTTGCAAATTCACTTGATTATCTGCATTGCAGTTTTCCAGAAGATATGTAGCAACTCGCTGACGGAGATTTCCACTGGTCAGTACTTCAATTTGATGATTATTTTTATCGGCTTTTTCTGCAAAGACCTGAAGCATATTGAAAACAACTTTGCTATGATGTACACAATTATTTCCGCATCTGCCTCCAAAGAAATTTTTCGATACTTCCAGTACTTTTACAGCATTCTTAGCCTTTGCATAGCCCGAATAAGCCGATTGATGGAGAAACAATTCAATTTCGCCGAAGTCTTCTCCTTCAGACACCTGGTTGATTCTTGTAATTTTCCCGTTCAAATTGATACTCCCCACTTCCACATCTCCACTTAATAGAAAATATAGTTTTTCAGGGCGGTCACCCTGCCTGAATATATATTCATTTTTTTGATATTTCTGTACGACAGCCTGAGAACAGACCAAGCTTTTCTGCATCTCATTTTCTGTCAGGTTATGAAATATCTGTAACTGTTCTAATTTCATATGTTTCGCCCTTCTCTCTGATATGCCCGGCAGTTAAGAATATGAACCCGGATCTTTGTTAATAGCTATTATAGGGCAGATATATGAGTCTTTCAACGAAAATACGGAGGTTTTTATTATGACAATTACTTTTGATAATAATTTAATTACAGGAAATGAAACCATTGACACACAGCACCAGGAACTGATTGATCGTATCCAGCAGTTTGTGACTGCCTGTGAATCCGGCGACGGGAAAATAAAAGCAATTAAAATGCTCGATTATCTTGACGCATATACAGATTTTCATTTTAAAGAGGAGGAGACTCTTCAGGAAAAAGTTGCATATCCTGAGCTTGTAAATCATCATGCAAAACATGAAGAGTTCAAGAAATCTATCCAGGAGCTGTATGATTTTCTCAATGAAAATGAAGGTCCAAATGAGCAATTTATTGAACAGGTAAAACGTAACGTTGTAGACTGGTTATTCCATCACATTAAAACATTCGACCGTTCTGTTGCTGAATATATCCACTTGCACGATAATTCTGAACGTTTATAATGGATATTAAGAAACATAAACTCAGACAGGAGGGCACACGATATGGTTCATCTTAATCCAGAAGCTATCGCTTATATGCAGAAATATAATCACAAAGATATTCTTCTCTCGATAGAAAAGATTACCAGTTGATGTGCGCCTCCGCGTCTGGAGATATCAGTAGGATTTACTGATAAGAAAAAAGAGGACTTACTGGCAGATGGTTACGTCTGCGAGCAAAGTCCTCTTGGTAATGTGTATTATCGCTCTGATGGAGTTATTGCCACGGGAGATATTTCTGTAAATTATGTAACTTATCCATGGCTTACTTGTTTTGAAGTAGACGGGCTCACCATTAAAAATCAGACCTCTATTTAAACTGTACTGCGACCTTACGTCCGCCTACCGAACCGTCAAGGATCTTATGGATCAGTTCTTTTGCATGGTCATCTGCTTTCTCCAGAAGTGAGGATGTATCTATATCATCATTGTTCTCTATATCTTTTTCTGCTAAAGAAATTGCCTTCTTGGCATCCTCTTTTGTCTGCCAGTTAAAAATGGCTCTCTTTTCATCCATGAACTTGATGGAATCCGGATCCACCTGTGGTTTTCCTAACACTTTTGCATGTGGAATCGTAACAATTACTTCTTTATCTGTAATCTTTTCTTTCACCTCATCCATCTGGATTCCGGCTTTCAAAGTTGCGCTGTAATGCATCAAAAAACTTTTCTTATTAATAAACGGGATACTTCCATCTTCCATCTGCTCTGTGGACGAATAGGTAACCTGCTGTGTTGCGAGTTCACCAACGTCTTCCAGTTTTCCAGAAATATAATCATTGGTAACTTCTGTCTTAGTCATTGAATTGTAAATATTAATTCCACCAACTGCTCCAATGACAATTCCAACAACCAGGCTAATACAAATTGTTTTCACTTTTTTCGCTGCTTTTTTCGATGTTTCTTTCATGTTCATTTTTGTTTCTCCGTTTCCCTTTGTTGTTTCAATCTCTTTAAACTCTTTCATCGTTTTTCCTCCTTATGACATTGCATTTTGTGAAAATGTAATTGAAATGCTTGTCTTTTTTACTTTTGTTGATTCTAAGTATAAGGATTCTGTCTCTATAAATATACTTCCGTATCAGGGAATTATCTACCCCTATTCCCCTGCTATAGAAGTTATAGCTGTAACCACCCTCCACTTGCAACAACTGCCAGGTTTAATTTTCGTATCTTATCCTTGAACCGTATCTGCACATTCTTTTCATCTACAGCAATCACGGTTCCAGTTCCGAATTTCCGATGCACAACAGTTATGCCAGGATGAATTTTTTCTATCTTATGCTGCGTTCCAGTAGCAGAATCTTTTTTGGCTGCATGAGATGCATATGTCAGATATACCCCGTCTTTCTTATATCCTGCGGGCTCCCCATTTCTTCCTGCCCTACTATTATTCGATCTGTTTCCGTTTTTTCTATTTCCGGTTGCGCTGTTCGACAAGCTACTATAAACGCTTTCTTTTTCCCCGGAGCGAGTGTTTGTCTTCTCCCGTTTTCCAAGAAGTTCCTCGCAAAAACTGCTCTTTCGATTCGTTGTCATAAGCCGTAAATCCTGCTTCGCTCTTGTTGCTCCTACATAAAATAAACGTCTCTCTTCCTCGTATGTTTCCATTTCTTCTCTGGAAGGCTTTGAACTATGAAGGCTCCTCGGGATCTGTGCCGGCAGGATCCCATCCACTACATCTAACATATATACAATTTCATATTCTAATCCTTTACTTGCATGAATCGTAGAAAGAATAAACGGACAGTCTTCCGATGTTTTCTTAGTTTGAATGATTTCTTTCAATTCATCCAAGCGCCGGATCAGATCCTCTGCCGTAGGCTCTAATTTCCCAATAATCTTCACAACTTCCAGCTTGCTGTCATTTATTTCGTTTCTTTGTAAATAATCTTGATACCCCATATAATTTGTAATGCGATTCACTGCCTTATCACCCGGTTCCTGTAACAGATGTTTTAAATGTGTGCGCATTGCTTTTGCGTTGCTCTTTTTATAGTCGTCAAGTTTTGGACTTAAAAGCGCAGCATCGAGAATCGGCAAATCTCTTTCACGGCTGAATTCTATAATTTCCAACGCTTCTTTCCGGCTTAAATATAGTCTCAGTTTATAATAAATCTGCAGGAACAGTTCTTCATCGCTCGGATTTGCAGCAAATTGAATGATATGAACAATATCAAGAACAACCCGATTCGTGAAGAAAGTCACTTCTGCGTTCCGCATCCGATATGGAATTTCCTGCCGTTCCAAAAGATCAATAAGCGGAATTGCACATTCATGATCCCGGTACAAAACAGCTGTCTGGATTTCACAACGTTTTGCTACTTTTAACAGATACTGATATTGTGCTCTTCTGCTTTTCAAAGCTATTTCCCGTATCTCTCTTTCTGCTTTTTTTGATGCCCGCATATGTTTCTCATGTCGGAATTGATTCTCCTGGATAAACCGGTCTGCCGCTTCTACGATTTTTGCATTAGAACGGAAATTTTCTTCCATCAGGAGTACTTTTGCTCTCGGATGATCTTTTTCAAACGAAAGCAATGCTTTCGGATAAGCCGCACGAAAGCCATAGATACTCTGGTCTTCATCCCCCACCATGAATAACTGTTCTGTTCCAGATGCAAGAAGTTTTATAATTGCATGCTGAATTCTGGATGTATCCTGCGCCTCATCCACACAAATATACGGATAAAGTCTCTGAAAATATGCCAGTAAATCAGGAAATTTACGAAGCATATTGTAAGCGTATACCATCTGGTCGTCATAATCCATCAGACCTTCTTTCCGCATTTTTACACAGTATGCCTGATAGATTTCCAACAGTTTTAATTCTTCTTTTTCTTCTAAATGCCGGATTTCTTCTTCTGTCAGCATCATGTTTTTTATGTATGTAATCAATGTCCTCACATTTTTCAGATCACTTTCTGTCGGGTAACTGTGTTCTGTTTCCTGATAGATTTCTATCAGAAAATGAAGGATGATCTTTTCATCCTGCACCAGTTCAAATGCAGATTTACCGACACTCCGGCTGTAATATTGTATAATTTTTGCACAGATTCCATTGATTGTGCGAAATTCTAACCGTTCAGCCAGTTCTTCTCCAAAATAAGATGCAAACCTCCTGGACATATCTTTTGTTGCTGCGACTGTATATGTCACTGTCAAGATTTTCTCCGGTGCGATTCCTTTACAGAAAATCATATATCCAAGCCTTGTAACCAGTACGGTCGTTTTACCAGATCCTGGTACTGCTAAGAGAAGTATCGGTCCGTCTACACTTTTTACCGCTTGCTTTTGTTGTTCATTTAATTGTACAGGAAACTGCCTTTCAAATGCTTCCCATGACATTTCTTTCATGATTTCAAAATCCTTCCTGTTTCTTGATTCTTATATTTCTTTACAATATTATTACTTTCTGACTTATTTTCTCTGTTTTTATCTGCCAATTATGTCGAATAACCTGCTGAAAATGTCTGTTTCATTCATTTGCTTTTTTTCATGCTATAATAATTATTCACCAAGTGAAAAATAATAGAGAAAAGAACCATTGTGTAATAGATATTACATCGAAATCTATCTATCACGCAATGGTTCTTTTTATTTTCTTTTTATAGTATCTTTTTTTAAATAATAATATCCATTAATTAAAACCATGGAAGAGCACTGATTACAACAGATACCGTAATTGTTGAAATTGTCATAGATGTTACATTCGCTACTGTTCCATGTACACCCTCCGGCAGTTTTTCTGAGAAAAACTGTGCAATCGGTCCTCCTATAATTCCACCGAGAACACCTGCAAATACCGCTACCGGAATATTCGAACCATACATTAGAACACATGCCGGTCCGACACTGACAACCGGAACATACGTTGCATACCAGCCACCATTATCAAATTTTCCTGCATACAGGAACACTCCCGTTGCCGCTCCGACAAACTGTGATAAAATTATAGCCGGTACAGCTCCTGAGCCATATGCTCCATGATTTCCACATACGATTGCGCCAATCACTGCGCCTGCCAGCAAAAATGCAGATGCCACTTCATTTCCATAAAACTGTGCTTCTGTAAAATCTGCAAAAACCCTGCGTACAAACCAGCTTGTACTATATACATCATCTGCCGGTGCTGCCTCCGTCCGATGTGGTTTCACCGGCACAGGTTTTACCCACGGAAGAATCTTACAAACCATACATACAATAATTCCCGTAATTGCCATCGTTGACACATTTGCTACGACTCCCGGAAGTTTCCACGGAGTCACAATTGCGTTTCCAATCCATATTGCAGTAGGGGCACAGATTAAACCACCGATAATGGAAGATGTCAATAATGCCGGAACGCTTGGACCGTAAAGCAACATAACTGCCGGTGGAGCACCTACTACAGTAATAAATGTTGCGATCCATGTTACGGATGAATCTGCAAATCCATTAATATAACGAAATACAAAAATTGCCAGTCCCAGGGAGATGAGCTGTGATGCCAACACCCACGGGAATAAGGTACTACTTCCATAGCAGACATCAAATCCTGCATATTTTGAATTTTTGATCGCCAATATCCATGCTACAATTCCTCCAAGTATAATTCCTATTCCGGCAAATACACTTGCATAAAACTGTGCTTCTGTAAAATTCATAAAGAACCAGGCAATCTGTTTTGGCACAGAATCCAAAATTCCAGAAATCATATTATTATAATCAAATACTGCATTATTACCGCTTATTGCTTTTAAGCCAAAATAAAATGCAAATCCAATGACTATACTTATGATAAATCCCGGTAATGCGCCAGTCATTTTTTCTTTCGTCTTTACTGTCTCACCCATTTTTACCTCCTCATAGATAATATTTTTCCAGATATTTCTGATACAATTTTGCATATCTTCTTACGCTTTCCAGAGAAATATGTTCATTAATACAATGTGCAAGTGCATCATCTCCTGGTCCTGCGATTACAAATGGTACAGATATTTCAGGAATGATCTGTGATGCATCTGTATAGAAATAATGTCCTTTATCTTCTGTTGAAATTCCCACCATCTGTGCTGTTTTCATGATCTGTTTCACCAGCGGGCTATCTTTTGATGTCTCCAATGCCGGTCTGTCATTCATCACTTCAATGGTAATTTGAATTCCCGGCATTTCTTTTCTGAATCGGTCTGCAATCTCTTCTGTACATTTTAAAATATGTTCATGACTGACTCCCGGAACTGTGCGTATATCCAATTCTGCTTCTGCAGTTGGTGGAATAATATTCGTCATAATTCCGCCACACAGTTTTGTAACGGATGCTGTTGTCGTTCCCAGAATAGGATGCACCTCCCCGGTTTCCACTTGTTCTTTTAACTCTGCGACTAATTTTTCTACATACTCAACAGCATTAATCCCAAGGTCTGGTCTGGATGCATGCGACTGCTTCCCTTGCACCGTAATTTTCAACCAAAATGCACCTTTTTCACAAGTACCTATTTTCTCATCTGAAGGTTCGCATATAATTATTTCATCAACTTTATTCACCATACCATCTTCTAAAATTCCGCAAATTCCGCTTCCCTTACTTTCTTCATCCGCAGTAAAGCAGAAACAAATAGATTTCTTTGGTCTTTTTTTTGTTTCCAGCATCCATTTTAATGCCAATATCATGGCCGCGTCTCCACCCTTCATATCAGCAGATCCGCGTCCATAGAGAATATCACCTTTTACAATAGCATCATGTGGCGGATAACTCCATTGACTGTAATCTCCACATGCAACCGTATCCATATGACCAACAAATGCGATACCGCCTTCCTCTGTTTCTCCATTTACTTTTATGATCAGAGACGCTCGGGTTTTTGAATGATTAATTTTTTTATATACGATGTTTTCTGGTAACATTTCTAATATGACATCCGCAAGTTTCCCTTCATTTCCTTCCGGCTGGCAAGTATTGATCTGCACCAATTTCTGAAGAATTTGTTTGCATTGTTCAGTTGTTATCTGTGCATACTTGTTATCATTTTCTTTTTTCAACTGTCTTCTCCCCTTTATTTCTGGTACGAAAACATTACAAGCTCACCTACTCCGGTCTTTCTTACCATACCAAATTTGCTAATCCATCCACCTGCTCCACAGTTTCTTCTCACCGCACGGTTTTCAAAGGATACAATTTCTCCATTTACGATTGTGTACGTTGCAAGTTTATCGTCCATATCTACAACTGTAACATTCGCAAGTGCGCCAACACCAAGATGACCAATCTTATCTGTCCACCAATTATTTGCTGTTCTATTTCCGATTAACGCTGCCGGATTACAGGTCATTGTCGCAACTGCATCACTCAGGCTTAAAACTCCACTTTGTGAAAGTTCTATAATAGCCGGAATATTATCTCTTGTATCCCCGAATCCTTTCATTGTTCCCTGATTCTGTCCATCCGAAATCAAAATCTTTACTTTTCCTGATTCCAATGCATCATATGCTAATTTCTGCGATTCTTTTGGAAGTTGAAGCCCTTCACGACTTCCTCGTCCTGCACGAAGCATGGTTGTAACAAACTCTGCGGAAATATTGTCTCCATTTACCAGATCAAGAACGCGTTTCATACCTTCTGCTGCTCCCATGTGTGTTCCACATCCTGCCGCTGTAGCATGTGCCAGATGTAATGGACGTCCTTTTGCAAGTGAGACCAGTCTTTCCGCATGTTCTGGATCCTGTGTATGGGACATATAAATCAGATTTGCTTTTGAAGTAATTTCATAAATCTTATCAATGTTTTCATCAGACATAATAAAATGTCCCATATGATCTTTAATTCCAACCGTTAAAGCAGCCGTTGTATTGGTAATTCCATTTCTTGTCATCTTTGCAGATAATGTATCTGCATCTATCTCGCCTTTAAACATACGAATCAACTCATCTACTGACATCTGTGTTCCAAGTACATTTGCAGCTCCAAGATAAACGCCAAGGTTAATCGGAACTCCATGATCTACTTCCGCACCGAGAAGAGATGGTGCCATAAATGTATTTCCGGCTCCCGGTGATAATCCTAATGTCACGCCATCTTCTGCTGCACAGAAAATTGGATTTGTACTTACTTCAAATAAATCGCCAAGATGTAAATGCATGTCAACCAATCCCGGCAGAACAGTAAGTCCTTCGCAATCAATTACGCGATCACCGGTCTCTACTGCGATATCATCTGCGACCTGACAGACAATCCCATCTGCAATCAGGATATCGGTCTGTTTGTCTACTTTATTCTTTGGATCAACAACATGTCCGCCCTTTAAAATTAACCGTCCGCTCTTTTGTATCTGCCCGATTGTATCCTGCATCTGATTCTTTTTTACAGTTGCCAGTGCTCCGTCCAAAAATCCTACTTTATTTTCGTACATTTGTCTGCCTCCTTCTTTGAATACTGTATTGTTATTTATGTGACGTAGTATACCAGACTTTATTTTGACTTTCTTCATCTTTTTGATACTATTTTCTCAATAAATTATTGTACCAAGTGGACAACAGCGAAAAATATACGAAAAAATATACAGTTAAAAAATTCCTATTTACAAAATTTATTAGCTGTATATTTTTATTTTTCATGCATCTGATATAACTTCAATGCGAGTTCCAGATTTAAACGTTCTTCCTGATCCTGCAGATCCAGTTCTAATATCATTCCCAGTTTACGATATCGGTATTTCATAGAATTGTAATGAATAAATAACTTTTCTGAAGTTACTTTTAAATTCCATCCATTCGTTACCAAAGCAATAAAAGTATCCATCATATCTGTATGATGCTTTCGATCATATGTACAAATTTTTTCGATATATTGTTTTTCAAACTCTTTCGCTTCTGCACTATGACTTACCAGTGACAGCAACTTAAAAATCCCAAGTTCATCATAAAATACAACCGTATCTTCACGTTCCATACTACGGATAATTTCTATCGCTTTTCTGGCTTCTTCCCAGCTGTCATGAATCTGGCTTATATCTTTTCTGTAATTTCCAATTCCGATAGTCGCCGTAAATGGAATTACACGAGCAATCTCATCTTTAATTTCCTTTGCCAGTTTCTTTAAGTTTCCTCTAAACGTCTCTTCATCCTCGTATTTTTCTGTAATAATAAATACAATCTGATCACTTAATTTACTATACACATAGTGTGCATATTCCTGTCCGACACGCTGTTTGCTGATTAACAAAACCCTTGTCATCATTTCCATCATACGTCTGTTTACATTTTCATCCAGATGTTTTAAATACTGTTTTTTAAAATGATCAATATCTACAATAAATACGACTCCACCAAGATAAAAATCCCAGTTATAGATCATCGCACGATTTATGATTTCTTCTTTAGAGTTAATATTTCTGGTTAACATGTCCTGCACAAACTGCTCTCTGTAATCAGCTTCAATTTGGCGCGCTGTAAGTTTTTTCTGTAATTTTAATATTAAAATAGTGCCCGCCTGCTCAATCGCAATCTGATAATAATCCCGAAAGGATTCATCATAGTCGTTCCATTTACTTCCAAATACAAGGTATCCGTATTCTTCTTCATTGATATGAATCCGATACCGCCCTGTTTCTTCTATTCCCCCCTGGGCGGTGTCTTTCGTATAATAAGTTTTATCAAAACAGGTATCTACAAATGCGGCTTCCTGATGAATATGTTCTTCCAGAAAAGATAAAATAGTAGAAATATCTTCATCTTCCAATACCATCTTTGTACAAGCCTGATGCACTCGTTCCGAATACTGCAGGATTCTGGATTGATGATTAATCACCTCCTGCAGCACTGGATTAATCACATCTGCAAATGCAAATTCGAATGGAATGGCAATAATGGGAAAGTTCAATTTATTTGCCTTTTCTATTGCATCTTGCGGATATTCATAAATAAACCGGTCTAACTTTATTCCCAGAGCACATGCTCCATGTTTGTCCAGATTTTCAATTAGAAAAGCTAAATATTCCGGCTGATCTTTGACTACATAACCAGATGTAATCAAAAACTCACCGCCTTTCATCCACTTATAAATATCCGGCGCATCCATAACACTGACCGTTTTCACTTCCCGATCACTGCCGTTTTTCCCGGCTATAATCTTAAAATTCCGAAATATATCCATGGCAAGAATATCTCTGAGTCTTATCATTTTCTCACCCGCGTTCCTCTAAACCGCCTTTATTGTCTGTTAATCAACGCAATAACTATTTTTCCTACATTTCCTGTATCAGCTTAACCAGCTTCTCTATGCCATCTTCCGTCCACGCCGGGATCTCCAGAATTGCATTCGGGATGTCCTGATGTCCGGAGTGTGGATTATGCAGCCATACGCAATCCATCTTCGCTGCCCGTGCTGCTCTGCCGCCATTCGTAGAATCCTCAATGACAAGGCAGTTATCTGTCGGAACATTCAGCCGTTCTGCCGCAAGCAGGAACGTATCCGGTTCCGGCTTTGGATGTTCTACATGGTCTCCGCTTGTAATGCTATCAAAATACGGCATCAGACCAAGTCTTATCATTGCATCCATAATCTCACTCTCTGGTGAGGAAGAAGCAACTGCAAGCTTGTATCCCATTTCTTTTAATTGTTTTAAAGCATTTTCTACTCCTGGCATCTCCGGAAATCCTTCTGCCTTAACAATCTGTGATTTCTTCACCTTCATAATCCGATTCATTTCATCCAGATCCGGAAAATCCACTCCATAATGCTCCTTTACCAGATCTCTGAAAAACTGTCTGGTTGATCCGATACATGGTAAATAAATATCATAATCAAACTCCACATCATAGTGTTCTTTTAAGATCTCTTTCCAGCATCGGTAATGCAGTGGCTCTGTGTCGATCAGTACTCCATCCATGTCAAATATAACTGCTTTTATCATCTTGTAAACCTTTCTGTTTCTTATGTCAGTTTTTTATTTATGGTATCAAGATTTCTGACATCAGCGCAATTATGCTAATATCTCGTCTTTCTTTGCCAGAATTGCTTCGCATGCCGCACATGCCGGACAGTCACAATACTTCGCACCTGCTGCTTTGATCTCTTCCGCATGAGCAAGTACACCTTTTGCAGCATCTCCGAATACTTTTGCTCCCATATCAGATCCTGCAAATGCAATCAGTCCATCAATCGGCATGATATCTTCTTCCAGTTTTGCAATATAATTCTTTGTTACTTCTGCTTCTTTCTCTGTCCCAACTGCTTCAAGCCATGCATTTGCTGCTTCTTTTGCTTCTGCTGAGCAGGATGTTGCCGCGATCAGTTCTTTTGTTTTTTCTGTTACATAAGTTTTTACGTTCTCTGTCATTTCTACACTACTTCCTTTCTTTTATTACCCTTGCCGGAATTCTCTATTTCAGATTATAAGCATATCCGCATAATTTTGCAATCAGGGTTGTATTTCTTTTTTCTGAAATCTATAATGTATTTGCCAGATAGAATTATAGTACTTTACTGTAATTATAAATACAGATTGATCGATTTTAACAGGAGATTTAATAATATGAATGAAACTACGAAAAAAGAATCGCGCCAGATGGATATGCTCCATGGCAAAATTTTCAAAAATATGCTGATTGTTGCACTTCCGCTCGCCGCCTGCAGTATCATGCAGCAGTTATTTAATTCTGTCGGTGTCGCCGTTGTCGGTCGTTTTGCCGGAAGTGAAGCGCTCGCTGCCGTTGGCAGCAATGGGGCTGTTATTAACCTGCTGGTTACATTATTTTCCGGCATTTCACTTGGATCAAATGTAATCATCGCCGGCTATATCGGCGAAGGCAATCAGCAAAAGATTCCAAGCGTTGTACATACTGCCGTTACGCTGGCACTTATAAGCGGAATACTATTACTTCTGCTTGGTCAGATCATTTCACATCCAATCTTGCTGCTCATGGGCGCACCGAAGGATGTCCTTCATCTGGCAACCGTTTATCTGCGGATCTATTTTCTCGGTATGCCATTCATGATGCTCTATGATTTCGGCGCATCGATTCTTCGGAGTATCGGAGATACAAAACGACCACTTCTGGCATTAATTGTTTCCGGTGTGGTAAATGTAATTTTAAATTTCCTGCTTGTTGCCGGTTTCCACATGGATGTTGCCGGTGCCGGTATTGCTACAGTTGTTGCAAATGGTGTAAGTGCACTGCTTGTCATCTTGTTTTTACTGCATGAAGAAGAACCGATCCGGGTTTCTTTTAAAAAGCTCGAAATCAACACTTCGGAACTTATCCGTATTTTAAAAATCGGTGTTCCTGCCGGACTACAGGGCATGGTCTTTTCTGTTGCCAATGTCTGTATCCAGTATTCCATCAACAGTTTTGGCTCAAAAGCGATTGCCGGTTCTTCTACTGCGTTAAATTTTGAATACATTACTTATTTTATCGTAAATGCATTTGCGCAGACAACAGTGACTTTCACAAGTCAGAATTACAGTGGAAAAATGTATGACCGTTGCAAGAAAGTCTTTCGGGAAGCCATGCTTGCAAGTATGATTTTCTGCGGGATTTTAAGTATGGTCTTTGTTCTCGGACGTAACTTTTTTATCGGTCTGTATACGACAGATCCGGATGTCATCCACTATGCAATGATCCGCCTTGTGATTATTACTTCTCTGGAACTTCTGACAAGTACTTATGAAATCAGCGGCGCTGCACTTCGTGGAATGGGACACTCAATGACACCTGCCGCACTTACAGTCTTTGGTTCCTGTGTTCTGCGTCTGATCTGGATCGCAACTGCCATCCGTATCTGGCACAATTACACTTTGCTGATCTGGATTTATCCGATTTCCTGGGTACTTACCGGAACAATGGTTTTGACTGCATACTTCCTCACAAGGAATAAACTATTTAATCAATAATGATCGCGTAAAAAAGGATTCGAGATTTCATTTCTCGAATCCTTTTTTATGACAGCGAGTAAATACGCCCTTTCTCGTGCGACATCATTTGATGACTGTAAATCATCGTATAAAGTTTGTTCCCCGTCTTGCTTCTTTTTCCGGCAGTCCATATGCTTCTTTTCCAAGCTTGATACTCTTCATTAAGAATGTCATATTTCTTGCAAGTGTACGCATTGTCTGCAGTCCTTCCGCATCCTGACAAGCTTCCTGTGGTTCTCTTCCATGGATACTGTTCCAGTACTGGCTGGATGCGACCGGCATTCCGGAGATTGTAAAATATTTATTCAGTTCATCAAAAGTCGCTGAAAGTCCGCCTCTTCTTGCGGCAACTACACTGGCTCCGACTTTCATCGTCTTATCAAAATGTGTACTGTAGAACAGACGATCCAGATAAGCGATCAATGTTGCATTTGCGGATGCATAATAAACAGGACTCGCAATTACAAGACCGTCACATGCTTCAAATTTTGCTGCGGATTCATTTACAATATCATCAAAAACACATTTTCCTTTTTCCATACATGTATAACAGGCAACACATCCTCGGATGTCTTTGTTTCCGATATCGAGAATCTCTGTCTCGATTCCCTCTTCATGAAAAATCTTCACCATCTCTTCTAAAGCAACTTTTGTGTTTCCTTTTACATGTGGACTTCCATTGATCATTAATACTTTCATCCTATGCTTCCTCCTTCTTTTGGTAATAATAAACTCAACAGCAGTGATACAACAAATACACTGACAACCACGTTACCACTAAACACATCACCAACTACCTGTGGCTTAGTGCAATCTTTGTCACTATAAATATAATTGAAAGAAGGATCCAAAGATCAGGGAGTTAGCCTGTTAGCTTATGAATCCATTTATAACTTTTAAAACGCAGAAAAATCGGCAGACACTTAAATATCTGATCTGACTGAACTGCGATCACTACTATTTCAACTGGAAGTTTCCAGTAAAATGCAGTTAAAAAGGATAATGGCATGACAATCCCCCAAACCGAGATCAGGTTAAGATACATGGAAAATTTTGTATCTCCACCACCCTGAATGAACCCCACTCCAACCGGCATTTGATACGCCATTCCAACCATAACCACACTCATGATCATCATAAAATGATCTGCATATAAAGTTGCCTGCGCACTTAACCGGTACATAGACAATAAGGGGTCTTTCAATACAAATAACAAGATTCCAAGCACACATCCCAGAGCCAGATATAATACCGAAAGAGTACGCCCATCGCAACGCACTCTTTCTTCGTCATTACTTCCAATATCTTTTCCTATTATAACTGCAGAGGCACCTGCTATCGCAATTACAATTACTTTCAAATATTGAAAAAAAGTGCTGGATACAGAATTTGCTGCTATAGCATCTGCTGAAAGATGACCTAATATCGCAGTCTGCATAGGTACAGAAACCGCCCACAATAAACTTGATGTCAAAATTGGTATACTTACCTTAAAAAAAGAGTTCCAAACTTTTCTTCCTTCTTCTCCCCGGATTCCTTCCAAAAATTTTTCATTAAACAAACAAATCCTGTCATCTTTTTTCCACACATAAATAACGACAATCCCCAATTCTAATATTCGTGCCATCAGCGTTCCGATAGCCGCTCCCTTGATTCCCATTTCCGGTGCACCAAATCTTCCAAAGATCAAAACATAATTAATTCCACCATTTACAAGAAGCGATATAACAGATATATAAAATGCAATTTTCACAATCTCCACACTTCGAAGCATCGCCATCAGAAGATTGCTGATCATAAACAATATAAATGTCCACTGTATCACAAAAAGATAAGTACTGCCCTCTTTTATAATCTCTGGTGATGTTGTAAAAATGCCAATCAGTTTTTCTGGAAACTCAATACATACACATACGATTAGGACTGCAATTATCAAACTGAACAGTAACGCAACTTTTGTTACTTTTCTTATTGGTTTTGTCTGATGACTTCCCCAGTACTGGGAACTAATTGCAATCAATGCATTTCCTATCGACAATGCAATCTGATTTACTATAAAAAATATCTGATTTACTGTTGCAGCACCGGAAAGCGCATTCTGGCTGTAACTGCCCAACATCATATTATCCAGCATGTTGACACTGTATGCTACCAAATTCTGCAATGCGATCACTGCCATCAACTTGAAAAAGGACCGGTAAAACACCGGATCCTTTGAAAAAAATGATTGCTTCATTTATTTCTTTTCCTCTCTGACCTTTCATGCAGGTTTTTGTACTTTATATTTTATATCATTTCGCATAAACAGGTAAAGGAAAATATAAATTTTCTGCTACTTCCTTCTCGCTTATATTGTTCTGAGCAGATTAACCATCTCAACCGCGCCAAGTGCACAATCATATCCTTTATTTCCGCCTTTACTTCCGGCGCGCGCAATTGCCTGTTCAATGTTTTCTGTTGTAAGCACTCCAAACATAACCGGTATTCCGCTTTCCAGGGAAACTGTCGCAATTCCTTTGGACACTTCATTGCAAACGTAATCATAATGCGTTGTATCTCCGCGGATAACCGCGCCAAGACAAATCACTGCATCGTACTTTCCGCTTTTTGCCATTTTCGATGCAACCAGTGGGATTTCAAATGCTCCAGGTACCCATGCGATATCTACATCTTCGTCTTTCACATCATGTCTGAGCAATCCGTCCATTGCTCCACCTACCAGCTTTGATGTGATAAATTCATTAAATCGTCCTGCTACGATTCCTACTTTCATGTCTGTTGCAACTAATTTTCCTTCTAATGTATTCATGTCTTATCCTCTTTTCTTTTTTCAGAGTCATTTCCGGCTCTGTTTTATTTATGTATTGTTCCTGAACAATCTGCTTCTGTCAAAATTATCCCTCTGTTTTGTCTGTTTAAAATTGTAATAAATGTCCCATACGTTCCTGCTTTGTCTTCAAATATTTCAAATCGTAATTCGTTGCATCCATCTGGATCGGTACGCGCTTGCTGATCTCCATTCCGTAATCCTGGAGCTGATATACTTTATCCGGATTGTTTGTCAGAAGACGAAGCGAACGGATTCCAAGCTCTCTTAAAATCTGTGCTCCGATATAGTACTCTCTCTGGTCTGCCTCAAATCCCAGTGCCAGATTTGCATCCAGTGTATCCATCCCATTATCCTGCAGACAATAAGCCTTTAATTTATTAACCAGACCGATTCCGCGTCCTTCCTGCCGCATGTATAAAAGTACTCCGCGTCCTTCTTTTGCAATTTCTTTCATGGAACATTCAAACTGCTGTCCACAGTCGCAACGGAGAGATCCAAATACATCTCCGGTAAGGCACTCCGAATGTACCCGGCATAACACATTTTCTCCCTCTCCGATCTCGCCCATAACAAGCGCAATGTGATGTTCCTGATTCAATTTATTCACATAACAATACGCAGTAAATAATCCGTATTTTGTCGGCATCTTCGTTACTGCCTCGCAGGAAACGAGTGTTTCTTTTACTTTTCTGTACTCCTGCAGCTCTTTGATAGTCATTGTCGGAATTCCATGTTTTTCTGCAAATGCTTTTAATTCGCTTGTACGCATCATCGTACCGTCTTCCTTCATGATCTCACAACACAGCCCACATTCTTTAAGCCCGGCTAAGCGCATAAGATCTACGGTTGCTTCTGTATGTCCGTTCCGTACCAGCACACCGCCGTCTCTTGCAACCAGCGGGAACATATGTCCCGGTCGCCTGAAATCTTCCGGTTTTGCACCGTCTTCAATGCATTTTCTTGCTGTAAATCCACGTTCCTCTGCTGATATTCCGGTTGTTGTATCCACATGGTCAATAGATACGGTAAACGCAGTTTCGTGATTATCTGTATTGTGTGCAACCATTGGTGCCAGTGAAAGGCTTGCTGCTACTTCTTTGCTCATCGGCATACAGATTAGCCCTTTCGCATGCACTGCCATAAAGTTTACATTTTCTGTTGTCGCATACTGTGCCGCACAGATCAGATCACCTTCATTCTCTCTGGTCTCGTCATCCATAACAAGAATATTTTTCCCATCCCGCAATGCTTGTAAAGCATTTTCTATCTTTTGAAATTTCATAGTTTCTCTCCTTCTATTTTACTAAATTATTAATTCTCTGCTGAACCTGTCATCGACAGTTTCCTCTTGATCTCCTGTCTGTTAATACCCGTAACGTTCCAGAAATTCTGCCGTAATTCCACCTGATTTTGAAGATTTACCATTTTTTCTATCTGTATTTCCTTCTGGTTTCTGCAAATTACTGTTCCTTTCCCGCAAGAATTTTTCCACATATTTTCCGATACAGTCTGTTTCCAGGTTTACCGGATCCCCCACTTTCTTTTCCTGCAATGCAGTATGACTCAGTGTATGTGGAATAACAGATACCTGAAAGGTTTTATCGTCAACTGCCGCTACTGTCAGACTGATTCCATCGATTGTGATCGATCCTTTTTCTACTATATAGTGTAGTATCCCAGCTGTTGTTTCAATCGTATACCATATTGCAATACTGTCTCTTTGCATTTTGCGGATTGTGCCTGTCCCATCGATATGTCCGCTGACAATGTGACCGCCAAATCTTCCGTTTGCCGCCATTGCCCGTTCCAGATTCACTTTGCTTCCTCTTCTAAGAAGTTTAAGGGAAGTCCGGTTCATTGTCTCATGCATAACATCTGCAAAAAAACTGTCCGTGTCATATTTCGTCACTGTCAGACAAATACCGTTGACGGCGATGCTGTCTCCTATATGAATATCTTTTAATATTTCCTTTGTCTGGATCTGAAGACGGATTGAGGCATCTTCTGTCCGGATACTGCTTACCTTTCCAACCTCTTCTATGATTCCTGTAAACATTTATATTTCACATCGCTTTCTATTAAAAAATCTTCTCCGATCTGTTTGAGCCGACTGTTCACCAGTTGATATGCATCTGCCGGTTCATCAACGCCCATACCGCCTACCGGTCCGATTCCGGTGCCCCCGAAAATCTTCGGTGCAATATAAGTCTGTACACGGTCCACAATCTGTGCTTCTAATGCACTTGCATTTAATGTGCCGCCTCCTTCCAGCAAAATGCTGTCAATTCCAAGTGCTCCGATTTTCTGTACAAGCTCTTTAAGATCTATTTTTCCCTTCTTCTTACTGACCACCAGAACTTCACAGCCTGCTTTTTGATAAAGTTCTATTTTCTCCCGGTTTGTTTCACATGTTGCAAAAATTGTCCTTACCTGCCTTGCTGTCTTCACAATCTGCGAATCCGTTGAAGTACGAAGTGACGTATCACAAATGATACGGACCGGATCTTTTCCATTGGCAATCCGGCAGGTCAAAAGCGGATCATCTTTTCTGACTGTTTCACTTCCTACCATGATCGCCTGATACTCCAGTCTTGTTTTCTGAACGCACATTCTTGCCGTCTCACCGGTAATCCATTTGGATTTTCCGCTTGCAGTTGCAATCTTTCCGTCCATCGTCATTGCATATTTCATTAATACATAAGGAATTTTTGTTGTTATATATTTCCGAAAAATATGTGTCAGTTCCATGCATTCTTTTTCCAGAACCCCAACTTCTACTTCCACGCCTTTTGATTTCAAAAGCGCAATACTTTTTCCCGCCATCAAAGGATTCGGATCTGTCATTCCTACAACAACTTTTCGAATCTTGTGTTCTAAGATTGCTTCCGTACATGGCGGCGTCTTTCCATAATGACAACAAGGTTCCAAAGTCACATAAAGAGTTGCTCCTTCCGAAGATTCTTTGCAGTTCTTTAATGCATTGCGCTCTGCATGCAGTCCGCCATAATATTCGTGATAACCTTCCCCGATAATTTTTCCGTCTTTGACAACCACAGCACCTACCAGCGGATTCGGGTTCACTCTTCCCTTTCCTTTTTCAGCAAGCGTAATCGCACGCTGCATATAAAATTCTTTCTCATCTGTCATTCCTTTTTCACCTCCTGTTTTCTACAGCAATAAAACACGTTTTGCGAGTTTTATTTGCTGATTAGCGGTCGTTAAATGCAACTATTCAAGCATGGCGCATTTTCCTCGTCGCCATAACAAAAAAGAAAATGCCTTGAATTCTACCTCATTCAAGACATTTAAAAGTTTCTTTTGATTATTTTATCAGATATAAAATATAAAAAGCTCTGAAATGGATGTTCATTCCAGAGCTAAATGTTCAAATCTGATTCTTCGTATTGCTTATCAAAGATTCTTCTCATCTTCTTTCATCCAGACTATACTGTCGGCTTCGGAATCTCACCGAATCATACCTTACGGCTCGCGGGCTTTACCGCCGGTAGGGACTTACACCCTGCCCTGAAGATAGTTATTCAATTGACTGCCTTTATTATAGCACTGCGCAAGAATCTGTCAAGAGAGAGTTTTATCCCCACACTTCTTCTGCTACTTCTTTAACGAGTGCAAGTTTTGCCCATTGTTCTTCTTCTGTAAGTTTGTTTCCAATCTCGCAGGAAGCGAATCCACACTGCGGACTTAAACATAGACGGGAAAGTGGTATATATTTTGCAGCTTCATGAATTCTTGCAATAATCTTGTCTTTGTCTTCCAGTTGCGCAGATTTTGTTGTCACAAGTCCGAGTACAACTTTCTTCTCGCCCGATACGGCTGCCAACGGCTCAAATCCACCGGAGCGCTCATCGTCAAATTCCAGATAATATGTGTCTACATTTTCTCTTGCAAATAATACTTTTGCAACGCTGTCATATGCTCCGCTGCTTGCATAAGTAGAATGAAAATTACCGCGGCATACATGTGTATTGATGATCATATCCTCTGGTTTTCCTTCAATTGCAAGATTATTAATACGAACAAGCTGCTCTTTGATTGCTTCCAATCCTTCTTCATCTGTTCCGAAAAATGCTTTTGCATTTGGATCTACCAGCATGCCCCAGGAGCAGTCATCTAACTGTAAATTTCTGCATCCTGCTGCATACAGATCTTTGATCACTTTACGGTATCCTTCTGCAATATCCTGCACCAATTCTTCTGTATCTTCATAATATTTGCTCGTATTCGGCATTGCAAATGGCATGATCATCTGTTCTAAAAACTGTGCCGGAGCAGGAATTGTCTGTTTTGCAACTGTGTTTTCATCTTCCAGTGCTTTCACAAAACGGAAATGCTCTACAAACGGATGCTCTCCTGTTACAGCTACTTTTCCTGTCAGGTAAGTGTCATCGATCATAGCTGCTTCCCCGTGGAACGGAAGTCCTGTCTCTGTTTTGCTGTGTCCGACTCCGTCAAATCCCCACATGAAATCCAGATGCCAGGTTGATCTTCTGAACTCTCCGTCTGTAAGCACTTTGTATCCTGCTGCCTTCTGTTTTTCAACCAGTGCGCGGATTTCCTGATCTTCTACACTTGTCAGCTCTTCTTTTGTAATGATTCCTGCTTCATATTTGCTTCTTGCCTCTTTCAGAGCTTCCGGACGCAAAAAGCTTCCTACATAATCATATCGAAATGGTGTGTTCTGTTTTGCCATTGTAATTCCTCCTCTTTAATCTATTTTTATTTGCTTTGGTATCTTGTGTACAATGGCTATTATATGGGCATTCGTTCCGTTCGTAAAATATAGAAAAATAGTTGTTTGTCATAACTTTAAGCTATATCAAGCAACTATTTCTTATACGCATTATTTATAATTAAACGCTAATAAACTATGGTGACAGAGGATTTGTAGCATATTTCCGCAGTGCCTTAAGATATGCATCTCCAAGTTTACTCGGATGAAATTTCTTATGCAACAGAATTCCAATCTCCATCTCCCCTTCTTCATCCAGCGGAACTGCAACAATATCTGAACTATTCAGATTTTCATCAATCACACCACTGCATACCGTATATCCATTCAGACCGATCAGCAGATTAAATAATGTTGCCCGGTCTCTCACACGGATATTTTTCGGTCGCTCTACCATGCTGAATATTTCCTCCGAAAAATAAAATGCATTATGCTCTCCCTGTTCAAACGACAGGTACGGATATGGTTTCAGTTCTTCCATTGTCACACTTTTCCTGCCTGCAAGCGGACTTCCGGAACTTACAAAAATATGCGGTCGTGCGACAAACAGTCTCTCAAAGCGGAGATCATTCGACTTCAGAAGCTTGTCGATCACCGCTTCATTAAAGCAGTTCTTATATAAGATTCCGATTTCACTTTTCAGACTTGCCACATCTTCAATGATTTCATATGTCTGTGTTTCGCGTAGAGAAAAATCATATTTTTCATTTCCATATTCTTTAATCAAGTCAACAAAAGCGTTTACTGCGAAAGAATAATGTTGCGTCGATACACAGAATTCCTGTTTTCTGGCACTTTTATTCATGTATTTTTCTTCCAGAAGTTCTGCTTGTTCCAACACCTGTCTTGCATATGCAAGAAATTCTTCACCGTCTTTTGATACAACAATTCCTTTGTTGGTCCGATCAAAGATCCGCACATGCATTTCTTTTTCCAGCTCTTTGATTGATTTTGTCAGACTCGGCTGTGAAATAAACAATTCTTTTGCAGCTTCTGTCATCGTACCTGCCTTTGCAACTGTAACTACATATTTTAATTGTGCCAGTGTCATCCTCCCTGCTCCTTCCTGTGTGGCATTTGGTGTTATCATACTTTCTTTTTCCTTTCATTGTCAACTTTTTTTGATTCTTGTCTTGAATCCCCTATTACCCTCCGCTATAATAGGTTATTGATGATTGGAGGAAAAAAATATGATTTCTACAAAAGGCAGGTATGCCCTTCGCGTTATGTTAGATCTTGCTATGCAGGATCCTGAGCGTTACATTCCGCTGAAGGAAATTGCCTCAAGGCAGGAACTCTCAGAAAAATATCTGGAGATCATCCTGAAAACACTTGTAAAACAGAAACTATTACGGGGTATGCGTGGAAAAGGCGGCGGATATCAGCTGACACGCGCACCGAAAGACTATACCGTTGGCGAGATTCTCATGCTTACCGAAGGTAATTTATCTTCCGTAGCCTGTCTTGCACCGGATGCTGAATCCTGTGACCGTGCTTCGTGCTGTCTCACATTACCAATGTGGCAAAAATTCGATTCTATGGTGCATGATTTCTTTTTTGGCATTACCTTAGCCGACCTTTTGGAAAATCGCTCTGGTCAAACAACAGAAAATCAATCACAGGAGTTGTAACAAATGAAATTTATTAAACAATTTGGCATTATTCTTGCCATCTCTTTTATCGGAGAGATTATGAATTATCTGATTCCTCTCCCGGTTCCGGCAAGTATCTACGGTCTTGTTCTAATGCTTCTCTGTCTGCATTTTGGAATTGTACATATTGATTCCGTGAAGGATTCCGGCAAATTTCTCATAGAAATCATGCCACTCATGTTCATTCCTGCGGCCGTAGGTCTGATCGAATCCTGGAAAACCATCGGTTCCAAAATCGGAACTTACCTTATTATAACGGTATTATCTACCATCTTTGTTATGATTGTCGCCGGTCACACGACACAGGCATTTATCCGCTTTTCAAAAAGCAAAGACAATCAGGAAAGGAAGGACTCATGAATTTTTTTGAAAACTCTGTCTTCTTCGGCGTCACAATAAGTCTGATCGCTTATGGCTTTGGTCACGCCCTACAGGGCAAGTTTAAGCTGGCTATACTGAACCCGCTCCTCATCTCTGTGGCATCTATTATCGCCCTGCTTGCGGTCACCCACATTGATTACAAAGCTTATTACAGTGGCGCACAGTACCTGAGTTATCTGCTCACGCCTGCAACCGTCTGTCTGGCAATTCCATTGTATGAACAGTTCGAGCTGCTGAAGAAAAATCTGGCTGCTGTCATATGTGGAATCTTCTCCGGAGTTTTTGCATCCTTATGTTCCATTCTTGCAATGGCTGTATTCTTCGGCTTATCCCACAAAGAATACATTACATTCCTTCCGAAGTCTATTACAACAGCAATTGGCATTGGTGTATCAGAAGAGCTTGGCGGATATGTGACATTAACGGTTGCCGTAATTATCCTGACCGGTATTCTCGGTAATATTATTGCGCCGTTTATCTGTCGCCATTTCCGAATTACAGAACCGATTGCACGCGGAATTGCTATTGGAAGTGCTTCGCACGCCATCGGTACTGCAAGAGCTATGGAAATGGGCGAGATTGAAGGTGCAATGAGCAGTCTTTCCATTGCGGTATCGGGACTTATCACAGTTATCGGTGCATCCATATTTGCACAATTTATGTAATATCAAATAACTATGGAGGATTCTTTATGCGAAAACTTGTAATTTATCTTTCGAGTTATAAAAAAGAGAGCTTTCTGGCTCCCTTTTTCAAACTTCTGGAAGTCGTTTTCGATCTGATCGTACCACTGGTTGTGGCACGAATCATCGACGTGGGCATTGTGAACAATGACCGTATTTACATTTTACAGCAATTTCTTATCCTGCTCCTGATGGCAGCAATCGGACTCGCCTGCAGCTTTACGGCACAATTTTTCGCCGCAAGAGCCAGCGTAGGCTTTGCTACAAAAGTAAGACAGGCTCTGTTCGACCATATTCAGACGCTTTCCTTTACAGAGCTGGATACACTTGGTACAGACACGCTGATCACAAGGATCACCGATGATGTAAACCAGGTACAGAACGGTCTGAATCTTGGGCTTCGTCTTCTTCTTAGAAGTCCTTTTATTGTAATCGGTGCAATGGTTATGGCATTTATGATCAATGTGCGCTGTGCCCTGATCTTTGTTCTGGCGATCCCAATTTTATTTGTCGTCGTATTTTCAATCATGCTTGTCAGCATCCCGCTTTTCAAAAAAGTACAGGGACACTTAGATCATGTAACCGGGCTTACGCGCGAGAATTTAACCGGTGTACGTGTTATCCGGGCTTTCTCCCAGGAAGAAAGCTCTGTCCGCGACTTTGACAGTGCCAACCTCGCTCTGACAAAATTAAATGAATTTGTCGGACGTATTTCTGCATTGTTAAATCCACTGACTTATCTGTTGATCAATATGGCAACGGTCTTTCTGATCTACAAAGCCGGAATTGAAGTAAATCTTGGAAATTTAAAGCAGGGACAGGTCGTTGCCCTTTATAACTACATGGCTCAGATTATTGTGGAGCTCATCAAACTGGCTTCCCTCATTATCACTCTGAATAAATCCATGGCATGCGCAGATCGTGTAGCTTCTGTCTTCAACCTTTCTTCTTCCATGACTTATCCGGAAGAAACAAAAGCGGACAATGACAATACCGACACAGCCGTTGCTTTTGAGCATGTCAGCTTTACTTATGAGGGCGCAGGTGCCGCCAGCCTGAGTGACGTTTCATTTTCTGTAAAGAGGGGACAAACCGTCGGCATTATCGGCAGTACCGGAAGTGGTAAGTCCACACTAGTAAATCTGATCGCCAGATTCTACGATGCAACTGCCGGTTCAGTTTTTTTAAATGGAAAAAACATAAAAGATTACAGCCGCAATGATCTCTGCGACAGAATCGGCGTCGTTCCGCAGAAATCCGTTCTGTTCAAAGGCACCATCCGCGATAATCTCCACTGGGGCAATCCGGATGCAACAGATGAGGAGCTCTGGAATGCACTGGATGTTGCACAGGCAAGAGATGTTGTAGAAGCAAAAGAAGGTTGTCTTAATTTTGATATTGCACAGAACGGACGTAACCTCTCCGGCGGACAACGTCAGCGTCTGACGATCGCCCGTGCACTTGTCAAACATCCGGAGCTTCTAATTCTGGACGACAGTGCCAGCGCACTTGATTTTGCCACAGACGCAGCACTTCGAAAAGCACTGCATAATTACTGCAAAGGAACAACAACTTTCCTTGTTTCCCAGCGTGCAGCCAGCATCCGTCAGGCAAATCTCATCCTTGTACTGGATGATGGATCTCTTGTCGGTACCGGAACTCATGATGACTTATTGGAACATTGCAGTATTTATCAGGAAATCTATTATTCGCAATTTCCGGAAGAACGCAATAAAGGAAGAAAGGAGGCAAACGTATGAACCCGAACAAAAACAACTCCAACCAGAAAAGCTTAACAACTCTCTGGAAAGTATTACGTTTTATCGGAAGATACCGCTTCCTTCTGATTCTGTCTATCCTGTTCGCCTGCATCACTGTCGTCATGCAGTTATATGTGCCAATCCTATTCGGAGATGCGATTGACCAGATCATCGCGGAGCATCAGGTACATTTCCATAAAATGATATATTTCCTCGGTCGCATAACAACTCTGGTTATCCTTTCCAGTATCATTACCTGGTTTATGAATATGATCAATAACCAGCTGACTTACCGTACCGTACAGGATATCCGTTCAAAAGCGATCCGGCAGATTCAGCGTCTGCCACTTTCTTATCTGGACGGACACAGTACCGGAGACATTGTAAGCCGTGTCATTGCAGACACAGACATATTATCTGATGGTCTGCTTCTTGGCTTCACTCAGTTGTTTTCCGGAATTGTAACAATTATTGTAACTTTACTTTTCATGTTATCCAAAAATATCTGGATTACTTTACTTGTCATCGTATTGACACCGTTTAGTTTCTTTGTTGCGAAATTTATTTCTTCTCGTTCTTATGAGATGTTCCACAAGCAAAGTACTACACGTGGAAAGCAGACAGCTCTTATTGAAGAAATGATTGGAAACCAGAAAATCGTACATGCTTTTGGATATGAAACCACAGCATCTACACGCTTTGATGAGATCAATCAGGATCTGAAAGAATACAGCCAGAAAGCTGTCTTTTACAGCAGTCTGACAAATCCGTCCACACGTTTTGTCAACAACATCATTTACGCAGGTGTAGCGCTTCTAGGTGCCTTCCTTGTTCCTTATGGAATGTTGACCGTCGGCGGGCTGTCCGTTATGCTCTCCTATGCAAACCAGTATATGAAACCATTTAACGATATCAGTTCCGTCATTACAGAGCTGCAGAATGCGCTTGCATGTGCTTCCCACATTTTTGAGCTTCTGGAAGCAGAGCCGGAATCTGCGGATTCAGCAAATGAGCTGACAGATATAAAAGGAGAAGTGACCATTGATAACGTATCCTTCAGTTATGATCCGTCAAAAGAGTTGATCCGTGATTTTAATTTAAACGTAACACCGGGTATGCGTATAGCGATCGTTGGTCCTACAGGCTGCGGAAAAACAACACTTATTAACCTGCTTATGCGGTTCTATGATGTTCAGAGCGGTTCTATTTCCATTGATGAACAGAACATTCAAGAGATTTCCCGCCATTCTCTGAGACATAGTTTTGGTATGGTTCTTCAGGATACATGGATTAAATCCGGGACTGTCCGCGAGAATATCTGTATCGGAAAGCCTGACGCAACAGATGAGGAAATTCTCGAAGCTGCTAAACGATCCCACAGTCTTGGATTCATCCGTCGTCTGACGGATGGGCTGGATACGATGCTCCACGAAGACAGCTTAAGCCAGGGACAAAGGCAACTCCTTTGCATTACGCGTGTCATGCTCTGTCTGCCGTCTATGCTGATTCTTGATGAGGCAACTTCAAGTATCGACACACGTACAGAAGTGCAGATTCAGGAAGCGTTTGACAGACTCATGCAAGGACGTACCAGTTTCATCGTTGCACACCGTCTCTCAACGATCCGAAGCGCCGATCTCATCCTTGTGATGAAAGACGGAAAAGTAATCGAACAGGGAACACACGATGCACTGATGCACGCCGGCGGTTTCTACAAAGACTTATACAACAGCCAGTTTGCAAAGGTAACCGAATAATTATAACAATAGACCCTACCGAACCTGCCACTGGCTGATTTCTATAAATATTATAGCGATGCAAAAAGCAGATTCTGTATGAATGCTCTTCATACGGAATCTGCTTTTTATAACTGATTATTTATTCTGTTTTCTATATACTCTTTTTGTATACATTCTGCCTGAATTCTGCAATCTAATAATCTTATACGTCATATACTCCCATGATCACAATACCGATTGCGACAAACAGGATCATCAAATAATGCTTCCATGAAAGCTTCTCCTTTAAAAAGATACGGCTCCACAAAACCGACACAACGCAATAAGATGAGATCATCGGCGCGCTCATTGTAAGATGCTTACTGTCTGCAATTGCAAAAATGTAAGCAAACTGTCCTGCTGTTTCACAAATAGCTCCTGTATACTTTGGAACTTCTAATTTCAATGTAAAATGATCTTTCTTGATCACAATCACATAAATGAAGCAGACAATAGCTGCGAAGAAGAATGTCAGCTCATATGCTACATTTGCACTGCTTTCATTCAGTGTCTCAAGAACACGGTTATCTGCATATGTCCCTGCTGCATCCAAAAGGCAATATGCAAGCGGCAGTGCCAGAGCCAGCCAACTCTTTGCATATTGATAATTTCCTGCTTCCTGACGCTTCTTGCGAAGCTCATCATCCTCTTTGGACTCAACAACACCCAGGCCGATTACTCCGACGCATACAAGAATAACTGCAATCAGTATTGCCTTATGCTCTGTATCAAACTGTCCGGTTACCAGCGTTGTTACTGCTACAAGTGCGCCGGATGCATTACAGATTGGTGAAGAGATGGACAATTCAATGTACTGCAGTCCCAGATATCCCAGTGTCATAGAACCGATATATAATAAAGATACCGGTAAATATGTCCAGATTACATGAAGGTTAATCTCTACTCCCTGAACAAATATCTCAATCGCCGCATGGATACCCATAACTACACCAACAGCAATTACCATTTTTAAATGATTGTACTTTTCATTACCATTACGGCAGCCAATCTTCGAAAAAAGATCTGAGCCACTCCAGCAAAGAAGCGCAATCAATGCAAGCCAAAACCACATTTTTTATTTCTCCTCTATTCTTTAGTTTTTCTCTGTATCTTCAGTCTTAGCTCCATCAAGGCTTTCCAGGCTGGAGAAAAATAATTCATAGAAGTCATCTTCTGCTGTCAGCATCGGGGAATTCTCACCACCGCCATTCGTGCTGCGTTTCATTGCCGCGTGAAATTCTTCACCACTGGCAATCAGCTCCATCTCATATAGCTCGTATCCCATCCCACGGCAAGTTCTGCAAAAAGCACTCACCGGATCGGATTCCAGGCGCGTCCCAAGAAGCTGTTTTCGCAAATCCGGATCCTTCCCTGCCCTTATCTGCAATTCATCCAGAATCTCCACCACGTTTCTCATATTTCTCACTCCTGCTTTTTCTTTTGTGGACTTCACATGACTAAATTGATACATGAATCAGTCACCATGATACCAAAAGTAGGAATACCTTGTCAAATAATTCGAATGTCTTTTATCTATTTTCAGGCTTTTCTGCTTTGTTTGCCTATCAATAATGCCGCCATCGGCATCACGATAACGCATGCAATCGCACCAAATATCATAGATACACAATTTTGAAACAGTATTTTTGAATTCAATAATGTTTCCAGCGTATAATTCCGCATCTTCAAATACGAAAATAGCAATAAAGATTCTCCAAGATAAGCAAATAGTAATGTATTCACTGTTGTTCCGATTACTTCTCTTCCAATCTGTATTCCACTTTCTATAATTTCCACAATACTCATATCCGGTTTATGAATGCTGATTTCATATACAGAAGTTGTCACAGTAAGCGCCATATCAAGCACAGCTCCTAATGTACTGAGTATAATCACAGCTATTGCAACATTACGCATATTGATATCAAGGTCCATATTATAATACAACACATCCTCTTCCGCCGCCTGAATCTCATTCAGCCCTTCTGTTTCGCTGCTCCATACTATTATATAGATAAAAACAAATAGAACTGTCATTGTCAGTAATGTTGCTATAAATGCACTCTTTGTCTTGACATTTGTGCCATTTTGATAAAATAACGTTATGCAGGAAATAATGACAGCTGCTCCGACTGTAACCAGAAGCACCGGTGCACCCGCGGCCATGAGCCAGATTGCCAAACTTAGAAACAGCATATTTCCACACAATGAAATAATGGATACAACCCCTCTGTCTCCACCAATAACGACAATCAAGAACAGTAACAGCAAACCAAGTATTATCAACATGTCTTCTTCACCTTCCTCACTGTTAATTTCATCATCACAGATGTGATCAGAATGGATACAGGTATTGCCAATACAATTCCAATACTCTCTACAAAGAATCTACATAATTCGCAAGGTATATGCAATCTGATAATCGTCATAAGCCGAACACTGTTATTCATTCTGATCAGACACATCGGAATCAAACCACATCCAAATACAAAAAGCAACACATTAATCATTGTTCCCATAATGTCATATCCAATCTCTCTTCCGGACCGAAACAACTCCCGGAATGTAACTTCCGGCTTCTTCGTAACAAGTTCACTCAGCGCCGCTGCAATTGCCACTGCAACGTCCATAATCGCGCCAAGTCCAGACAACAAAATCTCCGCATGAAAAATCTTGTCTGGAGTATCAATGCTTCCCAAATATTCCATCGTAGAATAATCTAACTCATCAACATGACGAATCACAACGTCAAATACTCCCATGATCATCGCCAGTACGAGCAATGTTGACACTAGTGCTGCCCATGTTTTTCTATGGATTCCGTTTAAACCAACCAATGTAAAAACTGCAAAGAAAATTACCATTTTATTACAGATTGCTACCACGTCTGCCTCATCACTACTACTTAGAAATCCGATCGAAAATATTATGATGTTGATTCCCACCGTCACGATAGTGAGTATGCCTTTCTTTCCCGCAATGGTCATCAATATAAATATCAAAAGCCCCAATAATATGACAAGTTCAGCATCCCTTTTCTTTCCTTGAATACCGGAACCCACATTACTGTAAGATCCACTCAACAGTACTTTATCGCCTTTGTGATATTTCTGTTTCAACATTCCTGTATCTGTGTATTCATTGGAAAAGTCAACAACTTCTCCTTTATTTTTCCCATTCAGCACGACACCCCGAATCTTTTGCTTATATTTGATCTCATGTGTTCCACGGGTGCTCTTATTCTCTCCCACCTTGCTTGTCTCAACTTTTGTCAGTTTTGCAATCGGCGTCTGATACAACCAGGCATCATTCATAACAAATATAACCATAATCAGATATATCATTCCGAATATTCCATATAGCTTTGCTCTTTTACTTTTCTTTATGTATTCTTTTATTTTCTTTGCAATCAGTTTCATTTTTTTCTTTTCTTTTCTCATTTTATCTGTAATTTTGAATTTACAAGATGACCATACAACATATCATCTTCGGATTCTTTATATGTTTCGAATGTACCAGTTACCTCTATCTCTGTCTCATCTTTAGGGTATTCATCCTGACTATTTCTTTCCTGTTCGGAAAATCTTTTTGTATAGCTGTCTGCATATCGGAACCTCCTACTGCAAAGCTTCTTTCAGTGCACCGTCTACCCATGCATCAGACTCTCCTCCTACATAGATGAACAGATCACAATCTGATACTTTTGCAAGATCTGCTGTTGTCGGTTGATAGCTGTGTAAATCCACACCATTATCAAGGAACATGGTCAGTTCCATGTTCTTGCTTTTTTATGAATAAAACCCTCCGTTATTTTGCATATTTTCTAAAAAAGCATACAAAAACAAGACGGTATCTTTTTATACCATCCTATTTTCCAGAAACGTTTTATTCAATCATTTATCCTGACCTTCTGGCTTACCAAGGAGAACGTAAGCAAAATCCAACAGTATGCCGGAAACAGAGAAACTACAGCTATTAACACAAAATTTCCTGTACAGTAACATGCTGTCCTTGTATAGATTTCAAATAATTAACTAACTCTGTCATCTGTTTTGTCTTGTATCTGGCTTTTGCCATTTCGATCTCTCCCCTTCAATTTGGAAATCGTTTTCATTCTATCACAGCATTTAATCTTGTCAATATAATTTGGAAATCATTTTCATTTTTCTTAGATTTCTTCTGGTACTTTGTTCGTTCCCATCAGTATCAAAACCATTTACATATAATACAGAATACTAAAAATTGCTCTTTCTTATAACACAAAAAGAATCTGAAAGTCTTAACTTTCAGATTCTTAAGGAGCAGGGGATGAGAGAATCGAACCCTGTGGGAAATCCTCACAATCCCCGTAAAATAAGCATTTCTTCGATTGAGTTTTGACTACATTTGACTACCTTTTGACTACATGGGTGGTAAAAAACAAGAAAGGAGAAATCGTTCAGCATGGTGTCATCTTTTTCATACGTCACTTCATATCCCCTCTAAAATACATTATCGTCTGGATAATGTGTCATAATATCTTCCACATTACAATCCAATATATTACACAGCTTATCAATGGTATTCACTTCAACATTCTGATTATGTCTTAACCTGTTCAATTGAGAACGGTTCATATGATAATGCGTATACAAATCATATTGTGAAATGCCTTTGGCTTTCATTGTCTCCCATAATTTATCGTATTTAATCATCTCACGAATTTTCCGCTTTCTTTCATAATTCCTTGCTATGTAATTATTATTAGCGTAAAATAGCGTTTATAATAGTGTTCATATACGAACACTGAATTGAGAGGTGTCGTATGAAAAAACGCTATATTATTATGGTAATATTGATATGTATTGTTGCTCTTCTGGGATATTTACAATACGGACGCGAAGAACAAGCTGTCAACACTATGGTCAGTACTTCTGATACTTTTTATAAACAGGAGTTCGATGTTATTGCTAATAAGCTGTTTATCTTGGACAAAGAAAAATATGCAGAAGTACTCATTGAAAAGGCAGTTGGGAATAAGTATAGAAATGTTCGCTTTTCTTATGATATTACAGGCTATCCGAACGAAATTATTATATCAGTATATAATACTGAATGGCATTATCAACACAATTGTATGACATTTCAAATCATGTATACATCAGACGATGGAAAATTGGAAACAAAAAATTGTGTTGAATAGTTTATGATGGTATGCAGTTGTTATCGTTCAATGTTACAATAGCCCTATAAAATAAAGCAAGGAGACCAACATATTATGAATTTTTTGGAATTATCAATAGAGGGATATAACGAACACACTCAAATACCAGATTGTATTTCGGATAAATTTTGGAACACTGAAAATTTATCAAACAATAATATCGTTTATGTTGAATTTAAAAAAACTAAATCGAAATATTACGATGATATAATTGGCAAAGCTAAAACATTGCCAAATTATACGGAAAATAATGAATCCCATTCTTTTACTATAAATACCATCAAAGAATATATTGATAATACTATTTTTATTGAATACATAATCTCCAAAATTCGGAAATGGAAAAATGTCACCATACTATTAAATGGGAAAAAATTTGAAACAAAAACGGATATGTGGCATTTTAAGAAAGTTTTGGAAGCAAATGCAGGTGAATATAGTGAATTAATCAATCCTAATGCATTTTATGAGTATATTCCTAAAGAACCATTAGAAGATTTACCATTTCCTTATGTTTTATACCCCGATTTATATGGAGGATTCTTCGCTTTTAAAAAATCTAGAGAATCTAAAGATATTTATTTTTGTGATTGCGAAAAGCAAGCCATACAAAACTATATAGCGCTAGAAAAGAAAAGGCAAGAAATTTTCGGACATCAAGACGAAAAAATCGTATTAAGAACGGACGAATTTCCAGAACTTATAGAAGAAATAACATCAAAAAATTCTGGGAATCCACTTTCTTTATTCAAATTTAAAAGTAAAATATGTCACAAATGCAATGGGAAATTACCACAAGAAGAATATTGTTCAACAATGTATGGAACTGCATTTAGACGACAATATGGTTGGTATATTCGACAACGGTATTTAGAATATGGTATAGACTATATGTTAGAAGGACATGTTAATATACAAAAGCAATTAATACTCAGAGATAAATGTCCTCAAAGTATATTAAAATATTGGGATAAGTTTATATTAGCCAGTGAACAAAGTGAAGCTAATCCAAACTCTGATATTTTGTATACACAAGCTAAAGAAGCAAGAAGAGAATTTGAAAAAAGTATCGAAAACACTGTAAGAAAAGAATTTGGTTTTAAAAATGTAGGTGAATCTTGGGTCAGTGAAACAACTTTGGCTAATATTATTAAAACTATTTATCCCGACTATGAAGTTAAAACACATTATCGTCCTAAATGGTTAGAGGGATTAGAATTAGATATTTATATTGATTCAATTAAACTTGGAATAGAATATCAAGGACAGCAACATTACAATCCAATCAAACATTGGGGCGGTGAAAAACAGTTGAAAAAGCAAAAAGAACACGATTTCAGAAAAGCAAGAATATGTCGGGAAAAGGGGGTAACTTTATTAACTGTTGATTTTGATGAACCATTAACCGAAATACATATTAGAGAACGTTTAAAGGAAAAATCCTTGTTATGATACTATCTTTTTCTACCTAGTGATGTCAAGGAACAAGGCGAAGCCGATACGCCGTCAGGGCAGTCCTTGACAGAACGGACGGTATCCAATACCACCATGCTATATAGAGGACTTGAAAGGTCACGAACCTTGCAAGTCCTCTTGTCTGTTATCTGGAAACTTTCCGGAGATAAAGCACTTCCTTTTCTATTTCACGGACAAATTCATCACACAAGACAGGCTGACAATCACTCGTTACATAACAATTTTTTTCGGACGAATAGGCAAACGAAGAGATTTCCATTTCTAATATCTTTTCATTGATTCCATAATAATATATCTGAGAAGTGGCAAGTGTCATATGAATACTGGCAAAATCTCTTGTAAATATCTCATATGATTCTGGTTGAGTAAGTTCTTTTGGATATTGATAACATTCTTTTGAATCTTCCCGTAAAAAAATAGGTACGATATGCATTTCATTTAAACTGACATCTACATATATCCGATATCTTGGAATTAATGCCCCATACTGTGTCTGAAATCCGATATATGCAGTATCCTTATCGTTCAATAAATATTCCATTTCTTTGTAAAACACATATCCCGTAGTCTGATTATCTGTAGCATTGCTATTTTCCATTGGCACATTTTCACCCATCAACCAGTTAATATTGATATCCAGTGCGTCAGCAATCAGTTCCAGTTTATCCTTTTTAGGATTGTAATTTCCAGAAAGATAAGAACTAAACGCTCCCTTTGTAATTCCTGTTCTCTGTACCATTTCCACTTGCTTTACATTTCTTACATTCATCGCAAATTTGATTCGTTCTGCTATCGTATTCATTCCGATATCCTCTACTTTCTCTGTGTGGCTAATTTGTCATTTCTGTACTCACTATATCATAAATACTCTTCAAAGAAAATAAAAAGTTTATAAATTTCTAAACTTTGTATTGATTTTCATTTTGCTCAATGCTATGATTTAAGTAGTTTAGAAATAACTAAACTTTAAATGTCCATGGATTTCATTACTTATTAAGACAACTGTCCTATCGGTGATACGGGGAGAAAGGATAATGCTTATGCAGATTACATTAACAAAAGAACAGGTCAAAGAGGTATTCGGGGAACTTCGTTATATGGGAGCTGATTATTGCTACCGCTATGACAAAGATACCAGAAAGAAAACCGAAGATATCGAAGCGGTCAAACTTCATCTTGGAAGTATGAAACTTGGTAACAGTGTTGATATTCGACTGGAAATGACAGAAATCCCAACTATCGAACCATATTCTGTAGTGGAACTGGATACACCTGTCTATGCTCCATATGTTCAGAGAGGAAATTATCCTACACTGGTAGAGCGTGTAACTTGTAAAGGGATTCGTTGTATTTCTCAGAAAAATGCATAGTAACCTATGAACTTCCTGTCTCTTGCTGTCCGTACCAAACGGACAGGGAAAGAGACAGGGATAGTGGCTCTGCCACTATCGGCAAAGGAGGATTATTATTTGGAAGAAAGAAGTAAATCAGGTCTTTCAAAACCCTCCTATACTAACAGGAGGGTAACACGACAAAAAAACAGTCTGACAGCCTTAATTGACTGGTGTCAGATTACAGTGAAAGATGTAGATTTATTCACTGTCATAACGGATATCCTAAAAATTCCTCTTTCACTTATGGAACTTCAGAATAAAGGGAAAGGAATTGCCGGACATGAACTGGTTGCCGGATTTGATAATATCAAGATCCTAAAACCAACTGGCAAAATGCAGTACAATGGATTTCAGATATTAATGAGTGGCTCTGGCTGTAGAAATTATGAAAACTTCCTTGTGATAAACAAAGAAACATGGTTTGATTTCTTCGCAAGGGTATGTCAGTATCATGTGAATTTTCCACGAATTGATTTAGCAATAGATGACCATAAACCATATCTTAACATTCCGGAACTGATACGTTTAACAAAGCAAGGCTTAATATCTAGTCAGTTACGTAATTATTCTGAAAATGCTTCTGGTGAATTAAGTGAATCAATACCTGTTCATAAAGGAAACACGCTTTATCTTGGGAGTAGCAACAGTGATTTCCGAATCGTTTTCTATGAAAAAGGGTACGAACAGGCAGAAAAATTTGGCAAAGAATTAGACCCGAACTGGAACAGATATGAACTGCGATTCCGACAGGAACGGGCAAATATAGTTGTGCAAGAATTAATCGTCAGACGTGATGTTGCAGAAATTGCAATGTCTGTACTAAATGGTAAAATCCGTTTTCTTGAACAGCCGGAAAACAAATCCACTTCACGGAAAAGACTTTATCCTACTTATCCCCCTTGGGAATTATTTATGCAAGATATAGAGAAAATAAATCTGACAATTCAACCGCAGAAAAAGACACTTGATAGTATCTGGAACTGGTTAGAAAGTTCCGTTGCTCCGTCTTTAAAATTATTTTCAAAAATCGGAGAACTGGATAACTGCGATTATATACAGGTATTAATCGAACAGGCAAAGATGAATGATACCCAGATAAAAATTTATGAAGATTACAAAAAATCTTCCAAACTACCAATAACAGAAAGGAGTTATTCTGATAATGAGTAAGCGAAATATCTGAATGATTCGCCCATAATACCAGATAAATGACAATATAAATTTAAAATTAAAAAATACAGGGCATTAACTATACATAGAAAAAATTAAAGAGAAAAAAGATATTTTGAGACAATACCCTTATCATATTGATGTAATTTATGACTGAACCCAACGCTTATGACGATACAGATTTATTGAATTACGCAATCCAAACAGGTATAATCTCTTTAGATACCATGCTGAATGATATAGCAGATATGGAAAGAAAGGAAATACTTGCACAGCATGTTTACGCAATTACAGTAACAACAGACAAATCGGGAAAAGAAATTTATTCCACGTATCTTCCACAACAGGACGGAAAACGACTTTACAGACGCAGAAATACCCGTGAAGAACTGGAAAATGTCATTGTAGAGTTTTACAAGGCTCTACAGGAAGAAATTTATATTGATGATGTTTTCTATGAATGGATAAACCGCAAACTGGATTTCAGCGAGATACAGAAAGCGTCTTATGACAGATACGTGAACGATTACAAAAGATTTTTCCACTACACTTCTGTTTCAATTACCAAAAAGAAATTTAAAAATGTCACAGAAGATGATTTGGAAGTATTTATCAAATGCACCATTCGTGACCTTACACTTACCAGAAAGGCATATGCCGGATTACGGACATTGATTCGTGGTATCTTCAAATACGGTAAGAAGAAAAAGTATACTGCAATCAGTATCACTGAATTTTTTGGAGATTTGGAATTGCCGAATAATCTTTTTAAACGGAAGATTATAGACAAGCAGAAAGAAGTGTTTATGGAAGATGAAATTCCCGTAGTTATTCAACGTCTGAAAGCAAAGCCGGATATTTATAATCTTGGTATTCTGCTTACATTTCAGACAGGTTTACGTGTCGGTGAACTAAGCACTCTAAAGAAAGAAGACTTACACGGACGTATTATTAAAATCAGACGTACCGAAGATAAATACCGAGACGAAAACAATAAATGGATTGTAGCTGTAAAAGAACACGCTAAAACAGACGCTGGTAATCGGGATTTAATCATATCCTCTACCGCACTGGATACGTTGAATCAAATATTGGAACTGAATACATCAGGAACATATTTATTCGAGCATAACGGAAAACGTATCAGAGGAAATACTTTTAATAAAAGACTGTCCAGAATATGTAATGAATTACATATCCCACATCGTACCATGCACAAGATACGAAAGACTTACGGAACAACCTTAATAGATAGTGATGTAGATGAGGGATTTATTACAGAACAAATGGGACACAGTGATATCAGTACAACAAAAAAATTATATTATTTCAGCAATAAAACAACGAAAAATAAAGAAAAACAGATTGAAAATGCTATCTCATTTTAGGAATGATTCCTGTTTGACTACATACTTAACTACATTGGAATTACCCGGAAAATGAAAAAGCCAGAAGCCTTGAAAATTCAAGGTTTCTGACTCTTCGGTCAACAGGGGATGAGAGAATCGAACTCCCGCCAAAGGTTTTGGAGACCCCTATCATACCACTTGACCAATCCCCTATGTGCTTGTCTGTGCGATTGACACTAGATATTTATACCACAGATCAGCACTATATGTCAATACTTTTTCTAAATTTTTTCATTTAATTTTTATATCTCTTTATTTAGAAGGCATGATTTCCTATCGCATAAATAAGGCGACAGAAAAATCTGCCGCCTTATAATTATATTCTGTATTATATTTATTTTGCCACTTCTGCACGTCCTATTCCGATATCCATCTTCTTGAATACACTGAGCAGGACTTTTCCAATTGCGAGTACAAGCACTGCTGCTGCAATCGCTTCCGGGATTCCGGATGCTGTTACGGTTCCCATGACAAGGCCCCATACTGCACTGACCGCAACATCTTTTGCTTCTGCATACTGCTTTGCAAACAAGAGATAAATACTTCCCATCACACAGATTGTATTCACCATTGATCCTGCAAATCCAACAATTGGAAGTGCAATAACTGCATTCATCTTAATCTTCTCAAACAAAATCCAGAGCCATCCTGCAGCTACTCCGATCAAAATTCTGCATCCTACAGATATCCAGATTGCCTTTACTGCACCAGTAAGTCCTGTTGTGCTCATAAATGGTGAGAACGCAAAGGATAACAATGTTGGAGCCATCGTGTTGCTGATCAGAGAGCAAATACCAAATACGCCGCCAAGAATTGCTCCTGCTGCCGGTCCAAGTAAAATCGCTCCGAGAATTACCGGGATGTGTACCGTTGTCGCCTTAATAATCGGAAGCTGGATCATCCCAAGCGGTGTGTTCGCCAGTACGATTACAATTGCTGCCATAAGTGCAACACTTACCATCCACTTTGTGTCGTGTTTCTTTGTTTTCATTATTCAATTCCTCCTTGTTATCATTCCTGCCTTGCAGGATACAATACAATTACGCTCGTTATTGTATCATCCCAGACACGATAGCACAAGGATTTTCTTGTATAATTTCACGTACTTTATAATTCTACAATCTTTGCTTTATGATAGATTTTCGGAAGGAATTTCTTTCATATTTTTTTCAGATAAATTTACTGTCGGAATCGTCGAAATTCGGATATGGATATCTTCTTTAAATTCTTTATTTAAACGAATCAGATTCTCTTTAATTCTCTGTTCTATGCAGGACTTCAGAATCTTCTGTGCAAAATCTGCCTGTAAAAGCACTTCTCCACCACTGATTGTCACACCACCGCCAGAATGAAAGAAGAAAATCGTCATCTTTGCAATTATTTTAACAATCGTTTTCGCTAAATGTTATAAATTATTTAGCGTTTAGTATAAGTTTGTCTTTCATATTATGAAGCATTTCATACCACAGGGAAGTCATCCACTTGCAAGATTCTGAAAAAAACGATATAGTGAACATTAGAATACTAGAAAATATCAGAATAGAAAGAGGTTTTTTTATGAACTTAAAAGATAAACATGTCTTGCTTGGCGTAACAGGTGGCATTGCCGCATACAAAACTGCAACTCTTGCAAGCAGTCTTGTAAAAAACGGCGCAGATGTCCATGTGATCATGACTGAAAATGCAACAAATTTTATTACACCTGTCACATTTGAAACTCTGACCGGGCACAAATGTATCATTGATACTTTCGACCGCAATTTTGAATTTAAAGTAGAACACATATCTCTTGCACAGATGGCAGATGTCATCATGGTTGCCCCTGCAACTGCAAACGTCATTGCAAAACTGGCACACGGTCTTGCTGATGATATGCTGACAACAACGATTCTCGCAAGCAAAGCGCCAAAACTGATTGCTCCGGCAATGAATACCGCCATGTATGAGAATCCAATCACACAGGATAATCTGAAACGCCTGCAGTCTTATGGAATGGAAGTCATCACACCGGCAAGCGGACGTCTCGCTTGTGGTGACACCGGAGCTGGAAAAATGCCGGAGCCGGATACTTTGCTTCAATATATTTACAGAACATGTGCATACGAAAAAGATATGACAGGCATGAAAGTACTGATCACAGCCGGACCTACCCAAGAGGCAATTGATCCAGTCCGTTATATTACCAATCATTCTTCCGGGAAAATGGGCTATAATCTTGCCAGAGCCTGTATGCTACGTGGTGCGGATGTCACTCTCGTAACCGGAAAAACATCCCTGACTCCTCCGCTTTTTGTTGAAACGATTCCTGTCGTAACTGCATGTGATATGTACGAAGCAGTCACCGAGAGAAGTGCCGACATGGATCTCATCATCAAAGCTGCTGCTGTCGCTGATTACCGTCCTGCTATTGTTGCTTCTGAAAAGACAAAAAAAGCAGACGGACAGCTTTCTATTGAACTGGAACGCACCGATGACATTTTAAAATACCTCGGCGATCACAAAAAACCGGGGCAGTTTTTATGTGGCTTTTCTATGGAAACGCAGAACATGATTGAAAATTCCAGAAAGAAACTGGATAAGAAACATTTAGATATGGTAATCGCTAACAACTTAAAAGAAGCCGGCGCCGGCTTTGAAACAGATACGAATATCGTGACAATCCTGACGAAAGATACCACTATAGAGCTTCCGATCATGAGCAAGGAAGAGGTTGCTTTTCATATTCTGAATCACATCCTTGTCTGTAAAGATGCAAAAAACGAAGTTTAGATATAAATTACTCTATGTCCCTGGTTCATCTGCTGTTTTAGTTTTTCAGACGATGAATCGTCATTAAATTTAATCATAGCGATGAAACAAGGCGGTGCTATAGATGTCCAATTCTATACCACCGCCTTATTATAATTCTTTACTTAATATAATACTCTCAGGTTCTTACTCACTTCATGCTTCCACAAACTGTCTCTGGCAGCATTACATCGCTTCTATATAAATCTCCCGCACTTCTTCTTTTGTAAATACTCTCGGGTGATTATTAATGCTTGCAAGAGATACCTTGAATGCATTCTCTGTCATCCAGTCTACATCTTCCATTTTTACACCTTCGTTGCCCAGAGATGTTTTAAGTTCCAGCGTTTCCAATAACTGCTCTAAAATATCAACCAGTTCATTTTCATCTTTCCCGCCGAGAAGTCTTGCAATTTCAGCAAATTTTTCCGGTGCTGCCGGAATACTCTTCTTATAAATAACCGGTGTCAACGCCGCAAGTCCTCTTCCATGAGTAATATTTCTAAGCCCGCTTGCCGGATGTTCCAGGCCATGAGGTGCCGCAACTCCTGCCTGATTGATCACCATTCCGCCATAAGTACTTGCAAGTGAAATCGCTCCCCACGCATCTTTATCTTCATAATTTTCATAGGCTTTAACCAGATTTTCACCGATCAATCGAATTCCTTCTTTTGCAAATAATTCCGTTACCGGCGCACATGCTTTGCTTAAATATGCTTCCATGCAATGGCAAAGTGCATCAAAGCCAACCGATGCCAGAACTTTCTTCGGCATTGTCATCATCAGTTCCGGATCAATAACAGATGCTTTGGCAATCACAGAATAATCCCGCAAAGACTTTTTGTCCTTCGTCTCATCATCTGTCAGCACTGCAAAACAGTTTCCTTCACTTCCGGTTCCGCAGGTCGTCGGTACAAGAATCAACGGCAGTGCTCCTTTACCAGTCTTTTTTCCATAAATATAATCAAATATTTTTCCTTCATTTACTGCTGCAAATGCGATGGATTTCGAACAGTCCATAATACTTCCACCGCCCAGGCCAAGTACTACTTCACAGCCATTTTTACGTGCAATCTGTGCTCCTTTTTCTGCCGTAGATGCAAGTGGGTTTGGTTCCACCTCATCAAACAGCAAATGCTCCAGGCCTTCTGCCTCCAGCAATTTTTCTACGCGATCCAGTAATCCGGAACGCTTTGTACTCCCACGTCCGGTTACGATCAACACTTTTTTTCCGTATTTTTTTACTTCTTTTCCAATGCACTCTGCTTTTCCTGCTCCGAAAATCAAATGTACCGGTAATTCATACTCAAATGCTTTCAGTTCCATATTCTCTCAACCTTTCTTATTTTAAATAAAAAAGCTACAGCATCTCTGCCATAGCTTCCTCGCTTCCAGTTAGTTTCATTCTATCTGTGTCTTTTCTGTTTGTCAACTGATTTTTGATATACCAAGTTTCTTCTTTGTTTTTTCTGCAGTATTTTTCGTCATTATTCCATTCCTCCTGTCTCATCCAGATATTCTTTCAAAGCTGTCTTCCAATCTTGCGGTTCCTCGATACCTGTGAGACGGAGCATCATATTATCCAAAACGGAATAAGTCGGGCGTGCAGCGTCTTCCTTTACAACCGGATACAATTCCAGTTCTCCTGTCTTTCCTGTAAGACTCAGGATCGTTCTTGCAAACTCATATCTGCTGCAGCTTCCCGGACACACTACATGGTAAAGACCATACTCTTCATTATCAATAAAATGACGGCCTGCCTCCTGGCAAGCCGTCAAACACGTTGTTCTTCTACTTCTTTACAACTGTAAAGTCAAGATTTTTCTATAAAATTCTACTTCTCATCTATATTGAATCAACAAAAGAGCATATAATCTTTCGGTTGTTTTCATCTTTCTGATATAAAAATTCAGGATGCCACTGAACACCAACTACATATTTACGATCCGGCATATAAATGCTCTCGATCAAGCCGTCTTCTGAAATTGCCATTTGCTTAAATTGAGGCGATAATTTTTTAACTGCCTGATGATGGTAGCTGTTCACTTTCATTTGCTCTTTACCTAAAAGATCATAAAGCGGGGTATCTTTTTGTATTGTATTAAAATGTATCATTTCATTGTATGACGGTTGTATACGATGGTCGAGATCGCTATCATATTCCGACTTCAGGTCTTGATACAAAGTTCCCCCGTAACAGACATTCATTAGCTGTATACCACGGCAGACACCTAAAACAGAACGGTCTTTTTCGACTGCTTTCTTTAAAATATACTGTTCCATTTCATCTCGTGCCTCACACAATGTTCCACACCATGGTTTTTGCTCCTCATTATAAATAGAAGGCGCCACATCCGGTCCTCCGGTTAATAAGAATCCACCGCATATTTCAAGGAAATAATCTAACTCATTATGGTTACTTGTCAAAGGAAGTACCATAGGTATCGCATTTTCTGCTTCCAACATTTCCAGATAATCCGGCTGTATCCAATAACATTTCTTTTCTCTATCATACAGTGGCATAACACCAATTACTTTTCTCATCATTTTCTTCCTCTCAAATACATACTTTTACAGGCTTTGGTAAACGAACAGGCGATTCATTCCCTCCTGCCAGGGATACTCAAAAGCTGCTGTTTTATAATCACTCAATCTTACCGTTTCCGTTGCAAATTGAATACCGACTTTTGAGGCATCAATTCCCAATATTTTATGTGTAGGCTGATACTGCAAATATTGAAATGAAATATCTCCGGTACCACAGCCAAAATCCAGTACATTCTTTGAAAATCTGATTCCACATTTCTGTTTCTCGCTCTTATGCTTTGTCCAAAGTCATGCCATCCCCTTTTAGTCCTGCATATGTTGCATTGTTTCTAATAATTTAGCACTCTGTCAAAATCCTATGAAAAATCTCAAGCAACAAATCAAGTCATAAGCAATCAATCCAACTAATACAATACTGATCAATCCATTGATTATCACTATTGCTTTATTTTTTCTTGATATAATAAGACTGATAATGTTTAATGCTACCGCGAATCCACTTACAAATGGGTATATGAAAAACCCTGCAACCGGTGCCAGCCATATTAAACAGGCAATTATTTCAACAAATATCGAAACAATTGTCAACGCAATAGAAATTCTTTTTTGTTTTGTATTGCGAATCTCTTCTTCCATAGTTATCTTTCTCACCTCCAGTTTCGTCCATATATTATATCGTTTTATGAACGATTTTTCCACTATTTTTGATATTACTTTTCTTGTTGTCTTATGATTTCTGATAATATCGACAGCAACTTATCCTTGTATCATTTTATCCACTTCAAACACATAGACTTCGGATTGTGACATCATTTCTTTCACTAAATAAAAAAGGATTTTATGCAGTTTCTGCTTATCTCAGCTCCTGCATAAAATCCAGAATTTCTTTTACATATTATATGTAGTACACATTATAGATTTTTAAAAACTCATAATCTGTTCTTCGTCAAGTCTTTTAAGAATTTCGCATGCCAGCTTAACAGCATTATCAAAGTCGGCATAAGCTGAAATTCCATAATGCGTATGTGCATAGCGAACCGGAACTCCGATAACGATAACCGGCACTGCTTTTTCAGTCAAATGTATAGCTGCACCATTGGTTGAACCAGCACTACGAACTGAATCCTGAACCGGGATGCCAAGCTTTTCTGCCAGATCAAGCGCATATCTCTGGTAACGCGGATTGGTGATCATACGTGAATCAATGTGACGAAGCATCGGTCCGCGCTTGATAGCTGTCTGAACCATATACTCTTCAACACAAGTATCATCTGCCGGGCATCCTTCAAAAACAATTGCAATATCCGGCTTAATCACCTGTGCTGTCACAGTGGCACCACGTACACCAACTTCTTCCTGTGCTGCGCAAGCACCAAAAATATCCACATTCAGATCCTCACCGGCCAAGGTATGCATGGTCTTAAGAATTGCCGCACATCCCAGACGGCAGTCAAAGCTTTTGCCCACCATCAGATCTGTATTTTCTGAATATGTAAATGTCACATCCGGCACTACCGGTTCACCGATACGAATGCCGAACTTTTCAATTGCTTCTTCTTTAGAAACAGCACCAACATCTACCGTGATATCTTTCATCTCAAGAGGCGCTTTACGCTCCTGCTCTGTCATGAAATGCGGAGGCTTGCTGGCAGTAAGACCCGGAATATATTCTCCGAATCGGTTGCGAACCAAGACTTTATGAGCTGGAATATTGTGGTTAACCCATCCTCCGACCTGAATAATGCGAAGTGTTCCGTTCGGGCAGATAGCCTGCACCATAAAACCAACCTCATCACTATGTGCGTCAAGCTGAACAACCGGACGTTTGCCATTATTTTCTTTGCGGCGGATATACAGATTGCGCATGCGATCTTCTTTAATTTCTCCAAGTCCTTCTGCGTAAGGACGAATCGCTGCAACCACTTCATCTTCGAAACCGGATGTACCGTTTGCATTTGAAATTGCTGCAATCATTTCCAGCGTCGTTTTTTTATCCATTTTAATACCCCTTTATGAAAGTTCTACTTTCTTGAATTCTTCCATGAAATCAACAATATAGTTTGCTGTAGTCTCAAGCATCTCCTTGCCCCACTCTTCTGTGGCGGTACTCGGATGATCCGGTCCGATCCAGCCACTGTCTGTTACATGTGGAGTATTACGTATAATATCAACGCTAACTCCCTTGAACTCAACAGAACGGAAACCGGTTGTCTTCAGATTATCAGACAGGTGCTTAAACTTAAGCTCCCCACCTATCTCACTCTTATCAACTAAAGACGGATCGATTCCAAGAATTGCAGCTGTTTCTTCACCACCGCCGTGGCCGCCTTTCCACGCTGGGTTCATATCCCATGCCATCAGCCACCAGTTAAGCATAGCAACCAGACAGCCCTTATCTTCGAATTCCATGCCAAGGCGCTCAATCATCTTAATGTTTCCGCCATGTCCGTTCAGGAAAACGAATTTTCTTGCGCCGTGACGATACAGACTCAGGAAAATCTGACGGCAAAACTGATAGAGTACCTCGCCGTCAATATCAATTGTGCCCGGATACGGAGCTAAACTCTGACAGGAACCGTATGGAATAGTCGGAGCAATCAAAACATCACTCTTCTTCTCAATTTTCTCTAACAAATGATCCGGAATCAGTGTATCGGTTCCAAGTGGCATGTGACGACCGTGACACTCAATACTACCGATAGAAATAAGTACCATATCATTTTTTTCAAAATATTCTTGGGCTTTCGGCCAAGTCAAATCTGTAAGTCTCATAGTTTTTTTCCCTTTCACATATAATAATTATTCTCTTCTGAAAATCGGACTATCCGGAAACCGGACAGTCCGACATCCGTTCGTTACTGTGCTACTTTAACTTTATCCAGGCTGTAGTGTCCGTTATTATCCCCATTTCGTAATATCCAAACAGATACGCCTATAATTTTCGAGCCGCTCTTGATAAAATAAGTATAGTTTAGGCAAATAGGATTGTCAACAATTTCGAATTGATGTTAACAACAAAAAAATGTCAGTATTTTTGTTGATTTTCACCATATTTTTTTCTCTAAACAGTGTTTTTAAAACTTTTTACAACTGCATAACATGCTTTTTTATGCTTTTGTACCAATTTTTCAAAACAATAATTGTTAATAATGTTATTGTGTGACTTTTCATGTATTTTTTTGTAAAAAAATAATACTTTCGCTTTTGTTAACAATCCACTATAATTGTAATTAGTTTTTAGATAACGGACAAAAGACACCCGTATAACTTTTTTATTAGTAAGGAGGAAACAAAACATGCGAAAAATTGGCGGTTTATTCAACTATGAACCAAGCAAACCTATCGAAAACGGATACTTTTCACGTATCTGCTCACCTAATGATGATCTGGCATTTACCATGTCCGGACGATGCGGTATCTATTATTGTTTACAGGATATTGCACTGCACGATACGCGTAAAGTAGCATATGTGCCTTTGTATACCTGTGAGACAGTCCTTGCTCCTTTTGAGAAAGCCGGATATCAGCTGAAATTTTATGAGCTGGACCAGGATTTGCACAGTATTTTCGATACTTCGGTTATCGATGAAATCAGTGTTTTATCTCTTTGCGGCTACTATGGCTTCTGCAACTATGATCACGACTTTGTTAAAGCCTGCAAAGAAAAAGGAGTTGTAATTTTTGAAGATGTAACTCATTCCATGCTCTCAGCTGACGGTATCGATCCTCTCTGTGATTATTTTGCCGGAAGCTTCCGAAAATGGATGGGGGTTGATTGCGGTGGATTCGCCGTTAAACGAAACGGAACCTTTGAAACTCCTCTTCTGCCAGTAGAAGCAACACATCTTAAACAGCGAAAAGAATACTACGAGACAGGAGACGGCGATGTTTTCTGGGAAGGCGAGCTGCGACTTCGTCAGATATTTGACAGCTTTGCCGGAGATGATAATTCAGAATATCTCCTTCGCCATGCTGACTTTGATTCCATTTGCAAGACAAGACGTGAAAACTACGCTGCACTTTTAGACGCTCTTACCGCACCTCTTCATGGTGTGCAAGTAGTCTTTCCTGAACTTCCAGAGGCTACTGTTCCAAGCCATTTCTGCCTATATGCCGAAAATCGTGAGAGATTTCAGCAATACCTGACAGATCACCAGATTCGCTCGACTGTCTACTGGCCAGTGGGACCGCTGGTTCATCCACTGCCAGATTCATCAGAACAATACATTTATGACCACATTGTATCCGTTCCTTGCGATCAACGCTTCACACCTTCTGATATGCAGTATGTTGCGCAAGTTTTAATGGATTATTCTGAAAATTAGATGAGGTAAATATGCAGGAACAACGAAAAGCATCAAACACAACTACATCAGAAATTGTTCTTGAATCTCTGCGGGAGCAGATTATTAACGGAACCCTTCAGCCTCAGGAAAAACTGGTAGAGGCTGAAATTGCCCAGAAATTCGGACTCAGCCGAGGTCCTGTACGCGAAGCACTTCGACAGCTTGCCGTCGAAGGTTTAGTCGATTACTGTCCTAACAAGGGATGTACAGTCGCATTGCTTTCTCCACAAGATGCGTATGAAGTCTTCTTTTTACGCGGCAGCCTCGAAAAACTGGCAATTCAAAAAAGCAACTGTCGACTTAGTGATTATAGTCTCCTGATAATGGAAGCCAGCATTGAAGAATTTCGAAAGGCTGTTCTCGAAGGTAATACCATGAAGGCCGTTCACGCAGATGAGATATTTCACCAACAGATCATTCGCTCTGCTCAGCTTGATCGATTGACCAAAATGTGGGAGCTTCTAAGCCCCCTGAATGGTGCCATGTTTCTCTCGGTTCAAAATGCTAATCACTTTGGACAGTTAAACGGAGATGCTGAAACGCTTCAGAATGCTAAATGCTTAGAATCAAACACTCCGGATTCACGCACCTCTCATAACGGAGGTGCTGCAGTATGGACACACCAAAGCTTGTTGGAAGCCATCCGAAGCAACGACCTCCAGGCAGCCTGTGCTCTTTTGGATCAACATTATGAAGAAACCGGCAGACGTGTATACAGACTTTCACTCATGAAAGAACAGAGCTTTTAATTCGTTTCATTAACATTCAAGAGGGCCTGGAATTATTCCAGACCCTCTTGAACTTTGATTATCCTTTACAGCTGTGAAGTCAAGATTTTTCAATTGTGAAATAGTTTTTATAATAATGTAAACTTAGCTACATCTTCATGTGGATTTACTTTTGCCAAACCAATCTCTCCAAATCGTGCTGTAAATGGTATGAATTTTTCCTGCATCGTCTGAAATGCCTTCTGCATCTGCACTTTATCCAATGTTTTTCCAAGAGTTATATGTGGCAGCCATGAAAAAGGCTTATAATATTCACTCAACGTTGTCTCGGGGATATCACAAAATGCTTTATATATTTCCCCAGACAGATCAAACAGCTTCTGATTCATCACAGGCGTTGCATACAGTACATACGGAAACAGCTGTCCAATCGAAACAACCTTCATGTTCCCTGCACACAATTTTCCATTCAAATCTTCAAATGCCGGCTTCAAAACATTCACATTTCTCGCCTCAATCGAAGCAATTGTCATATGTGGCGGTACTTTATTCTCAATCATAAAATAATTGCCTGATTTTTCTGCAATTCTGTCTATATACCGCTGCAATATTTTATTTGTTTTCTCGTCAAAATAAATAGAAATAAGATACATGTGTTTTCCTTTAGACTATTTTTCATCACTTTATCGACTTTACATATATTGAACAGGAGACTAATCATTAGTTGATCAGCCTCCTGTTTAAGAACGACACAATATCAAAAATTAGATACCCAGTATATTAGAGAGAAGTTTATCGATACTGACGAGTTTTACACTAAGAGTAAAGATCTCGCATGCCGTTTTCAATTCTTCTACTGTCGGATAAGACGGAGCAATACGGATATTGCTGTCTTTCGGATCTTTTCCATAAGGGAAAGTTGCACCGGCATTTGTCATGACCAGACCTGCTTCTTTTGCCTTGGCAACGATAGCTTTGGCACATCCTTCCATAGAATCAAAGGAAATGAAGTAACCGCCACGTGGAGCCATCCAGCTTCCGATTCCAAGACCGGATAATTCGCGATCAAGAGAAGACAAAACCATGTCAAATTTTGGCCTAAGGATATCTGCATGGCGTTTCATATGCTGAACCATACCATGGATATCTTTAAAATATCTTGCATGTCTTAATTGGTTAAGCTTGTCATGACCGATTGTCTGGATACGCATCTGCTTACGGATGTCTTCGAGGTTTGCATCCGATGCGGCAATAGCACCGATACCGGAACCTGGAAAGCTGATCTTGGAAGTAGAAGAGAACTTGTAAACCATATCCGGGTTGCCCTCTTTCTTACACTCCATCAGAATCTCAAGCAGATAATCCTGCTTATCTTCATATAAATGATGGATTCCGTATGCATTGTCCCAGAAAATACGGAAATCTTCAGCAGCCGGTTTTAATGCTGCAAAACGGTGTACTGTTACATCTGAATATGTGATACCCTGCGGGTTGGAGTATTTTGGTACACACCAGATACCCTTTACGGCAGGATCATTATTTACATATTTTTCAACAAGATCCATATCAGGACCGGTTGGAGTCATTGGGATATTGATCATTTCGATTCCAAAATATTCCGTGATAGCAAAATGTCTGTCGTATCCAGGAACCGGACAGAGGAATTTTACTTTATCAAGTTTGCACCATGGTGTACTGCCCATCACGCCATGTGTCATGGAACGTGCAATGGTATCATACATAATATTCAGGCTGGAATTACCAAAGATAACAATATTGTCTTTTGGTACTTCCATCATATCAGCAAGAAGCTGTTTGGCTTCTTTAATTCCATCCAAAACACCGTAGTTACGGCAATCAACTCCTTCTTCACAGACAAGATCAGATTCACTTGTCAGAACATCCATCATTTCCATGGAAAGATTTAACTGTTCGGTGGAAGGTTTTCCTCTGGACATGTCAAGATTTAATCCTTTTGCTTTGATTGCTTCAAATTGTGCGTCGAGATCGGATTTTATTTCTAATAACTCTTCTTTTGATAATTCTTTATATGGTATCATTGTCATGCCCTCCGTTATAATTTTTGTAGACTTTTATTATTTTACCATATTTTGACGTTTCGTCAATGCGTTCTTGCAAAAAATAAAAAGAAATATTGAATTTCCGTAGAAACAAAAAAGAAAATTGAAACATTTTCCACTCTGTTATTCAAAAAATGAAGCGAAAACGATATGATAAAGGTGTTGCGGAATATGTAGAAATAAATGAAAAGACTGTCAGGGGAAAAAAAACAGGAAAGTGATATGCTCCCTTCTAGGTAGACAAGTGAAATAATAAAAACTTGTCACTTAGGA
>OLPX01000129.1_pt1 | contig 88844 bp, 81 predicted proteins | sample 1672491 | NCBI WGS metagenome assembly OLPX01 (sample SAMEA3136692, study PRJEB25190) | human gut metagenome | biome: human gut; feature: human-associated habitat; material: faeces | place: Austria | collected 2013
GGCAGAAAAAAATTATATTTTTTTGATTGTCTACTTGACGGGAAGCAGTTCAATTGGGAATGTACGGGGGTTTTGGCGATTAGATATAAACCTCCACGGTCAAATCATGCCATTTTGACGGTTTTATGCCGTATCCATGGGATTTATAGAAGGTTTGCGCTTCATCAAATCCAATGGTGAATGACAGAACTCTTACTTGCGGGGGTTCTTGATAGCAGCCTGGGCCGCAGCCAACCTTGCAATCGGCACACGGAACGGGGAGCAGGATACATAGTTTAAGCCTACCTTATGGCAGAACTCAACGGAAGACGGATCTCCGCCGTGCTCGCCGCAGATACCGCACTTCAGATCCGGACGTGTTGCGCGGCCTTCCTTCACTGCCAGCTCAACAAGACGGCCTACGCCTGTCTGATCCAGTCTTGCGAACGGATCGGACTCATAGATCTTAGCCTTGTAGTAAGCATCCAGGAACTTGCCGGCATCATCACGGGAGAAGCCGAAGGTCATCTGGGTCAGGTCGTTGGTACCGAAGGAGAAGAACTCTGCTTCTTCAGCGATCTCGCCGGCCGTCAGGGCTGCACGCGGGATCTCGATCATGGTACCGATGTGGTACTGCATGTCGGAATTCTTTTCTTTCTTAACCTGCTCTGCCGTCTCAACAACGATGTCCTTAACGAACTTGAGCTCTTTCTTCTCGCCGGTAAGCGGGATCATGATCTCCGGAATGATGTCATAGCCGCACTCTTCCTTAACCTCGATAGCAGCCTCCATAACGGCACGTGTCTGCATCTTTGCGATCTCCGGATAGGTGACAGCAAGACGGCATCCGCGGTGGCCCATCATCGGGTTGAACTCGTGAAGATCGTCGCAAACCTGTTTTACATGCTCGAAGGTAAGTCCCATATCCTTAGCCAGATCAGCGATCTCCTCATCTGTCTTCGGAACGAACTCATGAAGCGGCGGATCCAGGTAACGAACGGTCATTGGCTTTCCTTCCAGGGCCTTGTACATAGCCTTGAAGTCGCCCTTCTGGAACGGAAGCAGCTCGTTTAATGCAGCCTCTCTGGCCTCGACAGTCTCGGAAAGGATCATCTTGCGGATCTTCGGGATTCTGTCCGGCTCAAAGAACATATGCTCGGTACGGCAAAGGCCGATACCCTCTGCGCCAAGCTTCACAGCGTTAGCCGTATCAGCCGGGTTGTCAGCGTTGGTGCGAACCTTTAAGGTTCTGAACTGGTCTGCCCAGTCCATGATTCTCTTGAAGTTTCCGCCTACGGAAGCTTCCTGGGTCTTGATGTCGCCCTTGTAAATCTTGCCGGTGGTACCGTCTAAGGAGATGTAATCGCCCTCATGGAAGGTATATCCGCCAAGCTCGAAGTATTTCTCTTCCTCATTGATTTTGATTTCGCCGCATCCGGATACGCAGCAGGTTCCCATACCGCGTGCAACAACGGCTGCGTGGGAGGTCATACCGCCGCGGACGGTCAGGATACCCTCGGATGCATGCATGCCCTCGATATCCTCCGGGGATGTCTCAAGGCGGACAAGAACAACTCTCTCGCCCTTCTCGTGAGCAGCCTTGGCTTCCTCTGCGGTGAAGTAAACCTTACCGGCAGCAGCGCCCGGGGATGCCGGAAGAGCAGAACCGATGACTTCGCCAGCCTTTAATGCAGCCGGATCGAAGGTCGGGTGAAGAAGCTGATCCAGGGATTTTGCTTCGATTCTGCAAACAGCCTCTTCCGGAGTGATCTGTCCTTCATCTACTAAATCGCAGGCAATCTGAATAGCGGCCGGAGCCGTTCTCTTGCCGTTTCTTGTCTGTAAGAAATAGAGCTTGCCTTCCTCGATGGTAAACTCCATATCCTGCATGTCGTGGAAATGGTTCTCAAGCTTCATGGCAAGATCCATGAACTGAGCGTAGCAGTCCGGCATGTCCTTCTCAAGCTGGGAGATCGGCTGCGGTGTGCGGACACCGGCAACAACGTCCTCGCCCTGTGCGTTGATCAGGTACTCACCGAAGATTCCCTTTGCACCAGTAGAGGGATTGCGTGTGAAGGCAACGCCTGTACCGGAAGTATTTCCCTTGTTTCCGAATACCATAGTCTGTACGTTTACGGCAGTTCCCCAGTCGCCCGGGATGTCGTTCATACGGCGGTAAACGATGGCACGCGGGTTGTCCCAAGAACGGAATACGGCCTTAACGGCACCCATTAACTGCTCCTTCGGCTCCTGCGGGAACTCTTCGCCGTTCATGGCCTCTTTGTAAACAGCCTTGAACTTCTCAGCCAGTTCCTTTAAGTCGTCTGCGGTCAGCTCGGTATCGTAATGTACGCCCTTTGCCTCTTTCATCTCGTCGATGATCTTCTCGAAGTAAGACTTCGGAACTTCCATAACGACGTCGGAGTACATCTGAATAAATCTTCTGTAAGAATCGTATGCGAATCTCGGATTGCCTGTCTTCTTTGCGAAGCCCTCAACGGCTACGTCGTTGAGACCAAGGTTTAAGATTGTGTCCATCATGCCGGGCATGGATGCACGGGCACCGGAACGAACGGAAACCAGCAGCGGATCCTCGGTATCGCCGAATTTCTTTCCGTTTACGCCCTCAAGCCATTTTAAAGCCTCGAAGATCTGATCCTGGATCTCCTGGGTAATCTGCTTGCCGCTGTTGTAGTACTCGGTGCAGGCTTCGGTCGTTACCGTGAAGCCCTGCGGAATCGGCATGCCAAGATTTGTCATCTCAGCCAGGTTGCAGCCCTTGCCGCCGAGAAGGTTTCTCATTGCAGCACTGCCTTCTTCAAACTTATAAACCCATTTTGCCATAAGTTCTTTTTCCTCCTATAATTTGTAGAGCCTGTCTACGTCTCATGGTTTTTCCATTTTCCCGCTTCCCGTCTGCGCCGTGCGCCCTGTTCTTCGCTGCCAGAAGAACACAGGACAAAATTTGGCACACAAAAACAAAAGCCCGAAAACGGTCTGGTAATATTATAAGGGATGTTGCCAAATATTGCAACATCCCTCTGTAAAAGTTTTATAACTTTTCTTCTTTAATACAGGGCAAGGATGCCGAATGCCATTCCGATCCCGAGAATCGCACCGGCCGCCACCTGCACCGGCGTGTGGCCAACGTACTCCTTTAGCCTTTCCTGGATGATAAAGCCATCCAGGTTCAGGATATTTTCTGAAAACAGGCTGTTTAAAAGCCTTGCCTGCTTTCCCGTCTCCCGCCGGACTCCCATGGCGTCGTACATGACTACCATGGCAATCACGAAGCTTATGGCGAATTCAAAGCTCCCCACTCCGTATTCGAGGCCCGATGCCGTCGTCAGGGCACACACCGTCGCCGAATGGGAGCTGGGCATCCCGCCGGAACCCACCAGGCGCTCCGGGTTAAAGGAGCGGTTTAAGACTACGTCGATGATTGTCTTTAACACCTGCGCCACGGTCCAGCCGGCCACAGAGCAGACTAACACCCTGTTCCCCAGTATCTCGTTCCAAATATTCATGGTTTTCTCCTGTCCTTCTCCTCTGCTGCCTTATGCCGTCGTGCATGGACAGAATCAATAGCCGATCAGCCAGTCATAAAGCTCCTGGTACTTCTTTGCAGAAGCATTCCAGGAAAAGTCAACTGCCATGCCGCGGTCGATGATCTTGTTCCATTCCCGCTTTTTGTCGTAATAGATATATTTTGCATAGCGGATGATATTTAACATCTCATGGGCGTTATAGTTCGCAAAGGAAAATCCGGTTCCCGTCCCCTCGTACTCATTGTAGGGCCATACGGTGTCCTTCAGGCCGCCGGTCTCGCGGACAATCGGCACCGTGCCGTAGCGGAGCGCCATAAGCTGACTTAAGCCGCAGGGCTCAAAAAGGGACGGCATCAGGAACGCGTCGCAGGACGCATAGATCTTGTGGGACATCGGCTCGGAATAGTAAATCTGCGCCGAAACCCTGCCGTTATATTTCCACTCATAATGGCGGAACATATTTTCATACCGGTCTTCGCCGGTTCCAAGAACCACAAGCTGAACATCCTCGGAGCAGATTTCGTCCATGACGCACTGGATCAGGTCAAAGCCCTTCTGGTCCGTAAGGCGGGAAACGATGCCGATCATGAACTTCTTATCGTCCCTCTCAAGTCCAAGTTCTTCCTGGAGCGCCCTCTTGTTCTTGATCTTTTCCTTGCGGAAGGTGCGGGCGTTATAGTTCTGGACAATATAGGAGTCTGTCTCCGGGTTGAATTCGTCGTAGTCGATGCCGTTTACGATTCCGCGCAGGTCGCCGGAACGCGCACGCATGAGGCCGTCTAAGCCCTCGCCGTAAAACGGCGTCTTGATTTCTTCGGCATACGTATCGCTGACGGTAGTAATGGCGTCCGCATAGACAAGGCCGCCTTTTAACATGTTGCCGTCTTTATAGGCCTCCAGCTTATCCGGCGTGAAATAGTAATCCGGAAGCCCGGAGAATCGCTTGATGGTTTTTACGTCCCACACGCCCTGGAATTTCAGGTTGTGGATCGTCATGACGGTCTTCATGTTCCGGAAAAATTCGCCTTCATGGAAACGGTCTTTCAGATATACGGGGATCAGGCCGGTCTGCCAGTCGTGGCAGTGAACCACGTCCGGCTGCCATCCGATCACAGGAAGCGCCGATAAGGAAGCCTGGCAGAAGAAGGAAAACTTCTCCAGGTCATAGTACCAGTCGCCGTAGGGCTTTTCGCCCCAGAAATAGCTCTCGTTGTCGATAAAGTAGAAGGTGATCCCTTCGTAGACATATTGGAGAATTCCCACATAGCGGCTCTGGCCAAGGTAATCCATGTAAAAATGGTCGATGTAGGTCATCTGGTTGCGGAATACTTCTTTGATGCAGAGATATTTCGGGATCATAACCCTCACATCAAAGTATCTCTTGTCAAAACATTTCGGCAGGGAGCCGACAACGTCAGCCAGACCGCCTGTTTTTATGAAGGGAACTGCTTCTGATGCAATAAACAATACTTTTTTCATTTTGAACCCCCATCCTTCGGTATTTCTCACCATGATACCAGTATAGCACATTCCCATGGAATTAGAAAGTGGGTGCCCAAAAAATTTCTTTAAATCCTCTTGTAATCCAGGCGGATCTTGTCTGCAATCAGGGCCACAAATTCGGAATTGGTCGGTTTTCCCTTCCCGTTGCTGACCGTGTAGCCGAAAAGGTCGTTGATGGTGTCCATCTTCCCGCGGCTCCATGCCACCTCAATGGCATGGCGGATGGCACGCTCCACGCGGCTCGGCGTCGTCTGGTGCTTTTTTGCAATGGTCGGATACAGGATCTTTGTGACAGAGGAAAGCATTTCCGCATCCTGGACGGACATGATGATGGCATCGCGGAGATACTGGTAGCCCTTAATATGCGCTGGGATCCCGATCTCATGGAGCATCTGGGTCACGTCGGTCTCCAGGTTCTGCTCCATGTAGGCTGCTTTGTCCACGTAGGGCTGCACCTTCCGCTCCGGCGCCTGGAGTGACGAAGCGGCGCGGTTCCTGCTGTTTCCGACACGCCAGATTTTATCGAGGATCACGTCCCGGTTAAAGGGCTTCATGATATAGTAGTTTGCACCGAGACGGAAGGCGTCCTCTGTCACATACTGGCTGCTGGCGGCCGTTATCATGATAAAGGACGGGCTTCCCTTCATCTGCGTGTTGTTTTTTACTTTTTCCATCACAGAAATTCCATCCATTTTCGGCATGATCACATCCATCAGGACAATATCAGGATTTGTTCGCACGATCATGTTGTACGCATCTTCGCCATTGTCGGCCTTTCCTACTACGTGGATTCCTTCTTCTTTCTCTAGTATTTCATCAAGCAGCTTCAAGGTCTGTCTGCTGTCATCCGCAATCGCAATATTCAGTTCTGCCATAATTCTCCCTCCTGAACTGTCACAAAAAATGTTGCCTCGCTCCCGTTTTCCATTTTCTCCCAAAAGACGGGAACGTGTAGTTCAATTATAGTATCTTTGGGAACGGAGGCGCAATGTGATTCGGTCGCAAATTTCGACAGCGTGCGACAGTGTTTTGGATTGAGGGTTCAAAAAAATTTCACAATATTTTTGTAGACGATTTCGTCTGTTTATGGTATTTTATATTTGCAGACGGTTTCGTCTGTTTTTGCGGATGCAGTTAATTTTATCAGAAAGAAGTGGTTTTTTATGTGGATTACAGATATGTTAAAGCTGGCGGCAGCAATCATTTTTGCCTTTGCGGCAGGAAAGCTGACGGCCAAACTTAAGCTCCCTGCCATTCTTGGCTGGCTGATTGCCGGAATGGCCCTCGGCCCTCATGCCTTCAATCTTTTAAGTGATTCCCTGCTTGATTCCGGCTGGTACCGCATAACCGAGAGTATTCTGGAGTGTACGGTCGGCCTGATGATCGGCACGGAACTTCTGTGGGGGAATCTAAAGCACACGGGCAAGCAGATTCTGATAACGACTGTCACCGAATCTCTGGGGACATTTTTTGTTGTAAGCCTGGTGTTCGCGGTGCTGTTTCATTTTGCCGGACTTCCTGTCTATCTGGCTTTTATGTTTGGGGGCATTGCTCTGGCTACGGCTCCGGCCCCGTCTCTTTCCATTGTCAATGAGATGAAAGCTTCGGGCCCTGTCACAAATGCGCTCATTCCCATGGCCGCTCTGGATGATCTGGTGGGTGCCCTTGTATTTTTTGTTGTAATAGCCCTGGTGTCCGCCCATGTTTCCACAGAACAGGTTTCCGTTTTTTTCATTCTTTTCCTTGTTTTCCTGCCTGTGCTTATCGGTATTGCCACCGGCTTTTTGACCGGAAAAATGCTCCAAAAGAGGAAGGATACCAGAAGCTCCCTTTTAATCCTGGCCTCTATGCTCTTATTTTCTTCCATCATCGGACTGTACTTGAATTACATGGTTCTGCCGTCGCCAACCCTCAATTTCCTGTTGATCGGCATGGGCTTTTCCACGGTGTTCGCCAATATGATTTCTGAACGGCAGCTCGCCGGAATCATGAAATTCATGACCCCGGTTATTGGATTCTGCCTGATTGTCATGATTCTGAATCTCGGCGCTCCCTTGGATTACCATCTTGTCCTGGGCGCCGGTGTTTATACGGCCGTCTACATTCTTTCCCGGGCTGTCGGGAAATACGGCGGAGCCTGGTTTGGGGCGGCCATTACCCATGCGCCCAAAACTGTCCGCAGGTACCTTGGACTCACGCTTCTTCCCCATTCCGGCGTTTCCCTTATTTTTACAGGGATTGCCGTCTCGGTGCTTCGCGAACCGGCGCCGGAATGCGTGCCCGTTATCCAGGGTACCATTGCCGCAGCGGCTGTCATCAATGAGATTATCGCCGTCATCATGGCGAAAAAGGGATTTGAATGGGCGGGAGAACTGCCCGAAGGAAAGGAGACGTTTCTTCATGACGCAGAAAGAACGGCAGGAGCTCAGTAGGGAAAAGATCTTGCAGGCCGCGGCGAAGGAGTTTGGAGACCGCGGCTACGACGCCGTCACCATGGACAGCATCTGCTTCGGCCATGGGATATCCAAGGGCATGATGTACCATTATTATTCCGGAAAGGATGAACTGTTCCTTCTATGCATTGGGCGCATGTTTCAGGAACTCAGGGACTTTCTTGATATGCAGGAGCAGCCAGTCAGTTCTGATCCCCTGGAAGCTGTCCAGGATTTTTTTCTGATGCGTGAAAAATTTTTCCGGATACATCCGGATTATAAGAAGATCTTTGAAAATGCCATGCTCCATCCGCCAAAACATTTAAAGGAACAGATTCTCGCGCTCCGCGCCCCTGTGCGGGACATGAATCTTAAATTCCTGCACCATGCCATATCCAGGCTCCCGCTTCGCCCTGATTTGAGCCAGGAGCAGGTGATTCGGTACTTCGAGTGTGTGGAGGCCTTTTTCTGGAATCTGACGGAGCAGTATCAGGCTGGCCGTCCGGCCTCGGATTACCGCTCCCTTCTGGCTGTTTCCAAAGAAGTCCTCGATATGGTTCTTTTTGGGATTGCAGTGAAGAAATCCTGATGAAACAGCAGAATACTGCAAAAATTTCTCGCCCCTGGATACAGAACCCCCGCAGTCTGCTGCGGGGGAGTGGTTCAGGAAAAAAACTTGTCGAACAGGGGATCTAACTCCGGCTCATGCACCACATAGCCGATGGCTACCTCGTGGTTGGTAAGCTCCGTGAGCTTTTCCGCCCTATCTTTTCCGAAGGCGCCGCAGAGTTCGATGGCGCCAAAACCGTCTCTATAAAGCTCCAGAACCTTTTTTTCTGCCTCCTCAAAGCTCCGGACAGTGAAGATGCAGGTCACGGACTGGCCTTTTTCAAAGCGGCACTGGTGCTTTTGAGGGTCGTAGGCCGGGGCCATTAAGATGAATGCGAATTTTTTCATGTGGGGATTCCTCCTTGTGGGGTTTTAGTAGAGCCAGGCGGCGCCTTCGTCTGCACCGTCGGCCATTTTCCTGTATTTTTTGAGAATCCCGGGAGCGTCGTGCTGCGGACGCTTTACATGCTTTAGCCGCTCGCTTATTTCTTCATCGGAAAGTTCCGCCTGAAGCAGATGGTTTTCCAGGTCGATAGTGATGATGTCGCCGTTTCTTAAACAGGCGATGGGGCCCATGTCCCAGGCCTCCGGCGATACATGGCCGACGCAGGGCCCGCGGGAGGCGCCGGAAAACCGGCCGTCCGTCACCATGGCTACGGATTTATGGAGCCCCATTCCCACCAACATCGCCGCAGGAATCGAAAGCTCCCGCATACCTGGGCCGCCTTTGGGGCCTTCGTAGCGGATCACAAGGACAGAACCGGAACGGATGTCTGAATTCATCAGGCAGTCCATGACCTCTTCCTCCGAATCGAAGACCACGGCCGGGCCGCGGTGGTAATACATGGACGGATCCACGCCGCTTTTTTTGACGACGGCGCCTTTGGGGGCCAGGTTCCCGTAAAGGACGGAAAAACAGCCGTCAGCATGGAGCGGATCATCAGCCGTATGGATCACTTCCCTGTCGATGGCCCGGTGGTACTGATCCAGATACTCCCCAAGGGTACCTCCCATGACAACGGGGACATCGGTGTGGAGATATTCCCGGATGGTTTTTAAGGAGGCGCCGGAGCCGCCGGCCTTTCCGTAGTCGATCAGGTTGTATTTCGACGAAGGTTTGAATTTTGCGATGACCGGCACATCTTTCTGGATTTCATCGAATTCTTTTAAATCCAGAGGGATTCCGGCACATTTTGCGATAGCTAGCACATGCATGACGAAATTGCTGGAACCGCCGGTGGCCGATACGTGGCGAATGCCGTTTTCCAGGGACTTTTTCGTAATGAATGTCCTGGTGGTCTTTCCTTCCCGCACCAGCTCCATGATCCGCTCGCCCACGTCCCGCGCCTGCTTAAATTTAGCGGAGGCGCAGAAGGGGATCGTCGCGGAGTCCGGCGGGCAGATACCGATGGCCTCGGCAAATACGCACATGGTGTTGGCCGTCCCGTACATGGAACAGGTACCGCAGGAGGAACAGATGTTCTGCTTGTATCTTCCGAAGGTTTCTTCGTCGACGGTACCGGCGCGGAAACTTCCGATGGCTTCTTTTAAATCCGGCGTCACAAAGGTCTCACCATTTTCCTCGTAAGGAAGCATGGAACCGGGCGTCAGAAAGATGCTCGGCACATCAATGGAAGCGGCCGCCATTAACATTCCCGGCACGATTTTATCGCAGGCGCATAGGAAAACCAGACCGTCAAAATGGTGGGCGCCACACATGGCCTCCACGGCCCCGGCTATCAAATCCCTTGAAGGCAGAATGTACTGCATGCCGCGAAGCTGCGCCATCCCGTCGCAGGGCGCCGGGACACAGAATTCCGCTGGCGTACCGCCGGCTGCCCAGACGCCTTCCTTCACATACTGAGCCAGCTCTTTTAACGGTTTGTGGCCCGGGTTTACATCGTTCCAGGAATTTACGATTCCAATGATCGGCTTCCGGATGTCCTTATCACGGAAACCGGCGGCGTTCATAAGGCCCATGTAATAGGCCTCGGCATTTTCATCAATGTGCGGCATATGATATTCCTCCTTATAAGCTTTCTGCAAGAAATGCGGTATTTTCCGAGACGATGCGGCGGATCTCCCGCTCCGGATATCCGGTTTCGGCAAGCTTTCTGCACCAGGCCATAATGGCTTCATCCGGCGGGATGGATGTAGTCTGGCCGCCGTCGCTGGATACAATGGTGTGCTCCGGGCCAATGGCATTGATCTCAGAGAGCGCCAGCTCCCAGCTTGATTCTCCGGTAGCAATCTGGAGATAATTATGTTCGATAAATGCCCCGTACCGCGCGCATTCCTTCTGCATTTCAACAGGCATAAACGTGGCCGGATAGTCGCAATGGGTCACAACCATTTTCTCAAGCTTTCTTTCGCTGGCCGCTTTTATAAGTGCCAGGGACTCCTTTGGCGAGAGGTGCCCCGTCGCCAGCACCATGTCATGCGCTTTCAGGATCTCAAGGATATCATACACCACCGGCTTGATTTTTTCACCATCGAATATGGAAATCCGCTCTCTTTTTAGTGTCTGGTTGTCGGCGACGGCGCCGTACGGCTGAGGCGCATCCTGATTTCTATTCAGGAAATCGTATTCATTTTTTGAATCCACCGTGGGAAACCAGCAGATTTTTGCGCCCATGCGGCCTGCCATCTCCACGGCCATGGGATTCAGGCCGCCCATGGCGTTGTTTAAGGTAACGGTTCCGATGGCGGAAAAGCCCGGGAACATTTCCCGGATCAGGGCTGCCCGCCCCGCTGTGCAGAGCTGGTGGTTTTTAATGGCATAGCCCTTCATTCCGGCTGCCTGGTACCGCTTTGCAAGCTCAATATCGGAAAATCTTCTTTTTACCACATCTGGCGCCGAATGGACATGAAGGTCATAGGCACCGCTCCATAATTCTGTCATTTTTGTGATACCTCCTATTTTAGAATCCAAGGCTGTGCCATACGATCAGAAGCGCCACAGTGATTAACGGGATCACGCATTCTGTCATGAACATGTGGATGTACGCCTCTTTATGGCTCTGGCGGCAAATGTTTAAAAGTGTAATCTGGCCGCCCGTATGGGGCAGGGAATCGAAGGTTCCGCCGGCAATGACGGCAATCCGATGGATGACTTCCGGCGCGATTCCCAAAGATAAATACGTGTCTTTAAAAGCTTCTAATGCCACGCCCATTCCGCCGGAAGCAGACGCAGCAGCGGCCGAACAGAGACCGGAGGTCACGGCCACATAGATAAGCGGGTTCATGGAAATACTTCCGAGTCCATCCACCAGGGCTGAGAATGCGGCTGTCTCCTTCATAACACCGGCAAAGCCCACAACCATGGCTGTATTTAAGATTACAGTTGCCGAATTGTTAGCGCCCTTGTTGCAGATCTGAAGCCACTCTCCGGCATTTCCGCCGTATTTCCACAAAAGAATCATGCCCAAAAGGACTCCTGCCAGCAGTGCCATCTCCACGGCAAGGTGCAGGACGTTGAAAAGGACGATAATCACGAGCAGAGGAACCAGAGCGAGAACCGGGTTCGGAAGGGCCTTATCCTGTCCTTTTTTCATCTCCTCTTCCACATAGGCATCCGTCACAAAACCGAGACCTTTTTTCGCATAGACGTTTTTCTGCCATTCCAGATAGGCAAAAACCATGATGTACTGGATTACGCCGGCGAAAAGGAAGCCGCCGGCAAAATCAGCCGTAGAACTCGTCCCAAGGGCCTTCATCGCAAGGACATTCGGGACGGCCGGGGAACCGGGCGCCGTCATGGCCCATGTCCAGCAGCCGGCTGCTATGGCACCGGGGATTAAAGCTCTGGAAATGTTCGCTTCCTTGCAGAGATGAAGGGCAATCGGGTACATGGCGAAGTACACCACAAAGCCGCTGACGCCACCGAAAGCCAGGATTCCGGTGATTGTCATGATTAAGGGAAGGACAAATTTTCCTTTCGTCCAGCCGGACATCCAGACGGCAATGGATTTTGCCGCGTTCGTGACCTCCATAATCCCGCCGAAAATCGCGCCCAGGAAAAAGACGAAGAAATTTGACTTTACGAAGCTGGCCGAGGATTCCAGATACGGCCCGAGCATGGCGTCTAAAACCGGCATCTGACAAACGATGACGAGCAAAAGCGCCATGGCCGGCCCCAAAAGGATCGGGCTCCATTTCTTATACGCCAGGAAACTGAAAAGGCAGATAAAAACAGGTATCAGCATTACGTTCATAGACAAGTCCCCTTTCTGAAAAAATAATACCTTTTTCTTCAGAATACATAGTTTTTACGCCGAAGTAAAACAATATAAGATACAGTTGGAGACAAGTCAGGACTTGTGCCTTTTTGTCGTTTTTTGTGCTATAATTAAGTGCAGGAGCCGGGAATTTTGTCTGTAAGGGGGAATTTATATGCAGCAGGGCTTTGAGCTGTTTTTGATTGCGGCAGAAGAACTGAATTTCAGCAAGGCAGCCCAGAGGGCCTATGTAACGCAGCAGTGCTTAAGCGACCACATCAAGCGGCTGGAACAGCAGTACGGCGTTCCGCTGTTTTACAGGAAGCCGCGGCTTTCCCTGACGGAATACGGCGCCGTCCTGCTGGCTGCGGTTCAGAATATGAAACTGATCGAAACGAACCTGGAAAACGATTTTTGCGAACTTTCCGGGGAGGAACGCGGCGTGTTTACCTTCGGGATCAATGCCACCAGGGCCAGGATCCTGCTTCCGGAGATTTATCCGGACTTTCACAGACGCTTCCCCCATGTGGAGTTAAACATCCGTCTCAACGAGACGCGCTCCATGCAGTCTCTCCTTTTAAACGGGCGGCTCGACATGTTCCTCGGTGTGGATACCATTGTCCAACCGCTGCTTGCCTCCCATTTTATCTGTGAAAATCCCCTGTTCTGTGTTTTTTCTGCGGATACCTTCCGGCTGCTTTTCAGTGAACTGTCTGAGGAGGCGCTTTCCGGCTGCAAGGACGGCGTCGACCTCGCCAGCTTCCAGGATGTCCCATTTCTTCTCTGCCTGCCGGAAAGCACAACCAGGCAGATGATCGTCAACGCCTTAAGCCGTCAGAATATCTATCTGAAAAATTCCATCTCCATCAGCGATTATGAGACACACTTTGCCCTCTGCGCGAAAAATACGATGGTTACGGTCTGCCCTGCCATTGCGGTCAGCCAGGTGAAGTCCATGAACATGACGCTCCCCTGGGAGAAACGGCTCCTTGTGTTTCCGATCCAGAATTTTAAAAGCTCTTTGAGCGTCCAGCTTGTGTACCACAGGGATCTCCACTTGACCGGGTATATGAAGTATTTTATCCGGCTTTTGGAGAGGGAGATGGGGAGACAGAATGAGGAGGCGGAGAGGTATATGGATGAGGTGGTGTTGGGGGGATGAGAAAAGACCGTAAGAAGGGAGAATAGAAATCTCCTCTCTCACGGTCATACATTTACTGTTCCTTCCTGCTGTCTTTTTGCAGGAGCCTTACAGAAATCCCACCTATGGGGTCGCTGAAATAGATATAGGGATATCGGCCATTTTCATCAACCGGAGCTGTTTCTTTTATAAATAGGTATCCCTTGCTTTCGAGATATGCCACAGATCTTTTTATATGATTGGTACTGAGCGTAAGGCGTACTTTTGTCTCCTTTGGAAAGCTTTCTTTTGTAAAATTAAGGAATCCTCCAACCGATTTTAAAACGCCTGTTTCCGCGCTCAGATGGAAAATTTCCTGAAACCTGTATATATCCTGTACCGCTGTTTCGGTACTCTCAATATCCACGCTTTCTATCTGAAAGCCCATCATAGCGTAGACGGCTTCCTGCGCTCGGATCCGCAGTGCCTCCCAGGCCCCTTTTTCCATGAGGTCCCTCGGCGCCAGCCAGCTCCCGGCACACGCAAAAACATTGCCAAATGACAGATAGTCCTCCACTGTCTCTGATGCAATTCCTCCGCGCGGCATAAACCGGATTCCCGGATATTTCCGTTTTAGCTTCAGCACAAAATCCGGCCCTCCAATAAAGTTAATCGGCGAAATGCTGATCCGGTCAAATCCCCTTCTCACTGCGGCATCAATTTCCGACATGGTTCCTGCCACGGGAAATACGGCCGCCTCTGTTTTCACCGCTTCGTCAATTACCTCTTTATCCGTGGCATTGATAAAAACGAACCGCGCTCCGGATTCCAGAGCCATATGGAGCTGTTTTGTATCTGATATCATGGAACAGCCATATTCTGTTTGCGGACAGCAAAAAGATAATGCCTTTAAAATATCCTGTACATCCGGACAGGTACTGGGAATCTCTATCACATGAAAATTTTCCTGGGCCAAGGTCTTGGCTGTCTCCACGGCTTGCTCTGCACATGCTGCGCGCACTACCGGAAGCATGCCCTGACTCTGTATCCGTTCTGCAATCCTGTTCATAAGCGCTTCCCCCCTTATCTGGAACCGTAGGTATCCCTTAAGTAAGGCCGCATAAACATCGCCGTATAGTATGGATTTTCCGTTTCACGCTCATAGCCAGGCTCCAGGATTTCCCTGACGTAATACTCATGATATTTTTGAAGCTTTTCTTCGTCAAGCTTTACCCCAAGCCCAATCCCCTGCGGGACATCCATATATGGGCTCTGCTTCATCTGGAGCGGCCCGCCTTCGATTACGTCATCCAGCATGCTGCGATATTCGGACATCGAACATGCCATGGAAAAATTGGGGCAGGAGGCCATCACATGCAGGCTGCCTGCAAGCGCAATCCCAAGCTGGAAGAAGGAATGATGTACGCACTGAATTCCGGCTGCTTCCGCCATGCCTGCGCTGATGCGGACGCCATTATATCCGGCATCGAACCGCCCATCGAGTTTCACATAGTCGACACAGTCTTTTTTTATCACATTCACGAGATCATACATGGTCCAGTTTGACTCATGACCCAGGATCGGCACATTCACATGACTCCTCACATGCTTCAAAGCATCCAGATTATACATCATAACTGGCTGCTCGATCCATCCGATCCCATACGGCTCCATGCGCCGGATAATACTAATTGCCTCACCCGTAGACCAGGCTTGATTGGCATCTCCACAGATTTTTACATGCGGCTCCGGAGCACCTTCCCGCATGGCGGCAATCGCCCGGATGTCATCCTCAGGATCCATTCCGATTTTTGTATAGAGGGTACGATAGCCCTCTGCCACCATCTGCCGCGCCATCTCCTTCATCCCGGCGCTCTCCTGTCTCTCGATGACGCCGATAATTTCCACGCGGCTTCGGAACGCACCGCCCCAGATCTGGTAAAGCGGCATTCCCGCCTTTTGAGCCATAATATCCCAAAGCGCCAGTTCAATTCCAGAAAAGGCCCAGCTTGCCGTATGGATATGCAGATGATTGGCGTTGTATTGTACATAAAGCCGTTTCATCAACAGATTGATGTTCGCGCAATCCTCTCCAACCAAAATCGGTTTGGCTGAATTTACGATTGCACTGGACAGATCCAGTCCCAGGACTGCCGGTGTCTCTCCTATCCCCATATAGCCTTCATCCGTAAACACCTGTACAATAACGGCGATCACAGCGTTCGGCCCTTTTCTCATTTTCGATTTTGTTTTCGATGGCTTTAAAGGAACTGCAACCGGTGTTGCTTTGATATCTGTAATCTTCATTATGACTCCTTTTCCCGCCTGTTTACCTAGTCAGCCTCCTGAACCACAAGCTCGCGGCCGATATCCCGGTAATTATACAGCGTATATTTTGAGATACTTAAATAATTGCATACTCTGGTTCCCGACTTTGTAATAAGGAACGCCCCCCGCTCATCAAGATAGCGGATGAATTCCTGTTTGTCCTCTTTCGTCATATCTTCCGGCTCTTTTCCAACATGCCGGTGAGCATCTTCAATCAGGTTTGTCAGAAGCGTGTTCACATCTTTTGTGAATGTTTCTTTTGCCTCCGTACTGCTTTTATTGATGTGTGCCCGAAGGTATTCTTCCATCGCCAGCGTGCGGGTAATGTCCTGGTTGATACAGATGCTCCCAATCACAGCACCGTCGTCCCCATAGATAAAAATGGTAGAGCAGCGCAGGATTTTCCCGTCTTCCGTACGCAGAATTTCATTATACGAGTTACCGTCATCTGTTGAACCGCTTAAAACCTCAAGTCCCAGGTCATCGCCACAGTCCCCGATTTTTCTTCCTGTAATATGCCCATTGCGGATATCCACGATGGAATGTTCGTATTCATTTGTCAAATCATGCAGGACAAGCTCCACATCTGCTCCAAAATGTGCCTCCAGCATGTCAAACATGGTAATAAAAAAGTTTTTTTCTTCGGCTAAATTACGCATTCCTTTCCACCCTTCTGCAGCTTCACAGCCATGTTCCATAATCAGACGTCTCCGATATACGCAATGGAAATGCCGGCTGCTTTATCATTAACGTATATCTGAATTATAACATAAATATTTTTTATGTATATAGCCAGCAGGCCACCTGCCGGCCGTCTGTGTCATGCAGCAAAGGTTCTTTTTCCCGGCACTGCGCGGTCGCATGCGGGCATCTTGTGTGGAATACGCATCCGGACGGCGGGTTCAGTGCGCTCGGAACTTCTCCCTGAAGAGCGGAGGCGCCGTTTTTTTTCCCAATACTCGGGACAGATTCCAAAAGTGCCTGCGTATAGGGGTGGAGCGGTTTGGAAAAAAGCTGCTTCTTTAAACCAATCTCTACAATCTTTCCGAGATACATGACGACAATCCGGTCACAAATGTATTTGATGACCGCTAAATCATGGGAAATGAAGAGATACGTCAGATTTTTCTTTTTCTTAATCTCTGTCAGAAGAGCCAGGATCTGCGCCTGAATTGACACATCCAGAGCCGAAACCGACTCATCCGCCACAATAAAGCTTGGTTCCAGTGCCAGCGCACGCGCAATGCAGATCCGCTGTCTCTGGCCGCCGCTAAATTCATAAGGGAATTTATTCATATCATCTGCCCTTAAACCGACAGATTCTAAAAGTTCCCCGACGATCTCTTTTTTCTCGCCGGAATTTCTAATGCGGTGATAAATCTCCAACGGCTCTGCCACCGCATTTAAAACCCGCAGCCGCGGATCCAGAGACGCATACGGATCCTGAAAAATCATCTGCATTTTTGCTCTGTACTTTTTCAACCTTGCATCAGATAGATGGTCAATCCGATCCCCTTCAAAAAAAACCTGCCCGCTTGTCAGTTTTAATAAGGAAAGAAGCATGAACCCTGTCGTGCTTTTACCACATCCGGATTCTCCGACAAGTCCTAAGGTCTCTCCTCTATAAATATCCAGAGAAATATTGTTGACTGCACAAAGGGGCGTCTTTTTCAAAAAACCGGTTTTGACATAATATGTTTTGTTCAGATTCTCTGCATGGACTAAAACTTCTTTATTCTTCTGATCCAAAACCGCATCCATTAAGCTCCTCCCCCTTTCAGCATGTGGCATGCCGCATAATGTCCCGGCTCTATCTCACGAAATGCCGGAACAGACTGACGGCAGCTTTCCATGGCATATACACAGCGATTATTAAAATGGCATCCGGCAGGCATGTCCCACAGATGGGGAATAACCCCTGGTATCTGTGTCAGAACTTTATCGTCCAAAGAAATCTGGGGAATACAATTTAAAAGCCCTACGGTATATGGATGCACCGGATTTTTAAAAAATGCATCTGCACTGTTTTCTTCCACCTTCATTCCTCCGTACATAACCATAATCGTGTCCGCCACCTGGGACACCACACCCATATCATGAGTAATAAAAATAATAGACGTATTGAATTCCTTTTTTAAAGAAGAAAGAAGTTCCAAAATCTGCGCCTGAACCGTAACGTCTAATGCAGTCGTTGGCTCGTCTGCAATCAGGATATCCGGGTTGCATGCCAGAGCTATGGCGATCATGACGCGCTGCCGTAGACCGCCGCTCAGTTCATGAGGAAACTGCTTAATCCGTCTGGACGCTTCCGTGATCCCCACTTTTTCCAACAGATGAACAGCATACTCCGTCGCCTGTTTTTTCTTCATCCCTTTATGGCGGATCAGCACCTCGTTAATCTGATATCCGATTGTATATACCGGATTCAGGGCAGTCATAGGCTCCTGAAAAATCATGGATATTCGATTTCCACGTATTTTTTGCATTTCCTTGTCATCCAGATTCGTGATGTCACGGCCGGCAAACTCGACTTTTCCTCCAGCAATGCGTCCACCGGGCTTGGGGAGAAGTCCCATAATTGCAAGGCAGGTAACAGATTTTCCGCTTCCTGACTCCCCGACGATACAAAGTGTCTCGCCTTTGTGAAGGGAAAATCCTATCCCCTGCACCGCCGTAACAATTCCATGATCCGTGGCAAACGTAACATGAAGATCTTCTACTTTTAAGATTACATCACCCATATCAGCCCTCCTTCATCAAATCCCGGAATTTGGGATCCGCGTTGTCACGCAGCACATCACCGAGCATATTGACTGCCAGTACAGTGAGCACAATGGCAAGCCCTGGGTAGATAACGATCCACGGTGCGTTCGTCATAAATTGGCTTCCTTCATTCAGCATATTTCCCCATGTCGGGATCTCTCTCGGAATTCCAAGTCCCAGGTAATCCAAGGATGCAAGCTGGAGTAAGGCCCCAGAAAATGTAAACGTCGCCTGGACAATGATTGGAGAAATCAGGTTCGGAAGAATATGGCGGCATAAAATCCGTATTGTCCCCGCTCCCTGAGACCGGCAGGCCGTAATATAAACCTCCGCCTTCAGTTTCAGGGTCAATCCATAAATCACACGGGCCATTCGGGTCGTATAGTAGATTCCAACGGCAATGATGACGTTCATGACACCAGAACCCAGGATTGTAATGAAAAGCATCGCAAGAAGAATCGGTGGGAACACCATCATCGAATCCACAAGCCGCATAATAACAGCTTCCATGGAACGGATATATCCTGCAATCAACCCGAGAAGGCAGCCTAAGGACATAGAAAAAATCACAATCCCCAATGCACCCAAAAGACTCATTTGACTTCCATAAATAATTCTTGACAGAATATCCCTTCCAAAATTATCGGTGCCGAGCAGATGATCACTCCTGAAAAAAGTAAGTCTTGCCGATATTTCCTGTGTGTTTGGATCATATGGGGACAAAATACCGGCAAACAGGGCGCATACCAAAATTATGAGAAGAAATATCAGTGCACCCAATGTAATTTTGCGCTTCTTTAATATTTTAAGCATAGCACCCCTCCTCAGTTAATCGTTGTAGCGGACTCTGGGGTCTATTTTTGCATAAGAAATGTCCACAAGGAAATTGATTACCATAAACACCAGGGCCAAAAGCAGGGCTACTCCCTGTACGGTTGGATAATCCCTTTGAAGAATGGAGTCCGTTAATAATTTTCCTAATCCTGGCAGAGCAAACACGTTTTCCGTAATAACAGAACCGGAAATTAACGCGGCAAAAATAAAGCCAAAAGAAGAAACTACGCTGATCAGAGAGTTTCGGAATACATGCTTGATATTGATCTCCATGTTGGAAAGTCCCTTGGAACGCGCCGTTCTGACATAATCCTCTTTCATCAGATCCAGCATTCCCGACCGGATCATCCTGATCACGATTGCCGTATTGGGAATTCCGACTGTGATTGCCGGCAGCACCAGGTATCTTAAATCTGAAAGATCCCCGCTTTCCAAAATCGATGAGAAACCGGACGACGGAAAGAACGGGAGGGCAACTGCAAACATCAGCATTAACGTCAGACCAAGCCAAAATGTCGGTACTGCCGCAAAAAACATAGCGATGCTGGATAGAATCTGATCCGTCCATGTATTTGCCTTTACAGCACTGACAACACCGACCGGTATGGACACCAGAATAATAATCAGGCTGCTCATAATACCCAAAATCAAATTACACTCTACCCTGGAAGAAATCACCTCTACCACAGGCTTTCTCTGAATGATGGAATCTCCCAAATCGCCTTTTAAGGCATCCATAATCCAGACAAAATATTGTTTGTATATGGGCTCATTAAGGCCTAACTTCTCCTGAAGAGCAATCACCTTCTCTTCCGGTGCCGCATCACCAAGCATAACTCGTGCCGGGTCGCCCGGAATGAGCCGGATGATAAAAAAGATAAGAAGAGATACAATAAAAAGCGTTGGAATCATAGATAGCAACCGCTTTAATGTGTATTGCAGCATAATATTTCCCCACCCTTCTTCAAAATAGTCCCCTGCCTGAAAACCAGGTTTCTATCTTTTCCTGCGGGCAGCTTCTGTTTTCCACCGCCCGCAGGTATTTCTTTTTCTACTGGATTTCTACCCCCCAGAAGTAAGGATACACGTTGACCTGTTCCGGAAGTCCCGTCATCCGGTCGGAATACGCATCGTAATCAAAGAAATGACCAATATCAATGATCGGAAGCTGTGTATAAATCAGCTCCTGAATCTGTCCCCAGATTTCCCGTCTCGCATTATCGTCCATTTCTGCCACAAATGCATCGAATAATTCATTGCGCTCCGGGGTTGTCCACCAGCCTGCATAGGAAGTGTTCATGACATCATATACGAGAGGCAGAGGGTTCATGGACATGTGGGTAAAAAACAGATCCCAGTTTTCCGGGTCTTTTCTCTGTTCCATCATGGTCGTTCCTTCCAAATACTGAGCATTGATATTAAACCCGGCAGTTTTAAGCTGCTCAATGATGACTGTACACATATTTACATAATTCTGATAATTCGTGTTTACATAAAACGTGATTTCCTCTCCGTTATATCCTGCTTCTTTTGCCATCTCCGCAGCTTTTTCCGGATCACCCTGGTTATAATCCTGACATTCGATCCCACTGTGATAGAAGAATCCCTCCGGATAAATTTCCGGGCAAAGACTGTAAAGCTCTTCCGCACCCAAAGCGGCCATAAGCACTTCTTCTGAATTGATCGCTGTCTGAAGGGCATGGCGAAGAGGATAATTATCTGCCAGAATACCTGCCGTATTGTTGAGGAACACAACGCCGTTCATCGCGCCGTCATTTACAGTCGTTACAATGTTTTCCTCGCCGCTTAACGAATCGAACATATCTCCGCTTAACATGTAGGCATAATCATAGTCGCCTGCCTTTAAACCGGTCGTTCTGGTATTGACATCTTTCACAACATAAAATTCCAGATAATCGGCCAAAGCCTCACGTTTTCCGGCAGGGCCATTTGCCTCCTCTGTACGTGCGGAATATTCATCAAATTTTTCAAAAATGTAGGCGTTCCCGTTTCTGTGTTCCGCGAACTTATACGGGCCTGTACCAATGTACTGATCTTCTTTCAACGCCTCACTTCCTGCAGCCTCTGCCACTTCTTTGGGAATAATGTAGCAGCATCCGCAGTAAAAGGCAAAAATGTTTTTCCACGGGCCGTAGGGCTTATTGAATTTAATGGAGACGGTATAATCCCCATCTGTAACAATTTCATCTACATAGTCCCGGATCAGGCTGGCTCTCACACCGTTGGCAATCCAGCGGTCGAGCGACGCCTTGACATCCTCGGAAGTCATCTCTTCCCCGTTGTGGAACAAAACCCCCTGCCTTAAATGCATGGTAGCTGTAAGCCCGTCTTCCGATACCTCATCACTTTCCACCAACATCGGCTGAAGATTCATTCCCGCATCATAGACATATAAACATTCAAAGATCTGCTGCCCAAGACGGACTGCATTGTCTACGGTATTTAGCATCGTGTCCAGGGTAGCCGGTTCTTCAGGAAATGCGATCCGGATCGTCGTCACCTCATCTTCTGTTTCAACTGCAGCTTCTGTCTCGGTCTTTTCCTCAGCTACTGCTGCTGTTTCCGTCTCTTCTTCTGACGACTGGTTTCCGCCGCATCCGAATAAGGAACTGCCGGCAAGCGCCAGCGTGCAGGCCAATGCTAAAGTTCTTTTCAATTTTCTCATAGTTCTTCCCCTTTCCTTTGGTATCGTAAATTTGTTATTGCAACAGGCCAAACAGCCTGTTTCTCCACAGCAGTCAACTATTCCAGTAATCTCTGATTTTAGTATCCGTTCTGAAGGAAGTTTATGATCTCCTCCTTTCCTTTTCCCTGTATTCCTAAACACTCGGCCGTTCTGCCTGTTTTCCAGTAATCAACTCCCATCAGTCCCCCGGCAAGTGTGATGAGCGCATCGAAAAGCGGTGTTGGGGTTCCTATCTGTTTTCCCATGACTGCAACCGGCAGCGCAGAAAAGGGAATATCTTCTGTCATATACCGGTGGTTTAACGATGTCGGGCCAGCCGAACTCATGAAATCCCGGCTGCCTCTCAGGGTTTTATACGTCGTAACCTCCAGACGCGGGCAATATCCTTTCTGTACATAAGATTCTGCCAGTGGAACGCGAGGATGCCCTAATGCATCTCCGACAGACATTCTTTCTTCGTCCATCCTGTCAAGCAGGTCGGCGACTGCTGGTGTAATACCATCCCTGTAATGGTAATTATCCGGATTACCATCTGTATGGGCGGCGTTCAAAATCATAATCGGGCCATGGCTCAAAATATTACCATTATTTAAGGAACACTCCATCACATCCTTTGCCAGATGTACATTCTCAAAAAGAGAAGCGGCAACTGGATATACCTTCGGATTCTCCTTCGCCGGAAAAGCAGAAAAAAGATTATACTTTAAAGAAGTCGCAATCCTGACTTTGTTTTTCTCTGTCTTTTTACACCCGTAAGGAAGTGTACAATATTCTCCCAGCCTTGCTTTCCCATATACGCCGGCATCATGAAAAATCTTTGCAAATTCCAGAGCGCCTCCTGTACTTCCTGCGCATAGAAATATGTACTGCCCCTCTTTTACATAAGGAGCCATATCTCGTGCGGTGACCTGAAATGCAAATGATGGGATCACCACCAAAATAATTTCTGCTTCCTCCAAAGCTTCCTCTAAATTGCATGTAACTTGATACAAGCAAACAGACTGGCAATCTTCCTCTTCTTCTATATAGATCCTTTTTTCAGCGCCAAGAGCATTCAGGTTCTCTTTAAATTCTTCCCTATCCCATAGGATTACCTTATATTTCGCCAGCGCAAGTTTTGCCGCAACAGTAAACGCACCGTTTCCAGATCCAATTACACAAACTTTTTGTTTTTCCACTTTTGCATTCACCTCTTTTCAAAAAAATATTTTTCTATTTTATTTGTTTTATGGTTATTTTATACTGTTTTTTCTTTTTTATAGTCGAATAATACCACATTATGCACTATTTGTAAATAGTATATCTTCTATTTTGCTAAAAAAAAGTTATGTGATTAAGCGTATAATTTCCATTTTTATTCAAAATAGTCCTTATTTCCATGATTTATAAGCCCATGTTCAATTTACAAAATATTTTTTAGCATTATTTCTATGCAAAAAGGGGTGTACATTTCTCCCCTGCGGGATTCCTGTACACCCTCTTAATTTCCTTTGCTTATTCCGCCCAGACAACTCTCCCCGGCTTCCGCTCCGGAATTCCGGGATATTCGCCGTCCACATAGCCTAAGACGCAGTGGCCGATGCCTTCGTACTCCCCTTCCAGTCCCAGGCTCTTTAAGATCTCCTTTCCTTCCGGCGACTCAAATTCTTCTTTCGCCCTGTGGATCCAGCAGCTTCCGATTCCCAGCTCATGAGCTGCCAGCATCAGATTCCCCATCACAAGGCTTCCGTCGTAAACCCGCGTGCCGCAGCTTTTATCTGCCAGGACGATGAGCACCACTGGCGCACCGTAGAACGGATCTTTGTCCGATCCCATGATTCCGGCGTTCATCCTGGAAAGACGGTCACGCAGATCTTTATCTGTCACTGCCGCAATTACTGTCTTCTGATTGTTCATGCCGCTGGCCGCGTAGGTGCCAGCCTCGACGATTTTTTCCAGGATTTCCTTCGGAACCATATCCGGCTTGAAGCTCCTGATACTTCTTCTTGTTTTCATTTTCTCCAAAACATCGCTCATAACTTATACCCCTTTCTGTTTTCTGCGGACTATGCTGCGGGAATGGTTTACCCTGACATAAAAACGCGCCGAAATCTGCCAACATGCATGCGGCATGACGCAAATTCCGACGCGGTCTTTTCCGCACAGCACTTTGGTTATGCGGATATTGTATCATATTTGGGCGGCAAAAAACAGTTAAATTATGTGTATTCACATATTGGGAGCAGCAATACCCTTAAATATGACGCTTTTGGGGCTCGCTGCAAACGATATTGAGATAAATCCCGATGCTTATGCTGCATACAATGTTACTCCTTCTCTGGATACATTCTGATAAAACGGCAGAATATGCTTCCATTCCTCATATTCCTGATAGCTGATATCAACAATCGAAAAAACTTTAAAATATTCAAGTGCAAAATCCGTTGAAACTTCACATAACTTTTCTTCGTAATCTTTCAGCCTGTCCGGAGATAAATCTACCAAAACCATAATATCAATGTCGGAATCTTCTGTGGCTGTGCCTCTTGCTGCGGATCCATAGAGAATCACCGCTTTTAAATGATCCTGATAAATCATCTTCAGCTGTTCTGCCAGTTTATGATATACCTTCATCCATTCTTCTGTCCTGAGTTCCATGTATATGCGTCCTTTCCTTAGAGCAATATCGCTTCCTGTCTTTCACTCAATATTATAGCCATTCCGGGCTTCTTTGTATATCCTTTTCTTTCACATGGACAGAAAAAACACGCGCCATCTGCCTCTGCAGCATTATGGCGCGTGTTTTCTTCGGCAGGCATCACCCACCATTCTCCCCTCTCCCAATCATCCTCAAAATAAAGTCCACCGTCCCGTCGATCCCATAGCTCGCCGTGTTGATGCAAAGGTCATAGTTATTGGCATTGCCCCATGCCCTTCCTGTATAGAAGTTGTAATATCTGGCGTGCTCGTGATCCAGGCGGTGAAGGAAGCGGCGCGCCTTCTTCTCGTCTAAGCCGCTGTTGACCTCGATGGTGCGGTGCACCCGCTGTTCAAAAGGCGCCGTCAGGTAAATGCTGATGTGGGGGATGTTGTTGTTTGTCATGATGGCGTCGCCGCAGCGGCCCATGAGGATAAAATCCTCGGTCTTCGCCTTTTCGCAGACCAGGTCGCTCAAGTTAAAGAAGACGGCGTCCTGCTTCGGAAGCCCGTGATAGCGGCTGAATTCCCGTATCCTCTGTTTTAATGTCAGCCTCTTTTCCGGAAGGAAGGCCTCCGCCGGGCTTTTGTTGATCTCCTCATGGACATGGCCGTAGCCGGCCTTTTCCTGGACAGAGTCTTTTTCCGCGTCGAGCCGCTTTAAAACGGCCTCGAAAATTTCCTTGTCGTAAAAATTGATGTGAAGCTTGTCGGACAGCTTAAAGCCCACGTCAATTCCGCCGCTGCCGTACGTCCAGCTGATGCAGATAATCAGGTGCTCGCCGCCGGCAAACCTGTTTTTCAGGTTGAAGGCATTGAGGCTTGCAAGCTTCGGGTCGATGACATCGCCGCCGGCAAAGCTCGTGGGAAGCTCCATGACCGCGTTGATGATCCTGTTGTACTCGGTCATGCAGAGCTTCCGCTCCTCCTTGTCCTCGATGGTGCGGGCCATGTTGGCGATTAACGCCAGCTCGCTTCTCACCAGGTTTCCCTGGGGCCTTGTGAGCAGAAGATCCGTCAGCTCATTGACGCACCGCTCCCTGTCACGATTGAAAACACGGCCGAGGGAGGAGCCAAGATGGCAGTAAACCTCAGCGTCCAGATCATAAATATGCTCTGCCAGCTCTTTGATTTCGTCACGATTGATTGACATATGACCTCCCCCTTCCTATAAAAAGAATATGAACATATCAATCAGAAACACAGGCATCAGAACCGCTATCGACCACAGTAGGTAGCCGAAAAACGACGGCATCCGGATACCGTTCTCGTCGGCGATGGACTTTACCATGAAGTTCGGCGCGTTTCCGATATATGTATTGGCTCCCATGAACACGGCGCCCGCCGAAATCGCAAGGAGCATCTTCACCGGCACCGTTCCAAGCGCCGTGGCCATTCCGCTTGAGAATCCAAGGGAACCGGCCGTCGTTAAAAACACCAGGTACGTCGGCGTGTTGTCCAGAAAGCTTGACAGAAGTCCCGTGGCCCAGAACATCTGGAACGGCTCTGTGATCCCAAGCTCGGAGCCATTCGCCTGAAGCAGCATCAGCGCCGGCTGCATGGTGATGAAAATTCCCACGAACAGGACGGCCACCTCCCGGATGGCGCTCCAGGTAAAGTGGTTCTCCCTGCGGATGGAAACATTCGTCGTCTTAAAGGAAAGCCAGGCTGCGGCCAGGATAATCGCAATCTCAATCACCGACGGCCATCCGAGCACCACCTCGCCGAAAATCCGGATACCCAGCACATTCCCCTCGGCATCCTGGAACATGGGCATGCCCGGAAGCGTACCGCTCAAAATCACGGCCGCCACGATCATCACGAGGAAGAGCAGGTTATGGGCGCCTTTCAGCTTTACCTCCGTACCAGGCTTTGAGATATCCGGCTTGAGCCCTGCCGCCACGTCCGACCGGTAGGCACGCATATCCAGCTTATAAAAAATGAAAAGAAGAATTACCATGTTAAAGAGCAGCACCGGTAGCAGGTGCAGGCTCCAGAAAAACGGCACGCCCCGCATAAATCCCATGAGAAGAGGCGGGTCGCCGATGGGTGTCAGGCAGCCGCCCATGTTGGACACCATGAAAATAAAAAAGATGATAATATGGCGCCGTTTTTTCCGCCACGCGTTCATTTTGATGATCGGGCGGATCATTAACATGCTGGCGCCCGTCGTGCCGATCCAGCTGGAAAGCAGCGTGCCGAGGGCCAGAAGTCCCACGTTGATCCTGGGCGAGCCGGCCAGGTCGCCGGACATGGTGATGTTGCCGGACACACAGAACAGGCCGAACAGCAAAATAATAAACGTCAGATAATCATTCACCAGGCATTCCAGCACCGTTTCCGCCGCCTCTCCCGCCCCGAAAAGGGCCGCAAAGGGCAGCATAAATAAAAGCGACCAGAAAACAACGGCGTGGGGCTGGTGAGCTTCCCACCACTCTGCCTTTAAAAGCGGCAGGACTGCGATGCATAAAAGGAGCCCGGCAAAGGGCACGCAGAGCCACAGGGGCACGGCCGCCGTCTCCCCGGCTGCTTCTTCCGCCGCCAGGGCTGTCATCGGATGATTCAGCAAAAACAGCCCCAGGCTCCCGCAAAAAGCGACGAACTTTTTCATGATAAGCCTCCAAATTTCCTTCTCTAAATATTTTCTCAATCTGAGCATTCATTATAACAGCTTCCCATGGCAAAAACAACGGCACTCAGCACAAAAAAGCCGGAAGAAAATGAGAAAACATGGGCATTTTAACGACAATTCAGGCCGGGCACAGCGAAGATTCCCGCCATGCCCGGCCTTTCCCGGTTAAAACATGATTTTATTGAAGCCGCCTTCCGGCGCCAGGATGTAGGAGCCGTCAAAGCCGCATTCTTTCGCCAGCCGCACGGCCGCCTGGAACTGCCAGGCTAACGTATCCGTCCGGTGGCTGTCGGAGTTTATGATAATCTTTCCGCCCAGTCTCCGGATTTCTTTCAGAAGCGCCGGAGACGGATAGGGTTCCCGCCGGAATCCTCTGGACATGGCACCGGTGTTGATCTCAAACAGTGCGCCGGATTTGGAGAGCTCCCTCACGGCCGCCATGGCCGGTTCCAGATAGGCATCGCAGTTCTCGTCAAAGAGATGGCCGTCCTGGTTGAATTTGGTAATCAGATCCACATGGCCAATGATATCGCAGGCCGTAAGCTCCGCTGCTTTCGCCTCCCTGGCGTAGTAATCTGCCGTCATCCCGTACCAGTCCCCGCCCCAGAGGCGGTTTACGGCGTCCTTAAGGATTTCTTCGGATTCATCCACCATCACGGCTTCTTTGTCCTTTATGATCTGGTGGACGGAGCCGATCACATACTCCGCCGGCTGGAGCGGCCCCATGCTGTCCCGCTCGATGCCGATGTGGAGATTCAAGCGTCCCCGGTACCGTTCCTTTAATTCTTCCATTTCTTCCATATAAAGACGGTATTTCCCGTCGTTCATCCCAAAGGTGCCGTCCTCGGAATAGGCATAGCCCGAAAGGAAGCCGTGCTCGGAAATCCCGAAATCCGTAAGTCCCGTATCCCATGCGGCCTTCACCATCTCCGCCGGCGTGTTCCGCCCGTCCCCGTAGACGGTATGGGCGTGGAAATCTGCCCTGAGACTCATTTTGATTCCCCCTCTAAAAAGAACGCGTTCGTCCACGCCTTCCTGCCCATGGCGTCCTCGCACTCCACCCGGACATACGTTTCATCGCCTCTCAACACATGGCGCCCGCCAGTAAGCGGCGTCACATGATGGAGAATCGTCTCGCTCCGCCCCACTGGGCCGCCCACGATGAAGTTGATCCGCTCTGCCTTGGAGCATTCCACGAACACCTCTCCGTCCTCGATGCCCCACTGGTAAATGGACGGCCCGGCAGAGAAATAATAGTCGCCGGCCATCAGGTGGTTTACGATGGCCTCGTGGGACAGCTCCTCGGAGCGCACCATCACGAAGCCGCCGAAGCTGTCAAAAAATTTCGGCGGGTTGTGGTTGTCATCGGAGGCAAAGCCGCCGACTCTCGTCCCTTTCCTTAACATGGCTTCCCAGAACACGCTGTCGTAACCCTCGCCGCACTCCACGACGGTGCCGTAGTTGTAGACCTCCACGGCCCACACATGCTTTAAGTCTGCCACCTCATCCATCTCTACCCGCGACCAGGCCGGATGGTTGTAGGTGGTAAAGCAGCCACGGGCATTTAAGGTGTCGATCATGTCCTGGGCCGCCTTAAGTCCGTCCCATTCTCCGTAAAACCGCGGCGGAATGAGCCTCTCCCCGTGCTTTAGGAGCTTTTCCCCTGCCGCCTTCCGCATGGCCTCATTTCCCAGGATCCCGTGGATGTGGTGGGTCTTTTTCACATAGCTTCCCGTCTCATCCAAAAGGTTCACCGATGCCTCCACGCCCGGGAGCAGGATGAAGGTTTCCCCGTCGATCTGATCCCTGAGATCCGTATAATAGTCGTGCTCGCTGAGGCAGAGGAAATGGTAGCCGTTATTTTTATAAAACGCCGCTGCCTCTGCCGACGTAAGTCTTCCGTCGGAATTTGTCGTGTGGGAATGCAGGTTCCCTTTATACCAGCTTCCGCTTTCCGAAAACATTGTCTTTCTCATGGTTTCCTCCATTTTTAAAAGGGAGGCGCGCCCGGCGCTTCCCCAAATAATTTCCTTATGCTGCGCCCGATGCCTGATCGGCCACCGGGAGGCAGTTGCGCTTCTCCACGGACAGGTACACCTTCGCGCCGTCCTCGAAGATCGAGAAGCTCCGAAACAGGGTATCGGCATAAATCCGGATGCCGTTTACGAGAATCGTGTACCGCAGCACGTTTCCTCTGGAACGGCTCTCGAGCACCGTCCCCTCCCATTCGTAGGAGCCTGCCGGGTTCTGTTTTTCCCTGGAAATGGCGATGGTTTCCGGACGGATGGCGATGGAATCGCCTGCGGCCGGCGTGAGGCCTGTGAGCAGACGGAACTCTGCCGGGCCTAAGACATTGTAGTTTCCGATGAAGCCGGCTGCAAACCTTGTCTTCGGATCCGTGTAGATTTCGATGGGCTTTCCGAGCTGCTCGATGCGCCCTTCGTTTAACAGGCAGATGCGGTCGGACATAATCATGGCCTCATCCTGATCATGGGTGACGAAAATCGTCGTAATATTTAACTCCTTCTGGATCCGGCGGATTTCAATCTGGAGGCTCTTTCTTAACTTGGCGTCGATGGCGCTTAAAGGCTCGTCGAGAAGCAGCACCTTCGGCTTCGTCACGATGGCGCGGGCCAGGGCCACGCGCTGCTGCTGGCCGCCGGAAAGCTGGCCGGGATAGGCGTGAATCTTGTCTTCCATGCCGATCATCTTTAAGGCATCGGTGATTTCCCGACGGATTTCCTCCTTCGGAAGCTTTTTGATTTTAAGGCCGAAGGCCAGGTTCTGTTCTACGGTCATGTTGGGGAACAGGCTGTACTGCTGGAACACCATCCCGATCTGCCTGAGCCTTGCATCCATGTCCGTAATGTCCTTTCCTTCCAGGAAAATCTTCCCTTCCTGAACCTCCTCCAGACCGGCAAGGCAGCGAAGCAGCGTACTTTTCCCGCAGCCGGACGGCCCGAGGAGCGTGAGAAGCTCTCCTTTTTCCACTTCCAGGTCGATTCCCTTTAATACATGGAGGGAACCGAATTTTTTATTGATATTTTGAAAGGTTATGTAAGCCATTATTTCTCCCTTCTCTCCTTCTGCTTATTCTGACTCTTGTGGACGGCGTAGTTGATCGCCAGCGAGATCAAAAGCAGGATGATGACGGCAGAGCTTAACTCCTGGGTATCCGCCTGCCGGTTTCTGTAAAGGAACGCCTGCGCCGTCTCATACTGGGACGAGGCGATGATCTTGATAATTGCGAAATCTCCGAAAAGCCCGGCAAAGCCCATGAGCGCCGACGCCGCAAGCCCCGGGAAAATCGACGGGATCACGACGGTCACATAGCTGTAAAACTTCCGGCAGCCGAGCATCTGGGCCGCCTCCAAGATTCCTTTTGTGTTGACGGCATAGAGGCTGTTGCGGATTCCCTGGTAAGTGACCGGCAGGACGAAGACGCAGTAAATGCAGGCCAGCATCACCACACGGTTTGCAAAGACCGTCCCCGACCCGGCGTACATGGAAAGCACCGAGGTCGCCACAATGATACCGTTTATGGTAGTAGGGATCAGGCAGAAGATCTGCACCACCTTCTCCATGTTCGGCAGATAGACAATCACCACGTATAACGCCAGCAAAACGCTCACGTTTGTGATGAGGACGGGAAGCGCCGAAATCACAATGCCCCTTAAGATGCCCATGAGGAACGCCTGGTTGGTAAGCGTCGAAATGTAATACTGTATGGTAAAGCCCTCGGGCAGGATGGAGATCCACCTGTCTGCCAGGGAGTAAACAAACATGACTGCGAGCGGCATAATTAAGAATACCGCGGCCGCTGCTTTAATGGCAAACATCGCGCCTTTATGTTCTCTCATGATCTCATCCCTTTCTCAAAATGCCTTTTTAAAAGGTTGGTTGCGCCAATTTCAATCAGTACGATGGCAAGCAGCACGATGGATAAGGCGCTTCCAAGCTCCGGCCTCTGCCGCACGTCGCCCACGAACATGTCGACGATTTTGATGGGCAGCAGGGAAATGCTGTTGTTAATCAGAAGATACGGCGTGGCATAGGCTGCGACGGCGTTGGAAAACAGCATGTTGAAGGTTCCTAAAATTCCCGGCATCATGACCGGGATTCCCACCTGGAGCCAGAACCGGCGGCTCCCGGCGTTCATGAGCCTGGCAGCTTCCTTCCACTCCCGCCGCACCTTATCGAAAGTGGGAAGAAGAAGCAGCGTCCCCATGGGAACCTGGAAATACACGTAGACGATGAACATGCCTCCCATGGAATACAGGTTATATTCCGAAAGGGGTGCAAAGCCGATGGCCCGCGCAATGAGCACGAAGACACCGGACGTGCCGAGCACCGTGATGAACGCAATCGCAAGGGGAAGCCCGCTGAAGGAGGAAGTCAGGTTTAAAAGGGACAGATACCATGCCTTCCCGCGTCCCTTGCTGCGGCTTAAGGCCATGGCAAGGAAAAAGTCGATGAGAAGCCCCACAAACGTGGATGCAAACGTGACCCAAAGGCTGTTCTGGATGGCTGTCCGGTACACAGGCTTTTCAAAGATCTCCATGAAATACCGGAGAGAAAATCCGCCGTCTCCGCCGAAGCTTTTCGTAATCATTCCAAATAACGGCACACATTCAAAAAGGATTACAATCAGTCCCAGAGGCAGGAATAGGAACATCCTGCCTCCGGCTTTCTTAAAATTTTTCATATTTTCCTCCGATGGCCTAGCCCATCAACGGGATGATCTCTTCTTCCCATCTGGTTGCGATTTCCGTGCAGACCTCCGATACGGCGTCGTTGTCCGTAAGCGGGATGGTGTCCGTGTATTCGGCATCGTCAATCATCTTGGCGGAAAGCTCTTCCGGAATCTCCACATCGCTGCGGATCGGACGGGCATAGCCTCTGGCTCTGTCGATCTGGCCCTCATCGCTTAACAGGTATTCCACAGCCAGAGCTGCCGCATGAGGATGCGGCGCATATTTGTTGATTAAGAGGCAGTAGCCGGACTGGATGGCGCCGTCCTGCATGATATGGCAGTCCAGGTTGGCATCCGGGTTGATCTCGCTCACCAGCTCTTTATACCGCAGGGTCTGATAATCCCAGTGAAGGTAAAGGTCAACCTCGCCTCTTGCCATTCTCTCCTGGCTGTAATCGCCGGCATCCAGGCGGCCTGCCGCGGCCAGCTCCTTGAAGAACTCGATGGCCGGGTCGATGTTGTCGATGCCGCCGCCGAGGGCATATGCACAGGACAGCACTGCCATCTGGGAGGAAGCGCCGCGGACTACGTCGCCGATGGTGACGCGGCACTCACTGTTTTTTAAATCTGCCCAGGACGTAATCGGCGTACCGATGTTGTCAAGGTTCTGAAGGCTGCTCATGGTTCCAAGGTAGCTGATAACCCATTTTCCGTCGGGATCCTTTGCCCAGTCGGGAATGGAGTCCCAGGTGGTCGCCTTATAGGGCTGCACCACGTCCATCTCCACGGCCATGGGCCCGAACGCCTGGCCCACATCGCCGATGTCCTTGGTCGGGGCGTCTTTTTCATTTTCAAAAGTCGAAAGCTCTTCTGCGGAGCTCATATCGCTGTCTGTATGGGAAATTCCGTAGGTGTCTGTGATGGCCTGCCAGCTTCCTGCCCAGTTCGCCCAGTCATCCGGCATTCCGACGGAGGCAACGGCCCCCTCTTTCTTTGCTTCTTCCACAATCTCATCCAGAGTTAAGGACGTGAGATCGACGGTTTCCTTGGCCTCTGCACTGCTGCATGCCGTAAGGAGCGTGGCCGCGGCACATACATACGCCGCCGTACGGATCAGTTTTTTCTTCATTTTCATGGATACTCATTCCTCCTGATTCATTCTCTCTTCGTTTTTCTGTACGCCAACAGTATAACAGCAGGCAGCACTTGGCAGCTATCAGGATTCCGATAAATGGCCGTAAAAAAGACGGCTAAACCATGTAAAATGGCAGCCGCCTGTGTATAGCCGTCCTGGGGGAATGTAAAAATTTTGTAAAAACGGCGGGTACCAAGGGCAGAAATCCTCCTGTAAGCAAGCTTACGTCGGATTTCTGTCTTTGTTACCCTGGTATCATCACATCATTTTCTTTATTGTCTCGCAAAGCTCGGCAACGGCCTCTTCTTCCTTGCCGTTTTTGATGTCCTCCACCACGCAGGTGCGGATATGGCTGGACAAAAGAACCTTACAGAAACCGTTTAACGCCGCCTGAACGGCCGAAACCTGAACCAGGATGTCCGTACAGTAGCGGTCGTCCTGAACCATGGATTTGATGCCGCGCACCTGGCCTTCGATCCGGTTTAAGCGCCGGATCAGATCCTTTTCTTCCTCGGGATCCCGGTATTTATGGCGGCAGGCGCACTCCTCTTTCTCTCTCTCTTCCAAACGTTTTCCTCCTCTAGCCTACGACCTTGTAATCCTGGTCTTCCACGGCCTTTTTCAGGGTGTCAAAGGGCACTTCCTCGCTCATGGTGACGACGGCCGTTCCCTCCTTGTGGCTTACGGCTGCGCTCTCCACGCCCGGGATAGCCTCCAGACACTTCTTCACTCTCGCCTCACAGTGCTCGCACATCATGCCTTCGATCTTCATTGTCTTTTCCATAGATTTTGTCTCCTTTTTCTTTTTTGCTTTTATTTTTTTGTCCCTGTCGGAACGGTGCATGTCAAAGAAATTGAGCCGCAGCGCGTTGGAAACAACGCAGAAGCTGGAAAGGCTCATGGCAGCCGCGCCAAACATGGGGTTGAGCTTCCATCCAAAGATCGGGATCCATAAGCCCATGGCGAGGGGGATTCCGATCACGTTATAAAAGAAGGCCCAGAACAGGTTTTCATGGATGTTCCGGAGGGTCGCCCGGCTTAAGCGGATGGCCGCCGGCACGTCGCTTAAGCGGCTCTTCATCAGAACCACGTCGGCCGCGTCGATGGCAATGTCGGTTCCTGCGCCGATGGCGATTCCGATGTCTGCGCGGGTCAGGGCCGGCGCGTCGTTGATGCCGTCGCCCACCATGGCGACGCGTCCCTTGGATTTTAAGGAACGGATCACGCTCTCCTTGCCGTCCGGCAGAACGCCTGCGATGACCTCGTCGACACCGGCCTGGGCGCCGATGGCCTTCGCCGTCCTCTCGTTGTCACCGGTTAACATCACCACGCGGATGCCCATGTTCTGAAGCTCTTTTACGGCCTGCGGGCTGTCCTCTTTTATGGTATCGGCCACGGCGATGATGCCGAGAAGCGTCTTGTTTTTCGCAAAGAATAATGGAGTCTTTCCGGCTTCCGCCAGGGCCTCCGCCTGCTTTTTCATGGCCTCCGGCACGTCTGCGCGGCTTCCGATGAAGGAAAGGTTTCCGCCAAACAGCTCTTCCCCGGAAAGCTTCGCCGTAAGCCCGTTTCCTGGAAGCGCCGCAAAATCTGTCACATCCCCGGCCTCAATGCCGTCTTCCTCAGCCTTTTTGAGCACCGCTTTCGCCAGGGGATGCTCGCTCTTTTTCTCAAGAGCGCAGGCCAGGGAGAGAAGCTCTCGTTCCGAAAGCCCAGCAGCCGGGAGAAGCTCCGTCACCTTCGGCTCGCCGCTTGTGATGGTTCCTGTTTTATCTAAGGCCACAATCTCCGTCCGCCCGGTTTCCTCTAAGGACACGGCCGTCTTAAAGAGGATGCCGTTTTTCGCACCCATGCCGTTTCCCACCATGATGGCCACCGGCGTCGCAAGGCCGAGGGCACAGGGGCAGCTGATGACGAGGACGGAAATTCCCCTCGCCAGGGCAAAGCCAGCCGTCTCGCCGGCAAGGAGCCAGCCAACAATCGTAAGGAGCGCGATGGCGATGACCGCCGGCACGAACACGCCGGATACCTTGTCGGCCACCTTTGCAATGGGCGCCTTCGTGGCCGCCGCATCGCTCACCATTTTAATAATCTGGGACAGGGTCGTATCCTCGCCGACGCGGGTCGCTTCACAGCGGATAAAGCCCGACTGGTTAACCGTGGCCGCCGAAACCATGTCCCCGGCCTCTTTATCCACCGGGATACTCTCGCCGGTGAGGGCCGCCTCGTTGACGGCGCTGCTTCCTGTGAGGACGACGCCGTCCACCGGGATGTTCTCCCCCGGCCGCACCACGAAAATATCGCCTTTCTTCACCTGGGCGATGGGAACCACGGTTTCCTTTCCGTCACGTTCCACCACGGCCGTCTTCGGCGCCAGCTTCATCAGGCCCTTTAAGGCGTCCGTCGTCCGCCCCTTCGACCTGGCCTCTAACATCTTCCCGACGGTAATGAGCGTCAGGATCATGGCTGCCGACTCAAAGTAGAACTCGTGCATGTAGGTCATGACGCCTTCCATGTCGCCGTGAAGCTGGGCATTGCTCATGGCAAAGAGCGCGTAGGTACTCCAGACAAAAGAAGCGCCGGAGCCGAGGGCCACCAGCGTATCCATGTTGGGCGCGCCGTGGAGAAGGCCCTTAAAGCCGCTTATGAAAAATTTCTGGTTGATGACCATGACGATTCCCGCAAGGAGAAGCTGGAGAATCCCCATGGCCACATGGTTTTCCGCAAAAAATCCCGGCACCGGCCAGCCCCACATCATATGTCCCATGGAAAAGTACATAAGAATAAGAAGAAAGCCGAGCGATGCAATCAGCCGTCTTTTTAAAACCGGCGTCTCATGATCGGCAAGCGCCTCCTCGTCCGCGGAAAGCGACGATGCCGCCACGGCCTCATCGCCCTTTAAGGACGCGCCGTATCCGGCATTCACAACAGCCGCCACAATATCTGACGGCGCTGCCGTCCCCTCGACGCCCATGGAATTCGTCAGAAGGCTGACGGAACAGGACGTGACGCCGGGCACCTTGGAAACAGCCTTTTCCACACGGGCGCTGCATGCCGCGCAGCTCATTCCGGTAACTGTATATTGTTCCATTTTCGATCCCTCCTGGTATCTGACAATGCTTTTACACGCAGGCGCGCGTCTTGCTCCCGGCCGCTTTCCGGCCTGCGGCGGAGTCCGGATGGGACTGCCCCTCGCGCCTCTTTTTATACCCTTACTAGGTATGCCTATATCATATCATAAAATCGGCCGTTGTCAAGAGAGAAGTGAAAAAAAGACGCATCATTCCTTCTATCTCTAATAGGATGATGCGCCTGTCTGAATTTTTTATTCTATGATTTTCCTGCCTTTATTCGGCCGTTCCCTCTGCGGCGTCCTCCGCTTCAGAAGCTTCCGCGTTCTTCACAGGAGAAACCGTCACGACAACGGCGTCCAGATCCGCCATCAGATCCACGTCTTTATCGGAGGCGATGGCCAGGTCCCTGACTTTAATGGAATCTCCCACATGCAGATTTCCCACATCCAGCTCAATCTTTTCCACAAGCGCTGCCGGAACAGCCTTGTAGGGAATTTCTTCCATAAGCTGCTGCAAAACGCCCGCCGTCACCTTATCATGGTTTAGCAGGCGGATTTCCGCAACGGAATGTACCTTCTCCCCGCTTACGAGCGCCTGGAAGTCGATCTCATCCACCTGGTTTTTAAGGGGATTGTAGTCAATCTCTTTAATCAGGACGTTCCTCTTCTCTCCGTCCACATCCAGCATGATCTGGCTTCCTTTTTTGTTTGTCTTCACAAGGCGCTCCACATCTGCCTTCTGCATCTTCACCGGCACAGACTCCTTCATTTCCCTGCCGAATACGATTCCCGTAACATATCCCTCTCGTCTGAGTTTTTTCGCCTTGACATCCATTGTTCTTTTTTCAGCTTTTAAAGTATTCATTTATCTTTTCCTCCATCAAACTGATATAACGGATTGCTTATCGGCCTATGTTCCTGTTTCGCAAACTCCTTTGGGAAAACCGCGCGGGACGGGCAGAAGTGCCTGCCGCAGACGGCAGACCCGCAGGCGGGATTTTATTCCTGATAGGTCTTGGTAAGTAACCTTTCTTTTTGTTACAACCGTATTATAACATCTATATTTTAAAATGCAAGAGGGAATTTTATTTTTTTAGATGCCTGCGATCCGCTCCCGGCAAGCCTCCGGCTCAAAAAAAGATTTCCCATATAGAAAAAACGGAACAGGCCATGTCTGACAGCGGCGAGGCCATCGGTTCCCTGGACACCATGGCCCAGCCGCGGCTTCCGAAGCTTCTCTCTTGCTGATAAAAAACTTTTGCAAATTCAGCAGACGTGGTATAATGTTCATAACGTGAACATTATACCTGCAAATATCCTTCACACATTGCGTTTAACAAAACGCGGCGCCCTGACAGAAAGGATGTGATTCATCCAATGCCGACACTGGATAAAATTTACATGGCAGTCATGTGCGGTACGAAAGATGGAAATATTCGATTTGCAGAGCTTCAAAAGCTCCTTTCGTCCTTGGGGTTTCAGGTACGCATAAAGGGGGATCATTTTATCTATTATAAAAACGGAGTAGATGAAATTATCAACATTCAGCCCCACGGCAGCAACGCCAAACCTTACCAGGTAAAGCAAGTCAGAAATATAATACTGAAATACAAACTGGAGGTGTAAATATGCATAAATACGAACGCATCATTTTCTGGTCAGAAGAAGACGGCCGCTGGCTGGTCGATGTCCCGGAGCTCTCCGGCTGTATGGCAGACGGCAGTACGCCATATGAGGCGCTGCAAAATGCGGAACAGGTCATCTCCGAATGGATTGAAACCGCCAAGGCTCTTGGCCGGCCCATCCCTGAGCCAAAAGGCCGGCTTCTTTACGCATAATCTCAGCAGCTTTTCCATACCGCAAAAGCCCCGCCGGCAAACGCCGTCCGGGGCTTTGTGCATTTTCGGAGGAACGAAAAACAACAGCTTACAGGCCGTTTAACTCCCTGGCCCTGTGGCAGGCCACGAAATGACCCGGGAGCACCTCCTCTCAGAACTTCCCGTCGTGTACCTTTTCCATTGGCAGGGCAGAAAGCTCCGTCCCCGCCCCGTGGGCTGCCGGCATTCCAAGGGAAAGAATGGCTTCCAGGCGGAATTTTTCCGGGAAACCGAGGCAGCGCCTGACGTATTCCTCCGTTGTCTCCTCCTCCGGAGTCCTGCGGAGCCGTCCCTGGATCCAGCAGCTTCCCACGCCCAGGCTGTCAGCCATCAGGTGCATATTGGACAAGACGATGGAACAGTCCTCAATCCATGTGTCGGAAAGCTCCGAATCGCCGATCACCACAATCGCGGCTGCGGCATTTGCAAGCATTTTTGCAGCGCCGGCCCGGCATTCTGAGAGCTTTAACAGCATCTCCTTATCCCTCACGACGATAAGCTCCCACGGGCGAAGCCCGCGGCCAGACGCCGACAGAAGTCCCGCCTGTACAATTTCCGTCAAAAGTTTCTCCGGGATTGGTTCTTTTGTGTACTGCCTGACACTGCGCCGGTTCTGCATCATTTCCAGTAATTTCATAGTCTTAACTCCTCTCCTGATATGTTTCCTTTCTTGTACTATGTCCGCTTTGCGGCCATGGGCCTCCGGCGGAACCTGGCACCAGGATTTCTGCGGGGAACGCAGAATCCAGAATGCACAGGTACAATAACCGTCTCACAGTTATTATACCGCAGGTTTCTCATATAAAAAACAAGATTTGCATTTCCCTTTGCGATGTAACGCGATACGGCCAAATATGAGAAAATACCATTCAGACAACTAGGAATATGATAGAGAAATTCGTATATGAGTGCTATAATAAAAATCGGGGGCAGAATTTATGGTACATGGAATTGCGATTATGGGATTAAATGGGTGTGGAAAATCTACACTTGCACATGAGGTCTGTAAATATCTTAATTACTTTGAAATTGATTTAGAGGATTATTTTTTCCCAGAACAAAAGAAATCACGGCAATCCATTCTTGAACATCAATATGATGTTGAATGTGAGCATTTAGGAGAAATTCCGTATTCTGTGCCTCGTTCAAAAAGAGAAGTACAAGAAATGATTCGTGATGAAATAAAAAGGCATGCACAGTTTGTTATATCTGGTGTAACAATGAACTGGGATAAAGATATTTTGGAGGCAGTTGATGCAGCATTTATTTTGGAAGCACCAACTGAGGAACGAGTGAAAAGGGTTCAGCATCGAGAAGAAATCCGATTCGGTTCACGTGTTATGCCAGGCGGTGATATGTATGAACAACAAAAAGCATTTAGAAATATTATAGCTGGTAAAAGTAATCAGACGGTCGAAGAAAGTGCAAATAGATTGAAATGTGTCAAAGTCAAATTGGACGGAACCAAAAGTATTAACGAAAATGTTGCTATCATTGTGAGGACAATAGAAAAATTATAATTGTAGATTTAGTGATAAGCGAAGAATGGAAGGAAGTATATAAATGAGTATTGACTTAAATTTTTGGAAATATCGAAGCGGCGTATATCTGGATAATGCGATGGTGTACCAAAAAGCCTGCTGTGATAATGAGCAAGTCGAGGGATTGGAACAGCTTCCAATCGATGCCATCTTAAAAGAAACAGCAGCAGTCTTCCACGAGTGGACTTCACTTGACCCATTCAACTACGAGAGAGAAGGGCGCGGTTCTTTCCAGATTTCGGCAACTCCACAAACGGTTCGTTTTGACTGTTATTCGATGGAGCGGGCCGATATGAAGCGGTTTTCATCAATTCTGTCTAAATTCGGCTGTCCGTTATATGACCCACAGCAAGGCGTGCGATTTGATAAACTATGCGCGTTTTTGATAGATGAAGCTGGCGAATATAAAACACAAGTCGAGCAGTCCTTTTCCCGTTTGCTTCCCCGCTTAGAATTTTCCGCGCAGATAGTAACGTGGAATGAATATGTTCAGCTTTCAAAAACGCTCAAACATATACAATATGATGCAGGGATTCACCGGGCAAAAACCATGACAAAGGTAACTTCATTTATGAAGTTTGGAAATGCCTGGGCAAACCGCCCTTGTCAATGTAAGACCGCCCAGCTTTCGGACAAAGACCAGGCACGTCAGCTCCTGGGGGAATTACTGCAAAAATCCATGGAACGTGTTGTAAATGATTTTTTAGAGAGAACTTATTACGAATAAAAAGATGTATTCACCAGAACTTCTTTACGCATAATCCCAGCAGCTTTTTCCATACCGCAAAAGCCCCGCCGGCAAACGCCGCCCGGGGCTTTGTGCATTTTCGGAGGAACGAAAAACAACAGCTTACAGGCCGTTTAACTCCCTGGCCCTGTGGCAGGCCACGAAATGACCTGGGAGCACCTCCTCGGCCGCAGGCGTCTTCGCAAAGCAGATGTCCTTCGCATAGGGACACCGCTTCGCAAACCGGCACTCATCCGGCGGATCAATGGGGGATGTGATCTCGCCCTTGATGAGCTTCCGCTCCTTCTTTTCGCCGACCTCGGGAATCGGGACAGCGGCAAGGAGCGCCTGGGTGTAGGGATGGAGCCGGCGGCGGAACATTTCCTCCGAATCGGCAAACTCCACCATCATGCCCAGATACATAACCATGATCGTGTCGGACATATGGCGCACGACGGCCATGTTGTGGGTGATGAACATGTAGGTCAGCCCCAGCTCCTCCTGAAGATCCTGCATCAGGTTGATGACCTGTGCCTGGATCGACACATCCAGGGAAGAAACAGGCTCGTCGCAGACGATGAACTTTGGATTTAACGCCAGAGCCCTCGCCACGCCGATTCGCTGGCAGCGCCCGCCGTCAAGCTCGTGGGGGTACGAGTTGGAGAGGCGCCTTGCAAGGCCGACCGTGTCCATAAGCTCCGCCACGCGGCGGTCAAGCTCTCTTCCCTTCATCTTGCCGTAGATGAGAAGCGGCTCGGCGATGAGCTGTCCCACCGACATACGCGGGTTCAACGACGCAAACGGATCCTGAAAAATCATCTGGATATCCTCACGGAGCGTCTTGATCTCCGAATGGCTGATGCGCGTGATGTCGCGGCCGTCAAACAGGATTTTCCCGTCCGTGGACTCATAAAGATGGATGATGGTACGGCCCAGCGTGGACTTCCCGCAGCCAGACTCGCCGACGACGCCGAGGGTCTTTCCCCTCTCAATCGTAAACGAAACGTCGTCCACGGCGTGAAGCTGCCCTCCGGAAGAAGAAAAATACTTTTTCAGGTTTTTCACCTCAAGAATGTTGTCCATAGCTTATTTTCCTCCTTCCTTCATCATGATGCATTTCACCATGTGGCCCGGCGCCACCTCCACCTTCGGCATCACGCCATGGCGGCAGGCGTCCGTCGCATGGGGACACCTGGGCGCGAAGGCACAGCCGTCCGGAAGCTGTGACGGATCCGGCATCATGCCGGCGATGGGCTTTAACCGGTGCACCTTCTGGCTGAAGTTCGGCAGGGAGCCGAATAAACCGATGGTATAGGGATGTCTGGTATCATTGTAAATCTGCTCTAAGGAACCGCTTTCCACGATATCCCCGGCATACACGACGGCCACCCGGTCGCAGACCTCGGCCACGACGCCAAGGTCATGGGTAATGAGAAGCAGCGATGTTCCCAGCTTCTTTCTTAAGTTCTCAATGAGATCCAGTACCTGCTCCTGAATCGTCACGTCGAGAGCCGTCGTCGGCTCGTCGGCCAGAAGAAGATGCGGGTTGCAGGCCAGGGCGATGGCGATGACGATACGCTGGCGCATGCCGCCGGAAAACTGGTGGGGGAACTCCGAATGGCGGCGTCCCTCGATGTTTACCATCTCCATCATTTCCGTGGCCTTGATAAGCGCCTCCGCCCTGGAAAGCTTTTTATCGCTGTGGAGCCGGATCACCTCGGCAATCTGCTCGCCGACGGTGAGCACCGGGTTTAAGGCCGTCATCGGGTTCTGGAAAATCATGGAAATCTCGCCGCCGCGGATTTTCCGCATCTCCGCCTCTGATTTCTTAAACAGGTTTTCCCCGTTATAATACACCTCGCCGGAAACCACCTTGCCCGGCGGGTTGGGGACAAGCCGCATGACGCCGAGGGCCGTCGTCGTCTTTCCCGCGCCTGTCTCCCCGACGAGGCCAAGAGCCTCGCCCTTTTTAATCGTAAACGAAATATCGTTGACTGCCTTCACCACCGACTTGTCGACAGTATAGTGAATAGACAGATTTTTCACTTCTAACAGGTTCTCGGACATTCTTAGCCTCCTTATTGCTTTAATCTCGGATCAAGTGCATCACGAAGGCCGTCTCCGAAAAGATTGAATGCAAATACCGTAAGCATGATGGCGATGCCCGGGAACGTGATGACATGATAATAGTCACGGATGTAGCTTCTTCCCGTGGAGAGCATGGAGCCCCACTCCGGCGTGGGCGCCGGGACGCCAAGCCCGATGAAGCTTAAGCCCGATATGTTTAAAATTGCCGTGGCAAGTCCCATGGAAACCTGGACGATGATTGGCGCCAGGGAGTTGGGCAGCACGTACTTAATCATGAGCCAGATGTCGCCGGCCCCCGTGGCTCTGGCCGCCTCGATGTACTCCTGGTTCCTCACGGTGATGACGGCCGACCTGGCGACCCTGGCGAAAGCCGGGATGCTGCCGAGGCCGATGGCGATAATCAGGTTCGACATGGAGCTTCCAAGAGCCGCCACAACGGAAATTCCAAGAAGCAGGTTGGGAACCGCCATGAAAATATCAATGATACGCATGAGCACGTTGTCCACAACGCCGCTGTAAAACCCGGCCACACAGCCGATGCCGACGCCGATGACGCAGGCGGCCGCCACGGCCGTAAGCCCGATGGTGAGGGACGTCCGGCAGCCCCAGACAATCCGCGTAAACATGTCGCGCCCCAGCTCATCCGTCCCGAGAAGGTGCTCCGACGACGGGGCCGCAAACGCATTGTCCAGATGGAGCGTCACATAATCCGGGTCGGAAATCTGTGCCGGGAACAGGGCGCAGACCGTCAGCACAACGATGATAAAAAGTCCCACGACTGCCGTCTTGTTCCGCATGAACCGCTTGATAATATCCTTTGCCATGCCCCGGCTGGAAATGGAAAAATCACCGAGATCGGCGTAATTTTCTGCCGGAGCCGTCTTTTTCGTATCGCTCATTCTATGCCGCCTCCTTCTTAACAGCCGCTTTGGCAGCCTTTGGTTTCACGTACTGGGAGCGGATCCGCGGATCCACATAGGCGTAAAGCACGTCGACGATCAGGTTGCAGAAGGCCATGACGACGGCGATGAACAGGATGCCGCCCTGCACAAGCGGCGCATTCTTCACGTTGATGGCGCTGATAATCAGGTTCCCGAGTCCGGGGATCGCAAACACCACCTCGCTGATGGCGGAACCGCCGAGCATACGGCTGAAGTTGATGCCGATGAGCGTCATAACCGGGATGATGGCGTTCCTTAAGGCATGGACGCAGATGATAATCATTTCCTTCTGTCCCTTGGCCCTGGCTGTCCGCACATAGTCCTGACGGATGGCCTCCAGCATACTGGAGCGGGTCATACGCATGATGCCGGCCGACGACGCCGTACCGATGGTGATGGCAGGCAGGATCCAGTGCTTCCAGGAAGTGATCCCGGCCGCCGGAAGAACGCCGAGTTGCACGGAGAACAGCAGGATTAACAAAAGCCCCAGCCAGAAGTTCGGCATGGAAACGCCGACCATGGCGATGACGCGGACGATGTTGTCCCAGATGGAATACTGCTTGACCGCCGAAATGATCCCCAGGGTGATTCCGATAACGACGGAAACCAGGGTGCTCACGATAGTCAGCTTAAAGGTTGTCGGGAACCTGGCAATGATCTCGTCGATCACCGGCTGCTTCGTCGTGTAGGAAATGCCCAGATCCCCGTGAAGGGCGTCGGCAATGTAGTTTACATACTGCACGAGGAACGGGTCGTTTAAGCCGTTTTCCTCGTTGAACATCGCAATGTCTTCCTCCGTCGCCATATCGCCAAGCACGTACTTCGCCGGCTCACCCGGGGAAAAATACAGCATGCTGAACACGAGAAGGACGACTCCAAGCATGATCGGGATCATCATCAGGATCCGGCGTCCGATGAATTTGAGCATGGACTCATCTCCTTTCCAGATATACAAAACGGGCGGGCGACCGAAACACCGGCCCGGCCCCCGCCCGATGAAGGTTACTCATTTACTCGTAAACAACCCAGTCTACGATGTTCTGCCTGTCGATCCGGCGGTCATAGACGTAATTCTCGATCTTGTCGCTGACGCCGTAGATCGTGTCGATCTCTGCAAAGGGGATGGAGAAGCGTATCTCGTCTAAGTAATCCTGGATCTCTTCCTCAAGGGCAGTTCTCTCGTCCGTATCGTAGAGAGTCTTTAATTCCTTTAGCATGGAATCCAGATGATCGTCGTTTGGCGCCAGTCTGGAGCCGAATTCCTTCTCATAGATAATGAGGATGTTGGAAATCTCGTCTGCCGTCGCAACGCGGATGGACGTCTCCCACGGTCCCTGGGCCTCTCTGGTTGCAAGGGCGCTCTGCTCGATGTTGACCTTGACGCCGACGGCCTCCCAGTATGCCTGTACGATCTGTGCCATTCTCTGGTACTCAGTTCCCGGAAGGATGTGGAGCTCAAGCTCAAGGCCTGTCTCATATCCGGCTTCCTTGAGAAGTTCCTTCGCCTTATCCGGATTGTAATCCCACTCGCCGAAGTCCTTAAAGCCCTCCACCATGGACGGATAATAGCCGTTTAACACGTTGGCGCCAGCGTCAAAGGAACCGGCCACAAGCGCATTTTTATCCAGGGCATAGCAGAGTGCCTGGCGGACGCGCAGGTCAGAAAGCTTCTCGCAGTCCATGGCCATGGTAATCAGGTAGTATTTCTCCGACGGGCCCTGCTCGATGTGGTAGCCGTCGATGGCGTTGACTCTCTCGATGTCGCTGCCGCTCACGTAAAGCGCCTGGTCGGCCTCGCCGGTCTCCAGAGCGATGACACGGTTCGTCGGCTCTGCGATGACGTTCACGACGATGTTCGGCGTTGCCGGCTGCTCGCCCCAGTAGCTCTCATTTGCCGTCAGCTTGATGCTGGAGCCGGAAACCCACTCAACCATCTTGTAGGGGCCTGTACCAACCGGCATTCTGGCGTGGTTCTCAGCGCCCATCTCGGTGATCGTCTCCTCGTCGCCGATCCAGGTACGGCCGCCGCCGAGCACGTAAAGGACGGCTGCATACGGCTCATACATGGCAAGGACAACCGTGTGGTCATCTTCCTCATAGGAATTGTCCGGATCGTACCAAACCATCGTGGACTGGGCCGTCGGCTCATCCAGGGAACGTCTTAAAGAAAACAGCACGTCGGAAGCCGTAAACGCGTTTCCGTTCGAGAACACCACGTCCTCACGGAGCTTGAAACGGATATGGGTGTCGTCGATGAACTCCCACTCTGTCGCCAGACGCGGCAGGATATTGCCCTCGGAGTCACGATCCACAAGGCTGTCATAAATCAGGTTGTCGATCAGGTTGACGCTGAGGCCGTTTCCGCAGCAGGGATCCAGGGTCGCCGGCTCCTCCTGGTTTGCAATGACGATGGTGTCTTTCACCTTCCCGCTTCCAGCAGAAGCGGCAGTTGTCTCCGTACCCGTACTTCCGCCGGAGGAAGCGCCGGCCGCCGTTGTCTCTGCGGTCTGGGCATTTCCGCCGCCGCAGCCTGTCAGAAGCATTGCCGCACAGAGGGCGGCTGCAATCTGTCTCTTCATAATACCAATTCTCCTTTACTGATTTTTTTCACCGTCTTTCGGGATACCTGCGAGTCCCGGGACGGCGCATGTCCTGCCGTTTTTATCTGTGCTCTGCGATAAACGCCGGCACATCGGCCGCCAGAAGGCCGTCCACACTCTTTAAGCTGGGAATCCCTTCCGCAAACTTCTTTCTCATCTCCACTTCCCTGGCCGCTGCCGCCTCGGCTTTCACAAGCATCTCCTCGATGCCCTCCGGCCGGATCACCACAACGCCGTCCGCGTCTCCGAACACGATATCGCCGGGATGGACGACAGCGCCGGCACAGTTTACAGGGATGTCATACTCGCCGGAAACGCCCCATACGTTCGTTGTCGCCACGGAAATGCCGGTGCAGAATACAGGAAAGTCCATCTCTTCAATATGAAGAGAATCCGTCGCCATGCCGTTGATGACGATGCCGGCAATTCCCATGGCCTTCGCGTTGCGCGCAACCATCTCGCCAACGCTTGCAAACACCTCGTCGCCGCTGTGGTCGATGACGAGGACAGAACCCTTCGGTGCCTCCTGGATGGCCTTATAAAGGGCACAGGAGTCCTTTCCCAAAAGCTTTACCGTATAAGCTGGCCCAACTAATTTTGAATGTTTGTTGATGGGCTTCATCTTCGGATTCATAAATCCGACTCCGAGAAAATGCCCGTATGTAGCCGGGTCGGTCTTTAAAAACCGCTCGGCAAGCTCTTTTGTCCATTCCATGACAAACCCCTCCTCTATTTCTTAATCACGTCGTAGACGTCGCTTCTCCGGTTCACAAGCCCCGGCATACGCCTGCGGACATCGTCCAGATAATCCAGGTCAATATCAGCCATGATCACGCAGGCCGTCTCCCTAGCGCGGCTGATGACAGTTCCCCAGGGATCCACCACCATGGTGGAGCCGAAGGAGTTGCTGACTCCCTTTTTCTTTCCGATCTGAGCCGCCGCAATCACGTAGCTGCTGTTTTCAATGGCGCGGCATCTTAAAATTGCCTCCCAGTGGTCTTTTCCCGTCGGCGTTGTGAAGTTGGCCGGCGTAAACAAAAGCTGTGCACCGTTTAAAACCATGTAGCGGTAAAGCTCCGGGAAGCGGATATCGTAGCAGATGGAAAAGCCGAAGCAGCCAAGCTCCGTATCCAGGGTCACGATCTCATCGCCCGGCTTGATCCGCTCAGACTCGTTCGCCACAGTGCCGTCGGGAAGGGTGATGTCAAAGGTATGGAGCTTTCTGTACTTTGCGATGCACTCGCCCTTCGGGTTTAACATGGCCGTCGTATTGTATTTCCTGTCGCCGTCGGGATTGACCTCCGCGATGGAGCCGCAGTGAATGTAGATGCCGTGCTGCCTTGCCTTTTCGGCCATTAAAGAAATGGTCTCCCCGCCAGGCACCTCTTCGGGCGGCGGCGGATTGTCGCTGATGACGTTCATGACTTCCGGGAACGAGACGAGCTTTGCGCCCTTGGACGCCGCCTCGTCGATGAATTCACAGGCTGCCTTTAAGTTGGCCGCCTTGTCGTCCCTGGTATCCATCTGGACGACGCCGATCTGGTATTTTCTTATCATAATGTTCCTGCCCCCTTTTTAAATGTCCCACTTGGCGTTCATATACTCCACGATCCGGTCAACGCAGCGGGCCACGATTTTTTCACCCTTTTCCCTCGTGGCGCATGTGGCGTCGCCGACGATGGCGTTCGGCGATTTCTCCGCCATGGGCACGAAATGGACGATGTCCGCGTAATCGGCCGTCTCCGGCGGGGGCGCCACGCAGGCTGCCTTATCCATGTGCACAAGCTCCGGCTTTAAATACAGCATGACCGAGGTGCCGCACTCGCTGGCATGTCCGTGAGCCATCCGCCCCTTGCAGTCGAAAATGTCGTCGCCGTGCTGTGCCGTAAACCGCCACCAGTCGATCTGCGCCCAGTTTACGCCCCGCGTCCGCTGCCTCTCGATCATTAAGGATGTGATGATGCCCACATTCGTGGCATGGCCGCTGATGAACAGGAAATTTTTGAAGCCGTAGCCGATCAGGTTGTCAATGAGCTCTTCCATCCACATCCGGTAAAGCGGCGTGGAAACCGTGATGGTGCCCGGATAGTCGAGAAGCGCGCCGGAATCGGCAATTTCCGTCATCGGGGCAATGAGCGCCCCTGTCCGCTCCGCCACACGCTCGGAGACGGCCTCGGCGGCGAACCCGTCAGAGCCCATGGGCAGATGCGGCCCGTAGATTTCGCATGCGCCGGTGGGAATGATGACCGTGTTCGTCTGCCTTCTGCGCTCATCGAACTCCGTCCAGCTCATTTCGCGTATCTTGTACGTCTGCATATGTAACCTCCCTCAAAATTTTGTCTTCATAACCCGGATGCCCGGTGAAAAATTTCCATACAAAAGCATTTCTCATGAGATAATTCGGATTATGAGAAGTTAAATTAAAAATAAATATACGATTATATTTATCTTATTTCGATAATTTAATGCAAATTTCTCTGATTTTTGTCTTTTCAGTCACAAAATCTTGACTTCACTTTTTGTAAATGCTATAATTCACCTATGCTTCTTTACATAATCCGAATTATAAGTGAAGGTTATAAAACCTTTGTTTTTGGGGAATACACATGATCCGTAGGATTATAAATACAAAAGATATGAATCAGGTGCCAGAAGCGAGACAGGGGAAAAGAATTATGTTTATGCCATGTATTTTCTTCTGCCCCAATTGACAAAGTTCTTTGTCCCAGGTAGAATAAACATTACCCCATAAGGGGCACGGGCATTGCGATAAATACGGTAGGCGGTTAGCCACATCACCCGAAAGGGGGTGAGGCCATGCGGATTACTTTACATATCGGGCGGTTTACCGTAACGATTGTTGTAAAAAGCAGAAACCGCCACTCTGCCAAGTGACGGTTCTAATGCACTGCATTATTAACTTTCTCTGAAACAGGGCTGACCGCTTATCGGCAATGCCCTCTTCTATTTCCATTATATCGAAAATAGACGGTTTGTCAAGTATGGTTCACATCCCATTGACATTCCCCCATCCCGCCGATATAATAGTCCCCGGAACGCATTTTCACATAAAAATAAAGAAAGTTTGGTGAACCAATGAAGGGAGATCTGACCCGGGGCCCGGTCATGAAAACCATGCTGCTTTTCGCCCTGCCCATGATACTCGGAAACCTGCTCCAGCAGTGCTACAACGTCGCCGACACCCTGATTGTCGGCCGCTTTCTCGGCGCCGATGCCCTAGCGGCCGTCGGCTCATCCTATACTCTGATGACCTTTTTAACGTCGATTCTTCTCGGCCTCTGCATGGGAAGCAGTGCCGTCTTCTCCATCCGTTTCGGGCAGAAAGACGAAAACGGCTTAAAAGAAGGCATGTGCGCGTCCTTTGTCCTGATTGCCTCCCTGACGGTAATCTTAAACGCGGCCGCCTTCCTCGGCATCGACTGGATCCTTTACTTCCTGCGGGTGCCGGAAGAAATCCAGGGGCTCATGCGGGAATATCTGATTGTCATTTTCTGCGGCATTGCAGCCACCTTCTTCTATAATTACTTTGCCTCGCTCCTTCGGTCTGTGGGAAACTCCGTGATTCCCTTGGCCTTTTTGGCCGTGTCGGCCGTTTTAAACATCGTCCTGGACTTATTTTTCGTCCTGGTGTTAAACCGTGGCGTGGCCGGCGCCGCCGAAGCCACCGTGATTTCCCAGTACGTCTCCGGCATCGGCATCGCTGCCTACACCTGGATCTTCTGCCCCTATCTGCGGGTCACGAAGGCCCACTGCCGGATCCGCCTTTCCTGCGTGAAGGAAATCGCCGGCTTTTCCGTTTTAACCTGTGTCCAGCAGTCAGTCATGAACCTGGGAATCCTCATGGTACAGGGGCTCGTCAACAGCTTCGGCCCCGCCGTCATGGCCGCTTTTGCCGCAGCCGTGAAGATTGATTCCTTCGCCTACATGCCGGTGCAGGACTTCGGAAACGCCTTCTCCTCCTTCATCGCCCAGAACTACGGGGCCAAAAAAGAAGACAGGATCCGCAAGGGCTTAAAAGGCGCCGTCGCCGCCTCCGTCCTGTTCTGCGTCGTTATCTCGGCCGCCGTCTGGATGTTCGCAGAGCCGTTAATGCTTCTATTCATCGACAAAAGCGAGACGGCCATCGTCGCCGAAGGAATCCGCTACCTTCACATCGAAGGCGCCTTCTACTGCGGCATCGGCTGCCTGTTCCTGCTCTACGGCCTCTACCGGGCCCTCGGAAAACCGGGCATGTCCGTGGTTTTGACGGTCATCTCCCTCGGGACACGCGTGGCCCTGGCCTACCTGTTATCAGCCATCCCGGCCGTCGGCGTCGTCGGGATCTGGTGGTCGGTGCCCATCGGATGGGCTCTCGCTGACATCGCAGGGCTTTCCTATTACGTTGTCAGAAAAAACGACCTGCTCCGTTTTGGTTCGTGAAAGACGGCTGTTCTTTCACACATCTTTCAAACTTATTACATCTTCACTAAAGGTTTCGCTCCTATAATGAGAATCATGAAAAAAGAACGCCGTATCGGCGTGAAAAAAGGAGGAAACCTATCATGCAAGCAGCAGGAATTCAACTGCATAAGAAAAAAGTCTTTATGGCCATGACATGTTTCATGGCCGCAATTCTGATTCTGTTCTCTTCATTCCCGGCGCGCGCCGACGGAGGGCTTTCCCTTCACACAAGCTACCCGGGAATGTCCGTGAAGCCGGGCGACAGCCTGAGCATCACCGTCACCTTAGAAAACGCCAGCGGGGCCGGCGTCGACGCAGACGTCGCCCTCACCGAAAGCCCCGAGGGCTGGGACGGCTATCTCCAGGGCGGCAGCTACCAGGTAAATAAAGTCCATGTGCCGGGAGACGGAAGCGGGACAACGCTCACGCTCCATCTGACCGTTCCGAAGGATACGGCCGAGGGCACGTACACGGCCGTCATCGACGCCTCTGCGCCCGGCATGTCCGCCTCCCTTCCGATCACCTTCACAATCTCTGAGAAGGAAGAGGGAAAAGGCAGCTTCACCTCCGAGTACCCGCAGCAGGAAGGCGCCTCCGGCACCAGCTTCAGCTTCAGCACAACCTTAATCAACAACGGCCTGACAACCCAGTCATACAGCCTGTCCTCCAACGCACCGGCCGGCTGGAGCGTCTCCTTCACGCCCTCCGGTGAATCCACAAAAATTGCCGGCATCGACGTGGAATCCGGCGAAAGCAAGGGCATCAACGTGTCTGTCGTCCCGCCGACCGACATCGCCTCCGGCGAATATGACATCTCCTGTTCCGCCGTCTCCGCCCAGGAAACCCTGTCCGTGGACTTAAAGGCCGTCATCACCGGTACATACGGTTTAAAGCTGGAAACACCCGACGGCCGCTTAAGCTTTGACGCCCATGCCGGAAGTGAATCCGACGTGACCTTAAACGTGACAAATACGGGAAACGTCGATCTGACAGATGTGGCCTTAACCTCATCGGCGCCAAGCGGCTGGACTGTCACCTTTGACCTCGAAGACAACTCCATCGACTCCATCGCAGCCGGCGCCACCACCCAGGTTATCGCCCATGTGAAGCCGTCCTCCGACGCCATCACCGGCGATTATGTCACCTCGTTTACGGCCAGGAATTCGGAGACCTCCACCTCTGATACGGCAGAATTCCGCGTCTCCGTAAAGACCAGCACCATCTGGGGCTTTGTCGCCATCGTCATCATTGTCTGCGTCGCAGGCGGCCTCGGCTATGTGTTCAAAAAATACGGGAGACGGTAAGGAGGCGGCCATATGGAGGAAACCCGTGACATCATCATCACGACAGAACACCTGACAAAAACCTACGGCTCAAAGACGGCCGTTTCTCACTTAAACCTGTCCATCCGAAAAGGCGAAATCTTCGGACTTTTAGGCCCCAACGGCGCCGGGAAAACAACGACGACGCTGATGCTTTTAGGCCTCACGGAGCCGACGGAAGGAAGCGCCTTCATCGACGGGAAAAACTGCACCAGGGAGGCCATCGCCGTAAAACGCATCGTCGGCTATCTGCCCGACAGCGTGGGCTTTTATTCCGACATGACCGGCCGCGAAAACCTGCGGTTCACCGGCCGCTTAAACGGCCTCTCCGAGGAAACCATCGAAGCGCGGATTGACGAACTTCTTGAAAAAACCGGCATGACCTATGCCGCTGACCAGAAAACAGGCACCTACTCCCGCGGCATGAAGCAGCGCCTTGGGATTGCCGACGTGCTCATGAAAGACCCGCAGGTCATCATCATGGATGAACCGACTCTGGGCATCGACCCGGAAGGCATGCGGGAGTTAATGACCTTAATCCGCCGCCTGGCCGAGGAGGACGGCCGCACGATCCTAATCTCCTCCCACCAGCTTTACCAGATCCAGCAGATCTGCGACCGCGTCGGCCTCTTCGTAGGCGGAAACCTCATCGCCTGCGGCCGCATCGACGAGCTGGCGGCTCAGACCATGGCGGACGGCCGCTGCTCCCTGGAAGCCGCCGCCGTGCCGGACGACTCCGGCTGGCGCGACCTGCTGTTAAGCCTCGGAAACGTGGAGTCCGTCGAGCGTGAGGGAGATTTCTATGTGGTAAACTCGAAATCTGACGTGAAGCGGGAGCTTTTAAGAAAGGCTCTGGACGGCGGCTACACCATAAGCCACCTGCGGGAGCGCGGAAGCGACCTGGATGAAATTTACAGACGTTATTTTGAGAAAGCAGGGCAGACAGATGGAAATGATCATGAAAGAAAAAATAAAACATTTATTTCCCTCAAAAGGAAATAGCGCCGGCAGCGGGCTCATGGCCCTCTACCGGAAGGAAATGGCGGATCACATCCGGAGCCGGCGGTTCCTCATCGTCCTGGCCCTGATCCTCATCACCAGCTTCGCCAGCATTTACGGCGCGCTGTCCGGCTTAAAAGACGCCATTTCCGCCGATCCCGACTTTATCTTTTTAAAGCTCTTTACCTTAAGCGGGGATTCCATTCCCTCGTTTACCTCCTTCATCGCTCTCTTAGGCCCCTTCGTGGGCGTAACCCTGGGCTTTGACGCCATCAACAGCGAGCGGTCAGAAGGGACGTTAAACCGGCTCGTCTCGCAGCCCATCTACCGGGACGCCGTCATCAACGGCAAATTCCTGGCCGGCGCCACGATTATTTTCATCATGGTATTTTCCATGGGGCTTATTATCAGCGCCGTCGGGCTCCTGACAACGGGAATCCCGCCAAGCACAGAGGAGACCGGCCGGCTCCTTGCCTACCTGATTTTCACAGGCATCTACATCTCGTTCTGGCTGGCCCTCTCGATCCTGTTTTCCGTCCTCTGCCGCCACGCGGCCACCTCGGCCATGGCAGTCATCGGGATCTGGATCTTCTTCGCACTGTTCATGAGCCTCGTCGTAAGCATCGTCGTGGACTTCTTATATCCTGTCGAAAAAATGACGACAATGGGCGATCTCATTAACAGCTACGACATGATCCTGGGGCTCAACCGCCTCTCTCCGTACTATCTGTACAGCGAGGCCGTCTCCACGATCATGAACCCATCCGTGCGATCCATGAACATCATCACGCTCAACCAGCTTTCCGGCGCCATCGACGGCTACCTGTCCCTGGGACAAAGCCTGCTTCTCGTATGGCCCCACATGGTCGGGCTCCTGGCTGCGACGGCCGTCATCTTCGCGGCCTCCTACATAAGCTTCATGCGGAAAGAAATCCGCAGCCGGTAAAACTGCTCCGGGGCCCCGCTCTTCTTTGCGAGGCCCCGGCTTTGTGAAAAATTGATGAATTATGCATCCCATGCCTTGACCTTGGGCGTGGAAAGGCCGAAAATGAGTAACAGTTCAGTACCAGAAAAGAGGCATGACAACATGAAAATTCTTCTCATAAATGAAACAGAACGGCTTGCCGCCTCCATACAGGAGCTATTAAAGCAGCATTGGTATGAAGCAGATGTCTGCGCCGACGGGCCCACGGGCCTTGCCGCCCTTAAGACAGGCCAGTATGACGCTGTCCTTCTCGACTTCACGCTTCCGGGAAAAGACGGGCCGGCTCTCTTAAAAGAAATCCGCTCCTGCGGCATCTCCATCCCCGCCGTCCTCCTGACAGAAAAAAACAGGCCGTCTGACCGGATTACCGGGCTGGAGGCAGGCGCTGACTATTGCCTCGAAAAACCCTTTGACACAGGCGAGCTCCTGGCCGTCATAAAAACCGTAACCAGACGCCGCGGCGAGCTTCTCCCCGACTGCCTGTCCTACGGGAACCTGTCCTTAAACCAGACTACCTACTGCCTGTCAGGGCCAAAAACTTCTCTCCAGCTGGGGCGAAAGGAATATGAAGTCATGCGGATCCTGCTGGCCAACCGGGAAATCGTCGTCTCCAAGGAAATGCTGCTTGCAAAAATCTGGGGAGACCGCCCCGATGCCGTGGAAAACAACGTGGAAATCTACATTTCCTTTCTCCGGAAAAAGCTGGAATGCCTGGGCGCCAACGTAAAAATTGTCACCATGCGCCACTTTGGCTATCATCTGGCATTAAAATGAATGCGGCAGACCTCCATTCAGCCTGCCGCATTCCCTGTTCTTTTTATCTTACGCACCGGGCCCGTCCTGTTCCTCGGTAATCTTCACAACCTTCACCGACTCGTTCCCGTTTTTATCCCTCGCATAAAAGGTATAAGTCCCTGCATTGTCAATCCGGAACGTCGCCACATCGTTGGAATTGATCGTAAACGGCTCTCCGGCCGTCCCGCCGGCAAAATCCGGAGCCGTCAGCTCGCCCCGGTTGTAGGCTAACGTCTCCAGGTCGCCGTCCACATCCACGACACGGACCGTCAGATAGGACTTCCCGAGCCTGGAAGAAAACTTTGTCTCAATATACGGCGCCGTCCCGCTTTCCGGGGCGCTTCCGGCGTTTGAAAAACCCTGTCCCGAAAGGCCGCTTAAATCAAAGGCCAGGGCCGCCCCGGCATCCACGATGCCGCCGCTTGCCGTAAGCCCGGAAAGGCCGTCGAGGGGCTTTGCCGTCTTTAACAGGATTTCCTTCACATCGGCCGGCCCAATCCCGTCAAAATACGAATACACCAGCGCCGCCACGCCGGACACCATCGGCGCCGCCATGGACGTTCCCGTCATATAACCGTAGGAATTTCCCGGCGTCGTGCTTAGAATATACGTGCCGGGGGCCGCAAGATCCACCGTGGCCGCCCCGAAGTTGGAGCTGGAATTCAAAATCCCGTTAAACTCCACGTTCGCCACGGAAATGATGTTGTCGAGGTCAAAGGCCGCCGGATAAAACGGCGTCTCGTCCGTGTTGACCCCAAGCCCCGTAAGCTCGTCGCCGTTTCCGGCCGCCACCACAAACAGCATGCCTGAGTTTGCCATGGCCTGATAAAGGGCCGCGTCATAGACCGTCGTCGTCAGGCTCAGGTTGCAGATCACAGCGCCGTTTTCCTCTGCATAGCGGATGGCCTTAATGAGAGAGGCCGTGTTCCCGCCGCCTCTGGAACCGCCTAAAATCTTCACCGGCATGATCTTTGCACGGTTTCCCGGCACGATCCCGGTGATTCCCGCCCCGTTGTTTGCGGCCGCCGCGATGGTTCCGGCTCCGTGCGTCCCGTGGCTGTCGTCACTGCCTGTAAAGACCTGGTTATTGTCGTCGTAAAAATTCCAGCCGTAAACGTCGTCCACATAGCCGTTTCCGTCGTCATCCACGCCGTTTCCCGGAATCTCCCCGGCATTGACCCAGATGGAGCCGGAAAGCTCCGGATGGCTGTAATCAATGCCCGTATCCAGCATCGCCACAATCACATCCCGCGTCCCGCTTCCGTACCTGGCCCAGGCGTCCGAAATGTTGATGTCAACCCCGGCCTCGGCATTCTGCCTCACCACTTCCACCAGGACACCGATCATATCCGGCTTCTGCCAGCCCGGCCCAAAGCCCTCGCTGTCCTTCCACTGTCCCGGTTCCGCCGGCTCGCCGAAGGGATCATCGTACACAGGATACATGTTCTTTTCTTCTTCGATATAAAAGCTGCCGTCATTAAACAAGGCCCACTGTTCCCCGGCCAGTTCATCGTTTACGTTAAGCCCCTGGGCCTCATAGGAATAATTGGGCTGGACGAGCACCACGTCGTCCCTCTCCTTTAAGGCCGCAATGGTCTCCTTTAACTCTGCCTCAGAGCCGCAGGCATAAACCTCCGGTTCCCCGTCCGCCAAAACAGCCAGGATTTCCCCGTTTTCATAGGCGGACACATCCTCTGTCACAGACGCTTTCGTTTCCGCAGCCTGCACCGCGCCTTCAGCCGCCCCAATTTCTGCCGCACCGGCAGTTGGGACGGCGCATCCGGCCAAAGCCTGAACGCAGAGCAGTACTGCCATAAAAAGTGAAAGCTTTCTTCTATTCACAAAAATCCCCTTTCTTTCTCGAATCTGCCGTTTCCGGAATTATACACGGGAAATATAGTCAAATCGTGGCGAAACTGTGGAAAATGTGTGAACTTTCGTCCGACCGGCTGCTCCCTCTCCCCGCAGGCTGCCTGTACGCCGCGGCATGGCGGCCGCAGAAAGACCTGCGAAATGCGAACAGGATGTACTCCATATCAGAATACATCCTGTACCATCTATCGTTCCGTATCCGTCCTGTCCTCCGGCCGTCTCCAGTCATTTCCGGTCTCCTGCCCTCTGGCAGCGCCTCCGGACGGATTCCCGTTGTTCCAGCCTGTCATCCCGCCGTCCTGGGGTGCGTTCTGGCCCTGCGGGTACCTTCCCTGCTGGCCGGGATAGCCCTGCCCCTGCGGGTAGCCTGGATACGGCGGATACTGGCCGCCTGCACCCTGCGGCACCTGACCGCTGTTTCCCGGATATCCGTAAGGCGGACGCCCGCCAGGAGCGCCCTGGTTCTGCGGATAGCCCTGGCCATATCCCTGGCCTCCGGCCATTCCGTTCTGACCCTGGCCGTATCCCTGGCCTCCGGCCATTCCGTTCTGGCCCTGCGGATACCCCTGGCCTGCGCCAGCTCCGCTCTGGCCATACCCCTGGCTTCCGCCAGCTCCGCCCTGGCCCTGCGGCGGATACTGGCCGCCGTTCCTGCGGTCCGCTCCCGTTTCGCGGGCAAACCTCGTCTTCTTCTCCTCGTCTTCCTCCTCCGGCTCCGGAATTCCCTTCACCTGGCGGAAAATCCGCATGAATTCCTTGCCGGTGATGGTCTCTTTCTCAATTAAGAACTCGGCAATCTTATCCATCGCATCCCGGTTTTCAGAAAGAAGCCGCTTCGCCTCGGCATATGCCTCCTTGAGGATCCGCATAACCTCCTGATCGATCTCACCTGCCGTCGCATCGCCGCAGTTTAAGACCGTCCGCCCGGTTAAATACTGGTTCTCCTGGGTTTCAAGCCCCATAAGCCCGAACTTCTCGGACATGCCGTACTGCGTCACCATGGCTCTTGCGATCCGCGTTGCCTGCTCGATATCGTTGGCGGCGCCGGTCGTCACCGTATCGAACACCAGCTCCTCAGCCGCACGCCCAGCCAACGCACCGACTAACATCGCCTGAAGCTCCTTCTTCGTGTTGAGGAACTTCTCCTCCTCCGGCACCTGCATTACATATCCCAATGCGCCCATGGTTCTCGGCACAATCGTAATCTTCTGAACCGGCTCCGCATCCTTCTGGAGAGCAGATACAAGCGCATGGCCTACTTCATGATAGGAAACGATCCGCCGCTCTTCCTTGCTCAGGATCCTGTCTTTCTTCTCTTTGCCCACAAGCACCAGCTCAACCGCCTCAAACAGATCCTTCTGGGACACGGCGTTTCGCCCGTGCTTGACGGCATTGATGGCCGCCTCATTCATCATGTTGGCAAGGTCAGCGCCGACGGCGCCGGAGGTTGCCAGCGCAATCTCCTCGAAATCCACGGTCTCATCCAGATGGACATCCTTGGAATGTACCTTCAAAATATTGATCCGGCCCTTTAAATCCGGCTTATCCACGATAATCCGACGGTCAAAACGGCCCGGACGCAGGAGCGCCGGATCCAGAATTTCCGGCCGGTTCGTGGCCGCCATCACAAGAAGTCCCTTGGAAGAATCAAAACCGTCCATCTCCGAAAGGAGCTGGTTTAAGGTCTGCTCCCGCTCGTCGTTGCCGCCGAATCTGGAATCACGGCTCCGGCCGATGGCATCCACCTCGTCGATGAAAATAATACAGGGAGCCGACTGCTGCGCCTGCTTAAACAGGTCGCGGACACGCGAAGCGCCCACTCCGACGAACATTTCCACAAAATCCGATCCCGACAGGGAGTAAAACGGCACATGCGCCTCACCGGCCACGGCCCTTGCAAGCAGGGTCTTTCCGGTTCCGGGCGGGCCCACAAGAAGCGCGCCCTTCGGAAGCTTGGCGCCGATCTTCGTATATTTTCCCGGATTATGGAGGAAGTCCACGATCTCCACAAGGGATTCCTTGGCTTCGTCCTCACCGGCCACATCGGCAAAGGTGACGCCGGTCTCCTTTTGGACATAGACCTTTGCATTGCTCTTCCCGACGCCCATGACGCCGCCTCCGCCGCCCATCCGGCTGAACATCATATAAAGCAGGAAAATCATCAGAGCCGACGGCAGCACCCATCCGAGGATGAAGCTTAACACGCTGGCCCCGGCATTAACATCTTCACCAAGGATATGCACATCGGATGCCAGAAGCCGATTTGCGAAATCAGCGTCCTGAATCCGGACAGTATAGTATTCCTTGAAACGATTATACGACCGGGACTCTGCCTTCGGTGTGATTAAAAGCCGATTGCCGGACTCACGTACCGTATCGATTTCATTATTTTCCAGCATCTGCACAAACTCTTCATAGCCCAGCTCCTCTGTCTGGCTCTTCTTGATGGCACTGTTCATCATACTGACCGCAATCAGGGTCAGGATCATGATAACCACAAGAACGCCGATGCTCTGGCCGCTGGGCCTCTTATTGTTATTTCGATTCTGATTGTTATCCATTCCTTTTCTCCACTTCTATATACATATACCGCGCTCTGCATCCGAACAGATTTTCACGATACGAATCCATTATAGTTTGAGTTTCCCCATATGGCAATAAAAAAAATATAAAAATTTCGCTTAGCTTTGACAAATTCCGCCTTTTCTGCGATACTGGACAGGAAAACAAGAAAAGAAGGGAAAATACCATGGAACAAGCCGTCCATCCGATCCCTCCGGTTTACGACAGCCGGTCGGAAATCCTCATTCTCGGTTCCTTCCCGTCAGTAAAATCCCGGGAAGGCTGCTTTTTTTACCATCACCCACAAAACCGTTTCTGGAAAGTGCTGGCCGCCATCATGGAAGCGCCGCTCCCCGAAACCATCGAAGAGAAAAAAGCGTTCCTTCTAAAACACCGCATTGCCGTCTGGGATGTGATTGCCTCCTGCCGTATCGAGGGCTCCAGCGACAGCTCCATCCGCGATGCCGTGCCCAACGACCTCTCTGTGATTGTAAACGCAGCCCCCATCCGGCGGATTTTCTGCAACGGCGGAACATCGGGCCGTTATTATAAGAAATATCAGGAAAAACAACTTGGCCGCCCGGCCGCAGTGCTTCCTTCCACCAGCCCGGCAAACGCCGCCTGGACGCTTGACCGCCTCGTCGCCGCCTGGTCGGTGATTCTGGAAAACCAGGAATCATAATCCAGTATGGCAGCAACACCCCCCAGGGCATACTGGGGATGAGGTGATGAACATGAAAAAAGATGATTTCGACATCGACATCCAGTCCTGCTCTGCCATGGACTGCACCGGCCTGATTCCCGCCCTGCCCCAGTCTGACGCAGAGCTGGAGGCCTACAACCAGATGTACCGTTTTATCCCGGAACCTCCCGACGGAGTTTCGGACAGTCCGAAAAATTCAGAAAACCGGAGGTAGCACATGGGCATGACATACGAATCATGTACCCTCTGTCCCAGAAAGTGCGGCGCAGACCGCCGCACCGGGACAGGCTTCTGCATGCAGAAAGATCAGCCGAAAATCGCCCGCGCCGCCCTGCATCACTGGGAAGAGCCATGTATCAGCGGAACCCGCGGAAGCGGCACCGTCTTTTTTTCCGGCTGCACCTTAAAATGCGTCTTCTGCCAGAATTACAGCTTAAGCCATGAAAACTTCGGAAAAGAGGTCTCCGTTTCCCGCCTTTCCGAAATTTTCCTGGAACTTGAAGAACAGGGCGCCCACAACATCAACCTTGTGACAGCGACCCATTTTCTCCCGTCCGTCCTCTCCGCTCTCGACCGTGTAAAAAACAGGCTGCGAATCCCCGTGGTCTATAACTGCGGCGGCTATGAACGGCCGGAAACCATCCGGGAACTGGACGGCTATGTGGATATTTATCTCCCGGATCTCAAATACTATGACCCGGTTCTGTCGGAAAAATATTCCGGCGCTGCCGATTATTTTACATATGCGTCCGCCTCGTTAAAGGAGATGATTCGCCAGACCAGCGGCCTCTCCTGGAATGAACACGAACCCGGACTTTTAAAGACGGGCGTCGTCGTCCGCCACATGGTTCTCCCCGGCGCCAGAAACGACTCGATCCGCCTTCTTACCTGGCTTCATGACGAACTTCCTGAAGGCAGCTTTCTCATAAGCCTGTTAAGTCAGTACACGCCCTTTTACCATAGCTGCCAGTATCCGGAAATCAACCGCCGGATCACCTCCTACGAATATCAGAAGGTCGTGGACGCGGCCCTTGCCCTCGGGCTCACAAATGGGTATATGCAGGAAAAAAGCAGTGCAAAAGAAGAATACACGCCGCCTTTTGACTTGACTGGTGTATAGAATACGGCGGCAGGCAAAAATTTAGCGGGTATCGAATTTTTTCTTTTTTCGATACCCGCTTCATGCTACTTCATCCAATGGAGTAATACCTCTCTTTCTTTTTTTATCTATATTAAGTTTTTCCATTGCCCCGGCTTCTGCGAACGATTCATACGATCTTTTCTTTTTCATATTGATTACATATTCTTCATTTTGATACTTTCTCGTCATATCAGGAATGGAATAGTTGGTAACCATTTTGTTCGTTTTATCCGGTTTCATGTTTTTCCTTTGTTTAGACTTTTACTTTTGTAAAAGCTAAACGAGATTTACGTTTTCGGTGGTCCGTACCTCCTTTTCTTAGATTTTGTTAAGTTCTTTTCTTTTGTTGTCTTTATTATATGCGATCAGGCTTAGAATGTCAATACTTTTTTTCTAAAAATTTTAAAATAAATTTGATACATTTGTTATATTTTCATATTGTATAGTATTTTTCAAATAATTTATCTCGTTCCCTTTGTTTTACGCACAAATTTTTCTGTACTTTTCAAACATTCATGCATGTTTCTGCGTTTCCTTCTCAGCTTTCTTTTCTCTTTCTGCATATGTTCTGGAGAAAAACAGCAAACAGCATGCCGGCGCCGAGCGCCATCAGGAATATATCAGAGTATGCCCCCATGGCTCCGGAAACCGCCTCCCAGGAATTCCCGGCAATCCTGCCGGCAAAAACAAGAACCGTATTCCAGATCAGGCTTCCTGCCGCGGTATAAAGAAGGAACGGCCCGAAAGCCATGCCGGAAAGCCCGGCAGGAATGGAGATCAGGCTCCGGACAATGGGCACAAGGCGGCAGAAAAACACGGCTTTCTGTCCCTTCTTCAAAAACCAGCCCTTTGCCAGCTCCACATCCTCCGGCCGGAACTTAAGCGTCCGTCCCACAGGGCCGGAAAGGAGTTTTTTAAACAGACTGTCAGGGATCAAATAGCCTGCAAAATACAAAAACACCGCCCCGGCCAACGATCCAAGCGTTGAGGCTGCGATCACTTCCGCTGCCGTCATCCGCGTACACGTCGTCATGAAGCCGCCGAACGTGAGGATCACCTCCGATGGAATCGGCGGAAACAGGTTCTCAATTAAAATCAGAAGAAACACGGCAAAACTGCCGTATTCTCCAATGAACTCCAGAATGAACTGCTGCATCAAACGCCTCCTGAAAAAGGGAACCCTGCATCATCTGAAGCTAATATATGAACGCCTTGCCTGTCCAGATTCCATCTTGCAAAAAGGGAACCGGAAGGCGCCTCCGCCGCCCGGTTCCCTGCGCCTTAAAAATCAGCCAATATGTCCGCAGATCAGGTCGCCCATGGCACCGGTGCCCACCTGCGTCATTCCGTCTGCCATGATATCTGCCGTCCGATAGCCCTCGGCCAGCACTTTCCGCACGGCATTTTCCACGGCATCTGCCTCCTTATCCAAATCAAAGGAGAACCGGAGCATCATGGCCGCCGAAAGGATCGTCGCAATGGGGTTTGCAATTCCCTTTCCTGCAATATCCGGCGCAGAGCCATGGCTCGGCTCATAAAGGCCGAATTTTCCCTCGTTGAGGCTGGCCGACGACAGCATGCCGATGGAGCCGGTAATCATGCTGGCCTCGTCCGAAAGGATGTCGCCGAACATGTTCTCGGTGAGGATCACGTCAAACTGGCCTGGATTCATCACAAGCTGCATGGCACAGTTGTCCACCAGCATGTGCTCAAGCTGTACCTGCGGATATTCTTTTGCCACCTCTTCCACAACTGCTCTCCAGAGCCTGGAAGAATCCAGGACGTTGGCCTTGTCGACACTCGTCACCTTTTTCCGTCTCTTCTCTGCAATCTCAAAGGCCTTTACGGCTGCCCGGCGGATTTCATGCTCGCTGTAAACGAGCGTATCCGTGGCCTGGCGCATGCCGTCAACCGTCTCCGTATGGCGTTCGCCAAAGTAGAGGCCGCCCGTCAGCTCCCTGACGATCACCATGTCAAAGCCATCCCCGATAATTTCCTTTTTTAAGGGGCAGGCGTCCTCAAGGCCCGCATAAAGATATGCCGGGCGGATGTTCGCAAACAGGCCGAGCTCCTTTCGGATCTTCAAAAGCCCTGCCTCCGGCCTGAGGTTCGGCGCCACGTCGTACCATCTGGAATTTCCCACGTTTCCGCCTACGGCGCCCAAAAGCACGGCATCGCTGTTTCTGGCTGTCTCTAACGCTTCATCCGTCAGCGGCACCCCATAGGTGTCAATGGAAATTCCGCCCATCAGCACCTCCTCAAAATGGAACGTGTGCCCGTAGACAGCGCCCACCTTTTCCAGGACTTTTTTTGCTTCCCCGACGATTTCCGGCCCGATTCCATCGCCGGAAATCGCTGCAATCTTATATTCCATCAATACTTCCTCCATTTCTTTTCTGTTGTTCTATCTGCCTTCCATCATAGACGATCCCCCGCTTTTTTTCAACCGACGCCGGCCAGGAAGGACATGCAAGTTTTCTATTTTTCCCATAACCCTCAGTTATCGAATGTGCAGTCCATGCAGCAGAAGGGCGCACTTTATGTTAAATATTCGTAAATAACCGCCGCCAAAATTGACAGATGTCCGAAAATTTCTTATAATAATTGACAGTTCACCCGCGGCAGACATCGAATGGATGGGAACGCATATCCGCGGAAATAAAAAATGGGAGGTACCTGCTATGCCGGATCTGATTTATGAAGTAAAAGACCATTTAGCCCGCATCACTTTAAACCGCCCGGAACAGCTCAACTGCTTCAGCGAGGAGATGATCCGTCTCTGGGCAAAGGCTTTGGAGGACGTCCGGGACCGGGAAGACATCTATGCCGTTCTGCTGTCCGGAAACGGCAAGGCCTTCTGTGCCGGCGGCGACGTCAAGGCCATGGCTGCCGGAGACGGATTTTTTGAAAGCCACGATGACATCACCTCGACTGCCCTTGCAAGAAAAAATTCCCTGTGGAAAGGAATCCAGCGCATCCCGCTGATTCTGGAGGAGATTGACAAGCCGGTGGTTGCCAAAATCCGCGGCGCCGCTGTCGGTGCCGGCCTGGACATGGCCCTGATGTGCGATGTCCGGATTGCCGCGGAAAGTGCTACCTTATCCGAGAGCTATTTCAATGCCGGAATCGTTCCCGGCGACGGCGGCGCCTATTTCCTGCCTCGTCTTGTGGGCAAAGATAAGGCTCTCGACATGTTCTGGACAACCCGTTCCTTAAAGGGCCCGGAGGCCGAGCGGATCGGCCTTGTAACCCATGCGGTTCCCGACGACCAGCTTGATGAATACGTCGAAAACTACATGAAAAAGCTGCTTGATGCGCCGCAGCAGGCCATGCGCCTTACCAAACGTGCCATTTACCAGAGTGAACAGAGCACGCTCCGCTCCTCTCTGGATATGGTTTCCTCATTCATGGGCATTGTGACCGAGCTGGACGACTATCGGACAAGGACGGCAGCCCTTGTGGAAAAGCTCAATAAAAAATCATCCAAAAAGAAGGAGACGGAGCAGCACTAGCGCCGAAAAAGCCGCATGGAAGAAATCATTTATTCAGAACTGACACCCTGTAACTTTCACAGAAATTCCCTGGACTCTTTTATCCGGCACCAGGAAGTAAAGGAATGCTGGCGGATTCAAAACGGGATGTGGGTGCTTATCCCGCATCCCTTTACCGAGGACTGGGATCTCAGTGAGCTCAGAGAACTGGCCTCCGAAATCGAATACCGACTTACAAACGGCTGGAGCGGCTTCGGTGCATGGCAGAACAGGCGTCTGATCGGCTTTGGCATTCTCGACGAAACGCCCTTCGGAAGCCGGAACCAGTATTTAGATCTCGTCCATTTTTATGTCTCAGAGCCTTGCCGCGGACTCGGAGTCGGGCGGCGCCTCTTTTCCATGGCAGCTCAAAAGGCAAGGGAAGCCGGCGCAGAAAAGCTCTATATCTCCGCCCATTCCTCCAAAGAAAGTCAGGAGGCCTACCGCAGACTGGGCTGTAAACTTGCAGAGGAAATCGATCCCGTGCTGGCAGCTAAAGAGCCGTGTGATGTACAGATGGAGTATTTGTTATAGAAAGTTTAAGACAGCTTGCAGACTTTTAAGATTTTTTCGATTTGTTCCCAGACAGTGAGAGATGGGTTTTCTTTGTAATATGGAAAACCTTTGTATTGCTGAAGTATGCGGCCTGATTCCTGATTGATCTGCATGATCGTCCTGGATCGCTGAACCGCTTGCCGGACATTGGCAAGCGTCAGCTTTCCCAGGATTCGCTTAAAATTATTCTCGTGCTTATATTCCTCCAGACTGCCAAAATTTTCGCCGTATGCCTTATTGAGCAGAGGCAGGTACTGGCGTCTGTGGGTCAACGGGCCATTGCAGTCCGCCATATGGAGAATCATCCAAAGTTCAAACGTAAAATTGCTGTAACCAATATGGTACTGGATATCCTTTCCGCTGCTCTCCGCCTCCCTCATGCGGTCGATTACCGTTTTAAATTCCCTTTCATATTCTTCTTCTCCGCTCTCATAATCAAACAGGTGCGTTATTTCTGTCTTTCTCACGATTTTCATTCGCTTTACTCTTGCAAACGGATCCTTTTGGATTTTACAGTCCAGCTTTACCGTACATGCGGCTTCAGGTGCCGCATTGATCGAACGCTGAAGCCATTCCAGGTACCATTGTTCCGTATCCCCCTCTACGGAAAAATAATAGGTTCGATTTTCTTTCCTCATAGGCTACCCCTCATCATTCTCAGACATGATTTTTTCAAAAATCGGCGTGAAGTCGATTTCTTTAATTGCGCCGTAACGGTCGATAAAATAATTTTTCATATAATCTTCGTTCTTCCGCACACCGTTTTTTCCGGCTGTCCCAAAATCCGACAGGGAATACTGAGTGCTGAAATGCGTTTCATCATCCCGCTCTACAAATTTGATCTCATCCCGCCGGTAGAGGCTGGAATTCAGGAAGATCGGATTGTGAGTGTTAAAAATGAGCTGTGCATGGTGTTTGTTGATCTCGTCGTTGTGGAAAATATTGATAATGTCCATCAACGCCATTGGATGAATAGACGCATCAAATTCATCCACCACCAGCGTTCCCCCGTTTAACATGGCATTTACCACCAGAGGGAACATATTCACAAAGCGGATGGTCCCGTAGGATTCAAACAGTTCCGCAGGAATTGCCGTCCCTTTGCCGTTTTTCTGCAAAACGGAATACAGCCTGGCCTCACTCTCATCTCCCCTTACGGCATAGCCAAGGGCATTGGAATTGATTCCAAAATAAGAGGCAGCCTCATTTAACGTCTTCTCCACATAGACGGAATTCCTTTTCGGATCACTGAACTTTCGCGTCAGGTGAACCGCATCGGCATGATAAATTACCATGAATTTATGTTCCAGCCATTCCGCAAGTATGGCCGCGAGTTTGGCACTGAACATCGTTTTAAAACCGTTCATCAAAAACAGTTCTTCCTCATTCAAATTGCTTTTTGCAAGGGCAACTGCACCTTCCTCATTGGGCGCAAACTCATTTACAAGGAAGTCTCCGATTGCATCAAAGGAACCGAATTCCAGTCCTTCCCTCCGCGAAAACACTTGGGAATTATTCACTTTCAGAAATTCCGACATCACCCTGCGGCGGCAGTTGGAATCCAGAAATTTCCCAAGATCTGCGGAAAATCCGTACTCCATCAAAATCCCGTCTGAAATGAATTTTATGGAAAAGCAGACTGGTTCCGGCGTCTCCAGAGACTGGTTCGGGATCAGCTCCAGAAGATTGGACGCGGCATTCGCAGACACCTTTCCCTCGTCATTGCGAAGATGTCCCCGCAAAACAATGGCTTTAAACGCGTCCATGGCTCCAATAATATTTGTTTTTCCGGACGCGTTTGGGCCATAAACCACCGCAGAGCAGAGGCCGTGATAGATACGTTTGCCAGCCGTCTCTTCCAGGACGCTGTAATCAAGGCCCTTCTGCTTCGGCGCCGGTACAAGAGAGAATACCATTTCCTCTCTAAAAGACTTGTAGTTCGACGTTCTGAATTCCAACAGCATACAATTCCTCCATTCTGCAAAAAATCAGCAAAATCATACTTATATGATAACGCACCTCTTCGAATAAGTCAATATAAATATTTTATTTTGAAGAAATATTGCAAAATCATTTAAAGAAAGAAAAAACAGTGCAGAGAACCTCCGCGCCCATCCAAACGCGTCCTGCCCTCTGCACTGTTTTCTGTTCTTCTTTTTATTCCCGATACATCTCCGGCCGCCTGTCGCGGAACAGCCCCCATTCCAGCCGCTCCAAAAACATTTTTTCCAAATCGAACTCTGCCGCAATAAAGCCTTCGCTCTCCCGGTCCATGGCCAATACGATTTCACCTGTATTGTCGGTGATGAAGGAGGAACCGTAGAACTTTAACGACGATTTCTGGCCGCCGTTTTCCTCGCATGGCTCCACCGTCTCAACGCCGACGCGGTTCGCCGCGATGACCGGCATCAAATTGGAAGCCGCATGCCCCTGCATACAGCGCCTCCAATGGGGCATGCTGTCCACAGAGAGAATCGGCTCGCTTCCGATGGCCGTCGGATAGTAAAGAAGCTCTGCGCCCTTTACCGCCATGAAACGCGCCGTCTCCGGGAACCACTGATCCCAGCAGATCCCCACGCCGATGGTGCCGTATTTCGTCTCGAATACACGAAATCCCGTATCACCCGGCACGAAATAGAACTTCTCCTGATAATAGTGGTCGTCGGGAATATGGGTCTTCCGGTAAATCCCCAAATTCGTCCCGTCGGCATCCAGAACCGCCACCGTATTAAACAGGCGGTTCTTATCCCGCTCGAAAAAGCTGATGGGCATCACAACAGAAAGCTCTGCCGCCACCTTCGCAAAATGCCGGACGGCGTCGTTCTCCTCCACCGGCTTTGCAAACTCATAATAATCATACCGCCGCTCCTGGCAGAAATACTGCCGCTCGAAAAGCTCCGGCAAAAGAATAATCTGCGCGCCGTCCGCAGCGGCCGCCCGCACAAACTCCTCTGCCCTGGCGATATTCTCTTTTACATCCCTGCCGCAGCGCATCTGCACCGCAGCCGTCTTAACCATACGCATCCGAATGTTGCCTCCGTTTCTGAGAAAATCTCCGCCCGAAAAGGGCTGCCGGATTTCTTTCTCCGCAAAATCTCCGCCCGGCAAAGGCCCGCAGCCCGCCGTTTTCCTGGCGCGGGCCGTTTCCGGCCTACGCTTTCCTTCCCGCCGGAATCTGCTGCGTAATACAGTGGATATTCCCGCCGCCAAGGAGAATCTCCTTCGCCGCAATCGGGTACACCTTCCGCTCCGGGAATACCTCCGAAAGGATCTTCACGGCCGTCTCATCATGCTCATCCCCGAACTGGGGCACGATGACGCCGCCGTTTGAAATATAAAAATTCACATAGCTGGCCGCCAGCCGTTCGCCCGGCTCCCGCACGTCCTCGCCTTCCTCGAAATCATAGCCGAGAAGATCTTTTTCCGACACGCAGACCGGCACCTTCGGAACCGGCAGCTTGTAAACCTTGAGCTTCCGCCCCATGGCATCCGTCTCCTGCTTAAGAATCCGAAGACAGCTCTCCGACATGGCATACTGCGGGTCGTCCTCATCATCTGTCCACGCAAGCACCACCTCGCCGGGGCGCACGAAGGCGCAGATATTGTCCACGTGCTCGTTTGTCTCGTCGTTATAAATGCCGCGCTCCAGCCAGATGACCTTTTTTGCGCCGAGGTATGCCTTTAGCTTCTCCTCAATCTCCCCTTTGGAAAGAGACGGGTTCCGCCCTGCGCTGAGTAAGCAGGCTTCCGTCACGAGAACCGTCCCCTCGCCGTCGGAGTGGATCGAACCGCCCTCCAAAACAAAGGGCCTGGCCTCATAGCACTCGTATCCCATGGCCTCACAGAACCGCCCGGCCACCAGATCGTCCTTTTCCCAGTGGGCGTAAAGCCCGTCCACATCGCCGCCCCAGGCGTTGAATTCCCAGTCGATGCCGCGGACAAGCCCTTCCTTATTGACAACAAACGTCGGCCCCACGTCCCTGGCCCAGGCGTCGTCGGACTCCATCTCGATCACATGGATTCTTTCGTTTCCAAAAGCGCCAAGCATTTCCCTGGCGTTCCCTGCCACGTCCGGCTCCGCCAGCATATAGACGTTTTCGCTCTCCGCGATGGCCGCTGCCACGGCGGCGAACGCCTCCCTGGCCTTTTTCGCCCCGTAGTTCCAGCTTCCCGGCCGTTTCGGCCAGATCATGATGCAGCCGTCATGGGCGTCAAACTCTCCCGGCATGAAAAAGCCTTCGTCCGCCGGGTATCCAGTCCTCATCTTCATCGTCCCGCTTCCTCCTATGAAAGCCGCATTTTAAAATCTTCGTAACCGAAGGAGCGGATCACCTCGCACTCCCCGTCCTCGTGCATGACGGCGATGGACGGGAGCGCCATGCCGTTAAAGGTATTGTTTTTCACCATGGAATAGATGGCCATATCCTCAAAGTACAGCTTATCGCCAATTTTGATCTCCCTATCAAAGGAGTAATCCCCGATCACGTCGCCGGCCAGGCAGGTGCAGGACGAAAGCCTGTAATCAAAAGCCTTTTCGCCGGGCTTTCCCGAGTCCTTAAGGGGCGGCCGGTATGGCATTTCCAGCACATCCGGCATATGGCAGGCCGCAGAGGCGTCCAAAATTAACGTCTCGATGCCGTTTTTTACGATGTCCATGACCTCGGTCACGAGATATCCGGCATTTAGCGCCACGGCCTCTCCAGGCTCTAAGTACACCTCCACGCCGTAGGTCTCCTTCATATGGAGAATCAGCTTTTCCAGCCGGGGAATGTCGTAGTCGGCCCTCGTGATATGATGGCCGCCGCCCATGTTGAGCCATTTCATCTGCTTTAAATACGGCCCGAATTTTTCCTCCACCGCATGAAGCGTCGTTTCCAGATCATCGGAATTCTGCTCGCAGAGAGTGTGAAAATGGAGCCCGTCCAGCATAAAAAGCAGGTCTTCGCGGAAATTCTCCTTCGTGACGCCAAGGCGGGAGCCGGGCGCGCACGGGTCGTAAATCGCATGGTCGCCCTGGGTCGAGCACTCGGGATTTACGCGGATTCCCACGCTGACGCCTTTCCTTTTGCAGATTTCATAATATTTTTCAAGCTGTGCAAAGGAATTGAAGACTACATGGCCGCAGAGGTCCGTGATCTCCTCGATTTCCGTCTCCTTAAAAGCAGGGGAGAAGATGTGGGCTTCGTGCCCCATCTCCTCCCGTCCAAGCTTTGCCTCATAAAGCCCGCTGGCCGTGGTGCCGTCCAGATACCGGCCGATCAGCGGATATTCATGGAAGCAGGAGAAGGCCTTCTGGGCCAGCAGGATTTTGCAGCCCGTCCGTTCCTTCACACCTTTTAATACTTCCAGGTTCTCCCTTAACTTCTTTTCGTCGATCACATAGCAGGGAGTCGGCAGCTCATAAATTTTCATGCAGTTCTCCTTACGCTACCGTCTGCGGGTTCTCGTCGACTACCCACGGAAGGCCCCACGCATTAAGCGCCTCCATGTACGGATCGGGATCGAACTCTTCCACATTGAAGACGCCCGGCTTCTTCCATGCGCCGGTCAGCACCATCATGGCGCCGATCATGGCCGGCACGCCTGTCGTGTAGGAAACGGCCTGGGAGCCGACCTCCTTATAGCACTCCTGATGGTCGCAGACGTTGTAAATATAGATAGTTTTCTCTTTTCCGTCCTTGACGCCGTTAAAGATACAGCCGATGTTGGTCTTTCCGACGGTTCTCGGGCCAAGGGATGCCGGATCCGGAAGCAGCGCCTTTAAGAACTGGATCGGCACGATCTCCTGTCCGTTAAAGGTTACCGGGCTTGTGGACAGCATTCCCACGTTCTCCAAGCATTTCATATGGGTCAGATAGCTCTGTCCGAAGGTCATAAAGAAGCGGATCCTCTTTACGCCCGGGATGTTCTTTGCCAGAGACTCGATCTCCTCATGATGAAGCAGGTACATATCCTTCATGCCCACCTGCGGGAAGTCGTACTCTCTCTTAATCTCCATGGGCTCTGTCTCTACCCAATGGCCGTTCTCCCAGTAGGAGCCGTTTGCGGAAACCTCGCGCAGGTTGATCTCCGGGTTAAAGTTGGTGGCAAAAGGATAGCCGTGGTCGCCGCCGTTGCAGTCCAAAATGTCGATGGTGTGGATCTCGTCAAAATAATGCTTTAAGGCGTAGGCCGCAAACACGCTGGTAACGCCGGGATCAAAGCCGGTTCCGAGAAGTCCCGTGATGCCGGCTTTCTCAAATTTCTCCTTATAGGCCCACTGCCAGGAATAGTCAAAGTAAGCCGTAAAGCCCTCTTCCTTGCAGCGTTTTTCATAAATCGCGCGCCATGCGGGATCGTCGGTGTCCTCCGGCTCGTAATTTGCCGTATCGATGTAGTGAACGCCTGTCTTTAAGCATGCGTCCATGACCGTCAGATCCTGGTACGGAAGAGCCAGGTTCAAGACGGCGTCCGGCTTGTAGGACTCGATGAGAGCCACCAGCTCATCCACGCTGTCGGCGTCCACCTTCGCCGCGGAAATCTTCGTGGACGTCGTGCCCTCTAACTTCTCTTTTAACGCGTCGCACTTCTCCTTCGTGCGGCTCGCAATCATGATTTCCTTAAAAACCTCGCTGTTCTGGCAGCATTTGTGGACTGCCACGGAAGCCACGCCTCCGCATCCGATAATCAATAATCTGCTCATGTTATCTTTCCTCCTCTTCCAGTAAATCCTCCACATACTTCGGCAGCATGAACGCGCCCATGTGCAGGTGGGTCGTATAATACCAGGTTTCTATTTTCCTGTCGTTCCATTCCTTCGGCTTGAAATCCTTGATCGGATGGTACTTCTTTGACGCAAAGCCGAACAGCCAGTATCCCGACGGGGACGTGGGGATATGCGCCTGGTAGACGCGGCTGATGGGGAAGGAACGGTATGCCTTTCTGTGCATGCTGCGGCAGGCCATCTCGTCCTCGTCGTAGAACGGGCTCCCGTGCTGGTAAACCATGATGCCGTCGTCCTTTAAGGCCTTATAGCAGCTTCCGTAAAACTCCTTGGTGAACAGCCCCTCCGTGTGGCCGAAGGGATCCGTGGAGTCGTTGATAATCAGGTCGTACTGGCTTTTTTTATTTCTTAAGAACCGCAGGCCGTCATCGTAATGGACGGAGACACGCTCGTCGTCCAGGGCGTTCGCCACCTCCGGGAAAAACTGGCGGCACACGTCCACGAACATCTTGTCCGTCTCCACCACGTCGATCCGCTCCACGCAGCCGTACTGAAGCAGTTCCTTGGCAACGCCGCCGTCGCCGCCGCCGATGATGAGGACGTCCTTTACGTTCGGATGGACGGCCATGGGGACATGGGTCACCATTTCATCATAGATAAATTCGTCTTTCTCGGAAAACACGATCTCCCCGTCCAGGGAAATGAATTTTCCGAATTCCTCCGAATCGAACACGTCGATCCGCTGATATTCACTCTCACCGGAGAAAAGCTGTTTTTCAATCCGGATCGTCAGTTTCACATTTCCTGTGTGCAGCTCCGAAAACCAGAATTCCATCTGCGGCACCTCCTTAAATATTTGCAAGAACCATCAGGTGCTCGACGGCCGGATCCTCGGTTCCCTGCATGGAACAGCCCTTTTCTTTTGCGTAAAGGATGTACTGCACCACGTCGTCCGTAATCATCTCGCCGGGCGCCAGGATCGGGATTCCCGGCGGATAGCACATGACAAACTCCGCGCACACCTTCCCGGAGGATTTCTCCACGGGGAGCGACACCTTGTCGGAGTAGAAGGCCTTCTGAGGCGACATGACAACCTTCGGGTTGATGTACTCGCCGGAGAGCAGGCCGGTGCTGTCCTTGCGGTACAGCCGCTCGATGTCATCCAGGGCGCCCACCAGCCGCTCGATGTCCTGGAGCCTGTCTCCAATGGAGATGTAAGCCAGGATGTTGCTGATGTCGCCGAACTCGATCTGGATGTCGTACTCGTCCCTTAAAAGGTCATAGACCTCAATGCCGGCCAGGCCGATGTCACGGGTATAAACCGAAAGCTTCGTCACATCGAAATCGAAAATGCTGTTCCCGTTCACCAGCTCTTTCCCGTAGGCATAGTATCCGCCGATGGAGTTGATTTCTTTTCTCGCATATTCCGCCATCTCCGCCACTCTCGCAAAGGACTCCTCACCGCGAAGTGCCAGGTTCCGTCTGGAAATATCGAGGCTGGAAAGGAGCAGGTACGACGCGCTGGTGGTCTGGGTCAGGTTGATGATCTGGCGCACGTAGTCGGCGTTGATCCCCTTATTTAAAAGCAGCACCGAGCTCTGGGTCAGGCTGCCGCCGGATTTATGCATGGAGACGGCCGCCATGTCGGCGCCGGCTTCCATGGCCGAAACAGGCAGATTCTTTCCAAAATACAGATGGGTTCCGTGAGCCTCGTCCACAAGCACCTTCATGCCGCGGCCATGGGCCAGCTTCACGATGGTGCGGAGGTCGGAACAGATTCCGTAATACGTCGGGTTGTTCACGAACACGGCCACGGCGTCCGGATTGTCCTCGATGGCCTGTTCTACTTTCTCCACTTCCATTCCCAGGGCGATTCCAAGCTTCTGGTTCATCTCCGGGTTTACATAAACCGGAACGGCGCCGCAGAGCACCATGGCGTTGATGACGCTCTTGTGGACGTTTCGCGGCAGGATAATTTTATCGCCGGCCTGGCAGACCGAAAGGATCATACTCTGGACTGCCGACGTGGTTCCGCCCACCATCAGGTAGGCACCGGCTGCGCCGAAGGCCTCGGCCGTCAGCTCCTCGGCCTCACGGATTACGGAAACCGGATGGCAGAGATTGTCAAGCGGCTTCATGGAATTCACATCCAGGGACACGCATTTTTCCCCAAGGAGCTGTACTAGCTCCGGGTTCCCGCGCCCGCGCTTATGGCCCGGCACGTCAAACGGAACGACCCTTTTTCTTTTAAATGCCTCCAGGGCCTCGTAGATGGGGGCTCTCTTTTGTCTCTCTCTGTCCATGGCAGTACCTCTCATGTTTATTTGTAAAAATATGCGTCCTCGCATAGCGTTCTTCATAAATCAAAAAGCGGATGACAGTCTCCCATCATCCGCTTCTACGATTCATATCATATCTGGCTGAATGCCGGCCGCTTCCGGCAGCATTCCCATGACTGCTATCGTTTTCAAGTCTGTAATCGCAAATAGACTGTCCCTGCTTTTATTGACCGTTTCACAAGATGATGTGTTTGAAAACACAGATTATAAAGGAATCAACTTATAAAATTTGAGCTTTTAACTCAATCAATAATGTGGTTTCCCACGCCGGCACTTGACCCGCCTGTCCGTCTGGGCTTAACTCCCCGAAGGAAGTGGTCACTTATTTGCATGAAAACGATAATGTCTCTTCACACTTCTTTAAAGATATCAAATTTGGACGGGGATGTCAAGGAAATTTGAAAGATTTCCCCGCCTAAAGTGCCATCACAAGAAGCACCGCCAAAAAGACAAGATTTAAAGCCGTAAACAGTGAAAAATAGCTCTTTTTCTTTTCCGGGAAGCGAACGGCGATGGCTTTATAGGAAATCAGGCTCGCCATGGAGGCGATGAGCGTCCCGAGGCCGCCCAGGTTTGTCCCGACGATGAGCTTCTCCCACTGGTCGGAAAAGCCGGAAAGCAGGAGGGCCGCCGGCACGTTGCTGATGACCTGGCTGGCCGCCACGCTTGTGATGACTTCCCGGCCTTCCAGCACGTCTGCAAGCACGGCGCAGAATTCCGGGATCCGCCCCATGTTCCCGATAAAGATAAAAAACGCCGCAAAGGTTAAAAGAAGCGAATAGTCCACGGCAAAAAACAGGCTTTTATCCCGCCAGAAAACAGCAGCCAGGACTGCGATGCAGAGCGCCTGCCACGAAAGCACCCGCGCAACGCTAGCCATGGCGACGAAAAAGAGCGCCAGGTAAATAAGGAAATCCAGCTTCCCGGAAGCCGTCATCCCGCCGTCTCCCTGCATTTTAAATTCCACGGCCGCCGTGGTTTCACCGGACTTTCTCCAGTACCGCCCCACAAAAACCAGGCACACGAAAAGAAGGGCGAAGGAAACTGCCGTATAAGGCGCCATGAGCACCAGAAATTCCGAAAAGGGAATGCCGGCGCGGGAGTAAAGATAGAGGTTCTGCGGGTTCCCCACCGGCGTCATCATGCTGCCGAGGTTGGCTGCGATGGTCTGGAGAACCACCACGGGAACGATGAGCCGCTCCATCCTTGCCATGGATAAAACCGTGACGGCAAAGGGCACAAAGGTGATGAGCGCCACATCGTTTGTGATTGCCATGCTGAGGAAAAAGCAGAGGTACACAAGGACTCCGGCGATGGCCGCCGGGGACGAAACGCGCCCTAAAAGCCACTGCCCGGCCCTCTGGAAAATTCCCAGACGGTTGAAGCCGGCCATGACCGTCATCAGGCTGAACAGAAGCCCGATGGTCTTATAATCAATGTAGCCGAGGTATTCCATGTCCGGACGGACAAGAACAGAGGAGACAACCGCAAGCAGAATGGCTGCCGCAAGCACCGTCTCCCGTTTTAGAAAGGTGATAAGCTTTTTCATACTTCTCGATCCCCATTTCCTTTCATTCAGTAAATCCTGTGCCCAATTATAGCACAAGGTTCCCCTGTGTCAACCGGCAGGCTGGAAAAAGTGTGCGCGGCGGCTTATGCGGGCACCGCCGCATAAGAAAAGTTCCGGCGTTAATTCAGCCGGAACATGGCATCGACCGTGTCGTTTGCATATACAAAATTGTAAACCAGATATTCATATTCCAGCATCCGCTCTTCGTGGGGGCTTCCCGCCGCCGTAATCTCCGGCCATGTATAAAAGACGCCGTCTGCGTCCTCACAGCCGAAGGGATGGAGAATCGGGACTTCCTCCTTCATTTCCAGCAGGAACCTGTTGTAAGGCGTCATCGAAAGCCCGGCTCTGGAAAGCACCTCAGAGGAGAGATAAAGGGCGCTGAAATGGCCGGTTTCCTCCGCCTCGCTCTCATAATTTGTCCAGATCAGATACGGCGTTTCGTACCACATGAACTTTTCCGACACCGGCACCTCGCTGCTTGGCCGGCCGGCCATGATGTCGAAAAATTCGTCCTCGACGCTCGGCTGGTGGTCGCCGAAAAGGACGATCATCGTCGGCTCCTCGCACTCCTCAAAATACGAGATCAGATATTCAAGGGCCTCATCGGATTCCTTCATTAAAGAAAGGTACTGGTCTGTTTTCGGAAATTTCCCCTCCAGCTCACCGGTGAGCCAGACCTCCTGATTAAAATTGTCGTGGGTCTCCTCGTAGCCGCCGTGGTTCTGCATCGTGACATTAAAAAGGAACAGCCGGTCTTCCGGATTCTCCTTATTTTCCACCATTTCGATTAGCTTCTCATAGTCGCCCCTGTCGCTGACGTAATTCCTGAGCTGTTCGCTTCCCTCATAAGCCGTCTCATCGAGAAACAAATCGAAGCCCATGTTGGCATAGCATTCCCGCCGGTTCCAGTTGTCCGCCGGGTAGGGGTGCATGGCGACGGCCTCGTAGCCCTGGCTTTTTAAGGTCTCCACCAGTCCCGGCGTATTGCTTCGTACCAAAAACTGGTAGGCGATGCAGCTTGTCGGAAGCTGTGACATGGAATTTCCCGTCAGGAATTCATACTCCGAATTGCTCGTCATGGAACCGAAAATCGGGACGATTACCTTTCCTTTGACCGTATTTTCCGAAAGGCTGTTGTAAAAGGAAAGATACTCCTGGTTTGTCTCAAAATCCCCGGCGGACCGGAGGTCGGAAAAGCTTTCGTTCATGATGCAGATCAGGTTGACCGGCTGGATGCGGCCGTCATGCTCTGTCTCCTCTGCCTCCTTATATTCTTCGGCAAGCTGCGTCACCACGGACGTCTTATAGCCCTCGGGCTTTTTCTTCACTAAATACTGGCCGGACACGGCCGTGGAAAGGACGTAGCCATACTCGTTGTAGGTTTCGGTAAACTCCCACATATTGATGGTAAAATTCCAGTGGGGAATGGCAAAAGAATAGAACCAGAAAACGAAGGCAGACACCGCGGCTGTCCCGCCGAAAAACGCGGAAAGCCGGACTTTTTTCCCTTTCAGCCGGAACGGGCAGGCAATGGAAACGGCCGCCAGAAGGACAGTGCAGACACCGGCCATCGCCATCGGACGGCTGATGGTAAAGGTATAATTTCCCGCGACGCTCATGGCCGTCCCCACGGACATCACGTCCCAGATCATGATCGGCCTTGCGCGAAAGTCCACCACAAACGTCTCCGCCAGGGACATGGCGTAGAACGCGGCCGCCCCGATGGGCACGGCAATCCTGGTGCTTCCCGAAATCACAAACAGCAGAAGGTACACCGCCAGGATCCAGCACACGTTTAACGCTGCCATAAAAAAGGAAATCTGTGCCAGATTCCCCGTCACATATTCAAACAGGGCGTAGCTGACGCAGGGCGCCAGAATCAGGCACAGAATTCCGATAATTGGTCTTATTTTTTCGTACCGCTTGATCCATTCTTCCTTCGTCATAAAAACGCTCCCTCTCTCTTTTCCGCAATCTGCGTTTTTTATCTTAGCACAGTTTTTGCGGATTCGACAATGGAAATTGCCGGTTTTCACAGATTTTTCACGTTTTTACGACAAAATGAGATCAGATGATCCCTTTCTTATGAAGCATGTACGAATACAGGGCGGACAGGATGATGACGCCCATCATGATATAGCTCTGGTTGGAGGAGAAAAAGCTTCTTCCAACGATGAAAATAATGATGATCGGCAGCACAATCGGAAGGACGGCCTGCTTGGGCGCCTTCGCAATGTTCGGGAACAGCAGGGCTCCGAACAGCGCCGGCACCATGTTGGTGAAGGCCGGCTGAAGGAATTCGTTGTTGTACACCGGCTCGAAAATCGGCGCCAGAAACAGCATTCCCAGAAATACAATCGCCGTCGTCACGAACGTGGACGCCGCCACCGCAATGATGGAAATCACGTTGGCCTTGTCGGTTCCGGCCGCACAGCCTGCAACCTCCATGGCGTTTACGGCTGCCGGGATTTTCATGTTGCTGACATTTCCCGTCACACATGCCATATAGAGGGCGCCGCTTCCGATGATTGGCGTAAAGGACAGGTTCTCACAGATGCCCGAAATTGCAAAGGTCAGAAAGATCGGGGCTCCGTTCTGGAGCACATGCGGCAGATCCAGCGGCACATCGTAGACGATGGAAAGCCCGAAAGGCACTCCCATAAAGCAGATTAACGCCAGAATTACCGTAATTCTTCCCAGAAGGTGAATTTTATTGTAAAAGCTCATTTCTTTCATTGACGTCTCCTCCCTATACAAGCATTGCATTTACGACGCAGGATGCCAGCATGCCGATTACCATGCTGAGCGCAAAGGAAAATTCCTTAAGCCGCTTCACCTTCGTCGAAAGCTTTCCTAAAAGAAGGGCGGCAATGCCTGCCACAAGAATCGCGGAAAGCGCCGGGATGCTGGAAAAATTCGTCAGGTGCGGGGCCGCCATGGTGCCGTAAAGGCCTAAAAACATGGCTGTCGTAATCATCGGAACAAGGGCTGCGTTTTCTCCCTTGATTTTCTCCACCTTCTTGTCGTAGGTCTTTAAGAAAAACACGTTGAAGATGTTTCCGCCGAGGATGCCGATGGTAACGACAAAGACGATGCTGACGAAAACATCTAACGGGATGTTTTCCACCGTAATGGACTCCAGTCCGAAGGCCTCGGCCGCCATGTTGGCAACCATGGTCTCATAGGAGGCGGAACCCACGACGCTTAACCGCAGCCACGGGAAATACCGCCCGAGGGACGGAACCAGGATCAGGTAGCTGATAATAATCGGAAGGGACGGGATGATGGAGAACACGGCGCTGCTGACGGCCGCATTCTTCATCTCCTCCTTCGTCATATTCAGTTCTTTTCCGCGCTTTACTGCCGCAGCCAGAAACAGAATCGGCTGGAGCAGGACAATCAGGATGGTGATTCCGCAAAGAACCGCCATCACCGAGCTGTTGGCAGCTTCCAAATGTGACATACTCGTTTTCCCCCTCTTCCCTTACTCATTGAGGCGCGGGCCGATTTCCTTTGGAATCGGGCATTCGTACACGCCGTTTGTCTCGTCATGAAGCTCTTTCTTCGCCGCTTCGGCAAGCTCCGGGTTCTCGAGAATCTTGATTCCCGCGAGGGCCAGGGCTTTTCCTGCCGTCAGCATGGCTTTATGGGCAATTTCCGTGTTCCCGTGGGACGTCATCTGCCAGGAGTGGCCCGGCGTCCCCAGGGTTGCCGTGGCCGTCGACAGCCAGGCCGTCGGCATCACATAGCTCGCGTCGCCGACGTCGGAGGAACCGGCCTGAATCCCGCCGTTAAAGGCCAGGGGGGCGATTCTCGTATCCAGCGGCTTTTCAAAATATTCCTCGGCAATTTCCGCGCCGAACATCCGGCGGATTGCCGCCTTCTTGCTCTCGATCTCTTCCGGTGTCGAGGTGTCATAGAAAAATTCATGGGCCAGCTTAAAGTCTTCTTCGCCGTAAGCAGGCGCGCCGATCTCCTCCAGGGCTTCCTGAAGAACGCCGGATACCACATGGTTCGGCATGAAATCGGAAAGGCCGGCGTAAAGCTCATACGTCATTTCCGTGCCCGTCATCTTTGCGGCGCCTTCCGCCACGTCAATGACTCTCTTATAGATCTCCTGCACCTGCCAGGACTTTGGCGCACGGATGAAATAATGGACGCAGCTATGTCCCTGGACAACATTCGGAGCGATGCCTCCCACGTCCCGGTAGGCATAATGAATCCTTGCATCGGAAATGATATGCTCTCTCAGGTAGTTGACGCCGACGCTCATCAGCTCTGCGGCATCCAGGGCAGACCGGCCCATCTCCGGCGCGGCGGCCGCATGGGACGTGATGCCCTTAAACCGGAAAAACACGCTGACATTAGCCAGCGTAGACGTCGTCACGACACGGTTTGTATCCGACGGATGCCAGGTGAAGGCCACATCCACGCCGTCGAAAATCCCGTCTCTCGCCATGAGGGTCTTTCCATTTCCCTTTTCCTCGCTTGGGCAGCCAAACAAAACGACGGTTCCTTTTCCCGGATTCTTCTCCAGGTAAGCCTTCATCGCCAGCGCGGCGGCAAAGGTTCCGGCGCCCAGCAGGTTGTGGCCGCAGCCATGTCCGTCGGGATTTTCATCGTCAGTAGGAACTCGCTTCGTCAAGCCGCCCTTCTGGGAAAGCTCCGGAAGCGCGTCGTATTCGGCCAGATAGCCGATGACAGGTTTCCCCTCGCCGTAAACGGCCTTAAAGGCCGTCGGCATTCCGGCAAGCCCCATTTCCACCTGAAAGCCCTCTTCCTTCAGAACTTCTTCATAGAGCTTTGCCGTCTTGAATTCATGGAAGCCGGTCTCGGCAAAATCAAAGGTTTTGTCGCTGACATCCACGATCAGATCCTGTTTTTCTTCAACAGCACGGATTACAAGTTCTTTGTTGTCCATTCCTCTCCTCCTGGTTCCGGGGGAATCCATAACTTTTTGTGTTTGACATCCCCCTGTATATTTTCGTATAATTATATCATTCCTGCGCTTGCCTTTCCAATTCCCTATATTTATCATCTTATAACTATTTAGTTATGGAGGCGGAACATGAACCTTCAAAAGCTTCAATATATCGTAGAAATTGAGAAACGCGGTTCCATCTCCGGTGCCGCCCATGCCCTTTTTGTCTCTCAGCCGTACCTCAGCAAAATTTTAAAAGAGATAGAGGAAGAATACCGGATCATCATTTTTTCCCGTGCAAAAAACGGCATCACCGTCACCGACAGCGGGCGGCTGTTCCTTGACATGGCAAAGGATCTCATCGCCAGTGCCGAAGCCTTCCAGAAAGCCTTTGACGAGCGCCGCGACAGCTTCCGTCTGCGCGTCAGCTCCGCAAACACCTCGCATGCCATGGATGCCTTTCTCCGGATGTTAGAGGAGTCGCCGGATTCTTCCCTTCGGTTCAGCTACCGGGAGACTACCCTCATGGACGTTGTAAACGACGTCTGCACCAATATGGCTGACATCGGCGTCATTCTTCTGAACAGCTCCACGCGCGATACGGTTCTGGAGCTTCTCCAGCTCAGGCGCATCGCCTGCGAAACGCTGTTCGACTCGGGCACCTATTTTGTCGTCCGCTCCGGGCACCCGCTTCTTGAGAAAAAGGAGCCGTTCACCATGGACGATATTTACCAGTACAACTTTGTCCTGTATCCGGACATGCAGGACGACAAAACCCATGTGCTCCAGAGCGCCTACGGCGACTCCTCCCTGAACCTCATCAACTGGAACCGCGTCCGGCAGGTGGTCTATGTGTACAGCCGGGCGGCGCTCCACAACATCCTGACCCACACGGATTTCATCGCCCTGGGGACGGCCGCCACCCGCGAGCAGGAAAAAGACTTCGGCATTGTCTCCCTGCCCCTTCCGTCCGATATCCCGCCGAGGGAAATCCGAGAGGACAGAAAGAGCCTCTGCTACATCTATCAAAAGGAGCGGGAGCTTCCGGCCGCTGCCAAACGGTACATCGCCTTCCTGGAGCAATGCTACGGCAAGGACTCGGACTTTGGAACGCAGGAAAAAGAAAAGAGAGGAGTATCCGGATGATACGTGAAATTACAGAAAGGCGGAGTATCCGCCGGTTTAAAGAGACGCAGGTTCCAAGAACCATGCTGGAAGAAATTATAAAGGCCGGCATGCTGGCGCCGTCCTCAAAAAACAGGCAGCCGTGGAAATTCATTGTCACAGCAGGAAGTGAAAAAGCAAAGGCCCTTCAGGCCATGGAGACCGGGCTTCTCAGGGAAAAAGAAGTGCCTCTTCTCCCAGGGAGCGCCATGCATCTGCGCGGAGCGGAACAGACCTTAAAAATCATGAGACAGGCGCCTGTCGTGATTTTCATTGTAAATCCGCTGGCTCTGCCCCTTGACCGCCCCCTGAATGCAGAAGACCATATTTCTGAAATCTGCAATGCCCAGTCCGCAGGCGCTGCCATCGAAAACATGTCCCTGGCCGCCGTGAATCTTGGACTCGGGAGCCTCTGGATCTGCGATACCTATTTTGCCCATGAAGAGCTTCTCGCCTGGCTCGGGGAAACCGGCGGGCTGTTTGCCGCCTTTGCCGTGGGATATGCCGACGAGGCGCCGGCCGCCAGGCCGCGGAAAGCTCTCGAAGAAACCGTTGTCTGGCGCATATAGGACGTCAAAATTCCATATGCCAGCTCCCCCCGCCGGCCAGGTGTGCCTGCGGGGGGATTTCTTTTTAATGCTTATTTATTTCTGAGGCTGAGGAATCGGAACTTCTTTCGGGATCGGGCAGTTGTAGGTCTTGCCTTTCATGTTCGCATCGAATTCCTCTTTGGCCTTTTTCACCAGCTCCGGCTCCTCTGCCAGTCTGACAGCCGTCGCCGCCAGAACCTTGGCGCCGTATAACATTCCTTTTTCACCGATGCCCATGCCGGCGCAGGAAGTGATCTGCCAGCTGTGGCCCGGGGCAGCCAGGTTGCAGGTGGCCGTATTCACCATGATTCCGGGTACGATATGTTCCACATCGCCCACGTCGGTGGAGCCGTATCCGTTGCGGTGCGTCACCGGCGACACCGCCGAATGGATGGCCGGGCCTTCTAACTCCCCGGCGTCCTTCATCTTCTGGTATCTCGGGCTTGCCAGATTCAGCTTTTCGGCAAATTCCAGCTCTTCCTTCGTCCACTTGGGGCTTTCGATATTTTCCATGCAGTCATGGGCCACCTGCGCCAGGACTTCGTTGTCCAGCGTGTTGTAGCAGCCGCCTAAAAATTCGATTTCAAGCTGGGTCTCGGTCATATGGGCTGCGCCCTCCGCCACAAGCACAAGGCGGCGGTATGCGTCGTCGATGGCCTCGCGGCTCTGGGCGCGCACATAATACCATACGCTGGCGTTGTCCGGCACGATGTTGGGAGCCACGCCGCCCTCTTTGATGACGTAATGGATCCGCACGTCGCTTGTCACATGTTCCCGCAGGTAGTTGGCGCCTACGTTCATTAGCTCCACAGCGTCCAGGGCGGAACGTCCGTTGTGGGGATCTCCGCCTGCATGAGCCGTGATGCCTTTAAAGTGGAAAATGGCGCTGTTTAAGCCGTTGGAGCAGCCCACATTTACTTCGTTCCTCGTGCCGCCGTGCCAGGCCAGTGCCACATCCAGATCCTTAAAAGCCCCGTTTCTCGCCATGAAGGTCTTTCCTGTCAGGGCTTCCTCCGCCGGGCAGCCGTAAAAGACAACCGTTCCCTCCATCCCGCGCTCTTCCAACTCGGCCTTCATTCCCAGTGCGCCGCCAAGGCAGGCAACGCCTAAGAGGTTGTGGCCGCAGCCCTGTCCGGGCGCGCCGTATTCGACGGGATCTTTTTCCGTGCTCACTTTCTGGCTCAGGCCGGGCAGGGCGTCATATTCGCCTAAGAAGCCGATAACCGGATGGCCCTTTCCCCAGACGGCGCGGATGGCCGTTGGCAGACCGGCATAGCCTACTTCCACTTCAAAGCCAAGGCTTTTTAGCACCTCGGCCGTCCACTGGCAGGCCTTTACCTCATTGTAGGCGATCTCCGGGTACTCCCAGATCTTTTTTGCCAGATCGGTGAGCAGCTTCTCGTTTTTTTCAATGGCTTTTACAGCGATTGTCTCCAGCATGGATATTCCTTCTTTCTTTTGGATTTTAATAAAGATTGCTCTAATTGATGCTGCTTTTATTATAATCCATCCAAAATTTCTTTGCAACAGCAATATTTTCTGTATATTTTACATAATATTTTTTTCTCTTTTCAGAGCGCAGAAGACGCAGGCCGGGACAAACGTCATGCCCTTCCTGCGTCTTTTGTACCTTATTCGTAATGGCAGTTTCCAAGATAATGGATCGCTGTATTCTGGTTGAATTCAAAGCCCTTTAAATCAGCACGCCGTCCAACCATGTCGCTCTTATAATAAAGCGGCACCCATGGGCAGAGTTCCTTTAAGTAGGCCTGGATGTCCTTATATTCCTGAAGACGTTTTTCGTTGTCTGTCTGAACGCTGGCCGCATCGATCATGGCGTCCAGAGTTTCGTCCTGAAGGAACGCGCGGTTTCCGCCGATTCCGCAGTTTTTCGAGTGGAACAGCGGCGTTGTGCTGTATTCCGGATCACACGTCGTATTCGTCCAGCCAAGAATCAGCATGTCATGTTCCCCGGCGTTGATGGAATCCTGGAACGCGCCCCATTCATAGACATTGATGTCCACGTCGATGCCGGCTTCTTTCAGCTGCGCCTGCACCACCTGGGCGGAACGGTTCCGCACATCGCCGGAAACGTAGATCTTTAAGGAAAGCCCGTCTCCGTAACCGGCCTCAGCCAACAGTTCTTTTGCCTTTTCCACATCCTGCGGATACGGTTCAAGCTCCTCGTTCCAGCCCGGAATCGTCTTGGCAATAAAGGAGTTGGCAACTTCCCCGCGACCTTCCACGATGGTGTCCACAAATTCCTGGCGGTTGAGGGCGTAGGCAATGGCCTGGCGCACCCGCACATCGCTTAAGGCTTCCTTCTGTGTGTTGAGTGCAAGGTACTCCACCGACGAAGACGGGTGGCTCTCAAGCATCAGATCCGGGTTCGACTCGATGTTCACGGCATCCGTCGGATCCACGTTAATCGTCAGGTCGATTTCTCCCGTCTCAAGGGCGATGCATCTGGCGCTTCCTTCCGGGATAATCCGCATTGTGATGGACGCCGCCTCTGCCGGCCCATCAAAATAGTCGTCAAACCGCTCCAACGTCCAGTGGTCGTTGGGAACCCATTCTTTGAACTTAAACGGGCCTGTGCCCACCGGGTTCTCGCCGTAGCTCTCTCCGGCCTCGGTAACAGCCTTTTCCGAGAGGATCTTCATGCTTGTGTCGTTTAGGATATATAGAAGCGACGGGTACGGCTTATTCAGATGGACTGTCAGGTCGTAATCGCCTTCCACGGTAACGTGGTCGATGGCCGAAGCATTGGACATGGCCTTTGGCATGGTCTTGCACCGCTCCAGCGTAAATTTCACGTCGCTGGCTTTTAATTCTTCGCCGTTGTGGAATTTGACGCCTTCCCGCAGCTTAAATTTATAAGTCACGTCATCCACCATCTCAAAGCTTTCGGCCAGGTCGCCGACAACCTCTTTGTTTTCGTCAATTTTCGTCAGGCCGTTGTAAATATGCTTGTTTAAAATAGCCGACGGGGAATCCACGCCGGCCGCAGGATCCATGGACTGAATATCGCTGCTGTTGGCGGCGATGATATCGCGCCTTCCGTCTCCTGCCTGGGCGGCCTCTTTTGCCGTCTCCCCGGCCGTCTGTTCCGCCGTCCCGGAGCCTGCCGTTTCGGCTGCCGCTTCCGTACCATTATCCTGCTGTACCCCCGAACCGCAGGCCGACAGAAGCATGGATGCCGCCAGGAAAAGTGCGGCGGCTGTTCTTCTCTTTCTCATAGTAAATCCCTCCCAATACGGAAATTTTTAAAGCCTTTTGACTGGCTGAATGAAATTCATGCCCCCTTTCTGCCTTTCTTTTTTACAAAATTATACTCCCGTTTTTGCTAATTGTCAAATTAAATTATCTTTTATGATAGTATAATATAAATAAAAGATTTTTTATTATCTTTTAAAATAATGTAATTGCGCGGCGGTGCCTGTATAGTATAGAAAAAAGGAGGGACACATGATTGGAGACAGAATAAAAGAGCTGAGAGCCAGAAACGGGCTCACCCAGGCCGACCTCTCCAGGCGGCTCCAGATTTCCCGTTCCGCCGTCAATGCATGGGAAATGGGCATCAGTGTCCCGTCAACCCAGTATGTCGTCGAGCTGGCCTCGCTGTTCCGCGTGACGACGGATTTCCTTCTGGATCGGACATCGGAGGAGACGCTTGATATCTCAGAACTGAATGAGGGGGAAAAGGAACTTCTGACAAGAATGCTCCAGTATTTTTCGGCTCACCGCTATACCGTCGGCCTGCTGGAAAGACACGGAATCAAACCGGAGGAGGAAGAGCTGGAAGGGCTGCATGCCCCGCTTCTTTCTTATTATAAAGGGCTTAAGGATCTGGAGAAAAAGGGAGAATAAAAAGGGCTTCTGCATGGATTGTGATGGATCTGTGCAGAAGCTTTTTTTGTTTTTGAGGTTTCAGCGGAGATTGTGGGATGCTGTTTGGTTTGTTTTGGGGTGATTTTCATATGAAAATATTGAAATTTTCTGAAATACCCCCCCCCGGTACTTATTGACTAACTTTTTCGTCGGTATTATAATGAACTTGTGCAAATTGCCCGATTTGTGCAATACATATCAATATAAAAGGAGGTTGAGTATGAAACGAAGTTTAACCGCGGCAGCGGCGGTGTTTTTGTCCCTTAATATGGCATTTAGCGCTGTTGCCGCAACGAAGCTGGGAACGCCGCAGGAAGTGCGGTGGAAAGAGGGCGAAGAGGCGATGATGCAGTGGAAGCGCGTGGAGGAAGCCGGTGGGAGATATTCGGTAGAAGTTTATCTTGAGGATCAGTTATATTACTCCGATACCTACCAGTATTCTGCTACTTTTAAGCCGGAATACCATGAAAACAATAGTTTTCTCATACGTCTGACAGATGATGGAAGCTACAAATTCCGTGTCATGGCCCGTGGAGACAATGTTGAAACTCTGGACAGCGAATGGTCTGACTTTTCCGAGACCTGGGACTACATACGCCCCGAATCTCCTCTCGGCGTCGCCACAAATTTGAGGTGGGAAGAAACAACTGCCTGCTGGAATGCCCCGGCCGAGAATGCCGAATATGTGAAAGGCTATAATTATGGTCTCTATGCCGACGGAGATAGGATCACCGGCGGTAACTGTACCCCGCAGCTAAGCTACGACTTTTCAAGGTACATTACGGATCCGGACGTCGAATACACGTTCTCCGTCCGCGTCATCAGCAATACGCCTTCCAAGTTTTACCATGGTGAAACAATCTTCTGTGAAACTCCCTACGGTGCGGATGCAGAAAATAAGCTCATTTCAGACCAGCTTGACGCCATTCTAGAGAGCGAGGAAGCCATCCTCAACGCGCCTGATACCTTATCTTCCAATTTAAAGAAGGTTCAGGTTGCTATGCAGTCGGATGCCGATGTCCTCGATAAAATTGCGGAGCTGGAAGCTGCCTACACCGAACAGAAGGGCATTGCGGTGGGCACGCAGATCAGCTCTGATGTCGATATGAACGAGGACGATATCAAGGTTGTCGGCGCGGGACTCAATGCCGCAGAAAACAGCGATGCTGTCACCTTTAACGTGTCCAAGCCGAAAAAAGAGGTCGTTGTCGACCATACGGCGTACCGCAATGCCGTCCAGGTGGATCTTTCCCTGAAAGGTGCGGCCGGGACGTTAAAAGTGCCGGTTCAGATTACGCTCCCGATTCCTGCCGGCATCAATCCGGATTTCTTCCAGATTCTTCACTATCATGCCGACGGGACTTACGATGTGATCTTCCCGCTTACTAAAAACAGCGACAACACGGTCACATTCACCGTCACCAGCTTCAGCACGTTTGTTCTCGCTGAGGAAGGCGCTGACCCTGCATTTATTGCAACACCGTCCAATGCCACCGAGTTCAAAGACCTGGCTGACACCCTTCCGGCGGCGGATGAAATCGAAGACTCCGAGCTGGCCGCTTTAACCATGGCAAAGCTTCGGGCTTCTATTTTAAATAAAGATGTGAAAGCCAGCGATCTCGATGCAGAAATGGTGGAAAAGCTGGATGCCATCGTCGAGGAACTGGCACGTTTCGATGAGGAATTTGCCGTTAATGTGGAAATGGATGATTTTGTAGCCGATGTGACCGGCGCGCACCTTCTGGCTTATGTGGCAGGAAAGGGGAAAGCCGAAACGATTACCCTGTTCCATACCAGCCTTGCGACGGCCAGCAACGCCACGAAGCTGAAATTTGAGCTTTCCGGCAAGCTTACCATGGCGGACGGCTCTGAGGACACCATCTCCACACTTAAGACTCCGCTTCTTATTTCCATTGCTGCTCCGGAAGAATACGACGAGGTTCACAAGACTTCCGACAAGCTTTCCGGCGACGGAATCGAGCAGGGCCCGGTGGACTATGAAGACGGCCTCATTACTTTCTTTACCACAAAGCTCGGAACCGTTTATGTCAAAGGTTCCTCGTCGGAATCCGGCGGCGATTCTTCCGATGACAAGCCCTCCGACGCCGGTGACTCCTCTGACGACAAGCCGTCTTCCGGCGGTGATAACTCCGATGACAAACCGTCCGGCGGCGATGACTCCTCTGACGACAAGCCGTCTTCCGGTGACGGCTCCTCCGATGACAAACCGTCCTCCGGCGGCAGCTCCTCCAGAAGAAGCGGCCCGCGCTCCGGCATCGTAAAGGAGAGCGACCTCCCGAAGTCCCCGGCCGGCGGTTCCTGGAAGCTTGCGGACGGAATGTATTCCTACTATTACAGTGACGGCACGCGCGCCGAAAACGTATGGCTGGAAATTGGCTCCGTCTGGTACTACTTCGGAAAAGACGGAATCATGGCGACCGGATGGCTCAAGGACAACGGAAACTATTTCTATCTGGATCCCGCAACCGGCGCTATGGCAACGGGTTGGAGAGAAATCGACGGCACCTGGTACTACTTCAACGAGGCGGGCAATGGCTTTAAGGGCATGATGCTCGCTGACACTGTTGTTGATGGGTATCAGCTTGACGAAAGCGGCGCCTGGGTTTCCTAAAATGCTGGCAAAATCCCCTGTCCCCTGAAATTGAACTGCTTCCCGTCAAGTAGACAATCAAAAAAATATAATTTTTTTCTGCC